>SXGT01759861.1_pt1 | contig 44254 bp, 33 predicted proteins | sample 3176221 | NCBI WGS metagenome assembly SXGT01 (sample SAMN11356862, study PRJNA531348) | freshwater metagenome | isolation source: freshwater sample F1-120 | place: China: Fuxian Lake, Yuxi | collected 2017-12-25 | reverse complement strand
TTTCAACCGGACGCTTGGAGGGCACCAACACCAAGATCCAGCTCATGAAACGCCAGGCCTACGGTTTCCGCGATCACGAGTTCTTCAAACTGAGGATCTATGCGATCCATAGAACAAAGTACGCTTTAGTCGGATGAGCCATAAATGAATACACTTTCTGGAGTATAACCGCTGTGCACTCGCATTGCGACGTCCGTTGCGATGCCGGGTGCGAGCCTACCCCCTCCCGGTTTCGGTGGCCACCAGCCCCCCCAGGGCAGGATGACCATCCTCGGAGCATGTGTTATGCGTTGGTTAACTGCTTTTCTGCTGGTTCTGTTGATCGCCCCCAAACCCGCCTGGGCTCAGATGCGCGATGCCGTCGCGGTCGCCAACCGTACGACGCTGTCTGCCGACAGGATCGACTGCGAACGCATCGCGCTCGGCGATCCCGACGACTACAAGCCCGACCTTGTCCTGCTCCCCAGCGGCGAGTTGATCCTTGTCGCCTTCCATCAGCACAAGAAGGAAGGCAACAAAGTGCTCGAACAGAATCTGCTCTTTCGCTCCCGCGACGGCGGCAAGACCTGGTCGAAACCCGAAAAGCTCCCCCAGCTTGGCCGCGAGCCTTACCTCACCGTCTTGAAGGACGGCACCCTCTTCATGACGGGGCATCTGCTCGCCAACGACGTCCGCAACAAGCATGGCTACATCCATGGCTACCTGCACCGCTCCACCGACGCCGGCAAGAACTGGGAATCAATCCGCATCGAGTCCGAAGGAATCAAGCCCAAGGCGTCCAACCATTCGACGCGCAATGTCCTCCAGCTTGCCGACGGCACGCTGCTACTGGGCGTGGACTACGACGGCGGCACAGGACCTTTTCTGATGTGGCGATCCAAGGACAACGGCAAAACCTGGGACAAGACCGGGAAGTGCGAGCCGAAGGACTTCAAGAGCCAGTACGGCTTCTTCGGCGGCGAAACTTGGCTCTGGCAGGCACGCTCCGGCAAGATCTGGGCGCTCGTCCGCGTCGATAGCAACGAGCTGCCCATCAAGAATCGCCCCATCAAGGCGGGCAACGATCAGAGCGATCACTTCATCCTGTTCTCCTCCGCCGATCATGGCAAGACCTTCGACCGTATCCGCGACTTCGGCGAGTACGGCGAGATGTACATGTCGATCCTGCGGCTTCAAGACAAGCGGCTGTTGCTGACATTCACCGTGCGCGACCTCCATCCGCCGCTCGGCGTGCGTGCTATCCCCGGGACCGAGACCGCGGACGGCTTCGAGTTCGATTTTGCGAGGGATCGCATTATGCTCGACACCAAGACCGGCAAGCGTCCTCAGGGGGGCGGCTTCGGCCCGACGGTCCAGCTCAAGGATGGCACACTCGTCACGTCCTGCTCCTATCGCGACGAGGACAACAAGACTCACCTCGAGGTGATTCGCTGGCGCCTGCCGGCATCCAAGGGTCCGTGATTTCCTGCCGATGGTGCGATCTTCTGGTTGCGTTTGCTCGTCTTTTCGCTTAGAATTCGTGCATCCTACCTTGAGGCATGATCGATGCTCCGCATTCTTGACGACGGTTATTCCCTGTGCGATGGACTTACCCGGCGCGAATGGCTGCGTGTTGGCAGTCTCGGCATCGGCGGTCTGGCGTTGGCCGACCTGCTGGGGGCGCGAGCGACCGCCACGCAGCCTGCGTCCGAGCGGCGGCGCACCCCGGGCCGGGCCAAGTCGGTGATCGTCTTCGGCCTCGTTGGCGGTCCGCCGCAGCACGAAACCTGGGATCCGAAGCCGGATGCCCCCGCCGAGATCCGCGGCGCCTTTGGCCGCATCCCGACCCGCACGCCCGGCCTGTTCGTCGGCGAATTGATGCCGCGCACGGCCCAGCACACCGACAAGATCGCGGTATTGCGTGCCGTGGTCACAAACGACAACGCCCATTCCTCGAGCGGTTACCAGATGCTGACGGGCATGCCGCACGTGCCGCTCAATCAGGAAAGCGCCACGCCACGGGCGCCGAACAATTGGCCCAGCCTCGGCGGTTTGGTGCGCGCGCTCAAGTCCGATGGCGGCCGGCTCCCCTCGGCAGTCACGCTTCCGGAACATATCTGGAACGACGGCAACTTTCCCTGGCCTGGTCAAGACGCGGGCTTTCTTGGCGTGCGCCGCAATCCGTGGCTCGTACACTGCGATCCGTCGCAGCGGACCTTCAACGCTCCGGACCTGACCTTGTCCGCGGAGGTGCCGGCCTTGCGCTTCGATCAGCGGCGGACTCTGCTTGGCAATGTCAACGGGCACCTCGACGGTTTGCTTCGCTCCGGTGCTCCGGAACAATACGGACTTCATTCACAGCGGGCGTTCGACTTGCTCAGCTCGGGCGCCGCTCGCAACGCTTTCGACGTGAGCCAGGAGCCGGCCGCCATCCGTGATCGCTATGGCCGCAGCCGATTCGCCCAGAGCGTGCTCCTGGCCCGACGCCTCGTGGAGGCAGGCGTGAGCTTGGTGCAGGTCAACTGGACGCGGATCGCCAATCAGCCCAATCAAGGCGGCTGGGACACGCATGCCCAGAATAACACATCATTGCAAAACCTGCTCATGCCGATCATGGATCAATCGTACACGGCATTGATCGAGGACCTGGAAGTCCGCGGCTTGCTCGATGAGACGCTGGTAATCTGGTTCGGCGAATTTGGCCGGACGCCGCGTTTCAATAGCAACGCCGGCCGCGACCACTGGGGACACTGCTTCTCACTGGCGCTGGCCGGCGGCGGCATCCGCGGCGGCGTGGTGCATGGCGTCTCGGATCGGCAAGGCGCCTATCCCGTCGATGGCCGCGTCTTGCCCAGCGAATTGATCGCCACCATCTTTCACTGTCTGGGCTATGCCCACGATACCGAGGTGCTGGACGTGCAGAATCGGCCGATCCCACTGACTCGCGGCCGGGTCATCGATGCCGTCCTCTAGGTCACGAACAACCGGCAATACCAAGGAATGCAACCATGAGTTACCGAATCACCCTGGCGTTGACCTGCATGCTCGGCGCTCCGGCACTGTTTGCGCAAGAGGCCAGTTTGCCTGACCCTGTTCGCATTGAAACCGGCGTCAGCGGGCACATCCACCCGGCCTTGTGCATCACCAAGAAAGGCACGCTCGTCGCCGTCTATTGCAAAAGCGAGTACCAACCGTACCTCATCTCACGCTCGACCGACGCCGGCAAGAGCTGGTCGAAGCCGACGCTCTTCGCGCCGACCGCAAAGACCCAGGTCTATCCCGGCTCGCTCACCACACTCTCCGACAGCCGGCTCGTGCATGCCTGGAACGTCTGGTACGCCGCCGCCGATCCGAAAACGCGATCACGCTACGTGGCTTACTCCATCAGCAGCGACGATGGGGCTACGTGGAGCGAACCGAAGAACCTCGCCAAGGCCAAGGATGAAAAACTCGGCAGCGTGATTCGCCATCCGATTGTCGAACTGTCTCCCAAGTCGTGGCTGATCCCGCTCATGGATCGCACGTTTCTCTACAATCCGGAAACCGGCACGGAGACTGTGTTCGGTAACCACGGCCTCGTGCCGATCGTCCGCACCGCGAAGGGCACCCTCGTCAGCGGCAAAGGGCTGCGCTCCACCGACGGCGGCAAGAGCTGGCAGGACGTGAAGCCTTTCCCCGATGTCTCTTCACAGGGCTGGCGGCATGAAATGATTGCCTTGAAAAACGGCTGGCTAATTGCCTCGCAGATTGTCGGCCCCGGGGTCGGCGGCGAAAAGATCAACTACAGCGTCTCGCGCGACGATGGCCAATCGTGGGACCTCGAGAACCCCGTCGAGTTCTACAACCCCAACCGCCCCATCGGCGGCAGGGCTTGCCCGCGTACCGTCGAGATCGACGGCAAAACGCTCGGCACCATATTCTACGACACGGATGTCAAACAAACCGGCGGCAACGGCGTTTTCTTCCGCACCCACCCGATCGCACGCCTCGCAAAGTAGTAAAACTACCACGAGGAAGGCGGGGTAATATCTAAGAATGGCAAACCCTGATTTGCCCCAGTGTTCACCGTGAGTCAATCTCTATTGTGCCGGCAGTGGCTTCATCGCTTCGAGGAGATGGGCCGGTGGTTTGCTGAACAGGTTCGCGTACTCGGCTCGCGTCGGTTCCAGACGCACCTTTACCTTGTCGGTGTGTCCCTTGGAAATGTCCGCAAGCTTGTGGTTCGTGAACGGATTGCGAAAGCGGTCGAATGTCTCGTCCGCAAACGCGGCCACGAGATCGAGCCGATACGCAAGCGTCGGGACGATCTCCCCGTACATGAGATCCCGTATCCAGCGCGCCGCCGCGCGATCGTCCAGCAGCTTCTGCACGGTTTCGAACTTGCCGAGGAACTTGCCAACCATTGCCGTGTGCGTGCCGTTGAGGATGCGCACCTTGCGCAGGAAGAACGGCGAGATATCCTCAGCCAGGCGGATGGCCGGATGCTCGAAGAAACGAAAGGGACCAGCCCGGAGCGCCAGCGACGGGGTCTCCAATGCCCAAAGATAATACGGTTCCGCGCAAATCAGCAGCGGTTCCTTCTGCGCCAGCGCGGGCTCCGGCATCGTCACGATGCAATCGACGAGGCTATTCAGCCAAACGCATTCATCCTGAATCCACGTGCGAAAGCCGTCGGGCAGGCCCCAAGCCAGGCTCTGCATTGCGACGAGATGCCTTAATTTGTCGGCGTTGCACTCGATCAATTCGCACGGCAGCAACGTTACCGCCGCGGCTCCCGCCTGAAACCGGGTCCACAAGACCTGGGTCAACTTGCCTGGCAGCGACTCAGGCGGCGAGGAGTTGACCACGTCGCGCGCGTCGAGCAGGTAGCCCGATTCGGTCGCGTTCGTGACGATATAGCGCAAGTCCGGCGACTTGGCGAACGCCAGGACTTCCGCCCACTGTGTTCCGGCCACCAGCAGGCGGCTGATGCTCTGCACGCGTTCACGACGCTGGACCAGGGCGCCGTCCTGGTAGCCGCGCACGAGGACCTCGTAGCCGCCGGCCCCCAGCAACTCGGAGCGCTGGTCGGCTTCGCGCTGGACGACGACAATACGGCCCACGTTCTGCCCGGCTTCGTTGGCCTGATGGACGAAGCGATCGACGAACGCGCGCAGGAATCGCCCGGCGCCGAATTGCAGGATGGTTTCGGGGAGAGGATTCATGGGTGTGCTGCATTTGTCTTCGTTTAGCGCCCGCAGAGCGCCATGCGTTCGCGATGCGTCCTGCGGGCGCTAAACGAAGAGGGGAATCATTTCAACGTCTGCAAATACGCAATCAAATCAACAAACTCGCGCCGGCTCAAGGTCGCCTCCTGGCCGGCAGGCATCACCGATACCTTCGTCGTCGCCCGGCTTTCCACGTCGGCCTTCGAAATCCGCTCATCCTTATCCAGGGCCAGCACACGCAGGAACTTGCCTTCATCCTTGACGAGTCCGACGAGCGTCTTGCCGTTCTTCATTTCGATCTGTTCCACTTCCCAGCCGGTCTTGATGATCTTCGACGGAAAGAGCACCGATTCGATCAGGTGCTCGACCTTCGACTGAGCGACCCCCTTGAGCGACGGGGCGAGCAGCGTGGTCGCCGTCGCCGTGGTGTGGCACTTGGTGCAAGCGTTGCGCTCGAAGACTTGCAGGCCCATCGCAGCCCGTTTCGAGCGATCGCCGGCAGGCATGGCGGCGAGCTCCTTGAGGGCGTACTTCGCCATCTCGTCCTTGCTGGTTTCCTGCTCAGGAAGTTGCCACGCCTTGTCGGGCTGGCGCTTCAATTCGCGATAGACGGCGGCCAGATCCTCGCGGACGCGCTCGTCTTGTTTGACCAGCACGGGGGCATAGTAGCCGAGCGATTCGAGCATGTCGGGCCGATCCTTGAATTGGCGCCACCAGCGCACCGCCTCCATGCGAATGAACGGATCGCTGTGCTCCAGCATCTTCTCCCACGATTCTTTCTTGGCCGTGGCGCCGGTGCGAGCGATTGTCGAGAGATACTCGATCGAGTCTTCGAACTTCCCCTTCGGATTGAGCACGCTCGGCCACAACCCGTCGCCCAGCGACGAGGCCTTCGGCCCGAAACGCCGTGCGAGCGTGTGGGCCGCCTGCTTGAGCGCCGGCTGGTTCGAGCGTAACTGCCCGTCAATCTGCTTCAACGCGAACGGCGTTGGGCCCTCAGATTCGAGGAATTCGAAGATCACCAGTTGATCGGCCGGCGATGCGATCTTGAGCGAGCCCTTCTCGACCGCTTCGATGAGCCGTTTGCCCGCGGCGGCGCTGAGCTTCGTGGACGCCAGGCTGCCCCCCGCTTTCGCTTTCAGGACCAGGACGGCCTTGGCGATGGTGGCGGTCGGTAAATCGTCGCGCTCGACCAACTTGACCAGGGCCGGCACGATCGACGCATCGCCGTCAAGCTGGGCGACCATCAGCAGCAGTTGATGATCGAGCTTGCCGGGATTTTCTAACGCCTTGGCGAGCGCTTCCAGGGCGACCTTCTTGGTCGGGAAATTCTCGTAACACGCGACATCGATGGCGATCAGGCCGGCGAGGCGCACGTCGGCGTCGTCGGAGGCCAGTAGCTTGCCGATTCCGTCGGCATCGGTGTGCTTAGCGATATGCCAGGCGGCTTCGTAGCGCAGATGAGGATCGCCCCCTGCGCGTGTGAGCGCTCTCGTCAGTTCCTCGACTTTTCTCGGAGAAGTGTCTAGAGCTAAGGCCTGCTCGACCTCGATCCGATTCTCCCCAGCAACGCCGATCGGAAAGGTATGGCTTGGCTTGTCATAGTAACGACGGTAAATGTTGAGCGACAACCGGCGGACCTTCCAGTCTGCATTAAATTTGCCAGCAAGCAGGTTGATCCTTCCTTGATCCTTTTGCAGATCGGCCCACGTCTGATCAATCTGCAAAAGTGTCCACAGTGCATTCGCCGCTCCTAATGGTTCCTTGCTCTCGGCAGCGTGATTTCTCAACTTGGTGAGTAACTTAAAGTTCTTCCCGTTGTTTGCACGCTGGATAAGCTCATCCTTCGCCTTCTCACGCACCAAATGATGCGGCGAGCCCAGCGCCTCGATCGCATATTCGTCGTTCTTCCACTCCGGCGAATCGAGCTTGTGCTTGACGACCGGGGCGTTCTTGCCGACGTACTTCAAGCGCCAGATGCGGCCGGTCATGTCGCTTTCGTCGTCGCGGCCGTACCAGTCGGCGATCAACAGGCTGCCATCGACGTCGAGATGGATGTGGGCCGGGCGGAAGTGCGGGTCGGCACAGGTGACCAGCGTTTCCTTCTTGACGATGTTGTTGCGCTCGTCAAGGATGAAGCGGAAGATGCCGCGGTTGGCGCCGGCGAAGCCGTGTCGGCCCCAGTTGCAGGCGAAGAGGTTGCCCTGATACTCCTGCGGATACGCGGCGGCGTAGTAGCGCATGAATTGCGTGTGGGCGCCGTCGTGCACTTCCTCGGAGGGGGGGGCAAGCGGATGATTGCCGGCCAGCCAGTTGTTATCGACGCCGCGGCTGTAGCAGTGATAATCGACGCCATCGATGACGCGGACGAAGCGGTTGGGATTGCCTTCGCCGTTGGAGAGAAGCCAGAGTTGGCCGAATGGGTCCATCTCGAAGGAGTAGGGCACGCGCAGGCCGTGTACCAAACGTTCCATCTTGGTGCCGTCGGGGTTCATGCGCATGACGAGGCCTGAGCCGCCGCGGGCGGAGATCTTGCCGTCGGGGCCTTCGATGTTGATGTTGTGATTACCGACGCTCATATACAGTTTGCCGTCGGGGCCCCATTCGAGGACGAACATGCCGAAGGGATTCCAGGCTTTGGAGTGGTCCTTGAGGAGGAGCTTTTTGTTGGTGGCGAGGGGTTTGGGCTTGGCGGCACCGCCCCCCTGGGGGACGGCGAATGGCAGATCATATGTGTACAGGTAATCGCAAGCCGTCAACCACAGTTTCTCGCCCTTGACAGCGATGCCCATGACCGGATCGGTGAAGCCGTCGGCAATCAGGGTGCGCGTGAAGCCGCCCTTGCCATCGGGATCAAGACGCACGACCGGATTCGCGTACGGCTTGATCGGCGAGCCCGGCGGGCCGAAGCGGTAGGTGTGGCTTTCGCTGACGATGATGCGTCCCTTGTCATCGACCACCATCGTGATCGGATTGATGATGAGCGGGTCGGCAGCGACCAGTTCGATCTCAAAGTCCTTGGGCACGATGAAGTGCTTGATCTGGTCCTTGGCGCTGAGCCGCGTCTTGATCTTCGGATCGACGGCGTTGGAGCCGTACGCCTTCGGCCCCTTTCCCGGTATCTGCGCGGCGACGTTGCCGCCGGCGCCCCACGGGGCGATGGTGGGATCGCCGAGGACGATGGCAGCAAACCAGCCGGCATCGTCGAAATCGGCCCTCGTCCAGGAGTCCGGATCGCCGACGCGCGCCTCACCGCGCCGAATCTTGGTTTTATCATTGGTGACAACGAAGAGATCCTGCTTGTCCGCGGTCTTGACGTGCAAGCGGGCGATTGCGCCTGCGACGCCGCCTTGATTGGTCGCCTTGATCGCGAGCACATTCTTGCCGACGACGAGATGCTTGGCGACGTTGTATTTGTCGATTTGCGACCATTCCTTCCCATCGCCGACCTTTTGGCCGTTGACGTAGACGGTGTAGAGGTTGTCGGCCGTGACCCACAGCTCCGCTGCTTGCGGCTTAGCAGCCAAATCGAAGGCCTGGCGCAAGAAGCGTGGCTCGTTATTCTGCGGGGCCTTGTTGGCGTCTGCTTCGTCCCAGACCCACATCGCGTTGGCCCAGTTGCCGACGGAGTTGTTCTGTGCGACAGCCCAGGATGAGATCGCGACCGCCAGTACGCCGCAGAGGAGGAGCAGCTTTTTCATGGAAGAGCCTTTATGATGGTGGGAGTGAACTCCAGACGATTGTAGCAAGTTGATGCCGATCCGAAAGCACAAAATGACCGCGGGCCGTTTGCTGAATACAATCGAACCCTATGCAGGACGCACACGATCCTTATGCCTCGCTCCGGCACCGTGACTATGGCTTGCTGCTTAGCAGCAACGTCCTGGCGGCGGCGGCGGCGGAGATGCAGTTTGCCGCCGTCGAGTGGGAACTCTTTCAGCGCACCGGGCTCCCGGAGTACCTTGGCTATGGCGGCCTGGCGCAGTTCGTCCCCGTGTTGCTGCTGGGCTTACCCGCAGGCCAGGCGGCAGATCGTCTCAACCGCAAATTCCTTTTGATGACGGCCCATGCGACGATGCTGCTGGCCTCGGTCGGGCTGGCGTTTGTCTCCATCCTGGACGGGCCGGTGTGGGCGATCTTCGCATTTCTAGCCGTCGCCGGCTGCGGCCGCGCACTGGGCATGCCGACGCGGACATCGTTGATCACGCAAGTGGTTCCTGTCGAAGCAATTGGCAATGCCGTCATGTGGACATCGAGCGGCTGGCAGGTGGCGCGCGTGGCCGGCTCCTCATTGGGGGGCGTGCTGGTAGCGCTGACGGGCCAGCCGGCATTCGTGTATCAGGTGACCGCCGGCGGTCTCGCTGTTTGCATTGGCATTGTAACCTTGATGCAGCCGCGGCCGGCCGCACCAAGCCTGGAACCACGCTCGCTGGCGACGCTGTTGGCCGGCATTCGCTTCGTCTGGAAGAGCGAATTGTTGTTGGCGGCGATCACGCTCGATCTCTTCGCCGTCCTGCTCGGCGGGGCCACGGCGCTCCTGCCCATGTTCGCGGAAAAGATTCTCGACGTCGGCCCGATTGGCTTCGGTTGGCTGCGCGCGGCCGAATCAATCGGCGCCTTCGGCATGGCGATGTTCCTGGCTCACCGGGCGCCGTTGCAGCGACCCGGGCGAGCGCTGATCTGGTCGGTGGCGGGCTTTGGGGTCACGATCATTGGATTTGGTCTCTCGGAGAGCTTTGCCCTCTCGTTCATCATGCTGCTGCTGATGGGAGCCCTGGACAACATCAGTGTCGTCATCCGTGGCACCTTGGTACAGGTCCTGACGCCTGACGACATGCGGGGCCGGGTCGCTGCCGTCAATTCGGTGTTCATCAGCTCGACGAACCAGCTCGGCGCCTTCGAGTCGGGCATCACGGCCAAGTGGTGGGGCCCTGTCGGAGCCGTGGTCGTCGGGGGTATCGGCACTCTGGTGGTGGTCGCAATCGCGGCCATTGCTTCGCCCAAGCTACGGCGGCTGGAACCGTTGCATACGCTGAAGAACCAAGGCGAACAGCCGGCGTAAACCGGCTGGTGGTTTATTCTTCCTGCAGCAATCTATGCCAGCCGGCTTAGGCCGGCCGTTCGCCGAGCTCATCCAAATTTCGCGGCCAATCGTCCTTCAGCAAACGCGACAGGGAACGATCTGCCAAGATTTTGCCGCCGGTCTGGCAGCGTGCGCAGTAGTTCGTCTCGTTCTCCGCGTACACGATGCGCTGCACCCTGGCGCCGCAGTCGGGGCACGGCTGGCCGAATCGGCCATGCACGGCGAAATCGGAGCGGAACGCGGTCACCTTCTCCGGGAAGCCAGCGCCAACATCGGTTCGCAATCGTTCGAGCCAATCAAGCAAGGTTGCACGCGTTGCGAGAAAGAGGCGAGTACTCTCGTCGGCCGTCATGCGCTGGGTCAGCGTCAAGGGCGAGAGGCGAGCGCGATGTAGGATTTCGTCAGAATATGCGTTGCCGATACCGCTGATGAGCCGCGGATCGGTCAGCGATCGCTTGAGCGTATGATTTTCGCGGACCAGGGCGGCATGAAATTGCGCCTCCGTGGCATCGAGAACTTCCAATCCGCCGGGGTTGTGCATGGCAAGATCGGCCTCGCCGCGAACCAAATGCAAGGAAGCTCTGTGTTTGCTGCCTGCTTCCGTGAGGATGAGCGTCCCGGTCAGAAAATCGAACGCGGCGAGCCCAACCTTGCCTGGCGGCTTGGCTCCAATTTTCCTCCAGTGCAGTCGGCCCGCGATCATCAGATGCAGAACGAGAAACAGGTCTGATTCCAGTGCGAGAACGATCCGTTTGCCCAGACGTCGCAAGCCGATGATCGTGTGTCCCTCGGCTTCTCGAATGGACGGTTCAACGGTGCGAAGGAGAAACGGATTCGCCAACCGCACGCGCTCCAGTCGCTGATTCTGGATGCGTGCCTGAAGGCATTCGAGGTAAACGACGATATCGGGGAGTTCGGGCATGGTAGTGATCTTACGAGCCACAGCCGTGAGGGAGCTGGCCTTGCTAAAGTGTTCCCGCTTCCTCACGGTCGCGGCTCGTAAAAATTGGATTTACTTGTTCACAATCCAGAACCGATGTGGTATATAGGTGTTTAATACCTGCCTCCCTGTTTTCCTTGCTGCCAGACCAACCGCTATGCTGACCATCCACGATATCGATTCACGCCTTACGCGTCGCGAAATGCTTCGCGTCGGCAGCCTGGCGCTCGGCGGGCTGTCGCTTTCGTCGTTGCTGGCTGCAAATGCGAGCGCGGTACCTGCAAGTCCCGTGTCGGGCAAATCGGTGATATTCCTTTTTCAGCAGGGTGGTCCGCCGCAGTTTGAGACATTCGATCCGAAGCCGGACGCTCCCGAGGGCATTCGCACCGTCACGGGCGTCACGCAGACATCGTTGCCGGGCGTCACGTTCGGCGACACACTCCAGCAGCTGGCGCCGCTCGCGCACAAGCTCAACATCATTCGCTCGTACCAGACCGGCAATGCCAATCACAACATTGTGCCGATCGTCAGCCCGGATTCATTGAACGCGAATATCGGCTGCCTGGTGTCGCGCGTCCTGGGCGCCACCCATCCGGTCACGGGCATGCCGACCAATGCCGTGCTGTTCCCGCAGGCGGTCTGCTCAGACGTGACCCGTGGCTCCGGTCGAGGCGACATGGCCGCGACCGGGCAGATCGGTTCGAGTTACGCGCCCTTTATCCCTGGTGGGACGGGCCAACTCTTGCGCAACCTACGGCTCAACCTGCCGCCGGAACGATTCAACGATCGCCGCGAGCTTGCCGCCCAGCTTGGCCGACTGCAGCGCCTGACTGATAGTGAGCCGCAGTTCCAGATGCACGACCGCTACCAGCAGCAAGCATGCGATGTGCTCTTGAGCGGCCGTGTTGCTGACGCGCTCGACCTATCGCGGGAAGATCCACGGCTGGTGGCTCAGTACGATACGGCCCGATACCTCCCGTCGCATAACTGGACGTCGGCTCAGCGCGGAGGCCGCGGCTATTACGCCGGTCAGGCCAAGTCGCTTGGCAAACTGCTGCTCATGGCACGCCGGCTGTGCGAAGCGGGTTGCGGATTTGTCACTATTCATGCCGATTACGAGGGCGTCTGGGACTTCCACGCCGATGGCAACAATCTGAACGTGGCCGACGGCATGGCTGCGGTTGGCCGAACGTTTGATCATGCCGTGGCCGCCTTCATCGCCGATGTGGAAGCGCGCGGCCTGGACGAAAAGATTATGCTGGTCTGCACCGGCGAAATGGGGCGAACGCCGCGAATCAATCGCAACGGCGGCCGCGACCACTGGGCCCGCCTGGCCCCGCTGATGATCTACGGCGGCGGCACGGCGGGCGGGCGTGTTATCGGTCGTTCGACCCGCGACGGCGGCGAACCCGCGGACGACCGCCTCAGCACGCCGAACCTGATCTCCACGATCTTGCACACCGTCTTCGACGTTGGTCAGCTTCGTTTGCAACCCGCGTTCGGCCCCATCTCGCGTCTCGCGGAAGTCCGGTCGATTCCGGGCCTGGGCTAAACACGTTTGCCGCTTGTGGCGTAGTAGGCTCCGTTGCTACGCCGCAAGCGGCTCTGCACATTAATCCAGCGTTGCCGCATTGCCGTCGTCTGGCACCAAGAAGTAATAGAAGTTCTTCTGGTTGACGTTGTAGGACACCATCCGCACGCTGCCGTCGTAGAGCGCGATCAGCATGCCGCCGGGGAAAGGCCCGCCCCAACTGCCGAGGTTGGGAGCCTTGTCGGAATCACGGGCAATCGACACCTCGCCCGGCTTGTCCTTACCGATGCCGGCCCCTGATCGGATCGTGCCGTTCGTGCCCCCTTTGAAGATATTCGTACACAGCGTGACATCTGCGGCATCCTTGTATTGGGTCGTGTTGATGTTGCCATGCCCCAAGGCGATAGTGTTGGAGGTGCCGTCCGGGACCTGACCGATCTTGTACTTAGAGGGGCCGCCATCCGGCTTGCTTGGATCACGGCTCATGTAGTTGTTGAAGAAGTAATCGCTCCACGCCCCGCCGCCGTTGGACGTTTCGATTGCCGGACGTCCGCGGCCTGGGCACATGAAGACGCCAATCGGTCGCGTGCGGTCCACCTTGTCGAAGGTCTGGTTTTCTTCGATGTACGGCAAGATCATGAACGCCCAGCTGCCGCTATTCATGTTCTTGCTCTCGGCTGCCGCCTTGAATTTGATATTGCCGACGGCGCCGTCGAATCCGTTGAAGGGAAGTTTTCCCCCAAAGGTGTCGGCGTAGTTGTGAAGTGCGAGGCCCATCTGCTTGAGATTATTCATGGATTGCGTACGCATGGCTGCCTCTCGCACTCTTTGAACTGCGGGAATCAGCAGCGCAATCAGAAAGGCGATGATGGCCAGGACGACAAGAATCTCGATGATGCCAAAGCCGCGGCGTTCGGGCATTCGGTTGTGGATCCTCATGGCGGGTCTCCTTTTTGTTGATGTGAACGTAGCGCGATTGGATATTATCGTAACCCGTTTCGACGTGATGCCAAGCGAAAACCTATTTCTTCTTCACCATCGGTAGCACCTGCACCACCATCGGCGTCGATGGATCGGCGACGCGCACGTTGGGCCGAGCCGTTGCCAACGGGTCGCGATTGTACGGCACTTGCGCGTCGCTGCGCAACACGACGGAATATACGCCTGGCGGCACATTGGCGGCGACGTTGAGTTTGATCTTCGTCTCGGCTTGATCCGCGCCGATGTCCGTCGTCGCAAACGAGAAACCTGCCGGCAGGTTCAGGCCGATCAGTTGCACCTTGCCTTTGAAGTCGGGCCAGTGCCGCACCACTTTGGCGGTCGTCTCGAACATCCCGCCCGCCACGACCGTTTGCTTTTCGGTCGGCAGTTGAACCGCATAGGGCGACTTGCCCCGTACTGCCAGGCAGGATTCGCGCAGCATCACGGACGTGTTGATGTTGGCAATCGCCCAGCGCCTTTGCACGGGTCGCACCTCACGTTCGACCTTCTTGCCGTCGATCATGGCCCACGCTTTGAGCTTGATCGCGCCGGCCCATTCCGGTGCGTCTGGCGCTGCCGTGAAGACGACGCTGGCAAACTGCGATTGCGCACTGATATGCACTGGCTCGCACTTCACGCCCCGTGGCAGGCCCTCCGCTTCGATCACTACCGGACCCGTGTGGTTGCGCCGATTCAAGCACACCTCGTAGAACGCACTGCCGCCCTGATACACGCACGGGCACGACGGCTCATTAGGCGTTTCGTGAACGACCACCGGATAGAAGTCCGGCTCGACGTGGGTGATCTTCAGCACATACTGATATCGCGCACCGCCATTGCGATACCGTTCTTGCACAAATACTTTGTACTGCCCGTCCGCCGGGATGCGCAACACGCCGAGCGGGTCGCGGTTGTATTGTGCCAGGGCATTGGTGTTGATGCCGTGATCGTCGAAAGTCGCGACTTCGTTCCCCTTGCTATCGAAAACAATCACATACGGATCGCCCGGTAGCTCCAGCCGTTCGCACAAGAGATCGACTGCGAATGTCTGATTCGCCTTGGCCGTGAAGCTGTACCAGTCCGCGTCGCCGGGCTTGTCCAAGCGTCCGCAGATGACGGTCGGCAGGGTGATCGGCTGGGCGGTCTCGGCAGTGTCGTTCGGTTCCTTGTCGAGCGTGATGGGCGCGTCGGCAAACGCTAGCGTCACCGGGTTGAGCGCATTCTTCAACGGCCAAATCTGCACCCCGCGCGTATTCAAACTCGGCGACGGCATATGGCGTGAGAATTCGAATCCGGCGAGCCGAGCCCCGTAAGGGGCAGGTTGAAGAGTCAATTGCTCCAGCAGATCATCATGTATTTTCCACCCTGACATCTTCCCGCCCGGAAGATTGCGGCCAATCAACGTCAGTTCCGTTTTTTCGCCAGGCACTACCGCCAGTGGAAAGACCTGCTCGATATGCGGCAAATTGGAGATGACGAGCCGATACGGCAACCCGCCGCGGAACGTCATATCGTGGATACGCACCACGTAGTCGCCATCGGCTGGTACGACAAAATCGAGAAAGGTATCGGCACGATGGTGGTAAGGTTTGGATTGCATAAGTTCTTTGCCCGACGCCGTCGCCAGGGAGAGCATGGGGGCCAACTGCGAATCGAGCCGATAGGCGAAGCAATCGACGGTGACGCGTTCCCCCTTCTTGGCGGTGAAGCGATAGAAGTCATCGCCGTTGTTGTCGCTATTCGCATTGATCGCGCAGTTCATCGGCACGACCTGGGCGGTCGTCGCCTCATCGTTTGGCTCCTTCTCCGCAATCTCGGCAAGACCGCGCTGCACGGCGAACAGCCGCGCTCCGCTGATGCCAAAGCGGCCGACGACGCGCACCTCGTAAGTGCCTGGCGGGACCTCGGCAGCGATCGTGAGCTTGTACTGGTTCGCCTTGAGCCATTGCGCCTTGAGGCCTGGATGATCGAAGTGCAGCGTCTTGGCATCGTCGAGATCGCGGCCGGCGATTTCGAGCGTGACGTCGGAACCGGCGAGACCGCCAAGCGGCGTGATGCGATCGAGGCGGATGAGCGGGAGTTCGGCACGGGATGCCGGGGCTACCAGAATGAACAGCAACACCGACAGAAGGATGTTTCGCATTGTGATATGCTCAGACAAGCGGATTGATGAGTTGGATGCCGTCGATGACACGCGGCGATCCCATGTCTTCGGTGTAGACGACGGTAACGCCGGCAGCCTTGCACGCGCCGAGGATCAGGCTATCCCAGTATGCCAAGCTATATCGTTTGGCGAGGTCGAGAGTATGATCCAAAACGCTTATCGTCGGGAAGACGACCGGGAAGACATTGCGGGAATCTTGCACATGCTGGACGAATTCCATTTCCGTCAAATCGCCTTGGATCTTCCAACGCCGAAGCTGGTGAACTGTTTCGGCAAGAACTTGCCAGGGCAGAACCGTTGGTGGGATACCGGCCGCGAATTGCCGAATCAATTGTTCGGCTTTCGATTGCTTCACTGGCTCCTTCTTATCAAACGAATAAAGGAGGATATTTGTGTCAACGGCGTTCATTAAGTTCTTCGCGCGTCATATGCTCGCCCGAATGGACCTTTGCCATACGAAAAAGGGATTCTAGGGCCGCCATTCTTTCCTCTTTTTTCGCATCCCATTCCTTTTGTATGTCCGATTTCACCGGCTCCAATCCCGGCTCAATTGTAATGCGCACCTGCGCGTGCTCCGGAAGGTTCAATGGCTGTGCCGGCTTCAGGACGCCGTCTTCAAAAGTGGCGGTGATCGTCATCAGAACAACTCCTGAATCGGCCGCCCCTCGTTCAGAATCGGGATCGGCCGCTGGCCGGCGTCCATGAATTCGTGCCGGTAGTTGATGCCGAGCACCTGGTACATCGTCGCCAGGACATCTTGCGGACTCGCAGGGCGCGAGGTCGGATACTCGGCCCGGGCGTCCGTCGTGCCGATCATCTGGCCCATCCGCAAGCCGCCGCCCGCGAAGACGACCGACGCGGCGCCTGGCCAATGGTCGCGGCCCGACGTCGTATTGATTCGCGGGGTGCGGCCGAACTCGCCGTAGGTCATCACCAGCACCTTGCGATCCATGCCGCGCTCGCTGAGATCGTCCACGAGTGCCGCCAGCGCCCGGTCGTAGCGGGGCAGCAAGCGATTCTTGAGTTCGTTGAAATTGTTGTTATGCGTATCCCAGCCGCCGACGTTGACGGTAACAAACGTAACCCCCGCCTCGACGAGCCGACGCGCCAGGAGCGCACTCTGGCCCCACGTGTCGCGGCCATACTTGTCGCGCACGCGCGGATCCTCGCGGCGCATATCGAAGGCGTCGCGGCATTGGGTGCTGGTCACGATCTCAAACGCGTCGCGGTAGAAGCGATCGTATCCTTCGAGCGAGCCTTGCAGATCGACATCGCGCCGTAGCGTATCCACGCCCTGCAGCAGTTCGCGGCGGTTACGAAAACGCGTCAAGTCGATGTTCGGCGCGAGCCGCAGATCGCGCACGTTGAAGTTCGGATCGTTCGGATCGCTCGCCGGCGCAAATGGGTTGTATGCCGCCCCGAGGTACGCGGCATTGGCGCTTTGCGGCACATTCGGCACGCATACATACGCTGGCACGCGCGGCTGATTGGACCCGCGCATCCGCGCTACCACGCTGCCTGCGCTCGGATTGAGGTTGTCGTTGATCTCGATGGTCGGCACATAGCCAGTGAGCATCCAGTGCGAGCCCATGCCATGCCCGGCGTTCGTGTGCGTCACCGAGCGAACGACGCTGATCTTGTCCATCATCCGCGCTTCGTACGGCAGATGCTCGCTGATGCGTGTGCCTGGGACGTTGGTCGCCGTTTCCTGAAACTCGCCGCGAAACTCCGCCGGCGCGTTCGGCTTGAGGTCATACATGTCGATGTGGCTCGGCCCGCCGCCCATCCAGAAGAGGATGACTGCCGTATCGCGGGTCGCCTCGCCCCGTTCTTCGGCGCGAGCCTGGAGCCGCAGGTGGTCGGCAAGCGTCAGTCCGCCGAGTGCGAGGAAGCCGGCTTTGAGAAAGCTGCGCCGCGACAGGCCGTCGCAGGTGCGATAGGTGGGTCCGGTAATGTTGAGCATCTCAGGAAAGCCCCCAAGGTAGGATGCTGCTAGTTTACATCGGCGAGCGGGGGAGGGCAAGTTGAGATACCTCCAAACTCGCACGGACTCAACGAAGTGGAAATCCCCCTCAGCGCATAACGCCAAGTCAGCGTGAAGGTTGCGGCTCCGATTTTCGTGATTTCTCAACAGATGGGGGGGGTATCCCCCGCGATTCCGCAACGGACATGGAAATCGCCGCAGGCGCGTGGTTCAATGGAGAAAACAGGAGTCCCTACCATGCCTATTCGTCCCCTCGATAAGTTGCCGAAACAGCAGGTGCAGTGGCTTTGGCCCGGCCGGCTGACACTGGGCCATCTGTCGATCCTGGACGGCGACCCGGGATTGGGGAAGTCGATGGTGACGCTCGATCTCTGCGCTCGCATCTCCACAGGCCGAGCGTTTCCGGACGGTTTACCCAGCGGCCCGCCGGCCTCGGTGATGGTCATCAACGCCGAGGACGGAGCGCGCGACATCATTCCGGCTCGATTGAGCGCCGCAGGCGCCGACTTTAGCCGCGTGCAGGTTTTTGATCGTGAGCCCGGCGAGCCGTTTCTGCGCTTGCCGGGCCACCTTGATCGACTGGAGGAGACGATCGCCCGTAGCGGCGCCCGCTACGTGGTGCTGGATCCGATCCTGGGTTTTCTGGATTCAAGGGTCAACATCGCCAACGATCAAAACGTGCGCGCCGCTCTTGCCCCGCTTGCCGACCTCGCCATTCGCCATGGGTGCGCCATCCAGATGGTCCGGCACCTCAATAAAGGGCAGGGCAAGAATGCCCTCTATCGCGGGCTCTATTCGATCGGCTTCATCGCCAGCTGCCGGCTGAGCTGGCTGATCGCCCGCGACCCGCAGCGCGTCAAGTATTTTGTGCTGGCTCAACCGAAGAATAACCTCGACACGCCGCCGTCCAGCCTCGCCTACACGATTGAAGCCGATGGGACCGGCAGTGCCCGCATCGTCTGGCAAGGCAACAGTGCGCTCGACGACAGCGACCTGCTGGCCGGCACGCCCGAGCGACTCCGCACACGCATGCGCGCTCAAGCGTTTCTCCTGGATTTCCTGAAGGATGGCCCTCGTAGCACGCGCGAAATCTGGCCGGCCGCCCAGGCACGCCGCTTTTCCCGCGCCACCTTGGACCGGGCCCGCACCTGTCTGAACATCGAGGCCACGCGCGTCCACATCGGAGCACCCGACCAGACCAGTTACTGGGTCCTCCCCCACCAGAAAATCACCGCCGCCATCTGCGACCTTCCCGAGCTGACCGAGTCGCTACGCGAACAGAAAAAGGCTTCCCCTCCATGCACGCCGCTCGACGAAATGCCCCCGCGGCCACTCTAACCCGAATCATCAACGACAGAGGCACAGAGGACACAGAGAAAACCAAAAGAGGCAACGAGTTAGCGCGGCTTTCTGGTTCGACTAGCGCGAAGATAGTGCATTTTGCCTAATAGACGTGTTCTCTGTGTTCTCTGTGGTTCAAATTCTTGGTGTTGAATTACCGGGGCCAAACCAGAGGCATGCCATGACCAACAAACTTCACGAAACGACGCTGGGCATCATGCGCACCCTGAGACTGACGCCCGATCCCTGGCAGGTGGACGTCATCACCGGCGAACATCAACGCCTGCTGCTCAACTGCGCTCGCCAGTCCGGCAAAACTTCCGTCGTCGCCGTCCTCGGACTCGTCGAAGCCCTTGTTCGGCCGATGACGCGCATTCTCCTCCTGTCGCGCAGCCTGCGGCAATCGCGCGAGATGTTTCGCCTCATGACACACTATCACGAGGTCCTGGGCTTCCTCTCGCTGAAGCGCCGGACTGCCGTAGAGTTGGAGTTCAAGAACGACAGCCGCATAGTCTGCATGCCGTGCCGCGAAGACACGATTCGCGGCTTCGCCCACGTTGATATCTTGGTAATCGACGAGGCCGCGCGCGTCCCCGACGATCTCTACCGCGCCGTGCGCCCAATGCTCGCCGTCTCGGGCGGCCGACTCATCGCTCTGTCAACACCGTACGGCAAGCGCGGCTGGTTCCACGACGCCTGGGCCCGCGGCGGCGACGACTGGAACCGCATTCAAGTCACGGCAGACCAGTGTCCGCGCATCACCCCCGAGTTCCTGGACCAGGAACGCCGCGCCCTCGGCGAGTCCTGGTACCGCCAGGAATACTTCTGCTCCTTCGAATCCGTCGAAGGCGTCGTCTACCCCGATTTCGCCCGCTGCGTGGTCCCGCAGAGCAGTGGGCAGTGGGCAGTGGCCAGTGGGCAGCAAAACAGGGGGCAGTCGCCAGTGATCAGTGGGCAGAGGGAGAAAATCGTCCATGCGTCTGCAACTGCCCACTGCCCACCGCCCACTGCAAACTGCCTGGGTGGCATCGACTTCGGCTTCCGCAACCCCTTCGCCGCCGTCTGGGGCCACCTCGACCGCGACGACGTGTTGTGGCTGACCGGCGAACACTACGCCAGCCAGCGCCCCTTGAGCTACCACGCCGAGCGCTTGCCGAAGAAATACACGTGGTACGCCGACCCAGCGGGCGCCAACGACATTGCCGAACTGCGTCACGCCGGCTTCAAAGTCCAGCGTGGCGTCAACGACCTGCGCGCGGGCATCGCCGCCGTCAGTGCCCGCCTGGAGGATGGCCGGCTGCGCGTGCTCGAAGGCCGCTGCCCCAACCTGCTCGCCGAAGCCGGCATGTACCGCTGGGGCGAAAGCGAAGACCGCCGCGCCGAAACCCCCGTGGACGAACACAACCACGCCCTCGCCGCCTTGCGCTACCTCATCGCCACCATCGACCGCCACAAGCAGGCCAAGCGCCGAATCAACCCGGAGACCGGTGCGAAGGACTCGGGCAAGACGCCGGAGGAACTCGCGGCGGAAGAAGAGAACCGCCGTTACTGGAGGATCATGGATTCCGATGACCCGCGGATTTGGTGGCGGTTGGCGTGAGGGGCGGTAACGATAGTTGTCGTCACGGGGTATACCGATAATAATTCACTTGCCAAAGGAGGCGGCGGATTGCATCTCCCGGCTCTTTCCCCCATGGTATCAATGAACACCGAGCCCGAATTTCCCAAACCAACGCGAAAAAGCACGTACAGGTATTTTTTCGCCAGCAAGCATCATGGAGGAGGCACATCGGAGGATGCACGGTGGGAACCATCGTTAAGCCGAAAGGTAGAGTTTTCCGTGTTTGACGACGCGGATTTTCACGATATTCGCGATAATGATGGTCGATATTATGGTGTGCTTCGCGAGGGAAAAAAGCTTCGCAAGCTGGGGACGTGGCATCAGCAAATAGCCGAATTCCCTAAAGCGCGCCGGGGCACCCCGTGGCACGGTTATCCGATTTGGGCAGTTGATAGTGTTGCGCCGCCGAATCGGGCAAGCGAGAAGGTCAGGCCGTCAAGGGACGTTTTTGACAAGCTGGAAGAGAAGGGCTTGATATCCAAGCAGGAGAGGAAGCGTTTGTGGAGAGGAGGGCACGCATGAACAAGCCCGCAGACATCTCCGTGAGAAGTTACGCAAATCCTCCTGGCTTTGAAATCAGCTGGGCCGGTGCAAATCCATTTGGCGATGGCTATTGCTTCGGATCTGAAAGTGGCTTGCTACAATTCATGGACAAGGACATCAAGCCGATGGGTCCAGTCCTCAAGGCGAGTTTGTCGGGTGAAGCCATCAACTCGGTTGTGGGTATCGGAACCTGGTTTGCGGTTTCAACGCGGCAGGAGATTGCCTTCTTTGGAAAAGCAACAAAAGGCGCCAAGCCAGAGGTTCGGCATATGCCATTTGGCGCGTATCACTTGGCATGCACAGCTAGTCGATTTTTTGTCGCTGCTCTCGGGCGGGCGGGATTGATGTTGGCAGATGGCGACATTTCCAAAGACGAAATCACCGTAATTAGCCCCGGTTCAGACAACGAGATGTTTGCCTATCGATTGTTAACGCTGGTGGGCGACGGTAGGAATGAGATCATTGTATGCGCGGGGAGATCAGGGGGTATTTTGTTTTGTCAGTGGCATCCAACGCAATCGGCGACGAACATGCAGTCGATGGTGTTTTCGAATCTGGATGTGATAGATGTATGCAGTATCGGAAACTTGTCGAAACCTCGGGCAATCGCAGGAGCTAGTGTGGATGGCTCAATTATTCTCTCAAAAGATGTATTAAACGAAAAAAAACCTAGTACGATAAAATTCAAATCTCTACCAGGAGTCGTCTATCGGCTTGTTCAATGCCGAGGGCATTTATTTGCGCTAACAAGTGAGGGTTTATTTTGCCTTTGGAAATTGGCGCAGGATTTCACTGCTGGGAATAATGAAAAGACGAGATTTGAAACGCCTATCCTGGCAATTCCTATGAAGGCTATTGATGTCAACGTTGTGATGAATCGCTTTCTCGCTGTTGTGAAAATCGATGGCATTGACATAATTGATGTCGATTCGATTGCCGGTCCGGCTAGCACGGTGAACCACGCGAAAACAAATCAAATCAAGGCGGCGATGCAAAGACGCCGACCGGAGAAAGGTGTAAGGACTCTTTTCCAAAAGCCGGTCCTGACGCCTTTCCCCCTTTCCCCAGGACCGTATCAGGACCCTTTTTCAAAAACGGGTTTTGACACCTTTACACGGATAAAATCCTTAACGTTTGCCACCTCACCATGACAATGAAAAGGGGGCGTCAGTTGATATAAGTGAATTGATCTATATCGACTCCCACCCCTGCTCCGTCACCAAGGGAACAACGATCTTTTCAAGACTCCGCCAAGAACGCGCCCGGTTCGACGTGAACGTAGCGAGCGAGCTTGGCGATTTGGCCGCGGTTGAGCTTGCGTTTGCCGGCCCTACCTTCGGAGAGGGAGTTCCGCGGACATTTACGCCTTTGATGTCACGACGCCCAGCGATCTGCTCGTGCGCCAGGACGACACCTGGGATACGCTCCAGGCGCGTTTTCCCGAGGGATGGCAGCCTGATGCCGTCGTCCTGTACTTGCAATATCGCTATGTGCCCCCAGCGATCTGGTCGGCGCCAGTCCCGGTCGTCGCCCTGGCGGGCGATTTCAATTTGCAATGGCATGCCTACCGGCGAGTGTTACGGCATTGCGATCTGGTCCTCACCGATACTCTCAAGCCTCCACCAAGAACGCCCCCGGGCTCGACGTGAAAGTAGCGTGCGAGCTTGGCGATTTGCACGCGGTCCGGTCTTGCCATGCCGGCCTCAACCATCTGCCCGCCCGCCGAATTGAAAAAAGAGAACCGCCAACCGCCTCGGCACAAGGGCGGACTCCTATTCGCCAACTGCTTCACTTTTTTGCGTGGCGGGCCTTTTCCTCTGCCATGCCGGCGGTCGATTTGGTAGAGTAATGTCAATCCCCCGTGTCCCCGGGCGGCGCATGCCGTTCGGCTCGCCTGACTTCAAGGAGAAATTGCCGTGACCACCAATCGTCGCAACTTCCTGAAGACTACTGCGGCCGCGTCCGCAGCCTCGTTTGTGCCGACTTTCGTGCACGCCCAGGCCAACAACGCCACGCTCAAGGTCGGCCTGATCGGCTGCGGCGGGCGTGGCACCGGGGCGGCGCAGCAGGCGCTGCTGGCCGATCGCGATGTCAAGCTCTGGGCCGTCGGCGATGCCTTTCAAGACCGCGTTACCGGGTGCCTCAATCAGCTTCGCGCCCGGCCGAACCTCGCCAACAAGCTCGATGTGCCGCGCGAACGGCAATTCGTCGGCTTCGATGCGTTCACGCAGGTCATTAACAGTGGCGTGGATGTGGTGCTGCTGTGCACGCCGCCGCACTTCCGCCCGGCCCATCTGGAAGCGTCGCTCCGTGCCGGCAAGCACGTGTTCTGCGAAAAGCCGATGGCCGTCGATGCGCCTGGCGTTCGCCGCGTGGCTGCCCTGACCGATGTGGCACGGCAGCGTCGGTTGTCCGTCGTCGCGGGCTTCTGCTGGCGCTACTATGAACCGATGCGCGAAACCATGCGGCGAGTGCATGACGGCGCCATCGGCGACGTCCAGACGCTGCACACCAACTACCTCACCGGCGCCTTGTGGCATCGGGCCCGCGAGCAGGGCTGGTCCGACATGGAATGGCAGATGCGCAATTGGCCCTACTTCACCTGGCTCTCCGGCGATTATAACGTCGAGCAGCATTGCCATAGCCTCGACAAGATGATGTGGGCCATGCGCAACGTACCGCCTCTTCGTGCATACGGCGTCGGCGGTCGGCAGACGCGCACCGGCGCCGAGTTTGGCCATATCTTCGATCACATGGCCGTTGTTTACGAATTCCCCAACAACGTCCGCTGTTTCGCGTTCTGTCGCCAGCAAGCTGGCACGCATGGGGAAACCACCGATCAAATCATCGGCACCCGTGGCCGGGCGAACTTGCTCGGGCTCAATCAGCAAGGGCGAAATTATCCGGAATACTCGATCAGCGGCGATAACGCGTGGAGCCTGCCGCGACCGCAAGTTCGCGCTGCCATCGACATGTATCAATCGGAGCACAACGAGCTTTTCGCCAGCATCCGCAGCGGCACGCCGATCAACGACATCGACTGGATGCACAAGAGCACGATGCTCGCGATCCTGGGCCGGATGGTTTGCTACACCGGCCAGATGATCACCTGGGAGCAGGCGATGAACTCGACGGAAAGCTTGACGCCGCCCGATGGTTATCGTTGGGACCGGGCGCCGGCGATCCCGGAAGTCGCGCGGCCTGGCGTGACGCGGCTGGTGTAATATTTGTTTACGTTTAGCGTTCGCGCGGCGCCCTGCGAGCGCTAAACGAAGAATGGAGTTCGTCATGCCTCGTGAACGCATCTTGATTGCCGAAGACAACCCCGAAGGCGCCGAACTGCTCGAAGCGTATCTCGACGGAGCCGATTATCAGGTGGAACTCGCCCGCGATGGCGAGGACACGCTCAAGAAGGTGCAGGCCTTTCAGCCCGATCTCATCCTGCTCGACGTCATGATGCCGAAGATCAGCGGCTTCGAAGTCTGCAAGCGTCTGCGCGCGAAGCCGGAGACGGACGGCATCGTGATCCTGATGATAACGGCACTCGACCAGCACCACGATATCGATCGGGCTGTCGAGGTGGGCACCAACGATTTCCTCACCAAGCCAATCAACAAGGCGGAGTTGCTGCTGCGCATCAAGGCGGCGCTTGCCAGCCGGCAGTACGCCGACCCGCTGGACCAGACGCTAGCATACATCGAGGGCGTGCAGGCGGCGGTGTGATTCTAACTGACGAGCCGAGCGGCGTAAGCCACCGGTTGGGGCGCGTGATTCTCTCAGCGACTCAACCGGTGGCTTACGCCGCTCGGCTCGCCCAGGGGTGGTTTTCAATTCAGGTCTAACGCACGCGTCCGCCTCAAAGCCAAGCGAGCCCGCCCGTTCTTCGGCATGCACCCGTGGGTCTACGCCGGCGCCATCGAGGCGGTTGTGGGCGAGCCCAAGGATGGAGATGCCGTCGATCTCGTTTCGCACACCGGTAATTTCGTCGCCCGCGGGCTTTTCAACAGCCAGAGCAAGATCCGCGTGCGGCTTTATGCCTGGGATGCTCAGCAGCCGCTCGATGCCGACTTCTTTCGCCGGCAGCTCGCCAGCGCGATTCGGCTACGGCGTGACCTACTCAGGCTCCCCGCAGCGTGTCGGCTAGTGTTCAGCGAGGCCGACGGTCTGTCGGGGATGGTTGTCGATCAATTCGACCGTTGGCTCGTCGTGCAATTCACGAGCCTGGCACTGGCGATTCGACGCGAAATGTTCGCCGATTTGCTGACGGAGTTGGTACAGCCCGAGGGAATCTATTTGCGCACCGAGCGAGGCATCGGCCAACTCGAAGGGCTGGAGTTGCACGACGGCCCGTTGCGCGGCGAGACACCGGGCTTGCTCACCATCGAGGAACACGGGGTGCGCTTCCACGTCAATCTGACCGAAGGCCAGAAGACCGGCTACTACCTCGATCAGCGCGACAATCGCCAGGCCGTCGCTCGGCTTGCCGTGGGTCGCCGCATGCTGGATGCCTTTTGCTACTCCGGCGGGTTTAGCCTGCACGCGGCCAGGGCCGGAGCGGCATCGGTGCTGGCGGTCGATGCATCGGAGCCCGCACTTCAGCTGGCGCGGGCCAATGCCGAGTTGAACGGCTTGACGAACGTCACCTTCGAAAAATCGGACGTCTTCGATCAGCTCGATCGGCTTGTCACGGCCGGCGAGCGTTTCGGCGTCATTGTCCTCGATCCGCCCAAGTTTGCACGCAGTAAATCCGCGGTCGATGAAGCCATGCGTGGCTATCGCCGATTGCTGGTTCAGGCGCTCAAGGCGCTGGAACCCGACGGGATCCTGGTGATGTGCTGTTGTTCAGGCCTGATCGATAGGCAGATGCTGCACGATCTTCTTGCCCAGGAGGCATCGCAGGCCCGTCGGCCGTTACAGATTCTGGAAAGCCGCGGCGCAGCTCCGGACCATCCAGTGTCGGCGATGTGCCCGGAAACCAACTACCTCAAGTGCGTGATTTGCCGGGTTTTGTGAGCAGGCCAAGCGGGCTGTTTTTTTTGAAACTTTCGCGAACCACATTCAGTATCATTTCCTACACCAACTGAAGCAGCCCGCTTCCTGAACCCTTCAAGGAGAAAGTAGTTATGCAAATTGCTCAACGCATCGGGATCGCTGCCGCCTGCACGCTGGCCGTGCTCTTGGGCACATCCGCCGCTCAGGCACAGGCGACCAAGCTGTTGCCAAGCGATACGGAACTTATCGTCACGTTTAATATCCAGCAGATGCTCAAGTCCGAAGTCGTCAAGGCCAACAAGACCCTCATCGACATTGCCAAGGCCAAGATTGAAGAACAGCTTGACGACAAGGGAATCACGAAGCACCTGAAGAAAGCTGACTTCGACCTGTTCCGCGATCTTTCAAGCATCACCATGGCTGTCCCGGGCGGTCGCAACCCCGAGGAAGGCTTCATCGTCATGGAAGGCAACTTCGACGCCGCCAAGATCGAGGTGGCCATCACCGAAGCCGCCAAGGATGCCGGCGACAAGGTCAAGATGACGAAGATTGCCGGCGTGAAAGCCTTCGAGGTCAACCCGAAGGACGAAAAGACCATGTTCATCGGCGTGCTCGATAAGAAGACGCTCATTGCCTGTGCCACCAAGAAAGACTTCGAGGACGCCGTTGCCCGCAACAACGGTAACAAGGCGACCGCATTCAAGGCCGACGTCATCAAGAAGCTAATCACTACTGTCAACACCAAGCAGAGCATCAGCATGGTTGCTACCAGCAAGATGCTCGCCAAGCTGGCGGAGAATGCGCCACAAGCCAATGGTGCCCAGGCCCAGCAGGCTCTGGCGTTCCTCAAGACCATGGATGGCTTCAGTGCCGCACTTACCATCCAGAAAGACATCGACTTCCAGCTCGGCGTCAACACGATGGACGCGGAGACGGCTCAGAAGTATGCAGGCATCGGCAACCTCGCCATCGGCGTCGCCAAGATGAAGGTCGCTGAGGAAGCCAAGAAAAACCCGGCTCTTGAACCGGCCGTGGACATCGTCAACACGATTCGCATCACCGCCCAGGCCAGCAACCTGGTCATCCGCGGCCAGATCACCTTCGAAAACCTCGAAAAGCTGCTGAAGCTGATCCCGGGAAATAACTAACCACTTGCGTTGGCCGACGGGCGCAACGGTATTCTGAAAACCAAGAACGGCGTGCTTCCTCGATGGAGAGCACGCCGTTTTGTATTTCGGCATCAACGTTCAGCAAGCCTACGCTGTGGTCAGATGGCGATCGCGTGTTCAGCCGGCGCCGGCTTTGGCTCGTGCTTCTTGGTGCTCAGTTTGCTTTTCACCCAGCCGTAGATTATCGGCGTGATTGACAGGAACACGACGATGATCACAACCTTCTCGATATGATGCGCGACGTGAAAGTTCTCGCCGAACATCGGTCGCAGGAGCGGGTTCACGAGATCGGGCAGATAACGCCCGGCCAATACCATGCTGAAGACCCAGGCGATGCCGCCGATGACGTTGTAGAAGAGAAAGCTCGAATACTCCATCTTGCCGACGCCTGCGACAACGGGTGCGAAGGTGCGTAGGAACGGCATGAACCGCGCGAGGATGATCGTCTTGCCGCCGTGCTTCTCGTAGAACTGCTGCGCCTTGAGCAGGTGGTCCTTGTCGAAGAAGAACGACTTCTCTCGGTTGAAGATCTTCGGCCCACTGCTGAAGCCGATCCAGTAGCCGACGGTATCGCCGATGATCGCCGACGCGCTCAAGCTCGCCAGGATGAGTGGCATGTTCCAGTCGCAAGATTCGTTAGCGCAAATGAGTCCGGTGATGACGAGCAATGAATCGCCGGGGAGGAAGAAGCCGATCAAGAGCCCGGTCTCGACGAAGACAATGACGTTGAGCGCCACGAATGCCGCCCATTTGTACCTTGGATTGCCAAGCGCGATCATCAAGCCATGGCTATCGAAGAGAAAGATGCTCCGCAGGATGTTGCCCAGAAAACCCTCGTCCTCCGGATTTGCCGATCCGACCGCCCCTTGCGCGTATGCCACGTCTTGCCAGATTGCCCATACCACGGCAATAGCGCAGCTCCAGCCGAGGAGTGCCAGCGTTTTATTCTGCCATCGAGGAAGCGTTTTCAGCATGATGCGATTCCTGCATCGGAAGAAAGACAACAGTCCATGTCACGCGTTTGCAGATTACACAGGCAGGCGAATTCTGCAAAGGGCAGTTTGGTGACTCGCAAGTATAGCTCACAAACGGAATGTATCGGGGACGGCCGACCCTGTGCCCACACGGAAGGACCGGGTGCGCCCACTGTTTCTGCCAGTCTGCGGCTTGTGTAGCACAGGCATCTTGCCTGTGCTTGCAACTGGAAGTTGATTGGTGCTCCCAGCACAGGCAAGATGCCTGTGCTACACCCACGCTCGCGTGCGCACCCAAAGGACCTCACTTCGCCGCTGGCAATTCGACGATGGTGATGTCCTTGTAGTACACCTTCGCCTTGGCTCCGCCGTGGACTTGCAGGCCGATGATCCCGCTGCGTTCGATCTTTTCGTCTTTCTCCGTGTAATCGACGGTCAGCTTGCCGTTGAGATAGAGGCGAATGCGAGGCCCCTCGGCGTGTATGCGGTAGTCGTTCCAGTCGCCGTGTTTGGCGATTTCGTCGATCAGTTTCTTATCCGGCCCGGCAAGGACGCGATTGCGGCGTGATTCGTCATAGAGTGCGCCCCAGTATCCCTGGCCGATGTCGGCCTGGTAGCCGCTAACTTCGTGATGCTTCGGGATGCGCTTGGTGCGAAATTGCACGCCGGCGTTGACCGACTTCTTGTCCCCCAGCAGCTTGAATTTGAGCTTCAACTCGAAATCGCCGTAGTTCTTGAGTGTGCAAAGAAACTCGTTTTGCTTGACGGTCTCCTCGAGCGAGCCGCCGACGATGGCGCCGTCCTCGACGCGCCAGGTCTTTTTCGTCTCCCCCTCCCAGCCGGCAAGCGACTTGCCGTCAAAGAGTTTCGTCTGCGCGGTCGCGACGGAGGGAATCAAGAGGATCGCAAGGAAGCTCCACTTTCGCCACATGATGATCTCCTTTTAGGCTGGTGCGGAATAGGATACTCCGCACCCCGCACGTTTTCCAGGAAATAGCCATGCCGTACATCGATGCTCATGTTCATGTCTGGTCGGACGACACAGCCCGCTATCCTCGCCATGGGGAGGTGCTGTGTCCGCCGAATGCCCCGGCGGCATTCCCGCCCGAGGAGCTGCTGCGCCACGCACGCCCGGCCGGCGTCGAGCGGATCAATCTGATCCAGATCAGTTTCTACGGCTTCGACAACTCGTGCATGCTCGATGCGATCGCCCAGTATCCGAACACGTTTGTCGGAACTGCCGTCATCGATCCACACGCGGCCCATCCCGAAGCGCAAATGACCGAGCTTGCCTCGCGCGGCGTCCGCGCCTTCCGCATCCATCCGCGTCTGAGCAAGCAGCCTGCGGCAACCTGGTTGCAACCGCACGGGTACCGCGCAATGTTTGCCACGGGCGCGAACAATCGACAAGCGATGAGCTGCCTGATCGACCCCGACGCATTCCCGGAGCTCGATCGCATGTGCACGGAGTTCCCCGCTACGCCCGTGGTGATCGATCACCTGTGCCGCATCGGCGCCGACGGCGTCATTCGCGATACCGACGTCAACGCCCTTTGTGCCATGGCGAAGCACAAGAATGTGATGCTCAAGGTCGGCGGCTTCTACGCGCTCGGCAAGAAGGCGCCCCCGTACGACGACCTGGCGCCGCTGATTCGCCGCGTCGTGAATGCATTTGGCCCCGAGCGCTGTATGTGGGAAAGCGACAGCCCGTTTCAGGTTCTCGCCCCGCACACCTATCAGGCGAGCACGGACCTCGTGCGCGAGCGACTTGAGTTCCTGAGCGAAGGGGACAAGGAGTGGATCTTGCGGAAGACGGCCGAGGCGTTTTTCTTTGGCCAAGGATGGCGATGAAATCAGCTTCCGGAGCTCACCGCGAGTGGCTTCGTGCTCGTGTGGCGCGTTGCGGGCGAAAATCCGGTATGGTGAGCGCTAGGTGTTCGGACTCTGCGAGTCAAATCGTCATCGCTCCGCCACGCAATACAAATGGCGCTCCCCGCGAAGGAAGAGACGCCGGCCATCGGTGATCGGGGCAGAGTAGCTAAGGGTCTCCTGTCCCGGTGTGGGCCAAGGGCGGTCGAGCGTCGTGCCGATATGGTTGGTCGCGATCACTTCGTAGGTCGGGCCGGGCTTGAGCAACAGGGCTGTTCCCTGGTTGTTTTGCACCAGAATGTTGGGCCCCAGCAGCGCCGGGCTGGCGGCGACCGAGACCGCGTTGTAGTGGAAGTAGCCTGCGAAGCCCACGTCCTTCTGATAGTTCATCTTCTTCATCCGCAGATCGACGGCAAACGCGTTCGACCAGATGTCGATCATGTACGCGCTGTCGTTCACGATCAACGGGCCCCCCGCTGTCCAGCGGTCGATCCAGCCGCCGTTGGGCTTGCGGCTCACTTTTTCCGGTAAGCCGAGCTGCTCGATCTTCGGGTCCCACTCGTTCCCTTTCATGTTGGTGCAATCGATCTTGCTGACGCTGGTGACGCCGTACTTCAGGGCGTAAATCGTATTCCCTAGAACGACAGGGGGCGCCCAACCGGTGTCGCCGGAGCCTTCGTCGCGGCCGCGCAGCCAAAGGACGTGGCCATCGGCGGCGCGCACGATGTGCCCGCGCTGCGTGACGACGACCGGCGTGTCCGCGAGGCGTGCAGGGATGACCGCAGCGACGTTGTGGGCGATCTTCTTCTGCTGCCAAAGGACCTTCCCCGTTTTGGCGTCGAGTCCGTAGAGGCGATTCATGAACACGACGAGCTTGCCATCGATCAGGGCCGGCGACGAGGCGTAGCTTGGCTCGCCGGGCAAACGCGTGATCCACTGGCGTTGGCCTTCGAGATCGTAACACGCTGCCACGCCCATTCCACTCCAGACGTAAACGAACTTGCCGTCCGACACCGGCGTCGGCACGGTAAAGCCGACGATGGCGAAATGCGACTCGTAATGCCCATCGAGCTGGAGCTTGAAACGCTTGGCGTCGATCTTCTCGAGCGCGTCGCGAATCTGCTTGCGCCAGGTGAATCGCTTCTCGTGATCCATTTCGTTGCGAAGCTGTGCGACCAGAGGATCAACGGTTTCAGCAACAGCAGGTAGCGCTTTGCGGTCTCCAGGCGTCAACGCTTCGTGCAGGTTGACGTACGCCGACCAGCGCGTCTTGCCGGTCTTGCTGTCGATGCACAGCAACTCGTCCGGCTCGGCCATCACGAAGAGCCGATCACCGACGAGGATCGGCGTCGAGCTCGATCGGCCCGGCAATTCCGCCATCCAGGCGATATTCTTCTCGTCATAGCTCACGGTCGGCAGATCCATCAGACGCAGGCAGAACTGCTGGGAATTGAAGCCTTGCTTGTTCGGCGTGCCTACTTTGAGCAACAGCCGATTCCAGCCGGCCTTCAAATGCAGATCGAAGCGTGGCGACGGCGTCCGACTATGTGCCAGCTCCATCCGGCTCATGTTGGGATAGCTGTAGAGCATCGCCTTGCGCTCGGGTTCGCTATAGACGACCTGGCCATTGAGCCAGATTTTCATGCTGAAGCTGTGCTCCACGACCGCGCGCAACGTGCCAGCCTCCGGCACGTGCAGGTAGGCGTGGGCATAGGTGAACTGATTGATCTGAAATCCGCCGGTGGCTTTGTCCAGATCGACGAATGGCAGCAAGGCGGCGCCGAAGACGTCCGGATCGTCAAAAGGGGACTTGAGGAGCTTCCACGCGGGCTGCGCCGGCTCAACCGTGTCTTCCTTGATGAGTGGCGTGTCGAATTCCTTCAGCGAATCCTTGACGGCAAACGGGCCGCTGATGAGCCAATTGGGGACGAGCCCTTTCGAGAGGCCGATGGCGGATTTCATATCGTCAGCCTTGGGAGGCTCGACCTGGGTGCGAACCTTGGCGAGAACGCCCTTCGGGATGCGATGCCAATGGATCGGCGTCTTCGCGTCGGGCCACAGTCCGGTCCAGTTGCCTCTCCAGCCGACGGCCGCGTCTTGAGCGCCGGCGAATTGGGGCGTGGCAGCCAGGATCAAGATCACGAACAGCGAACGCATGGCAATCCCCCGTGTTGGTAACGGTGTATCGTCGTGAACCTGGATGGTGCGCGAAGCCGCAAGTAGGGCAAGCTATGAGTGTACAGGGGAAAGCGGCGGGAGTCCAAAAGGAATTGCACGCGTCAAAACGTACGCGAAGCGAGGCTCCGCCCACTCGGCCGGGGGAACCTCGCTTCGTCGCTGTTGGCTCGGATGCTCACTCAGTTCGACGGCACGTAGGGCGTCGGGATCGCATTCGGCGCCTTGAAGGCGTTCGGCGTCTGCGTCACCGGGATATTCGTGATCGGAATCGCCGAGCTCGAACCCGATGGCACACTCGTGAAAATCGCGCCAGACTGCCCGGCCGACCCCAGGATCGGCGGCATATGGCCTCCGGGTGCACATTCGCAGTCGGCCCCGCGATGGCCGTGCAAAAGGCCGAGCCCGCCGCCGTGGTTACTGCGGAAGAGCCGCGGGAAGAGCTTGCCGTCCTCGCAGAAGGCACAGCAGCCCGACAGGGTGAACATGAAACCGCAAGCCAGGGCCAGCGAGGCCAAACGTACGCGAAGCATCGGTGATTCCTCTTCTGTTGACTGTTCCGAAGAAAACGCTTGCGACGTTCCGGGGCCGCCAGCGCTGTCGCCTTGCACCTCTATCATGCGCCCCTTTCAATTCTTGAGCAAATTCGTGCCACTCTTTTCACGAAGATTTCCGGTCCGCATGTTTCCTCGGCAAAGGTCGTGCTGTTCCTGCGGCCTACGTAAACTGGTCCGGAGTGAATGCTTATCCCAAGCCCCTGCCTGCGCGGAGCGAAGGGGGCGGCTACAGCCGTTCGATCTTGAGAGTATTGGTACCCAGAAATGCCTCGCACTCGGGGCGTGTAAAGACGCCAGGGGTCGTGCCGATGGCTCGCACACAGCTCGCACCCAAGGCACTGGCGATGCGCAAGCAGTCTTCCGGCCCTTTGCCTTCGAGCAAGCCGCAGATATAGCCAGCATCGAAAGCATCGCCCCCACCGGAGGCGTCAATTACGGGGACCGAGAAGGCGCCGGCGCGGAGGCGCAGGTCCTTTTGCACCAGAATGGAACCCTCGCCCCCCATGGTGATGATCGTGGTGCCGGCGCCGAGCCGCTGGAAGACTTTGGCCTGCTTGAGTGGATCCTTCTCACCGGTGATCACCTCGGCCTCCTGGTTGTTCGGCAAGAACACATCGACGTACGGCAGGAGACGATCGAATTGCGAAAGGTACTCCCCCTTGGCTGGGACGACGATGTCGAGCACGGTCTTCACGCCGTATTTGCGGGCCTCCGCGAAGACTGGGATCAACTCGTCTTGCGACACGCCCGGCATGACGAGATAGCCGCCGAGGTAGAGCACTTTGAGTTTCTCGAACATCTGCAACGGAATATCGGCGGGCCGAAAGTCGCGATTGGCGCCGAACGTGTGGATGAAGCGCCGGTCCTGCCCCTGGACATTGACGATCAACGTCTGGCTCGTATCGACGCCGGCGCTGGTCTTGATGCATGAGGTGTCCACGTGGGCGTCGCGCAGGATATCGCTCACCACTCGGCCAAACACGTCGTCACCAACGCGTCCGACGATGGCGACGCGCACGTCCATCTTGGCCAGATCGACGGCCGCATTCGCCGCACAGCCGCCGACGGTGAGCAGCATTCCGTCCGCCATCACTAGCTCGCCGGCAACCGGTAGGTGAGTGATCGGCGTACAAACGTGATCTGCAACGATGATGCCAGCGCAAAGAACGTCGATCATGATTCGCTCCAATTCATTGAACCACGGGGAAAGAGGGGAGCACGGGGGAAATTCAGAGGAAGAGAAAAACAGTTATTCTCATCTCCAGGCGTTTTCCCCGTGCCCCCCTCTTTCCCCGTGGTTCAATTCCGCGTTTCGATCACTCCCGGTATACCCGGCACTGGCCGCAGCGTGAAGGTCGGCAGTGGCGTGACGCTGGCGCCGGCTTGCAGACGGAAACGGAACTTCTGCGCGATCGTCGCCAGGATCAGCACCAGTTCCATCATGGCAAACTGCTGGCCGATGCACACACGTGGGCCGCCGCCAAACGGAAAGTACGCAAATTTCGGCAGCGACTTGATCCGCTCCTCCCCCCAGCGCTCGGGGCGAAATTGCTCCGGCTCGTCGAAAAAGCGTGGATCGCGCTGAACGACCCATTGAGGCAACAGCACCGTGGTTCCGCGCGGCACTGCATAGCCTCCGATCGCGCAGTCGGTTATCGATTCACGACCGATCACGTAACCCGGCGGATAGAGCCGCATCGCTTCCAGGGCAATCATCTCCGTGAATCTCAGCTTTGGCCAATCGTCCACGGTCGGCAATCGCCCTGCGAGTACCTGATCCAGCTCTACCCAGAGCGTTTGCTCCACGTCAGGATTCTGAGCCATCAAGTACCAGGTCCACGACAATACCAGGGCGGTCGTTTCGTGCCCGGCGAGAAAGAGGGTCATTGCTTCATCGCGGAGTTGCTGATCGGTCATGCCGGTGCCGTCGGCTTCGTCGCGCGCGTGAAGCAGCAAAGATAGCAAGTCCCCCTGATCCACCGTCGATTGTCGGCGCTCGCGGATGATACGGTAAAGAACGTCATCGAGACGTCGAACTGCGCGGCGAGCGCGCAGATTCGCCGGCGTCGGAATCCACATCGGCAGGGGCATCATGCTGTTGAAGCGGACCAGGAAGTTATTCTGCATCACCTCCATCGCTTCCGCCACTGCCAGGGCATCCTGGCCGACCTCAGCGTTGAACAGAGTCTTGGCGGCAATCGCCAGTGTCAGACGCATCATCTCGGCGTGGATATCGCGCGTCTCGCCGGGTTTCCACTCCGCCAGCAGTCGCTCCGTGGCCGACACCATGGCGGGCCCGTGTTGCGTGATACGATTGCGCACGAACATCGGCTGGCTCAGGCGTCGCTGCCGCAGCCAGAAGTCCCCCTCGCTGGTCAACAGGCCTTTGCCAAGCAGGACCGGGTTGAGCCGCAGGGCGAAGTGCTTGATGAAATGCTTGCTGTGGGTGACGAGGACTTCTTCGATCAGATCAGGGTGATTGGCGAGGTAGACGCGCCGATGGGCGAGGCGGATCTTGACCATGTCGCCGAACTCGCGCGCGCAGTGAACCAGGAAATCGAGCCGATCACGACGAAATTCCGGCAGATTGCCAGCCAACCAATGCCCCTTCGGACCGGGGGGCACGCGAAGTTGAACCATGAACTCACGTCCCAGGATGAGCGAAACTGTCCTGGAGTCTATGGTATGAGGAAGGAGAATGGGAGAAGGGGAGAGTGGGATATTGGGATATTGGGAGACAGGCAGAAAGGGAGTATTGCCGAATCGCCTCTCCCCTTCTCCCAGTCTCCCTCTCTCCCCTTCTTCCTTTTCCTACCCCGGTGGCAGCGGCTTTACGTTGCCTCCGCCTGGCGGTGGTGGCAGCGGACTCTGGAACGGGGCGACGATGCGTGTCGATTCCGTCTCGTAGATCGGCGTCGTATTCAGCTCGCTGGTGTATTCCACGCGAAAACGGGCATCCCCTTCCTTCACAGCCTGGCAGACGAATCGGAACACGATCTTGGAGCCAGGCTGCAAGGCGTCGATGCGTTCGAACGTCACCGACTTGCCGGCGATGGTTTCCTTCGTCGGGCCGGTGGCCGCGATCGCCTTGAGCAGGTCGGGCACGGTCGCTTTGACGTCGATGATCTTGGCGGGGGCCGAGCCCGTGTTGGTCAGCGTCATGGTGTAGATCGCATTCTTGCCTACCTCGACCGGATCGCTTTCATCCTTCATTTCCAGCTTGAGGGCCGCGATGCCTTCGATCTCGATGCGGACGGCCTTCTCGGCGCGGACGTTGCCATCGGCACTGAGGGAGGTGACCTTTTCCGCCGCGGCCGCCGGTTTTTGGCATTCAGCAATCAATTCCAGTACAACCTGTTCGCCGGGCTTGAGTGTGCCGACGTTCCAGGTGACATCGCCAGAAAGATGAGAGCCGCCGCGTGTCGCCGCGGCAAAGCGAATCTCAGCAGGTAAGCGATCACGCACGACGACGCCGGTCTGCTCGGCTTCGCCTTCGTTCTTGACCAGGATCTTCCACTCCGCAGGTCGGCCGACGTAGCGTTTGGCGGGCCCCTCCACGCGAAGGGATACGTTGGGCTTCTGCACGTTGACAATATGCACTGCCTGCGTTTGCAGGCCTCCGCCGCTCGCGTTCACACGCACGCTCAATGCGCCTGCACGGCGAGGAGTCAGCACGATGAACTCGTCGCGAGTCTCCCCGGCCTTCAGGTTTTTTATTTCCTTTTTCAGCACATTCAGCTTGGGATCGTTGATGGGATTCGGCACATTCTCATGCTCCAGGCCCACGTCGTAGGCGGCGATCAGTTGTACCTCGTCGAGGTCGCCGGTGCCGGGATTCGTCAGGCGGATCACAAAGTTGATCGGCGCTTCGACGATGCCGGTCTTCGGCGCCAGGATGTCGGCCTTGAGCTGCGGCGTCGTGATCAGGGTGTTGACTTCCTGTTGATCGTTCTGCCCCTCCGCGGTGCGCATCAGGGCGACGCTGCGGATCGGCCCGGCCTTGCGGCTCTTGAACGTCGTCTGCACCGTGTGTATCTGCCCGACTCCGAGGGTCGGGAAGGGGTACACGAGTTGTCCGCCGCGCGGCTCTGCCTGCGGGTTCGAGCCGACGAAGTCCAGACCGTCCGGGATCGGCAGGGTGAATTCGACCCATTGGCTTTCAATTCGGCCGTCGTTCTTCGCGGATGTCGTGAACGTGATGTTCTGCTCGACTCCGGCCGAGGGGGGGCCGACGTGGCTCAGCTTGACGCTGGGAGCTAACCAATCAATGGCGGTTTCGCCGGTAATGATCGTAATGCCTGAGCCGGTCGGCGTCGTCGGATCGGGCGGCCGAATGACCTCGACGGCGATGCGATTGGTCCCCGATGCCGGCGCAAGCTGGGCGATACGCACCTTGGCGAGGCCGCTCAGGTCGCTGATCACCGTTTGTTCCTGCGCCCGGCTCGGCAGTAGAATGGCCGGCGGACCGTCGAGGATCTTGTAGCGCACGCGGTATTTGGCGAGCGGATTGCGATCAGTGAAGCGGGCGATCTTAGTGACGAATTCGTGCTCGGTGCCGAACTTCGCGACGGCGCGCTGCGGGAATTCCCAGACCGCATCGACCCAGCGGACGACGACGGTCTTCATGCGCTTGTCCCAGTTGTGGATGCCGGGCACCACCACAGTTACGTGCGTGTCCCCTTCGACGGGGGAGCTGACGACGCACCACGATTGGCCAGGGCGAATCATGACATCGTCGGCGTTATTGTTGTTGCCCCGGCTCAGGCGATGCTCGCCGTGGCTGGTGTAGCTGAAGGCGGTGTTCCCCTCGACGCCGCCGCGGCCCGGGAAATAGCCGCTCTCGTCGACTTCGATGAGGTTGCCATTCGAGACTTTCCAGTCGATTCGGCGTTGCCGGCGCGGTACCCCCTTGTCATCGCGCACCGTGGCGAGGATGACGACTTGCGAGCCGACCTGGCTGGTCATGACCTGTGGCTCAACGACCAGATCAATGGCGTGCGGATCAAAGTTGGCGTAATAACCGGGACCGATGGGTTTGGCATGGCCGCGGATGACATCGCCGGCTGGGAGCAGGTACGGGAAATAACTCGGACTCTGGCTGATGCCAAAGCAGCCAGAAACGCCGCCGAGCATGGTAGCGAAAAGCAGCAAAGCCAGGATTCGTCGCAAGTACGACATTAGCGCGAACACTCCCCCGCGATGGATACGATTGGCGTGGGTGTATACGCGATTCGTGAATGTTTACAAGCGGAATTTGCCGGCGATTGTAAGTCTTACCATATCCCATACTCAGATCATGAAATACAGCACATCGTCCTTGCCTTCGCCGCGACGGGGGCAGATGGAGCATAATTCTCCTTGCAACAGGTCATAGGCATGGCGCACTGCCGCGAGTGTGCTGGAGAATACGGTTTCCTGTTCGTGGAAGAGAAATTCCTTGCCCAGCTTGACTTCGAGTCCGCTGGAGCGGATGACGTTGGCAAAATCCTTGCGCACGCCGCAGAGAATCAGGTGGATATTGCGCTCGCGCAGCCGATCGATGAAGCGGTCGAAGACCTCAATACAGACCGCATCGGGATTGCGCACCCGCTTGACGCGCAGAACCACGACGCGGGTACCGGGCTGGGCCTGCTTCTCGATGGCCTCGAAATGGCGTTCCAGGTCGGTGGCGGAGCCGAAGAATAGTTCGCCCTCCAGGCTATAGATCAAGATGCGATCGCAGCGCGGATCGGTCGGGCCCCGCTCGCGGATGAGGCGATCCGAGGTCATGATAAGCTCGGTCAGGTGCAGCCGGGCCGCGCGCCGCACATACAGGACGACCGACAGGAACACGCCGATCAGGATGCAAAACTCGATATTGATGGCAAAAGCCGCGAGGGCGGTCGCCAGGACAATTTGCATATCAAAGCGAGTGGTGCGCAAGTGGTACATCAGTTGCTTGCGATCGACCAGGCGCCAGGCTGACACCAGCAGGATTCCGGCGAGGGCGGCGCGCGGAACGAAACGTGCCAGGGGGGCGAGGAACACCACGGTGAGGGCGACGGCCCCGGCGGCGAAAACGCCCGACCATTGGCTCACCGCGCCGGCTTGCACGTTGATGGCAGAACGCGTCAGCGAGCCTGAGCCCGGAAAGCACTGGAAGAAGCTACCGACGAGATTCGCGAGCCCCTCGCTGAGACATTGCTGATTGACGTCGAGTTTCTGCTGCGTCCGTGCCGCGATTGCCTTGGCCATCGCCACCGCTTCCAGTAGGCCAAGCACGGCGATTGCCAGCGACCCGCTTGTCAATTGCCGAATCATGCCCCACGAAAACGTAGGCATCTCGAATGCGGGCAGATCCGACGGAATGGCGCCGATCACTTCCACCTGGCTTTCCCATCCCCAGTACGAGACGCCGAGGGCCATCAGAACTACCACGATCAACAAGTCCGGCAGGTGCGCCCGCAGCCGATCGCTCAACGCACGCAGGGCTACAACGAAAACGATCGTCGCCGTCCCGATGCCGACGGCGTGGTAGTTGATTCGATCCACTGCCGTCATCGTGAGCACGAAGCGAACCAGAAAATGATCGTCATAGCTGCCGGCGCGAGGCAAGCCCAGAAAATGACGCGACTGATCGAGTGCTAGCAGGATTGCCGCCCCCAGGGTAAAGCCGACGATGACGGAGTGTGAGATAAAGCGTGTGAGATCGCCGAGGCGAAAGAGGGTGATCGCGGTTTGAAAGACGCCGATGAGGAAGGCCATCAAAATGGCAGCGGGGAGTCGATCCTCGTCCTTGAATGTGGCCAGCGCGCTCGCCAGAGCGATGCAGATGGCGTTGGTCGGCCCGTTGATGAGCTGCCGCGAGGAATCGAAGAGTGCCCCGACGGCCGTCATGACGATTGCAGTGTAGAGTCCGTACTGGACCGGCAGTTGGGGGATGCTGGCGTATGCCATCGCCTGCGGCAACGCGACTGCCGCCACAGTCAAGCCAGCGATGAGGTCCAGCCGCAGAGACCGCAGCGAGTAGGTGCGCAACGAGTCGAACGCGGGGACGCGGCGGAAGAACCAATCACGCCACGACCCGGTGGACGCCGCGGGAGCACTTTCCTCGCCAGCGAGGCTGATCTCCGCCTCGGAGCGATTCTCATTCGTCGGAGCTTCCATCGAGGCGTAATCTCTTGGGATCGTCTGGTGCGCGAAACGTCTTTTTAGTCTAGCGGAACCCGCCAGGATCGGAAGGGGAGCAAGGGCCGCATGCGGCTTCGCGCTCGCATTGCGCCACGGGAGCGAAAAGCCGTAAGCGGCGCTCAAATCCAGTTAAGCAGTTGGGCGGCTCGCATGCCGAAGACAGCCAGACCGACGGCGACGGCAGTGAAGCTGGCCATGAGGACGGCGCCGGCGGCGATGTCGAGCGATTTCCAGGTCCGCTCGCGTGTTTCCGCATCCAGGCCGCGATGGAGCGTCTCGATCGCGCTGTTGAAGAGTTCTGCCGTCAGCACCAGACCGATGCACAAAAGGAGCGCGCACCATTGCATCGGTTCACAACCCAGAGCGACGGCGATGGAGACTACAAGGGCCGCCACGAAGAAATGGACGAAGAAGCTGCTATGCCCGCGAATGCCCCACTTCATTCCACGCACAGCTTCGCGGAATTTCTGCGACCACGGCCGACGCGGACGCTGCGGAGCCGGTGGCATGTCCCCCGGCTCAGATTCTTCAGGGACCATTGGCCAACCTTGCATGCGAATTCCTGCCCTGCGGAACGTGAATATCCACGCCAACCTAACAATTTTATCAGCAGGCGTCGAGAGGAACCCGCTCCGCCAGCGCAGCATAACCTCTGGGTTTCAGAGCATCCGATCCCAGGGCTTGTCCGGAATCCACACGCAAGCGGAGCTTGACGCTTGCAGATCGCGCGTGCTACCATCGACGGTATGTCCTCGGCTGCAGTTCCCACTCCTGTACTGAGGTTGGACCGGTCTATCGGCCGCACGTTCGGCCTGTGCGCGCTGGGGTTCGTGGTGCTTACCGCGGCAGTCGCCGGGTTTCTGCCGATTGAGTTCTCCATCGTTTCTGTGTTCCTCTGCGCCGGCCCCCACAACTGGGTCGAGGCACGCTATTTTCTGTCGCGGCTGCCGGCACGCTGGGGGCGATTGCAAGCATACTTTCTGTTCGGGTTCGCCGGTGTTTTCACGCTGACGGCCTGCTTCACGGCAGCGCCGCATTTCTTGGAATCGCTCGCGGCCGGCACTGAAATCCACCTGTTGACCCACGCCACGCTCGACACGTTGCTGGCGCTATGGATCGCCACGCTGGTGCACTGGCGGGCAGGGCAGAATCCGCGTCGGGACTGGGGCTGGATTTGGCCGGCGGCGTTCCTGGTGATCGCTCTGGCGTGGCGGTGGCCGATCCAGTGGATGCTGGCCCTGGTATACGTGCATCCGCTCGTCGCGTTGTGGATACTCGATCGCGAGATTCGGCGGACGCGCCCGGAGTATCGGCGCGTGTACCACCTGTGTTTGTTGGCGGTGCCGGCGTGTCTGGCGCTTCTCTGGTGGCGGCTCGCTGCCGCGCCAGACTTGCCGGGCGAAGACGTGCTGAGCATGCGGATCACGTTCCATGCCGGGTCGGATTACCTGACCAGCGTGTCTTCGCACTGTCTCGTTGCGACGCACACGTTTCTTGAAGCGGTTCACTACGGTGTCTGGCTACTGGCGATTCCGTGGCTGGACCGGCGAACGAGTTTGTGGAGCGTCCCGAACATGCCGCTCGGCCGGCGTTCGCTGACGTGGACGCGGGCGTTGCAGGCGTTCTTGCTTGTCAGCGGCGCGGTCGTCGTCATTTTGTGGATTTGCTTCTATGCTAACTATCCCATCACGCGTGATGTCTATTTCACGCTGGCGATGGTGCACGTCCTGGCGGAGGTGCCGTTCCTGTTGCGAGCCCTGTAATGGACGTGTACTGGTTCCTCCTCTTTTATCTCCTCACGGTCTCGATCGAAACGCCGATCTTGTGCCTCGGGTTAGCGCCGGAGCATCCGTGGTCGCGGCGAGTTTTCTGCGGCTTCTGGTTGACGGCGTGCACCTATCCGATCGTCTGGTGGGTCGTGCCGGAGTGGTTCAGTCCGAACAATCTGGGCGAGCGGGCGTATTACTTGTTGGTGGCCGAGAGTATCGCCCACTTCGGCGAATGCGGTCTGTTTTACGTCGCGTTTGGTCCGCTCAAATATTTCTGGCGCGACATGGCAACCGTGTTCGCTGCGAACCTGGCGTCGTTCGGGCTTGGCGAAATCGTGTATTATGGGCAAGGGATGTACGACGTGACTGCGTAGCCGTTTAGCCTCGCCTCGTGGAGGCGAGTGGGCGGATTGCGTAGTCGGCCGCCGCGTCTTGCCCGCTCGCCTTTTCGAGGCGGGGCTAAAAGCGACTTGGAAACTTCATGATACAGGCGATCGTTTTCGACGCAGTCGGTACCTTGATGCATGTCACACCGTCCGTCGCGGCGGTTTATGGCGAAGTGGGCCGGCGGTTTGGCAGTCAGCTGGGCGATGCGGAGATCCGGGCCCGGTTTAGCGCGGCGTTTGCCGAGCAGGATCGCCTCGACGAATCGGTGCGCTGGCGCACCAGCGAGGCGCGCGAGCGAATGCGCTGGCGTGTCGTCGTGTCGCGCGTGTTCAATGACGTGGTTGACGTGGCCGGGTGCTTCGATGTGTTGCACGCTGCATTTGCCAAGCCCGAGGCCTGGACCTTCGACCCCGAGTGGGATCCGGTGTCAGCCGAACTGGAGCGGCGCGGCATTCGGCAGGCGGTGGCGTCGAACTTCGACCGCCGGCTTCATGGGATCCTGGCCGGGCTCCCCGCTACGCAGCGGCTGGCGTCCATCGTGGTTAGTTCTGAGGTAGGTCATCGCAAGCCGGCTCAGGAATTCTTCGCCCAGCTCATCGCCAAGCTGCAAGTGCCGGCAGCCGACATCCTGTTCCTCGGCGATGATCGCACGAATGACTACGACTCGGCACGCCAAGCTGGCATGCGGGCGATCCTCCTGGATCCGCAAGGCAAGCACCTCGATGTCGGGCCCGACCGCGTGGAGCGGCTGGCGGACGTGCTGAATCGGGTGTGACCGCGTCTCTTGCGGCTTAACGCTCACCGAGTTCGACACGAACGCAAGTCCGCACGCCGCGAACCAAGGCCAATTCCCATCGGCCGACTATAATAACCAAGAAATCTCCACCTACCTGGAGCTTTCACCATGCTTGACCGACTCCACCTCGAAAATCGCATCGCCTACCAGGGCATTACCTTCGACGACGTACTCCTGGAGCCCGGCTACAGTGACGTCCTGCCACGCGATGTGGACGTCAAAACGATGCTCACCCGCCGCATTCATCTCAATATCCCCATTGTCTCCTCCCCCATGGATACGGTCACCGAAAGCGAGCTGGCGATTGCGCTGGCGCAAGAGGGAGGGATTGGCATCATCCACAAAAACATGGCAATTCCGCTGCAAGCCCGCGAGGTGGATAAAGTGAAGCGCAGCGAGAACGGCATCATCACCGACCCGATCACGCTCACTCCCGAGGAAACCGTCGAAACCGCCCGCCGCATCATGGAGGAGCACCGCATCTCGGGCATACCCATTACCATCGATGGGTTCTTGAAGGGGATCATCACCAAGCGGGACCTGCGTTTCATCACCAACAATCACCAGCGTCTGGCCGAGGTGATGACCAAGGAGAAGCTGGTGACGGCGGTGGAAAATACAACGCTTGAAGCGGCTGAGCGGATTTTGACGGAAAATAAGGTCGAGAAATTACTGCTGGTGGACGAAAAGTATAAACTGAGAGGCCTGATCACCATTCGCGATATCGACAAGATGAGCGACTTCCCGTCGGCGTGCAAGGATCCACGCGGGCGGCTGCGCGTCGGGGCGGCGGTCGGCATTCATGACTTCGAGCGGGCCGAGGCTCTTATCAAGGCCGACGTCGACGTGCTGGTCGTCGATTCGGCGCATGGCCATTCGAATAACGTGATCCAGACGGTGCGCGAGCTCAAGAAACGATTCGACATTGACGTGATCGCCGGCAACGTGGCCACCAGCCAGGGTGCCAAGGCGCTGATGGATGCGGGGGCCGATGCGGTCAAGGTCGGCATCGGACCGGGGTC
>SXGT01518106.1_pt1 | contig 44281 bp, 25 predicted proteins | sample 3176221 | NCBI WGS metagenome assembly SXGT01 (sample SAMN11356862, study PRJNA531348) | freshwater metagenome | isolation source: freshwater sample F1-120 | place: China: Fuxian Lake, Yuxi | collected 2017-12-25 | reverse complement strand
GTCATGCCCTTCACGCCCTGAGCGTTGAGCGCGTCCTTCACTTCCTCGAGCTTGAAGTGCCGGATGATCGCTTCGATCTTCTTCATGATTCTTTCCTCTCGGATGGGTGGCCCCGGTCGGCGGGCCGTGCCTGGGATGCTGAGCCGATCGCGCCGACCGACTTCCGCCGATCCAAGTTCAATGCACGTGGCGTGCCAAAGCCCGGAATGTCGCAAGTCCCCGGCTTTTCGGAAAACGGGGGCCGCCGTCGTGTCACGCCGGCGCGACCACCGCGGATGAAGTGTCTTCCAAATGTGACACCCTTGTCACGCGTGCCGCAGCTGCTCGAGCCGGCCATGGCCGTCGGATGGGACCGTCGGGCGGGGCCGCGGCCGTGACCGGCGGAGATCAGCCGACCGTCGTTTGTTGTGCGTCTCTGCAGCCATTACATTTCGGCGGTGGCGCTCGCCCCCCGTCCGCATTCATGGGAGTTTGCCGTGCCGAAACGTTTCTCCCCCACCCGCCGCGGCTTTCTCAAGGCCTCGGCCGCCACGGCGGGCGTCGCCGTCGCGACGCCCTACATCATCACCTCCAAGGCCCTCGGTGATGCCGTCACTCCGCCGGCGAGCGACCGGATCGTGATGGGCGGAATCGGCCTGGGCAACATGGGCTCGGGCGACCAGCGGGCGTTTCTCGGCATGCCCGAGGTTCAGTATGTCGCTGTCTGCGACGTGCGGGAGAAATACCGCAACGCCGCCAAAGTCCGGACCGACGAAACGTACGGCACGCAGGACTGCGCTGCGATCATCGACTTTCGCGACCTGCTCGGCCGGGACGACATCGACGCCGTCCACATCGCCACGCCCGACCATTGGCATTCGATCATGATGATCGCCGCCTGCCGCTCGGGAAAGGACGTCTACCTGCAGAAGCCCGAGACGCTCACGCTCCGTGAGGGTCCGCTGATGATCGCCGCGGCGCGACGCTACGGCCGCGTCGTGTCCGGTGGCAGCCAGCGGGTGCTCGACGACTATCGCTCGATCGTCGATCCCTGCTGGGCGGGCGAGCTCGGCCGGATCACGACGGTCGACCTGAACGTCGGCCCGTCGGCGATGGCCTGCCACCTGCCCGGCATGCCCACGCCGGACGGCATCGACTGGGATCTCTGGCTCGGCCCCGCGCCATGGCAGCCCTACAACCCCGGCCGCTGCGACGGCAACTACGGCACCAGCGGCAACAGTTGGCGGTCGTACGTCGATTATTCCGGCGGCAGCCTGACGGACTGGGGCGCCCACAACTTCGGGGGCACGATCTTCGCCGCGGGACTGCTCGATCTGCAGCCGCAGCGGATCATCTACCAGCCCGCCTCGGCTGACGGCAGGCGAGCGGTCTCCGTGGCGCTCGTGTATCCCAACGGCGTCGAGATTCACTGCAACCGCCATCCGGAGGAGCAGCCGCGAAACATCCCCTCTGTGGTGACGCACGAGCGGGGGATCACGATCCGGGGCGACGGGCAGCCCGTCGCCCCGCGGCCCGTGCCCGCCTACAAGGGCGCCGGCGGCATCTATGGTGACTTCATCGCCTGCGTCAAGACCCGCGAGCGGCCCTTCCGCGACATCGAGATCGGCGTCAACACGATGACGGGCCCGCACATGGTGGCGCTCGCGGGACGGCTTCAGCGTTCACTTGCCTGGGACCGCGACGCCCAGCGATTCGTCGATGACGACGAGGCCAACCGACTCCTTGACCGCGCCCGTCGTGAGCCGTGGACGCTCTGACCACCGCATCCCGACCCAGCCGCTCGCCCCGACTCGCCCCGACTCGCCCCGAAAAGACCACCACAGCCTGAATCGCAGGAATCAGACCATGGCCTTCGATCCCTCCACGCTCACCGTCCCCTTCACCGCACTGGCGACCTATGACTGGGGCGGTGACGAGGCGGCGTTCGCCATGATCGATGCGGCGGTCGTCGCCGCCCACGACGACCCCGCCCTCCGGAAGGACCTCGAGGGGCGGCTCGTCGTCCTGCTCGGCCCCGCCACGTCGAGGGCCGCCAAGGAGTATGTCTGCCGCACGCTCTCGGTGATCGGCACGGCGGCGGCGGTGCCGGCCCTCGCCCCCCTGCTCCGCGACGCCGAGCATTCGCACATGGCTCGGTTCGCGCTCGAGCGGATCGCCGGACCGGAGGCGGTTGACGCGATCCGCGGAGCGCTCCCCGACGTCGCGGGCAATCTCGAGATCGGCATGATCTCATCGCTCGCCAGCCGTCGCGATGCCGCGAGCGTGCCGCTGATGGCGGTGCGGCTCATGGGCGACCCGGCGGTCGCGGTGGCCGCTGCCCGCGGTCTCGGCAGGATCGCCACGCCGGAGGCGGCCGCCGCCCTCGCCGCCGCGGAGGCGACCGGCGCCGTCGCCGACGCGGTGATCGACGCCCGACTCGCCTGTGCGGACGTGTTTCTGGCGGCAGGCGACCGGACGGCCGCCCGGGCGATCTTCGAATCGATCGATGCATCGGTGGGGAATCCGCCGCGGACCCATCGTGAGCGGGCCGTACGGATCGCCGCGAGGAGCGGGCTCTACGCCGCGCTCGATGACACCGTCCGCCGTTCGGTGCTCGCACTTGCCATCGTCCTGGCCGCGACGGCAGGGCCGCTTCGCGCCGAGTCGTCGCCCGCGGGGAAGTCGTTGGGCGACACCGTTCTCGCCGCCATCGCCGCCGGTGATCCCGACATGCGGGCCGTCGCCCTCGACCGGGTCCGCCACGGGGTCTCCGGGGAATGGTTCACGCGAGCAGTGTCGGAAAAGATGCCCTCGTTCGAGCCGGCCGTGCAGACCGTGACGCTGCTCGCCCTGGCGGACCGGGGGGATGCCGCGGCGGTCCCCGCCGCGGTGAATCTGCTCGCATCGGCCACCGATCCGGCGGTCCGCTCAGCCGCGCTGCTTCTGCTCGGCAGGCTGGGCGGTCCGGCGGCGGTGCCCACGCTTGAAAAATCCCTGTCGGCGGCCGATCCCGAGCGGGCGGCGGCGCGACGGGCGCTCGTCGTGATCGGCGGCCCCGATTCCGCCGCCGCGATCGTGGCAGCCGCCGGCCGGGCCGCCGCTCCCGGACCTCGGGCCGTGCTGATCGACGTGATCGCCGAGCGGAGAGATCGCAACGCCATGCCGCTGCTCCTCACTGCGGCCATCGACGACGACTCCGGCGTGCGGCAGGCGGCCCTGCGGGCGCTCGGACGGCTGGGCGGCCCCGATCAGATACCGGGCATGGTTCAGGCGCTGCTGCGGTCATCGGGCGACGATCGGAAGGGGGCGGAACTGGCGTTGTTCAGCACCTGCACGGCAAACAAGGATTCCGCACGATCCGCGGAGATCCTGTTCGAGAAGTATTCGTCGGCCGGCGATGCCGATCGGGAGATCCTGCTGCCGGCGCTGGCCCGCGTGGGCGGGCCGAAGGTCATGGAACTCGTGGAGGGCATGCTCGCCGATCCCGCCACGCGGTCGCAGGGGCTTGCGGCGCTTGCCCGGTGGCCGGATGCCACGGTGGCCGATCGGCTGTTCGAACTCTTCAATGCATCGACCGACGAGGGGGAGCGGAACATGCTGCTCGCCGCGCTGATCCGGATCGCACCGCTGCCCGACAACAGGCTCAACGACGCTCAGAAGCTCGAACTGCTCAAAAAGACGATGAGCCTCTGCGAGCGGCCGGCGGACAAGGCAAAGGCGCTGGAGCGGGCCAACGCGATCCGCACGATCGACACCTTCCGCTTCGTGGTGCCCTATCTCGACGATCCTGCGCTCGCCGAGCCGGCATGCCTGAGCGTGGTCGAGCTCGCCCACCACCAGAAGCTCCGCGATGCCAACAGGGAGGAGTTCCTGAAGGCCCTCGACAAGGTGCTGGGCATCACGAAAAACGAGGAACTCGTCGAACGGGCCACCCGCTACAAGGCGGGCCAGACCTGGGAACGGAAGAAGAAAAGCTGAGTCGCCCGAACGGACGTTTCCGGAGCCGCCGTTCGCCGGCGATTCGTCGTCCTGCGGCTACTTGCGAAACTGGCCCCCGTCGAGACCGTGTCCCTTCATGAGACGGTAGAGCGTGCCCCGGGGGAGCCGTGCCTCCCGCGCCGCTGCCGAGACGTCGCCCTGATGCCGGCCGAGGAGTTCGGCGAGGTAGTGCGTCTCGAACTTCGCCACGTGCTCCGCCCGCTGCGCGAAGAAGCCGACGGCCCCGGCCTCGGCAGCCGCGGACCGACCGGCAGCGGCCACGATCTCGTCGGGCAGATCGTCCACGCCCGCCATGGGCGACCGGGTCATCGCGACCGCCCGTCGGACCACGTTTTGGAGCTCCCGCACGTTGCCGGGCCAGTGGTAGCTCTTGAGCACCTGGTAGACGTCGGTGGAGAGGCCGCCGACCGAACGGCCCGCCTCCTGAGCCGCCTTGTTGGCGAAATACTCGGCGAGCAGGCCGATGTCGTCACCCCGGGCCCGCAGCGGCGGCAGATCGACGCGCACCACGTTGATCCTGTAGAGCAGGTCGCGGCGGAACTCGCCCCGCTCCACCATCTGGTCGATGTCCCGCGACGTCGCGGCCACCACGCGGACATCCACGGGGTTTTCCTGCCGCGCGCCCACGCGCCGCACCCGCCGCTCCTGCAGCACGCGAAGCAGTTTTGCCTGGAGGGGCGGCGGCAGTTCGCCCACCTCGTCGAGAAAGAGCGTGCCGCCGTCGGCAAACTCCACGAGTCCCATGCGGCGGGCGTCGGCGCCGGTGAACGCCCCCCGTTCGTGGCCGAAGAGTTCGCTTTCGATGAGCGCGTCGGGAATCGCCCCGCAGTCCACCGGCACGAAAGGCCCCTCGACCCGCCGGCTGCGGGTGTGGATGGCCCGCGCGACGAGTTCCTTCCCCGTCCCCGTCTCCCCGGTCACGAGCACGTCGACCGAACTCGTCGCCACCCGATCGATGATCGAGTAGACCTGTCGCATCACCGGGCTCTCGCCGAGGAACTCGGCGAACGAATAGGGCCGCTCGACCGCCCGGCGGAGCACTTCCTCGGCGGCCCGGCGCCGCGAGTTCTTCAGCAGTCGGTCGAGCGCGTCCTCGAGGTCGGTCTCCACCCGCGTGATGTCGAGATAATCGCCGGCTCCGGCCTGCAGGCACGCCCGCGCCATGTCAACGCTCGGCTTGGGATCGATCACGACCATCGGCAACTGCGGGTCGGCCTTGCGGAGCGCCGCGTAGAGCACGTCGGCCGTGGGGCCCGATCCGGCCGTCACGACGCCGAGGTCCCATGAATCGCGGGCGAGCGTGGCGAGCGCCTTGTCGAGCGACGTCTCGATTCGCACGTCGAGCGGCTGGAGCCGCGCCACCAGCCGCGCATAGGGCAGGGCCGCGGCGGCGGAATCGACGATGATGATGCGGGGCTGCTGCACGAATACGAGCCTCGGGCGCCGTCGGCCGCCAACCGTGCGCCTCTCTCGGAAGTATGCAACTGGCGACGCCGCCGGGCAACCCGTCGCGCCGCTTCCGCGGCACCATGGCTCTGGTACATTCCGGTTTGGTCCGCACGGCCGATTCCCGACGACTCGGAGAGCCCACTCGCATGGCGATCGACACCTACGCCCCCTGTCCCGGCGGCACCGGCAAGAAGATCAAGTTTTGCTGCGCGGACCTCGTCGGCGACCTCGAACAGCTCGACAGACTCGTCGAGGGGGACCAGATCTCGGCCGCTCTCGACCAGGTCCGCCGGCTGGAGGAGAAGTCGCCCGGCCGCCCCTGCCTGATGGCGACCCGCACGAAACTCGAACTCGCCTCGAAGCGATACACCGAGGCGGCCGCGAGCAGCAGGGCGTTTCTCGACGCCTTCCCCGACAATCCCCTGGCGCTCGGCCAGGCGGCGGTGACTGACGCGATCGCGGGCCGCATGCAGGAGGCGGCCGCCGCTTTCGACCGTGCCCGCGAGAAGGCCGGCGAGAAGGGACCCGGGGGCGAGGCCCGCGACGTGTCGGCGGAACTGGTGCAAATCGCGGCGACGCTCGTGCAGGCGGCGGCCCAACTGGGGCATGTGGGGTTTGCCCAGGGCATCGTCGAATGGCTCACCGACGCCGCGCTCGGCTCCGAGGACGAGCGCCGACTGCTCGCCTCGATCGTCGGCTCGTCGGGCGTGCCGCCGGCGCTCCGCACCCGGGTGCGGCTCGAGGAGGCGCCGGCTGACTCGCCCTGGCGACCCGACTTCGACACCGCCGTCAGAGCCGCCCGCGAGTGGCGGCTCTCCAAGGCACTGACCGCCTTCCGCAGTCTCAAGGGAGTGGCGGGGGAGTCGCGGGAACTGTTCACCAACATCGCCGTCGTCTGCGAGATGCTCGCGCTGCCGTTCGAGGCGTCGGAGGCCTGGGTGGCGGTGTCGCGGCTGAAGAACGTGCCGCACGACGACGCCGTGGAGGCGATGGGGAGGGCCATCGCGCTCGAGACGGAGGCCGATCCTGACCGCTCGCCGCTGATCCGCTTTGCGAGCTGCTCCGCCGCGCTTGCCGTGCCGGCCGGCGAGGAGGGCACGACCGCCATCGAACTCCTCGAGGACAAGCTTCGCCATTCGGGCAACTACGATCCCGCTCCCTTCGACCGGACGCAGTGGGTGAGCAGGGGGGCCGTGCCGCCACGGTCGGCATGGCGGGTCTACGACGACAAGAGCCCGGCCCGGCTCCTGGCGACGCTGCTCGTCTTCGGTCGGCAGACCGACCGCGAGCCCGAGGCGGTGCTCCAGGGCTTTGCCCCCGACATCGGGACGGCCCGCCCCGCCGTCGAAAAACTGCTGGGATGCGTGTTCGCGGCGGAGGCTGGGGGAGACGCCATGCCCGGCACCGGGCCGACCAACTGGCTGATGGGGAGCCAGTTCCGCATGCGTCCTCCCGCGGCACCGCCGACCCCGGCACCCGCCGGGAGCCCGTCGGTGTTCGACACGCTCCTCGAAGAGCAACGCAAGGCGATCTGGGATCGCTTCCTCGACGTCTGGCCCGACACGCCCCTCCCCGAGTTGCTCGGGAAGACGCCCCGCGAGGCGCTCGCCGATCCGCAGGCCGCCCGCCGGGTGGAGGCGCTCGTGACCGAGGGCGAGGCCACCTCCCGTCGGCCCGATGCCTGCGATGCCTGGGGCGCGATGCGGGGCCGGCTCGGCATGCCGCCGGCTGCGACGATCGAATCGGCCCAGCCGCTGCAGGACGGCGTGCCGCCGCTGCGCTGGCACCGGCTCGACATGGCGAAGATCGGCATCGACGAACTCCGCGGCGTGCTCGTGACCGCGCTCGACGCCGGGTTTGAACGGGCCGCGGAGCGGGCCGCCGAGGCGCTGGCGGCACGGGCCGACGCCACCCCGGCCGACCGCTGGGAGGCTCTTGGCGTGCTCGAAGACCGGGCCGCTGCGAGTCATCGCAAGCTCGAGATCCTCGCCGCCCTCCGCAGCATCGCCGCGGAGCTCAAGGCCAACGACGGCATGCTCGATGTCGCGGAACTCCGCGTGCGGATGCAGCGGGGCGACGAGGCCGACACCATGCGGCTCTTGGAACACCTCAGACGCGACCACGGCCGCGACCAGCAGGTGCTGCAGGCGTTCGCTGAAGTGATGGCCGAGGCGGGAGTCGATCTCTCCGCGCTCGCCGGTCGCGCCGGCGGCGCGACGCCGGCGGCCGCGGCACTCCCCGCGGCCGGGGGCGACACGGGCAAACTCTGGACGCCGGGCGGCGAGAAGCCCGGGCAGGCGGGCGAGAAGAAGGTCATCTGGACACCGAACTGAGCCCCGAGGCCGCAGGCCCGGGGCCGCATTCATGAGCTTCACGGCTTTCGACGAGGCGGCGATGCGGCGGGCCATTGAGCTCGCCGCCCGGGGCCGCGGCGCGGTGGAACCAAACCCGCAGGTCGGTGCGGTCGTCGCGACGGCCGACGACGGCGGCCGGATCGTCGGCGAGGGCTGGCACGGTCGGTTCGGCGGCCCGCACGCCGAGGTCGCCGCGCTCGAAGCGGCCGGTGAACGCAGCCGGGGTGCGACGCTCTACGTGACGCTGGAGCCCTGCTGCCACCACGGCAAGACCCCGCCGTGCACCGCCGCCATCCTCGCCGCCGGCATCGTCCGCGTCGTGGTCGCAGCCGGCGATCCGTTCCCCGCGGTGGCGGGCCGCGGCCTCGAAGCCCTGCGGCAGGCCGGCGTCAGGGTCGAGACCGGCCTGCTCGAGCCGGAGGCGATCCGCCTCACGGCGGCGTTCCGCAAGCTCGTGACCGGGGGAAAACCCTGGGTGATCGCCAAGTGGGCGATGAGCCTCGACGGCAGGTTTGCCGCCGCCGCCGGGCAGGATCGCTGGATCTCCTCGCCACCATCACGGGCCCTCGTGCACGACCTGCGGAGCCGGATCGACGCGATCGCCATCGGCATCACAACGGCGCTGGCCGACGATCCGTTGCTCACGGCCCGACCGCCACCAGGCTCGTCGCCGGGGCCTCGGCAGTCGTTGCGGATCGTGTTCGACAGCAATGCCCGCCTGCCGACGACGAGCCAGCTGGTCCGTACGGCCGGCGAGTCGCCGGTGCTCGTGGCCGTCGGCCCCGCCGCCCCCGCCGAACGGATGACGGCCCTGGAGGCGGCAGGCTGTGAGGTGTGGCGCGGTGCGGACGGGGACCGCGACCTGCGGATCACGGCGCTGCTCCGCGAACTGGCCGCGCGGCGACTGACCAACCTGCTCGTGGAGGGAGGTCCCACGCTGCTCGCCTCGCTGTTTGCCGCCGGCGAAATCGACGAGGTCTGGGCCTTCGTCGCGGCCCGCATCATCGGCGGGCCGGCCGGCAACGACCTGCCGTCGCTGCCCGACGTCCCGAACCTGCTGATCGAGGACGTCTCGCACCCGGGAGACGACATCTTGATCCGCGGGCTCGTCACCTCGCCGACAGACCCACGATCTCCGTCGTGGTGCACTCCCCGCGGCGGATGATTCTCAGTTGCACGGGAATCGCCCGCTGCATCTCGTCCACGTGCGAGATCAGGCCGACCACGCGGCCCTCGTCCCGCAGCGCTCGCAGCGTGGCCATCGCAAACTCGAGCGTCTCGGCGTCGAGCGAGCCGAAGCCCTCGTCGATGAACACCGTCTCGAGCCGCCGCCCCCCCTGATGCCGCTCCGCCGTGCGGGCCAGCGCCAGCGCCAGGGCGAGCGACGCCAGGAATGTCTCGCCCCCGGAGAGCGTGCCGACGGGCCGCCGCGTGCCGTTCCAGGTGTCGAGCACGTCGATGTCGAGCCCTGCGAGCGACTTCCGGTCGGCCGTCGATCCGGCCCGCAGCAGTTCATACCGCCCCTGCGTCATCTGCCGCAGCAGCACGGTCGCCTCGGCGACCACCTGCTCGAGCACCGCGCCGAGCACCCAGCGGTGGAGTGAGACCTTCTCCTCGGCGTGCGCCTGGCCCGACACCATCTGATGCAGGTGCAGCCTCACACGATGCGCCTGCTCCGCGGTCGCCCATTCAGCGGCGACGCGGGCATGCCCGGCCTGGAGCGTTCCACAATCCTCGGCCCGCCGTCGCGCCGCCTCATCCGTCTCCCGGGCCGACCGCTGCGCCTCGGCCAGCGCTTCGTGCGCCGCCGCGAGTCCGGCGAGGTCGGGGGGGGTGCGGTCGCCGAGCGCGATGGTCGCCGTCGACAGTGCCTCGCCGGAGAGGGCCGCCTCCTTGTCGATCGCGTCGATCGTGGCGGCTAGAGAGGCGATCGTGGCGGCATCGCGGGCGGCGGCGGTCACGGCGGCGGCCGAGCCAAACCCCGACGAAACCAGCTGTGCCTCGAAGGCCCCTTGCGCCTCGGTGGCCTGGGCGGCGAGCAGGCCCGCGGCCGACCGTTCCGCCGTGAGTCTGTTGCCCGCGCTGCCGGCCGCAACGATCGCGTCGTCGAGAGCCGTCTGCGCGTCGGCGAGGGCCGCGGCGAGTTTTCCGCGGAGTGTCTCGAGGGCGGCCTGCTCCGTCTCGAGCGCCGCGACGTCGGGCGGTGCGGGAGTCGCCGCCAGGACGGCCCGGGCCGATGCCGCCACCGTGCTCGATGCCGTCAGCGTGGCGGTCGCCCGCGTGGCGGCGGCGATCGCCTCGTCACGCCTGGCCTGCATCTCCAGCTGGTGCTTCACGAGCTTCTTGAGAGCCGTTTCATCCGGCACGTCGCCGGAGGTCTTTGCCGGGGAGGGGTGGGTCGTGCTGCCGCACACCGCACACGGCAGTCCCTCCTCGAGCGTCGCGGCGAGCCGCGAGGCGGTGCCGATCTCGTACCGCCTCCGGGCCTCCTCGAGTTCGGCCTCGGCGGCGGTCAAGGTGTCGCGGGCGAGGGTCTCCTTGCGGGAAGCAGCCGCGGCAGCCTCCTCGGCACGGGTCACCGCCGCCTCGGCCGCGACCGCCTCGGCCTCTGCCTGCGTGTGCCGCTTCCGCACCGACTCCGCAGCCTTGAGTTGCTCGCCGATCACGCCCAGCCGCGTGTCGATCTCCGCCGTCTTCGCCTGCCCGGCCGTCGCCTCGTCCCGCGACTTGGTCCGGGCGACGACCGCATCCGTCGCGGCCTTGGCCTGCTGCTCGAGCACGGCCACCTGCGCCGTGGCCTCCTGCTGACGGCGTTCGACCTCCCGCCACACGGCGAGCAGACGGGCCGGCTCGGCGGCCCGGCGTGCGGTGGCGAGCCGATCACGATCCGGGACGACGTGCTCGAGTTGCTCCTCGGCCCGCGTCTTCCGCTGCCGGGCGTCGATCACGGCCGCGTGGAGCTTCCCCACCTCCTTTGCCTCGCCCAGGGCACGATTCGATGCGTCATACCGCGCGGCCACCTCGACGAACGCCCGGTGGCTCTCCGCGGCGGCGGCCAGCGCCTCTTCCTGCCGCACCGCGAGGCCCGTGGCCACCGCGGCGTCGTCGAGGCCGATGGTCCACTCCTCACGGGCCAGGAGGAGTTCCCGTTCGCGTCTGACCAGGTCGTAGCGGGCCTGCGCGGCGGTGCGGTCGCGGGCCACGATCGCCTCGAACCGCTCGAACACCTCCGTGCCGAAGATCCGCTTGAGCAGGTCTTCACGGGCGTCGACCGAGGAGGCGAGCACGTCGCGGAATCGGCCCTGCGGAATGACGATCACGCGGCGAAACTGGTCGGCCGTGAATCCCGTGATCGTGTGGATCGCTTCAGCCACCTCCCGATTCTTCGTCGCCTTCGGCCTCCAGGCGGCCGGCGAGCCATTCTCGCCAGCGGTCCATTCGAAGAGCGTCGAGCTGGCCGATGCCTTGGTGGTGCCTCCGCCCTTGAGCGCCGCCCGCTCGTAGGCCGGATTGCGGACGATCTTGTAGTCGCGACCCGAGACGGTGAACTCCAGCTCGACCTCGGTCTTGTCGGCGGGCGTGGCCCGGGTGCAGCGGAGTTCCTCGCCGCTGCGGCCGTCGGTGGCGGCGGCCTGCGTCTGCCCTTCGCCGGTCGTCTGGCCGAAGAGGGCGTAGCAGATGGCATCCAGGAGCGTGGTCTTGCCGGCCCCGGTGGGGCCCGCGAGGAGAAACAGGCCCGCCGATCCCAGCCGCTCGAAGTCGATCGTCTCGGTCTTGAGAAACGGCCCGAACCCGCTCAGCGTGAGCTTGCGAAACCTCATGTCGCCTCCTGCGAGTTGATGGCCTGCTCCATGCACTCGCGGGCCAGGCGACCGATGTCGTCGCCGACGGCTTCGGGGTAGCGGTCTGCGAGGAACTTCGTCACGAACTCGTGCTCGCCCTGCTGGCGGAACTGCGGCGCCGCCGGCGTGGCGGACGCCGGGGCCGGGGACGGCTCCATGGAAAACGCCAGCAGGTGGGGATAGGCCCTGCGAAGCTGGTCGTGCGCCGACGGCACCATGATCGGGTCGGTGATCAGGATCCGCACGAGATCGAGATCGCGGCGGTCGTCGGCGGCCACCCCGCCGCAGATCGCCGCAAAGCTGCCCCGCAGCGTCCGCATGCCGTACTTCTGCGGCAGCGGGATCTCCCGCACGGCCACGCCGCCGGCCGCGTCGATCTCGACGACGCTCACGGTCTTGTCGTGATCCTCCTCGGCGAAGGAGTAGCGGGCCAGCGATCCGCTGTAGCGCACCCGGTCGGAACCGACCTGGTGCGGCCGGTGAAGATGCCCGAGCGCCGTGTAGGCGAACGGCCCGAAGACGGCTGGATCGACGGTGGAGACCCCCCCCACGGAGATGTCCCGTTCGGAGTCTTTGGTCTCGCGGCCGCCCTGCGCGAAGAGATGGCCGACGAGCACGTGTCGCGACGTCCCCGCGAGGTCGGCGGTCGCGATCCGGGCCCGCGTCGCATCGTCGTGCGACCGCAGGTCGTTCCGCATCAGGTCGGAGCGCACCTCCTCGGGGGTCGCGTAGGGCATGAGGTGGAAGGCGACGGTGCCGTGGTCGTCGGCGAGGTCGATCCGCTCGATCCCGTCCCGCGAGGTGCCGGCGATGTGCACGCCCGCTTTTCGCAGGAGCCGGCGTCCAAAGTCGATCCGGCCCCCGCTGTCGTGGTTGCCGGCGATCGCGAGCACCGGAGCGATCGCGGCGAGTCGCAGGAGGATGTCGTCGAAGGTGCGGACGGCGTCCTCGGGGGGCACGGCCCGGTCGTAGATGTCGCCGGCGATGACGATGGCATCGGGCTTCTCCTCGGCGGCGATGCCTGCGAGGGCGTCGAGGGCGTGCCGCTGGGCGTCGAGCAGGTCGAAGCCGGCGAGAATGCGGCCGAGGTGCCAGTCGGCGGTATGGAGAAAACGCATGCCGGGGAGTCTACGGCCAGGCGGGCTCGGCGCCGCACCGGAAACGGACCGCAGGAGGTTTTTTCGCGGTCCGCGAACGGCCCGCCCCGAATCGGCGTCGGGAATGCTCCCGCTTCGCTACGATACCCCCCGCCATGCCCCTCACCATTCGCGCCGTGTCGTGCCTGCAGGGGGTTCTCCTCCCGGCGGTCGCGTTTCTCTCGAGGCCGGCCGACCTGTTCGCGCGGCCGCGAATCGTGGTGCCCAACCCCGGCGCGAAGGCATGGCTCGCCGCCGAGCTCGCCAGGACGCTCGGCGCCCGCGGCGGCGGCGACGGCATCGTCGCGGCCGTCGAGCTTTCGTTTCCGGGCACGATCGCGGCGCTCTTGCAGCCCGCCCGGGGCGGCACGGCCGATCCGTGGTCGTTCGACCGCCTCACGTTCGCCGTGCTCGACGTGATCACGGGCCCGGCGGCCGCGAGCCTCGGCATCCCGTTCGACGTGCCGCGGGAGCCGCTGATGGCGGCCCATCGGATCGCAGGGCTTTTTGACAACTATCACGTCCGCCGCCCGGGCATGATCCTCGAATGGGAACGGGACCACCCGAACCGCGTCCTCAGCCCCACCGCCAACGACGAACGGCAGGACGGCGAGCCGGTGCCCGACAAGCTCCGCGACGGCGACCGCTGGCAGTTCGAGCTCTGGCGGGCCGTGCGGCAACGCATCGGCAGCCCATCGCCACCGGCGCGGCTGAGCCTCGACCACCAGCCGGGCCGCGATCCGCTGCTCGTGGCCGGCGTGCAGTCGCTGTCGCTCCATCAGCTTCAGTGCCTCGAACGCCTCGGCGAGACCCGCGATGTCGAGGTGCTGCTCGTGCATCCCTCGCCGGGCCTGCAGGCATTCTGGACGCCGTCGTTACCGGGACTCTCCCGCGGGGTGCCGCCGCGACGGCATCTGGATCCCGACCTGCCCGATGGCGTCGATCAGCTGTTGCCGGTCTGGCTCGCCGGCAGCCGCGAACTCCAGGAACTCCTCGCCTCGCAGGGCATCGCCGTCGCCGCGGTCTCCCCTGCTCCCGCGGCCACGCCGGCCGACACCCTGCTCGCCCGGATGCAGGCCACCGTGGCCGCAGGGGGCGAGGCAGTGTCGCAGGATCACGACCCCGCAGCCGACCGCTCCGTGGCGATTCATCGCTGCCACAGCCTTTCACGGCAGGCCGAGGTGCTGCACGACGCCCTGTTGCATGCCTTTCAGGAGATCGACGGACTCCAGCCGCACGACGTCGTGATCGTCAGCCCGTGCATTCAGAAGGCCGCGGCGCATCTCGAGGCCGTGTTTCAGCGGCGGGTGAAAGGCCGCGGCGCGGCAGGCGAAGAAGTGCCCATCACGCTGCCGCTCGTCGTGGCCGATCGCGGCATTCGCGAGGTCAGCGAAGCCGTGGACCTGCTGGTGATTCTGCTCGCGATGCCCGGCGGCCGCTGCTCGATCGACGACGTCCTCGGCCTGGCGGCCCATCCGCTCGTGCAGGCCCACTTCGCCGTCGACGAGGCCACCGTGGCGGCGTGGGCGGACCTCGCGGAGCGAACGAACATCCGCTGGGGCCTCGACGCCCGTCACCGCAGCCGCCGCGGCCTCACGCTCACGGCCGACACCGAAGTCCATACGTGGAAGCTCGGCCTCGAGCGAATGCTGCTCGGGGCGACGCTCCCCGATGCCGACCCGCGGCCCGAGCTGGGCGGGATCGTGCCCCTGACCGGCCTCGACCCGGAAGACATTTCGGCGATTGCGAAGCTCGTGCGGATTCTCGGTGTCGTCCGCGGCCTCGAGGCGACCACGGCGGAAGCCCGGCCGGCGGCGGAGTGGTGCGATGCGATCGAGGCGGCACTCGTCGGCCTCTGCGGCGAGGATTGTCGGGATCTCGCCGAACCCTTCGTCCTGCTCCGTCGGCTCCGCGACGCCGCCAGCGCCTCGCACCTCGTGCCGTTCGACGACGTGCGGCAGCTGCTGGCCGGCTGGTTCGACGAGAAGGCGGGCCGGCAGCCGCTCCGCACCGGGGCGATCACGGCCACTTCGATGGTGCCGCTGCGGGGCGTGCCCTTCAAGGTGGTGTGCGTGATCGGCTACGACGACGCCGCCGTGGGCGTGTCCGAGGCGGATGGGGACGATCTCGTCACCCGGCAGCAACTCGCCGGCGACGTCGATCCGCGGATCGACGAGCGGCGGGCGCTGCTCGACTGCCTGCTGGCGGCGGAGCGCCGCCTCGTGATCACCTGCAACGGCCAGAGCATCAAGAACAACGAGCGGCTGCCGCTGGTCACGCCGCTGGCGGAGCTCGTCGACTTCGCGGTCCGGCACGGCGTGCGGCGGGAGAAGCTCTCCGGACCGAGTGGCATCGAGTTTTCCCACCCGCGGCATCACCTCGGCCGCGGCAACTTTCTCGACGGCAAGGTGCAGCCGGGGGTGATCTGGAGCCACGATCAGGCCGCAGCGGAAGTGGCGCCGCTCGTCGGCCGGCCATCACGAGCGGAAACCGACGCGAGCGCTGCAAGGGCCGCGTCCGTGACCGAGGTCCAGCCCCTCCCCGTGATCGAGCTCCCGATGCTCGTGCGGATGGTCAAGGATCCGCTCCGGCTCCATGTCGAGGAGACGCTCGGCATCGACACCTGGCGGGACGACGACTCGGCGACGCCGGCCACGTTTCCGCTGAAACTCGAGGCCCGGGAGGTACGCGCCTTGATCCTCGAGCTGCTCGGGCTGCTCGTGGCGGATCCTGCCGCCGAGGGTCCGTGGATCGAGGCCATGCAGCACAGCGGGCGGCTGCCCTTCGGCCTGCATGGCGCGCGGCAGCTGGAAGAGATCGTCGGAGTGGCCCGGGGCATGCGGGACGAAGCGGCCTCGAAGGGCGTGCCTTTGGCCGGCACTGACGCTCGGGAGCTGCGGATCGACGTGGCCGGCGGCCGCGTCGTGGGGCATGTCGCCGGCGTGCACGAGGCGTCGGGGCAGCTGGTGATCGTCACGGCGGGCACTGCCGAACAGAAGTCGTCCGGACATCCGCTTCACGTGGCCGCGGTGCAGCTCGTGGCCGCGCGGGCGGCGGGCCTGCCGATCGACAAGGTTTCGGTGGTGGCGCGAAATGGCGACTGGAAGCCGGGGGCGTTTTCGAAGGCTGGCAAGCCGATCAACCCCTGCCAGATCCGCACGGTCGTGCTCGCCCCCGACGTCGATCCCGCGGCCCGTCTCGCCGATCTCTGCAGCCTCGTCCGCGACGCCGTGGCCGGGCCGTGCGGCCTGTTCGATCTGCAGTTCGCGAAGCCCGACAGGCGGGCGGAAGGCTTCGACTCGTTCGTCACCAAAAAGAACTGGGCGACCGGAGAATTCCCCTATCCCCGAACGACCGAGGCGCTCGTCTACGGCCTCGCGCCCGTATTCGAGCAGGTCTTCGCGGCGGGCTCACGGGAACTGGCCTTTCTCGACCGCTTCATAGGGCTGCTCACCCTCACCAGCAGCGGCATGAAGTATTCACTCACATGACAGAACAATTCCGACTCGACGCCTATCCGCTCCCCAACGGCACGCTCATCGAGGCGAGCGCCGGCACGGGGAAGACCTATTCCGTGGCGGCGCACGTCACGCTCGCGATCGCCACCGACGAGAGCCTGCGGATCGGCAACGTGCTCGTGACGACCTACACGCGAAACGCGGCGGCCGAACTCCGCGACCGGATCCGCGGGCGGATGGTGCTCTCGGCCCGTCTCCTCCGCGGCAAGGAGGTGCCCGGCCACGTGCCTGACGAGCTCGACACGTCGCTGCGGGCCGACGAGGCGGGCTGGACGGTGAAGGCCCGTCGGCTGGAGCGGGCGATCGCGGAGTTCGACACCGCCACGATCGGCACGATCCACTCGATCTGTTCGCGGGTGCTGCGGATGGCGGGTTTCGAGGCCGCCGACACCGGTGATGAAGACCTCCGCGACCGGGTCGTCGTCGAGGTGGTCAACGACGCGGTCGTCACCGAGGCGACCCACGGCCGCCACTGGGACGAGAAGCGGCTGCAGCAGCTCGTCGTCAAGCATCTCGGCGATCCCTTCATCAGCAACTGGTTCGACCGCGCCGGTCGCACCGCCGACGAGGCGGCTGCCCTCGACCTCGCCGCCACGATCATCGACGGCTGCGTGGCGCGGGTGCACGAACGGATGCGGGGGAGCCCGAGTTTTGACGACCTCCTGCGGCGGGCCTGGGAAGAGGTCAGCCGCGACGATCCGCAGGGGCGGGGGTTCCGCGACGAACTCCGCCGGAAGTTTCGGCTGGCGATCGTGGATGAGGCGCAGGACACCAGCCGCCTGCAGTGGGAGTTTCTCCACGAGATCTTCCCGCCGAACGGCGACCGGCCGCTGATCGCCGTCGGCGATCCGAAGCAGGCGATCTCCGGCTTCCGGGGCGCCGACGTCACGGCCTACCTGCGGTTCTCGCAGCGGGGCGTGGCGGCCGATGGTGCGGGGCCGCCCCGCCGCACGCTCACGGTCAACCGCCGCTCCGACGCCCCGTTGCTCGAAGGTCTCAACAGGACGATGGCGGGCGCGACGTTCGGAACCGACATCTCGTATCAGCGGGTGACGGCGGCCGACGACCGCGCGGTCGCCCAGATCGTTCCCCTGCGACCGGTCGAGTTCGTCGATGTCGGCGAGGGGTCGCCCGCCGAGGCGGCCGTCCGCAAGGTGCATGAGCTCCTGACGCTCGCGAAGTTCGACCCGACCGCCAGGCGGCCCATCCGTCCCGGGGAGATCTGCGTGCTCGTGCGGATCAACGCGCTCGGCGGAAACATCGGCAAGCGGCTCAACGGGCTCGGCATCCCCGCCGTGACCACCGGCACCGCCAGCGTGATGGCCGGCCAGATGGCGGAGGACATCCGCATCCTGCTCGAGGCCATGGAGCGGCCGAGCCATGCGGGCCGGGCCCGCCGCGCCGCGGCCACGGCATTCTTCGGCGCATCGCTCACCGAGGTCGCGAGCCTCGGTGAGGCCCGGGAACAGGCTGTGCAGGAGCGGCTGGCCACGCTGCATGCCGCCCTGCAGCAGAGGGGAATCGCGGCGATGGCGGCCGCGATGATGGCCGACCAGGACATGGCCAAGCGGCTTGCGGAGGGCATGGGGGGCGAGCGGCGGATCGTCGACGTCGCCCACATCGTCGAACTGCTCCACGACGCCAGCGACGGCAAGGGCTGCCATGCCCGGGTGATGCTCGAGCGGCTCGGGGAGCTGGCCACCATGGACGAGAAGGGGGAGCTCGTGAGCAGGCGGGTCGAGAGCGATGCCGACGCGGTCAAGATCATGTCGGTGCATGCCGCCAAGGGACTCGAGTTCCCGTGCGTCGTGGTGGTCGATGACTGGAAGGCCAAGGAAGCGTCACGGCAGAAGGGGCCGGCGGTGTTTTACGACGGTGACGACCGCCGACTCGACATCGGGCTGGCGATCCCCGAGATCGGCACTTCGGACCTCGCGAAGACACGGGTGACGGAGGCGGACAACGACGAGTTCCGCCGGCTGATCTACGTGGCCGTCACCCGTCCGCGGCACCACCTCTGCGTGTTGCGCTCCGCCGGATGGCAGGAATCGCTGCTCGCGGAGGCGCTGCCCGGGGCGGCCGCGTCGGCGGCCGCGATCGCCGCGGAGGATGCGTCGCGGCTGGCCGTGCGGATGGCGCACGACCTCCCGCCCGCGGAGGCCTGGAAACCGCGGGAGGCCACCGGGACAGAGCCCCCGCTCGGCGTCGCCCCGATGCCCGCGGAGGTCGAGCGGACCTATCGCCGCACGTCGTTCAGCGGCATCACCGCCGAGGCCGCCCGCCTGAGCGGGCAACCCTACGCGGCCGTGGACCGCGGCCACGACGAGGGGCGGGGCGAAACGGCGGCGAGCTCGGAAACCATCACCGCCGCTCCCGCCGCGAGGGCCGCCGAGGCCGCTTCGCCGCTCGACTCGTTCACGATTCCCGACCTGCCGGCGGGCACGGCGTTCGGCAGTGCGGTGCACGAGATCTTCGAACGGATCGAGGTGGTGCCCGGCGGTGATGCGACGACGCTCACCGCCCTGGTCAGCGCCGCAGTCGGCGAGGTGGCCACGTCGCGGTTCCTGCGACCACACCAGGACGCCCTCGGCGACATGCTCTCCGCCGCGATCCGGACGCCGTTCGGCGGCCCTCCCGGCAGCCTGTTTCGCGAGCTGACATTTGGCGACTTCACGACCGCCGATCGGCTCGCCGAAATGGATTTCGAGATGGGCCTCGCCGACCTTCGCCGGGGCGCGGTTGCCAGCGACGTGGGCCGGGTGCTGAAGGCGTTTCTGCCGGCCGGCGATCCGCTCGCCGCCTACGCCGACGACCTCGCCGGGCGGGCCTTCGACGTGCCCTTGGCGGGGCTCATCAACGGCTCGATCGACGCCGTGCTGCGGCTGCCCGGCCGGCCTGCCGACGATCCGCGGCTCGTCATCGCCGACTACAAGACCAACAGACTTCACGATCGGGAGGCCGCGCTGCCGCTGGCGGCCTATGCACCGCCCAAACTCGTCGAGGCCATGGCCCACCATCATTATCCGCTGCAGGCGCTCATCTACGGCACGGCCGTCTGGCGGATGCTCCGCTGGCGGCTCGGCCATCTCAAGCCGGAAGGCTGGGATCCGGAGGAGTGCCTCGCCGGCGTGGTCTACGGCTTCATCCGCGGAATGAAGGGGCCCTCGACGCCGACCGACGCCGCAGGCCGTCGCTACGGCGTGTTCACGTGGCAGCCGCCAGCCGGCATCTGGAAGCGGCTGAGCGAACTGTTTGCGGGCGACCTGACGGGGGTGCGATCATGAGGATTCCTGCGGAACTCGCCCCCTACGTCGCCGCCCAGGTGATCTCGGCCGACGATGTCGCGGCCACCGCGCTGCTCGTTGACATGGCCGGCCGCCAGCAGCCGGGCCTCGCTCCCGAGCCGCTGGCCTGGGTTGCGATGGGCCTGGCTCTCCGCACGCCGCGGGATGGTCACACCTGCGTGGTTCTCTCCGGGATCGACGCCTGGGCGGGGGGCATCGAGCCCGCTGCCGGCGGCAGTCTTTGCTGGCCGGCCGCGGCGGCCAGCTGGAAAAATGCGCTTCGATCGGCCGGCCCGCTCGTGGGCACGCCGGGGGACCGTTCGCCCTTCATTCTCGACGGCGACCGCCTCTATGTGGCCCGATCGCTGCACGAGGAACAGGAGATCGCGCGGCGGCTCTCCGGCACGACCGCGGGCCGGGTCGAAATCCTGCTCGGCGGCCCGGGCACCGGCAAGACGACGACGGTGGCCAAGCGACTGATCGAACTGTTTCAGGCCGACCCGCACACCCGGATCGCCCTCGCGGCCCCGACGGGCAAGGCGGCGGCGCGGATGGCCGAGGCCCTGCGAAATCGACTCCACGATCCCAACGCCCCGGAGGAGGTTCGCGCCGCCGGCGCCGCCGCGCGGGCTGCGGTCGAGGCGGCCCGCCCCGTGACGGTCCATAAACTCCTGGGCAACCGCCCGCAGGGCACGACCCGCTACCGGTTCAATGCCGGCAATCCGCTGGCCTACGATCTCGTCGTGGTGGACGAGGCGTCGATGCTCTCCAGTTCACTGATGTTCCACCTGCTCGCCGCGCTCTCCGCCGACACCCGGCTGCTGCTCGTCGGCGACCCCGATCAGTTGGCGAGCGTCGATGCGGGTTCGGTGCTGGCCGATCTCGCGAAGGCGGCCGAGCCGTCCGGATCACCGCTCGCAGCCCGCACGACGAGGCTCACCGTTCGGCATCGGTTTGGGGGGCGGATCGCGGGCTTGGCCGACGCGATCCTCGCCGCTGACGCGGCCGCCGCGCTGGCCATCCTCGACGGCACCCAGCCAGCGGCGGCCGAGGCCGTGGCCGGCCCCGCAGACGACCCGGCGGCCGTTTGCCGGGTCGAGCCCCACACGGCGGAGTTCAACGCCCTCGTCGATGCCGCCGTCGCGCATGCCCGGCGGCTCCAGGAACTGGCCGAGTCGGGCGACGTCGCGGACGCCCTCGAAGTCCAGAAATCGCTGCAGGTGCTCTGCGGCCATCGCGAGGGGCCGCTCGGCGTGGCGGGCTGGAATGCGGTCGTGGAGCGGCGTCTCGGCGTGGCGGGGGGCTCGCCCTGGTATGCCGGCCGGCCGGTGCTCGTGACCCGCAACAATCCCGCGCTCGATCTCTTCAATGGCGACATCGGCCTGATCGTGCCGGGGGCCAACCGGGGCCAGATGGATGCGGTGTTTCCCACGGGCCGCGAACCGCGGCGGGTGCCCGTCTCACGGCTGGAAGACGTGGCGACCGTTCATGCCCTGACGATCCACAAGAGCCAGGGGTCCGAATACCGTCACGTGGTCGTGGTCCTGCCGGAGCGGCAAAGCCGGATCGTGACCCGCGAACTGCTCTACACCGGCGTCACGCGGGCGATCGAGAAGGTGACGGTCGTCGGCTCCCGCGAAGCGATCGCGGACGCGATCAGGCGGCCGATCCGGCGGGCCACCGGCCTTGCCGGCCGGCTCTGAGGCCGCCGTCGCCCGGGGCCGGCGGATCAACCCGCGCATCAAAGAACTACCGCCGCTCAGGGATCCCGCGGCTCACTTTGCCGGCATGTCGCGAATGACGTTTTGCCAATGCGTGACGAGCGCATCGTCCCGGAACGACGTTTCGGCGACCGCCGCGCGGAGTGACTTGAGCGCCTCGAGCACCACCCGGGCGTGCTCCAGAGCCTCCTTCGCCTGCTCATTCTCGTCGGCGGCGGTGAGCTCGACGTCGGGATCGACCGAGCCGTCCCGCTCCTGAACGCAGCCGTAGCGGGTCAGATACACGACCCACGGCTGGAGCACGTCGACCAGCCCCGCGAAATCGACCGCCGCGGCCCCCGCCAGCGGCTCGTCGAACTTCGTCAGCTGGGCCCCCGTCTCCAGCCGGCTCTCCACGAGCATGCGATCCGCCTGCTTGGCCACCAGCGAAAACACCGCCGCCTTCTCCCCCACGCCGATCGTGGGCCGGATCTGCTCGTCGAGCTGACTGTCCCCCAGCGGCCACGACCAGACCGTCCCCCCTTCGATCTTCGCTTTCTCGGGCTCGGGGATGCGGTAGCCCGCGGGCACTTCACCGGGATTCATGCCGGCCATCGCCTTGGTGAGTTCGTCTCCCAGCTCGAACAGGTCGCTGAGCCCCTCACGGAAGAGCTTCGGATCGTCGAGCGACAACACGATCGCGGGCTCCGGCAGCGGCAGCGGTTCCGAGGACGCCGGCAGTTCCGCCTGCGGCCGCTTGGTCCGCGCCTTGGAGTCGAGCACGAGACCGATCTGGCCGTCGGACATCGCCTTCAGGATCTTGTCGCGGAGGATCGTCGCGAACTTGCCCGCCAGCGGGGCGATGTGCTCGGCGAACTCGTCGAAACCCTCGGCATCCTCGTCGCTGAGCTGCGGCCGACCGTGCTTCTCGAAGAGCGCCCAAGCGGACTGGGCGACATCGACGGCCACGTCGAGCGCGGCGGGATCTGACTTGATCCGCGACACGAGCACACCCAAGGGGGCGCCGCCGGCGTGTTCCAGGAGATCGAGCCGCTTCGAGCCCTCCAAGGGCTGGTTGCCCGTCCAGTTCCAGACATACCCCTCGTAGCCCTGTTCGCCGATGAACGAGAACGCCGTCCACGGGCCGGGAACCGGAAGCCGCTTCTCGTATTCGTCGGCCGCGCGGGTGATGAGTTTGCGGACATCCGCCTTCGCCTCCGCCGACATGCTGCCGTCGTTGACTTCGTCGGTGAGCGAGGCGATCGCCTCGATGTCGGCGCGGGAGGTCGCGAGCGCCTCGTTCAGCGACCCGCTGATGTAGGAGATCCCGGTGATCGGCTTGTCGAGGTGGTCGAGGAGCGGCTTGAAGGCGGGAAGCGTGAGCAGCCCCTTTCTGCCGCTTCCGGGAAGGGCGAGTTTCTCGAGATGATCGACGGAGTCGCCGATGGAGAGAATCATCCAATCGCCGATGAGTCCGATCGCCACCACGACATCGAGCCTCTGCAGCCGCTCCAGAACCCTGCCGACCAGCTCCTCGTCGCCGGTCGCGTCGATCATGCCGCGCTCGATTTCATCCCAAGGCATGCGGTCGCCGGCGAGCGTGAACGTGAGCATCTCGGCCCCGGCCACCTGCCGCTGCTCGAATGATTCCGCGAGATCGGGATCCGATTCGAGCAGCAACCTGGCGAGCACGGCGAGCCGCTTGAGCTGGTCGGCGCCGAGGTCGCGGTCCTTGATCCTGAAGCCCCACACGACATCGGGAACCACGACGAGATCGGGGTTGTCGGCCAGCGCCTGGAGCATGAGGGCCGCCTGGCGGCCGTCGAAATCACCATCGAACTCCATGTCGAGGCCCCCCTCTTCGAGCATCCCCCCGCCGAAGCCCTCTGCGCCGTCGTTCTCTCCGGCGTTCTCCTCCGAGAATCCTCCGCGGTCTTCTTCGTCCATCGCGTCGTCACCGGCGGCGGCGATCGCCACGACGCCCTGGAGTTCGACACCGGCCCGCATGGCACTCACGTCCGTCTTCCGCAGGGCGTCGGTGAGTCTGCGGACGAGCCTGCAGAACGAGATGCACGAGGGCTCGCCGTAGACGAAGGTGTCGGTGGACACCATGTCGGCGAGCAGTCCCACGGCCCGCTCATTCTCGGGAAGCTGCATGAACGTCTCGAAGGTCGAGAACGGACTGCCGGGGGTCGTCCGCTGCTCGTCGATGGACGCGATCGCCCGCTTCACGACCGGCAGCGCCTTGAGCGCGGCAAAGGCGTTGCTGTTCGCGATCCGCTCGTACTGTTCGCGAAGTCTTGGCGAGGAGGAGAGGAAGGCCGCGTCGCTCGGCACGATCGCCACGCCCAGATCGGCCTGCTTTGCCGCAGGGGCATCCCCCTCGGTGGCCGGGGCCAGCGAACCGACGAAGACGCCGAGAGCGCCCGCCACGACATGCCAGCGGCCCGACAGGGGGCGGCGCGGAATCAACCAGAGCAACAGCGTCAGCATCGGCGGTATCCTCCGTTACAAAACGAGCGAGCAACGCCACGAAACCCCGAAACGCGGCCCGGGCCTAGAATACGCGATCACCCGGATCGGGGGAACACTCGATTCCGCCGTGGCCAGGGCCTGTTCCACTTTCACGACGGCGAGGAGGCACCCCCGGTGTTCATCGGATCCACAAGCATCGTCGATACCTTCGCCGAGGCGTTCCGGCTGCGATACTGTCGGCTGCTTGTCACGGCCCATGACACGCACTGGCTCGACGCCGCCCTGCGGGCAACCTGTGGCTACGGCACGAGCGTGATCGGCTGTGACGCCGAAGTCGGGGTGGAGCGGCTCCTCGCAGCCCACCAAACTCCGGACGGCCGGCCCGGCGGACTCGTGCTCCTCTTCGCTTTCTCCGGGGAGAGCCTGGCAAAAGCGGTGGCCAACCGCGTGGCCCAATGCCTTCTCACCTGCCCGACCACGGCGGTGTTCGATGGCATGCCGGTCGCGGAGGAACGCATTCCCCTCGGCGGACACGTGCGGTTTTTCGGAGACGGCCACGAGAAGTCGAAGGTCGTCGACGGCCGGCGGTTCTGGCGGGTGCCGGTGATGGACGGCGAGTTTCTCGTCGAGGAAACGGCAGGCATGGCCAAGGGTATCGGCGGCGGCAACTTCATCGTGCAGGGCCGCTCCCTCGATGCAGCGCTGCGGGCCGCCCGTCTGGCCGTGGAGGCGGTGGCGACGATTCCCGGCACGATCACGCCGTTTCCGGGGGGCGTTGTTCGATCGGGGAGCAAGGTCGGTTCCCGTTACGAGACGCTCAGGGCGAGCACCAACGAGGCCTTTTGCCCCGGGCTCGCCGGCCGTGAGCCGACGAGCCTGCATCCCGCGGCAAGCTGCTGTCTCGAAATCGTGATCGACGGCAGCCACGAGGAGGCCGTGGTCCAGGCGATGGCCGCGGGCATTCAGGCGGCCGCCGGGCCCGATGTGCCCGCCATCTCCGCCGGCAACTACGGCGGCAAACTCGGGAAGTTTCACTTCCATCTTCACCAGGTTCTCTCCTCATCCTGAACCGCCTCGGCCGCGCCTCTTCTCGTCCGGGCGTCAACTGACCTTCTCCTTCGTTGCGGGCTTTGCTACTCCCCGGCGTTCCCTCCCGGATTTTGTCCGGGTTCGGGATCCCACGAGGTCCAGCGAGGGTCGTCGCCATGTCCGTTCCGTCAGCCGAACCACGCGTGTCTCGTCAGGAACTCGTGGTCCCGCCCCGGGGCTCAACGCTCCCGGCGGTGATCGGCGGAGTGATCTGCGCCGCCGCCGGATTCGGTCTCGTCTGGGCACTGGGCATCGGCCGTACGCCCCGCCCCGATGACATCGGCCCCGACTCGCCCGCGGTCGCCACTTCCGCCATGGCCCCGCCAGCAGACCCGCTGGGCGATGTCCACGCCGGCACGCCGGCCACGGCCGAGCCCGATCTGCTGACACCCGCCGACAACGCCCTCCCCGCGACTCCGCCCACGCGAAACGATCGCTGGCAGCCGCGGGCGGCGGCTCGCGATCGCGATGCCGACGACCTGCCCGTCGATGACCGCTATCCCACCCGGCCTGCATCGCTCGACCTGCCTGATCACGTCATCCCCGCAGCCGGTGAATCGGCGGCCCCGACCGGCAGGTTCTCGCGGTATTCGTCGGCCGATCTTCCGCAGGCCGATGACGCCGCGCCGGTCGCGAATGGTACGGATGGCATCGGGGCCGAGGACGGCGCCGCTGGAGCGGCATCCGAGCCCGCGGACGCCGCTCACGATCCGGCGGTCGATTCGATCTCCCCCGAACCCAAGACCGATCTGGCACCACCCACCGGTTTTGCGGCCCCTGCCACGGCTCCCGCGAACGAGCCCCTCCCTGAAGATCCGGGCGACTTCGCCGCATCGGAGACGCCCGCCGCGGCGGCCTTCGGTGCCGCACCCCCGGCCTTCGCAACCCCGCCCCTGGCAACCCCGCCCTTGGCAACCCCGGCCCCTCCCGCGCCGCTTCCGCCACTGCCGTCCCCGCCAGCGGCGCCCACCGCATTCGGAGCAGCCGGCAACGCCGCACAGGTCACCCCGGCCGCGAATCCGCCGGCCCCCGTGGGCTCACCCTTCGCCGGGGCGCCGCCGCTGGTCGCCGACATGGCCGACGCCGATCCCGAAGTGGGTCCTGCGCCCTCGCCACGGCCGCCCGACCAAAGCCCCGCGGTCGGCCAGGGGCGTCCCGGACCGATGCAACTCGAAGGGGTGCAGACGCCGCAGGTCTCGGTCGAGAAGCGCGGGCCGCGCGAGATCTCGGTCGGCAAACCGGCCCGCTACGAGATCCTCGTCCGCAACATCGGCAGCGCCACGGCCCACGAGGTCATGCTTCGCGATGCCGTGCCCCAGGGCACGTCGCTGGTCACGACCACGCCGCCGGCGAGCCCGATCAATCAGGCCTCGGGCGACGCCGAGGGTGCGCTTGTCTGGCTGCTCGGCACCATGCCGCCCGGCGGGCAGGCGACCGTGACCATGGAGGTCATGCCGCGGGTCGAGGGAGAGATCGGCAGCATCGCCAGCGTGAGTTTTCGGGCCGACGCCTCCGTGCGGTCGCGGGCGACCAAGCCCGATCTCCGGATCGAGTGCGGCCAGCCCGCGCCCGTCCTCATCGGCCGCGATCTGCAGATCACGATCACGGTCACCAATCCGGGCACCGGCACCGCCACCGGCGTGGTGCTCGAGGGCTTCCTGCCGGAGAACGTCTCCCATCGCTCGGGCCGCGAGTTGGAGTTTGACGTCGGCCAGCTGCGGCCCGGCGAGTCGCGGACCCTCGATCTCGTGCTGGGCACCCGCGGGCCCGGCGTGCATGCCGCGCGATTCGCCGCGCGGGCCGACGGCGGCGTCGAGGCCGTGCACCAGGTGCCGATCGAGGTGACGGCCCCGACGCTCGAACTGGCCGTCGACATGCCGCTGCGGCGGTTCCTGCAACGGCCGGCCACCTGCACGATCTCGATGGTCAACGCCGGCACCGCGCCGGCCCGGGCAGTCGAACTGGCGGCCCAGTTGCCCCCGGGGATGAAGTTCGTGAAGGCCAACAACGCCGGCTGGCACGATGACCGCACCCATCGCGTGCTCTGGAACCTCGAGGAGCTCCCGGCCGGCGAGACCGGCTCGGTGCAGATGGTGGTCATGCCGGTCGAACTCGGTCCGCAGAAGATCGTCTCCGCCGCCCGGAGCGCCGACGGCCTTGCCGATCAGGTGGCCCACACCTGCGATGTCGAGGGACTCGCCGCGTTGTCGTTCGAGGTGGTCGACAGCGAGGATCCGATCGAGGTCGACGGCGTGACGGAATACGTCGTCCGCGTCGGCAACCAGGGCACGAAACCCGCGACCGGTGTGCGACTCGTGGCCACCCTGCTCGGTGACCTCGAACCGCTCGACGCACAGGGCCCGGGTGGCCATCGCTTCGAGAATCTCACCGTGACCTTCGAGCCCCTCGCCAAACTCGCCCCGGCCGAAGAGGCGGTGTTTCGCATCCGGGTGAAGGGCCGCCGCGCGGGCGACCAGCGGGTGCAGGTGCAGCTCACGAGCGCCGACCAGCCCGCGCCGATCACGAAGGAAGAAATCACCCGGGTCTATGCTGACCGCTGACGAAACCCGCTGACCGCTGACGAGACCCGCTGACCGCTGACGAGACCCGCTGGCGTCGCCGGCCATCCACGACGGCGTCCTCCCGAAGGAACCCGCCCCCCCCGCGGCCGCTCTCGGGGCACCGCAGCCCCCGCTGCGGGAGTGTCAGGTCAGCCGCGGAGCACGGCGTTGACGCGGCGGCCACACTCCGCCACCACGGCATCGACGACACGCCCCGCCTCCTCGCCGGAAAGCGTGCCCGCCCCGCTCCGCAGCGCGAGCGTGACGACGAGGCTCTTTCTGCCCGCTCCCAGCCGCTCGGCGTCCTGCCAGACCTGGACGAGCCGGCAGTCCTCGAGCACCTCGCCCGCCGCCGACCGGATCGCGTCGACGACGTCTCCCCACGGCACGCTCTCGGCGACCACGAGATTGACGTCCCGCTGCATGGCGGGGAAATCGATCGGTTTCACGAGCCGCCGTTCGAGCGACGCCGTGAACTCCAGCCTGTCGAGTCGCAGCTCCGCGGCGGCGACCGCGGCGCCGAGCCCGAAGCGGCCGGTGGCGGCCTTCGACACCTCGCCCACCACGCCGATCCTGACGGCCGGTTCGCCGCGACGTTCGAGCAGGATTTCCGCCGCGCGGCCTCGCGCGAAGGGATCGAGCAGCAACGGTCGATAGACGAGCCTCGTGCCGCCGTCGCGATCGATGCCCAGCCCCGCACACACTCCGTCGGCGAGGCCCTTGGCACGGGCGAAGTCGCCTCCCACCACGAACGACACGAGCAGCGGCTCCTCGACGGGGCTGGCTGCGTTCTCCACGGCGGTCGGCCGGGCCAGATAGGCCCGCGCGATCTCGAAGAGATCAGCGTCGTCCACGCCCACGGCGACGTTGCCGCCACGGGCCTCGAGCAGACTCGGGAGCAGGCTGCGGCGGAGCCGGTCGGCGCCGCGGACGAGCGGCGGCGCGATCACGATCGGCGGCGTGTCGCCCCAGGGGCTCGCCGTCGCGGCGAAGTCCTCGGTGACCACGCTGCGGGTCATCGCCTCGCAGAGACCGGCTCCGACGAGCACCTCGCCAGCCCGCCGCACGGTCACTTCCCGCGACGACAGCTCGACTGGACGAGCGGCGATCACGGCATCTTCGGACACCCGTTCATAGCCCTCGATCCGGGCGATCTCCTCGACGAGGTCGATGTCCCGCCAGCAGTCGCGGCGCCACGTGGGCGCCCGCCACCGCCGAAGCTGCGATCCGGCGGCCGGCTCCCCGACGAAGCCGAGACCGGTGAGGACTGCCTCTTGCCGAAGGGCGGCCACGTCCACGCCGAGCACCTCGCCGACACGTCCAGCCGGCAGGGTGATCGAAGCGGGCGCGCTGGCCAGTTCGCCGGCGACCACGCCGCCGCGTTCGAGCACGCCCCCGGCCAGTTCGAGCACGAGCGCCGCCGCCCGGCGGCTGGCCCAGTCGACCATGGCGGGGTCGGGACCGCGCTCGAAGCGGTAGGACGAGGGGCTCGCGAGCACCAGGCCGCGGGCGGCCGCCCGCACCGGCAGCGGGGCGAACTGAGCCGACTCGATGAGCACGTCGGTGGTGCCGGGACCGATCTCGGTGTCCGCGCCCCCCATCACGCCGGCGAGCGCCACCGGCCGCTCGGCGTCGGCGATCACGCACATCCGCTCGGTGAGCGTGTAGACCTTGTGATTGATCGCGGTGAAGGGCTCGCCCTCGACCGCTCGCCGCACGATGATGCGTCCGCCACGGATCCGTGACAGGTCGAAGGCGTGCAGCGGCTGCCCGCACTCGAGCATCACGTAGTTGGTGACATCGACCACGTTGTTGACGCTCGCCATTCCGACCGTCGCGAGCCGATCGACGAGCCATTGCGGGCTCGGCCCCACCCGCACGCCGCGCAGCACCCGCGCCGTGTAGCACGGACAGATTTCCGGAGAGCGAATCTCGACCGCGATGCTCTTCGATGCGTCGCCAGCTCCTTCCAGCGGCCGCGGATCGGGCACATGGAGCGGCCGGCCGTAGAGCACCGCCGCCTCACGGGCCACGCCGATGTGACCGAGGCAATCGGGCCGGTTGCTGGTCACCTCGATCTCGACGGCCGTGTCGTCGCCGATCCGTGTCGTGGATTCGTGGTTGAGTCCCGACATCAGCAGCCGGGCGTCGAGCTCGTCGACCGTCCCCGGCACCTGCACGTAATCCGCCAGCCAGTTCGTCGAGATGATCATGGGCGGCTCAGAACTGCCTCAGGAACCGGACGTCGTTGCGATAAAAATCCCGAATGTCGTCCACCCCGTGCCGCCGGGCGGCGATCCGCTCCACGCCGAGGCCGAAGGCGAATCCCGAGACGGCATCGGGGTCGTAGCCGACGGCCTCGAGCACGGCGGGGTCGACCATGCCGGCCCCGCCCATCTCGACCCAGCGGCCGCCCCATTCCCCGTCCACCTCGCCGCTCGGCTCGGTGACCGGGAAGAACGACGGCCGACACCGCACGCGGACGTCGCCACCGAGAAAACTCGAGGCGAACAGCCGCAGCACGCTCTTGAGATGGGCCATCGTGGTGCCCGGCTCCACGAGCAGGCCCTCCACCTGGTGAAACATCGGATAGTGCGTGGCATCGGCCGTGTCGGGGCGGTAGACGCGGCCGAGCGACACGATCCGCAGCGGCGGCTCGCGGTTTTCCATCACCCGGATCTGCACCGTGCTCGTCTGGGAGCGGAGCAGCAGCGGATCGGCCCCCCGGGCCACGGCGAGGTAGAAGTTGTCGAGCGGATCGCGGGCCGGGTGCTCGGCGCTGATGGCCAGGGCCTCGAAGTTGTGCCACTGATCCTCGACCTCGGGACCATCGACGCTCTCGAAGCCGAGCCGGCCCATGATCTCCTGGACGCGGCGGATGGTCCGCGTGAGCGGATGGAAGTGGCCGAGCGGCACCGTCGCCCCGGGGAGCGTGACGTCGATCGGGGCCGCCTCCGCCTCGCCGGCCGCTCCGGCGAGCCTCGCCTGCGCCGCCTCGAGGCAGGCGGTGATGGCGTTTTTGGCGTCGTTGAAGTGCTTGCCACCGGCAGGCTTGTCGGCCGCTTCGAGACCGCCGAGCGATTTTTGAATCGCCTTCAAGCGTCCACTGCGGGCGCCGAGAAACTCGACCCGGGCCGCCTCGAGGGCCGCCGCATCGACCACCGCGATCAGAGCGGCCTCGGCATCGGCGCGGAGACGCTCGAGATCGGCACGGAACGAATCGAGCGGAACGGCTGTCACGGCGTCACGCGACCGCGGCCGGCTCCGGCAACGCGAGGGCCTTGCGGACCTCGGCGGCGATCGCGTCAAAGCCGGTCGGATCGAGCACGGCCATCTCGGAGAGCGTGCGGCGATCGAGTTCGCAGCCGATCTTGGCAAGGCCGGCGATCAGCTGGCTGTAGCGGAAGCCACGCTCACGGCAGGCGGCGTTGATTCGCACGATCCACAGCCGCCGGAAGTCACGCTTCTTCCGCCGCCGATCGCGGCGGGCGTAGACGCCGGCGCGGATGATCGACTCCTTCGCGGTCCGGAGCAGACGGCGGCGTCCGCCGACGGAGCCCTTCACCCGCTTGAAGAGACGCTTCTTGGCACGCAGACGGGGAACAACGCTTTTGGTACGCATGACTTACAAAACCTTGGACGGCTGGGGGCCCGTGGGCCCGGTTCGGAGGAACCTCAAAATCTGGCTTGAATCACCGGAATTGCAAGGGGCGCCTTGGATTCCGGGGCATTTTTGCAGGGGACGGGGATCCGTGGCGAGCAGCCTTCGGGGGAACCGCTCGTCGCCGGCAGACAGGCCGTCAGTAACTGTACTTGCCGAGCGCGTCGTGGATCCGATGCACGTCCGACTTCGCGAGCACGCCGGTCCCACGGAGTTTCTGCTTCCGCTTTGCCGTCAGACGCACCTGAAGGTGGCTCGTGCCTGCTCGGCGGTGCTTCACCTTGCCGGTGGCGGTGATTCGGAAACGCTTCTTCACGCCCTTGTGGGTCTTCTGCTTCGGCATGGCGACACTCCTTGACTCGGCGACGGGATCGGGATGCGGTTTGGGGGACTGTTATTTGGGGGAGAGCGTGCAGACGAGCCGACGACCCATCTGCTGCGGCGGGGCCTCGACCTTGCTGACCGGATCGAGTTGTTGAACGATCGACTTCATCACCCGTTGACCCTCGTCGATGTGGGCCAGTTCGCGCCCCCTGAAGACGACGGAGACGACGACCTTGTCCTTGTGGAGCAGGAAGGTCTTCGCCTGATTGACCTTGAACTCGATGTCGTGATCGCCCGTCTTGGGTCGGAGCCTGATTTCCTTGATCTTGGCGTGATGGACGTGTGTTTTGTGGTGCTTCTTCTTCTGCTGGTACTTGAACTTCCCGAAGTCCATGATCCGGCAGACGGGCGGCTTCTCGTTGGGAGCCACCTCCACGAGATCGAGACCGGCTTCCCGGGCGAGATTGAGGGCCTCTTCGGTGGGAATGATCCCGAGCTGTCCGCCTTCTCCGGAAATCACGCGAATGGGCGTGATTCGGATCTGCTCGTTGATGCGATGCTGCTTCTCGATGGCTCGCGCCTCCAGCCGCGGAACAAGATGGCCGCCGGCCGGGACGAAGTCAGACTTCCTGCACCGCGGGCCGGCGGTTCTCCTCTCAAAATGTCAGTGCGGACGCCACCCTGGAACTCGTCGCAGGGCTCTTTCCGCAGTCGAAAAGTGTCGCCGTGACGCAGGGCAGCGTCAAGGCGTCCGGGAATCCTGCGGCAACCGGGCCTCACGGTCGGGAGGAGCCTGGCTCGGATCGGGCGTTTTCCCTGCCGAAATCCCCTCGACCGCGGGCAGCGTGATCCCGTCCACGAGTTCGCGGTCGGCCGTCCCGAACCGCTTCTCCAGCGATTGCTCGAGCATGCATGTGACCGCCAGCCGATGTCCGGCGTTGTCGGTGAGCACATGGTGGATCCAGCGAAACGGCAGGTCGCCGGCCCGGCCCGCCGTGACCACCCGCACGAGCCGCACTCCGTCGCTCCGACTCGCCTCCGATGAATGTTCGACACGGCCAAACTGGCCGGCCAGCGACCGCTCGATGTCCCGTTCCACCTCGGCGATGGAGGGGGGCGACTGCGGAGACGAACGCGGCAACGCCATGATCGAACACTGCGCGACGAGGGCCCCGCGATCGACGAATCGCATCACCAGTCCGTCGCCGCCGTCTTCGATCATCCGCCAGCGTTCGTCGTGCACGAGGTCGTAGCGTCCCGCCGTGTCCCGCTGCCAGACCATCCCCGGACTGCCGCTGCCGCGACGGCGCTGCGGAGCGTCGCCCTTGGCGTCCTCGACGGGCGGCCACTGCGTCTCTCCAGCCTCGGTCGTGCGGGCGATCGAGAGCCTGGCCTCGACGTCGAAGCCCGGCGCCACGTGGCTGGCCTCGCGTCGTTCCCCGAGTGTCACCGTCAGCGAGGCGACGCGGTTCTCGAACGCCACCGTGCCGGTCGCCGATGGCTCGTCGATGGGCAGCGTGTAGGAGCCCTCGACCGTGACGTGTGCGGGCACGCCGTCGGCGGCGCCATCGACGATGCCTGAAAAACTCACGTTGGCGCGGCCATCGACGATCTCCTGAAACGTCGCCTTGATGCCCCCCGATTCGACGGTGTCGATGCCGAGAAGCCCCGCGATGACATCTCCGGAGACGTCCCAGGTGGCCCCCGGGGCGACGGGCTCCACGGACCGCAGCGCGTCGATGAGCAGGGGATCGAAGGGGGTCTCGAGGAGATCCATCTCTTCCCGCGAGAGACACCCATCGGCGAGATAGGGCGACGGCGTGGTGCCCCGCAGCACGGCCTTCACGGTCCGGGCATCGTCGGCCAGCGTCGTTCGACGTGGCTCGCCATCGATGCGGAGCTCGGCCGATGCGTCGCTGTAGCGACGTTCCACGGCCGCCCGCTCATCGCCTGCAACCGGCGTTTCCACGAAGTCGAATCGGGCGTCGAGCACGATCGGCCGCCGCAGCGGGGGCGCGTCGCGTCCCGCGGGGGCAAAAATCTCCCCCTGCACGTCGAGCTTGAGCCTGATCCTGACGGGGGGCTCCTGAACCGCCACCGGGTCGGCGGGGGCTTCGTGGTCCACCTGATCGCCGACATCTGCGGGAGCGATCGCCATGCAGACGATCCACGCCAGAAACACCGCCACCGGCCGCACCATTGATGTCCCTCCGCTGTCGGGCCCCCCCCTGCCTGAATGGTTTTCGGCGTGGACGGGGGCAGTTCCCCGACTCATTTCGGTGCCGACGAGGCTTCGCCCCTACCCTGCCCATTCCTCCGGAGCACCGAAGAAGGAGCCGATCTACCAACTGTCCGGCGGCACAGAGCCTCTATTTTTCTCGGCTTTTCTGATCGGCAGGTTTGCAAACGAGAATGGCCGGCGGCCTGCCGAAAGCCGCAAGTCCTTGACAGGATTGGCTTTGCGATCACCCGCGGGAGTGCCGTCTGCACCGAGCAATTGATTTTTTCTCAAGAAAACCAGTTGTCCGCGAACCTCCGGCCGGGCCCCGCCGTATAACTCCCACGTCCGCGAGAGACATGACCGGGGCTAAGGATGGCCCCAAACGCGTGGGACGGTAGAGGCTCGATCACGAGTTGGATCCCAAGGGCCGCAGGCGGGTGATGCTGGTTCACCCGCGCTCGCAACCCCTGGAAACTGCTGGCAAGGCGGCCGGCCGGAGGAAGATCATGCGTTCCAATACTGCGGCTGATTTCATTCATTTGTTCGGCGGCGACGGCGGTCCCGCCGAAGAGGCGCACGAAAAGGCACAGCGGGGTCTTTCGCTGCCTCCTGCCGGAATCGTGGACGCCGTTGTTCCAGCCGGCGAAGAGGTGCTCTCGATCGAGGACCTCGCCCGCCAGTTCAACGTCTCGACCAAGACGATCTCCCGGTGGCGGGATCACGGCCTGGTCGCCCAGCGCTATTCCATCGACGGCCGCCGTCGCGTTGGCTTCCTCGCCAGCGCCGTCGAACGCTTCATTCACGACAATCCGCTGCGCATCGAGCGGGGCAGTCGTTTCAGCCAGCTCTCCGACGAGGAGCATGAAAAGATCATCTCCTGGGCCCGGCGGCTGGCCGTGGCGGGCGCCTGCCCGGCCGACGTTCATCGCCGGATCGCCGCACGGCTCGGTCGCAGCATCGAGACGATTCGCTACACCGTGAAGCGATTCGACCAGGAACACCCCGACACGGCGGTCTTTCCGGCCGCTGACGGCCACCTGCGGCCCGAGAGCCGGACCCGGATCTACCAGCACCACCTCGCGGGCGAGGCGGTGGAATCGATCGCCCGGCGTTATCACCGCTCCAAGGCGAGCATCTACCGCGTGATCCTCGCCCAGCGGGCGGAGCACGTGATGCAACTGCCCCTCGATCTGATTCCCAACGCGCTCTTTTCCCGGAAGAGCGCGGAGAAGGTGGTCGACCAGCCCTACCCGGGCACCCCGACCAAGAAGGTGCGTCGTCCCAGCGGCCTGCCCGCCTACCTGGCGAGTCTCTACGAGGTGCCGCTGCTCACCCGCGAGCAGGAGGTCTGGCTGTTCCGGAAGTTCAACTACCTGAAGCACAAGGCTGCGACGCTACGCAAACAGCTCGACGTCGAGCATCCCAGCGCCCGCCTGATGGATCAGATCGAGCGGATCTACGACGAGATCGTCTCGCTCAAGAATCGCATCGTCCGCGCCAACCTCCGACTGGTCGTCTCGATCGCCAAGCGGCGGGTTTCCGCGGGAGACAGCTTCTTCGACCTCGTGAGCGACGGCAACATGTCGCTGATTCGTGCCGTGGAAAAGTTCGACTATGCCCGCGGCAACAAGTTCAGCACCTACGCCTCGTGGGCGATCATGAAGAACTACGCCCGCACGATCCCCGACGAACACAAGCGTCGCGACCGCTTCCGCGCGGCCGACATGGAACTGCTGCAGACGGCCGCCGATCGCCGTGAGGACGAATACCAGCAGCGCATGGCGGCCACCGACCGGCTCGCGCAGGTCGGTAAGTTTCTCGACCGGCTCGACTCGCGGGAGCAAACGATCATCGTCCGCCGCTACGGGCTCGACCACGTGCACGAGCCCCAGACCCTGAAGGAGGTCGGCTCGGCTCTCGGTGTCACCAAGGAGCGCGTCCGGCAGATCGAGGCCAAGGCGCTGGAAAAGCTCCGCGAGGCCGCCGCGGCCGAGGCGATGCTGCCGGAACTGGGGTAAGCCCGGCGGCCACGCTTCGTGGCGGAGGGCGGGCGGGGAGTGTATTCTCGACGGAATGGAAATTCCCCTCTGTCGGCCCGCCATTGCGGGATTGTCGCTTCTCGCCGCGCTCGTCTCCCTGCCGCTGGCGGCCGCACCGGGGCCGTTCGACGGCTGGGTGGGCCTGCGGGTGATTCCGCTCGACGGTCGCGCCGAACGGCTGATCGTCGCCGACCTCGGCAACGACGGTCGCGACGATGTGATCATCGTGAATCCCCGACAGGCGCGAATCGATCTCTATCGCTGGCTCACGGCGGCCGATCGCACCCGCGCCGACAACTCCGATCCCGAGCGGCCCAACGAACTCCCCCTGGCGCCGGATTGGGCGCACGGCGAGGTGTCGATCGACGAAATGCCCGTCGATGCCGCGCCTCACGATCTCGACGGCGACGGGCGACCCGAGTTGCTGGTGCTCACCAATCCCTCCAACCGGATCTCCATCTATGCCCAGGCCCCCGACAAGGCCGTCGATGCGAAGGACGCTTGGAAGAAGACCGGCGAATGGAACCTCCTCGCGGGCACGCCGACGGGTCGCAACGGCTGCCTGCTCGTTCGCGATCTGCCCGATGGCCGCCATGAACTGCTCGTGAGTTGCGAGCAGGGCATCCAGCAGCTGCCGCTCGTCCGCGGCAGTCGGGCTGTCTGGCTCGCCCCGCGGGAGAGCCGGGGCCGACTCGACTGGCACCTTGCAGACCTCGATGGCGATGGCGACGACGATCTCGTGGAATGGTCGAACGTGGCCCGCCAGGTCGTCCGATGGCACCCCTGCGGAGCCGATGGCAATCTGCTGCCGGCGCAGACCATCCACGATCAGCCGGTCGAGGGCATGCAGACGGCGGCGGCCGTCTCGGGCTCTGCCGACGTCTACCTCCTGGGAGGCTCCGACAAGGGCGTCCTTCGCCGGTATCAACTGGCCCGGGCGGAGGCCACCGACGTCGGCCGCCAGGACGCCCTGCCGATGGCGTCCGCCGCCCGGCACGGCTGGTGCGGGATGCTCGTGGGCGACGAGACTGGCCGCAGCCCGGCGATCGTCGCGGTCGATGCGGCACAGCCGCGGCTGCGGGTGCACCGCCTGGGCGACTCGGGCTGGCTCCAGGAGGAAACCTTCCCTTCGATCAGTGGCGTGAAGTCGTTGGCGGCGCCGGCCGAGCCGGGGACGCTCCTCCTGTGGGCGAAGGATGCCGCCGATCTGCATCGCTGCCGCTGGAAAAACGGCCGGCTCACCTACCCGGAGCCCTGGCAGCAGGATGGCAAGGACCGCAAGATTCTCGCGCTCGACACGGTGGGATCGACCGTCTGGTGGGCTCAGAGGGTCGGAGCCGATCTCGATCTCTTCGTCTGGCCGGCGGACAAGGCCGAGCCGGTCAAAACCCGCTACGAGGGCCTGGGGCCGAAGGTGGAGCAGGTCGTCTGGCTGGGCGGGGACACGATCCTGGTGCAGGACGCCTACGCCACCGCAGGCCGGCTCGTCACGCTCGCGGATGGGAAGCCGACGATCGCCACGCCCGCCCTGCTCGCGAAGATGGATCCCTCCGAATACATGGTCCTCGACCTGAACGGAACGCTCCGCAAGGCGCGGCTCACCGATGGCGTGCTGCAGTGGCTCGGCGACGACCTGCACCCGGTCGATCAAGTGATGCTCACCGAGGGGCAGAAGATCGGTTCGTACCTGCCCGTCAAGGCCGCCGGCCCGGCGGAAGCATGGGCGCTGGAGCAGGGGGGCGGCTTCCTGCACCGCCTGAGGGCGGACGACGCCGGAGTGATGCGGGTCGTCGAGAGCGTCAAGCCGCCCGCGGGCAGCTCCCTGCGGTGGGATCCGGTGCTCGGCGTGATGGTCGTCGATCAGGAGCGGGTCGTGAGGCTTTCCCGCGGCGAGCCTTGGCAGCTGAAACTCGTCGAGAGCATCGATGGTCGGATCGGTCGCCGCAGCGGCGTGAGCGAATCGACGATCCATCGCATCCTTGTCACCGATCTCGATGGCGATGGGAATGACGACGCCGCCCTCTGCGATGACCGCAAGCACCAGCTCACGGCGATGCTCCGTCGCGGTGACGCGCTCGAACGCTCGGTCACCTGGAGGGTGTTCGAGGACCGCAAGTATCCGTATGACGGCGGTGAGTCGAAGGACCTCGTGGCCGAGCCGCGGCGGATCGCCGGCTTCGACGCCGATGGCGACGGCACATCCGACCTCGCGATGGTGAGCCAGGATCGTCTCGTGATCTACCTCGGCAAGGAAGAGGCCAAACAATGAAGTCCGTTCCGTTCACCATCTGCCTCCTCGCCTCTGCGGTCGGCCTGTCGGCGATGGCGGCCGAGCTCGTCACCGTGACGCTCGTGGGCGGGGGCCGCGTCACGGCCACGCTCCTGCGTCGCAACGACGATGGCGTCGTGCTCGACCTCGGCTTCGAGCCGCTCCAGATTCCCGCCGACCGCGTGCTCGACGTCCGGGCGGAGTCGGAGGCGACCGTCGCCGGCACGGAGAACGAGCGGGATATCTACCGCACCGGCCGGCTCGAGGCCCGGGAGGTTCCCGAGCTCGTCAAGCGGTTCGGCGAGGCTGTGGTCCTGGTGCGGAACCCCGGTGGCCTGGGCACGGGCTTTCTCATCAGCCGCGACGGCCATCTCGTCACCAACTACCATGTCGTCGAAAACAACACGCGGCTCCAGGCGACGATGTTTCGGCGGACGGAGAAGGGCTTCGAGAAGCAGGAGTTTCGCAAGGTGCGGATCGTCGCCCTGCAGCCGCTTCGCGACCTCGCCATCCTCCAGCTCGACCCCGAGGAAACCAAGGGGAATCTCCCGGAGCCCGTCGTGATCAACGACCGTGACGACCTGCGGGTCGGCGATCTCGTGTTTGCGATCGGCAACCCTGCGGGCCTCGAGCGAAGCGTCACGCAGGGCATCGTCAGCAGCACCACGCGGACGATCGACCAGATGCGGCTCATCCAGACCGACGCCGCCATCAACCCGGGCAACAGCGGCGGCCCGATCTTCAACGCCCGGGGCGAGGTCGTGGCGGTGGCCTGTGCCGGCGCCGCCGTCTTCGAGGGGCTGGCATTTGGAATCCCGGCCAACGAGCTGATCGATTTCCTGATCCACCGCGACACGTATCCCTACGACGAGTCGCAGCCACAAAACGGCGTCACCTACCTGCCGCCTCCACACCAGAAGGGGGTGCCGGCAGTGGGCGTTCAGGCTCCCCGCACCGGCCCGTAGCAGGCCGTCCCGCTTCCTTGCTCCGCCTCCGCCTTCTTGACCGGGGTTCCCCTTCCTGCTGAAAGGATTCTCCATGCGGCAGCTGTTCCGTGTCTCGCGCACCGCGGTCGTCGTGATCGCCGTCATCTCCTCGCTGCCCGGGATCGCGGCCGATTTGCGGCCCAGCTGGGAGTGTCTGCCCGATGACACGGCGGTGATGATGCGGCTTCCCGATCCGCGGGCGTTTCTCGAGGCGATGCGCACCCGGACGAAGTTCGGTGCCGTGGCCTTGAGTGACCGGCGGCTCGAGGGTGTCTGGACGGCCATCCTCGACGCCCTCCGCACCGGTGGCGTTGGCGAGGAGAGCGAGACGCTCGAGGACCGCCTCGGCAAATACGGACTCACGCCGGCCGATCTCCAGACCGTTTTTGCGGGCGACATGGGGGCGGGCTTCGTCGTCCGCGGCCGGGACGGCGGTCTGTCGCCACTGGTGATGATGCTGGTCTGGTTGGAACCGGGAGAGGAGACGGCGGTGCGGCTCGTCGAGGCGGCGAAGAAGCGGACCGAAGAGCGGACCGCCGCCAACGAGCCCGACGCGCCGAAGAGGATCGACCTCGAGCTGGCCGGCCACGAGGTCTTCTCGTTGATCGAGCCGATTCTGGCGATCAACACCGCCGACCTCCCACTCGACGGCATCGACGAGAAAGATCCGCGGAAGCGGCTGGAGGCGATCCGTGAGAAGGCCCGCAACGCTCCCGTGATAAAAGCGGGTCAGACCCATTCCTTCATGGCCCGGATGGGGGGCCGACTGCTCGTCGGCCAGACCATCCCGACAGCCCTCGGCATCCTGAAGGACGGCGGTGACATGGACATCGACGCCAGCAGCGGCACCGAGGATGCGCGGGGCGTCTTTGAACGCTTTCTGACCGTTCACGGCGAGGACGGGGATGCCGCGCTGGCCGGCATGATGCAGATGCCCGGCATGGCCGCCGTGCTCCCGGGTGGCGACGTGCTCGTCGACGTCGTCATCGACCCCCGGGTGTTGTTGCGGGCGGCGGGCGACGAACGGCTGCGGAAACAGCTGGTGAGCATCGGGGCGGAGAACATCGGCCCGCTCGCGTGGCGGCAGTCGCTCGTGGGCGACCGGTACCACAGCGGCATGTTTCTCTCGATGCCCGGCCCGCACACGAGCCTGATGCGTGTGCTCGACCAGGAATGCGATCCGGCGGAGGTGCCGTCATTCGTCACCCGCGAGGCGATCGACCTCACGCAGATTTCGCTCGACCTCGGGGCGGCCTACGAGACGTTCAAGGAGTGTGCGATCGGGCAGGGGGGGCCGGAAACGGCCAACATGTTCAACGCCGTCGAGATGCAGTCCCAGGGCTGGCTCGGGGTCGATCTGCCGACACTGCTGACCTCGCTGGGCACCAGGCACTGGATGGTGACCTATCCTCCCGAGTTCGGCGAGGCCCCGACCGACGGCCGCAAGGCCGGTGGAGAGAACGGTGCCGCATCGACGAGGCAGTTCATCGAACGGGCGGCGATCGTCTGGCGGATCGCCGACGAGGCTCCGTTCGAAAAGATCCTGCAACGGCTTGCCGGCATGGCCGGCGGCGACGGTGAACTCCGGGAGGAGCAGGGCTTTCGCGGCGTGCGGCTCCCCGACGGTCCGGCCGCCTACGTCGGCCAGGGGCATCTCGTGGTCGCGATCGGGAATGATTCACTCGAGAAGACGATCACCGCGATCCGTAATCCGCCGGCGGGCGAATCCTCCCTCGGCGAGAGTTCCGTGGTGCGACGGGCCGGCGAACTGCTGCCCCTGAAGCCGGCGCGGATGTTCGGCGTGAGCGACAGCACGCGGTCGGGCGGTACACTCGGGATGCTCCGCGAGATGGCTGAGGCCATGGTGCCGGAAGACGTGTCGGTGCCCTATCGCAAGCTGCTCGGGGACATCCAGAAACTGCTGCCTTCGGACGAGGAGGCGGAAGGGATGTTCGGGGTCGGCGTCACGCTCATGCGGACCGACGACACGGGCGTGACGCTCGAATCGGTCTGGGAGATGCCCGCTCCGTAAACGACGCAACGGCCTCGCTCGAATCCGGGCACGATCTGCGGCATCCCGCAGCGTGTTCAGCGTGCCGGAAGGGGCGCGTTGAGCGAAGCGGGGACAACGCCCTGATTCGGGACTTGCGGCCCGGGGAGAGCAGCCTTCGCCGGGAGCGGGCGGCTGCCCGCGCGGGGCTTCGCAAGATCGGCCGCTTCCGCCTTCGAGAGCGTCGTCCCGGGCATGCCGCCGCCACCCGGGCCACCCTTTCCGCGCGTGGCAGTGGGCGATTGGCTGGTCCCAGCGATGAAGTTGTCGATCGACGCCGACTCACGGAGGTGGGCGAAGTGCCGCGCCATCTCGATCCGCTGCTTCTTCTCGAAGATGTCGTCGTAAAGTTCGCTCCTGGCCTCTTCGAACGAGACCTTCGCGGGATCGGTGAATCCCTCGCAGTAGATCACCATGAACCGGTCGGCGATCTGCACGACGCCCGATAGCTCACCGGGCTTGAGCGCGAAGACCTCGCGTTCGAGCGTCGGCTGGCCGCCCCAACGCTGGATCGGCGGCACCTCGCCGCGGAGGGCCCGCGTCGTCGGATCGGCGGAATAGGTCTCGGCCAGATTGCCGATGGCGTCTGGTGAGGCATTCTTCCGGGCCAGCTGCCAGACCTCCTGGGCCCGGCGCTGGTTGTCGAGAACGATGATGCGGCACCTGGCTCGGGGGCCGAACGTCGCCGCAAAAGCCTTGTCGAGGTCATCCTGCGAGACCGGCACGCCCCCCACGAGCTTCTTGAGGGCCACGCTCGGCCAGACGACGTCTTCCATGTAATGCCGCAACGGAATCTTCTCCTCGCGGGTCACTCGTTCGAGCCAGGCCGCCGTGTCGGCGGCTCCATCGGGCTTCGTGAAGCCCATCTGGCCGGCGGCTCGGGCGATCTCGGCATCGAGATCGGCCCGCGACACCGTCTGCTCCTGCTTCTTGAGCGCCTGCTCGATGAGGGTCCGCGTGACAAGCACCTCCACCACCTCGACGCCATGACGATCGAGACACACCTGCCGGACCTGATCGATGGGAATGGGCTGGCCGTTGACGATCGCGGCGACGCCCGGGTGGGCCGCCGCCCGCGCAGGATCGTTGAGCACGTTCTCGACCTTCGTCACTTCCTGCAACTTGCGAAACACGTCGCTCGAAGACTGCCGGCTCTTGCGCTCCCGCAACTCCTCGGCGAGATGCGTGCGCACCTCCTCGAACTTCGCTCCGGCCGGGGGCAGGTGCCCCTCGCACTTGATGACGATGAACTGGTCGGCCACCTGCACCACCTCGGAGATTCGTCCCGGCTCGAGGGCGAAGGCCGCCCGGTCGAACTGCGGATCGCCGGAGTGCAGCCGGATCGGCTGCACCCAGCCATTCGCGCTGGCGCTGCCGACATCGACCGAGTGCTGCCGGGCCAGTCCCCCAAACTCGTCGGGGGCCGCGAGCGCCTGCTGTCGCAGCGACTCCGCCTCCTGCCGCGTGCGGGAGACGATGATCCGGGCCTTCACCGCCGGGCCGAACCGGCTTTCAAAGGCCTCCTGCAGCTCTTCCGCGGTGGGCTCACCGGCGCCCCGCGCCAACTGTCGCAGCGCGATCATGGGCCAGACGATGTCTTCGGCATATTGCTGCGGCATGATGCCCCGCTCCTGCTGGATCATCTCCAGCCACTTGTCGCGGGGCACGCTGAACCGCCGGGCCATGGCGTCGATTTCCGCGCTCACGTTCTGCGGCGTGACCTCCACTCCCTGCTGCCGGCAGGCCTGTTCGATGATCCGACGATTCACGAGCGTTTCGAGCACCGCCGCGCCATGGCGACCGAGACACTCCTCGCCGAGCCGGTCGCTCGTGATCTCCGTTCCGTTGACGATCGCGACAGGCTTCTCGCCGGGCCGCTGCCCTGCCGCGGCGGCGGGCTGGGGCGGGGTCGCGTCGGCCTCGAGGCTGCCGGTCAGCAGTCGCCAGCCGAGGCCGACCGCCACGATCGCCACAGCGGCCCCGATCTCACGCGCGTAACCCCAGCCTGTTGAATTCATCCGCATGCCTGCCCTCCTTGGCTGTCGGGCGCGAACCACGCCGGTGGCTCCGGCGGCTTCCAGCCGCCCGCGCGACAACACGTGAGATAGGCGATTCGGCGATTTCAATCAAGGTGAGCGGATCGCCGCCACGCCCGCACCGATTGGACGGCGGCAAAACCGTCGCTTACGCTGCCCCGAAACCATCTGCCTCCAGAGCCCCCACATGTCGCAATCCTCCCCGTCCTCCCCCCTCCCGGATCCCAACCACCCGGAGTGCCTCGTGATTCTCGAGCTGCGGCCGCCGCTGACCCTCGAGGACGTGAAGCAGGCCTATCTCGCCAAGGCGTTGAAGGCCCATCCCGACAGGGGGGGCGATCCGCAGGAGTTCATCCGCCTGCAGAAAGCCTTCGACGAGGCGAATGACTTCGTGAAGTTCAAGGCCAGCAAACTCGAGTGGCTGGCGTCGAAGATCGAGGCCTACGCCCAACAGCAGGAGGTGGCGACCGAGACGATCGAGCGCGGGGGCAGCATCGAGATGGAGGAGGCCGACTGGCTCCGGAAATCCTTCGGCGAGGATTTTGGCCACGTCGCCGACAAGCTCGTCTCCGTCCGCCTCGGCAACGGCCGAGCCGACGACGTGTTCGCCATTCTGCTGGGGTTCCGCGCGGAATCGCTCAAGGATCTCGCCGTCCTCGATCTCTCGCGGGGCACGGTCACCGACGAGGGGCTCCTGCAGCTGAAGGAACTGAAGAATCTCCGGCGGCTCGACCTCCGCGGACCGAAGGTCGGCAAGCTCGCCGCCGAGATTCCCGCCTGGTTCGAACACCTCGAGTTTCTCGGCCTGCCCCAGGGCGCGCTGGGGGTGTTCGCCCGGATGACGATGTCCCGCCGGGTGACGCTCGCGGTCGGCGGCGGCCCCGAGGGGGAGTGACGGCGGCCCCCCCGGTTCGTCCCGGGCGTCCGTCTGCTGACGGCATCGTCCTCGTCCAGTCCTTCCCGGCCGGCCTGTCCATGGGGGGCCGGGCCGCGTCCGATCCCGCGGACCGGCGACGGGTGGCCACGCCTCCCGCTTTGATGGCGGGGCGACGTCAGCCTCACTCCGGGAAGAGCCGGGTCGAGAGGTAGCGTTCGCCGAGGTCGGGGAGCACCACGACGACGAGTTTGCCGGTGTTCTCGGCTCGCCGGGCAACCTGAAGGGCGCCCCAGGCCGCGGCGCCGCAGCTGATGCCGCACATCAGCCCTTCGCGCTTCGCCATGAGCCGGGCGGTCTCCATCGCGTCTTCGTCGTCCACCTTCACCACCTCGTCGATCACGTCGAGGTTGAGAATGTCCGGAATGAAGCCGG
>SXGT01377253.1_pt1 | contig 44281 bp, 46 predicted proteins | sample 3176221 | NCBI WGS metagenome assembly SXGT01 (sample SAMN11356862, study PRJNA531348) | freshwater metagenome | isolation source: freshwater sample F1-120 | place: China: Fuxian Lake, Yuxi | collected 2017-12-25 | reverse complement strand
TACCCCTATGAAACTCACGATCGGCTCCAAAGCCCCGGAAGTCTGCCAAGCACTCATCGAAGTTCCTCGCGGTAGCCAAAACAAATACGAATTCGACAAAGAGCAGGAAGTCGTGAAACTCGACCGAGTCCTCTTTGCTCCAATGTTCTATCCCTGCGACTACGGCTTCTTTCCGGAAACACTCGGCGGAGACGGCGACCCGCTCGATGTTCTCGTGCTTGTTACAAACCCGTTGCACCCAGGCGTCGCGGTTGATGTGCGCCCCATCGGTGTTCTTGTGATGAGTGACGATAAAGGACAAGATGAAAAAATTCTCGCGGTCGCAAAAGACGACCCACGCTTCAAACACATTTCCGACCTGACGGACATCACGGACCATCTGAAAACCGAAATTGCTTTCTTCTTTGAGACGTACAAGATCCTCGAAAAGAAGGAGACGAAAATCGAAGGCTGGAAAGACGCCGCCACCGCCAAAGCCCTCATTGTGGAGGGAATGGAACGATACAAGGCGTAAAAACAGTGGACGGGAAACCGTCCATTTGTTGTATGGCAGACATTGCACTCATCCACGGATACGCCACAGAGCTTTCCATCCCGGGAATACGCAAACCCCTCGGACCATTTGGTGGTTTTTTGGGTTGGTCACATCTCGTTGCAACAAACCGTGCGGTGGTCTTTCACTGGGGCATTCCACACACCATACCCATCAAACACCTCCCCGTTCCAGGACACGTGTATTCGCTATACGAACAAGAACTTCGCGCAGCCACCTCGACAGAAACAACGGATCGGCTGGCAAAGTGGTTGCAAACAACGCAACCAAAAACCATCGTGTGTCACTCGATGGGTTGCCAATTACTTCTCGAAACACTCCAGCGAAACCCGTGCACGTCGTCTGTGAACAAAATTGTTTTTCTACAAGCAGACATCTCTTGGCAAACACCCCTTCCACTTGTCCCAAGTGTACGGTGGGAAATTCTCTACTGTCCGTGGGATCCGACTCTTTGGCTGTCGAGCATGGTACACAGAACAATTCGAGCGGGTCTCGTGGGACTCACAGACACACAAGCACAGAACAAACTCACTCCGCTGTGGCGTCTACCCAATCTGCACATGAGTTCGATGCGGTCCAAACATCTCGCAAACTCTCTATAAAAAACACCCGACGAAATGTCAGGTAGAGAGGATGTGCGCGAGGGCATCGCGTGGGGTGCGAGCGACAGACCAGTGAGTGCCGTCTCCTTCAACGGGAGCGTAACCCGTCACCCAGGTGGCGCGAATGCGATAGGTGGCGCGCACCTTCGTCCGTGCGTCTCGCAGCCAAGTAGCGGAGTCGTCCACAAAGGCGCTGCGTACAACTCCACCTTCCGCCGCGAGACGCTGAGCGATGGCGTCCCCCTTGCTTCCGCCGGGGCCGACGTAGATCTGGCTTTCGAAGTACGGATGAAAGTCGTGAAGCCGTCCCCACTTTTCCCGCTGAAACGTTTCTTGTCCGAACGTCACCAAATGCTGCTCCGCACCAAGTGACGCGAGGTGCTGGACGATCTCGAGCACGCCCGCTGCCACGAAGTCACGCGTGCGTGTCTCGTAGTGGTTGAAGCAAAACGCCTCTGCTTCGTCCCACAACGCGGGTGGCAGGTGGATGTACTCGAACAGCTTTCGCCAAGAGAATCCCGTTTCGTCGACCGCAAGGATCGCGGCGAAGATGGCTTCCGGCGATTGACCAACCGCCGTTCCAAGGTCTTCCTGAATCCGCAGAAGCAGATCCTTCGTCCGCAGAAGAACCAAGTCCAAGTCCCAAAACACCATGCGTTTCATCTACCCTCCAGTGAGCGGGTGACAAGCACCGTACGGGATCTCTCTCTTTCTGACGAACCCAAACGGGTACTTGTCGTCTTTTTTTACATTTTCCTTCCAAGAACATCTCCCTCTTCTGTCCAAAGTTTTCCGACAAAAATTCCGCCGGAGTCAGGGCGGAGGGCGAGAGCGAGGGCGGAAGGAAGGGGCGGGGCGATCCTCGTTGATGTCGAGCTGGAAGCGAATACGATGTTTGCCGGCAACCGCGTTGAGGAGAGTGCGAATAGCGTTGGCGTGGACCCCTTTGGTTCCAATGACCTTGCCGACATCACTCGAATGCGTCGACACGACGAGCACCACCGTGTGTGCCCCGGGGTTCTGGTGGACAGAAACATCCTCAGGGAAGTCGACAAGCGCACGGACGATCAGTAGCGTGAGCGCTTGCAGTTCATTGGCGGCATGAGACATCGCTTCGTCTCGAGTCAGACAAGTAGAGCCGGACATGGGTTTCTCCTGGCTGTTTGGTTCAGCACTGCGAGTTGTGTACAGGGAAAGCCTCCCAGCGTCAATAAAAAGACCGACAGGAGAACCCGTCGGCGATGACTACCTCGTCAGAAGACCTGTGCGCCTTGCAACCGCCACGATGCCGGCGATCTGCTGGGTGGTGAGACGCCGGTGGGCGCCGTAGCGCTCGACGAACTCACTCCACGCCTTGTTGGCAGTCTCCGGAATGTGCTTGCGCTCCGCGATGACCAAGTCCTTGTCGACTTGCTCTGCTTCGTACTCCTTTGCGCAAGGAGGAGGAGGCAGCGCCGGATCAGCACTCGCCTTTGCCACGCGTTGGACCGGCCAGCCTTTCGGCCCTCCCGGTGCTTGCGGCGTCCGAGACGGTGTACCGTTGCGCACCTTGGTTGCTTCCGAAAGCACACCGGCGATCTGGTCGGGGGTGAGGTCAAGCTCGACGCACAAGGCATCACGCTTCACGTGAAGCCACACGAACTCGGTCACTTCACCGCGTTCAGCGTTGATACGATCCTTGTCGGCCGCCGTCACTTCACGCTTCTTCTTGTCGGGCACGGCCGGCGACACTCCGTGACACTTGCCGTACGCTCGCCAGAGCTCGAGCTCAGATGCTTGGTCAAGCGTGTGCTCGGCCATCACCAGTCTGCTTTTTTCCCATTCCTTCATCTGCGACTCCTACCCGTAGCTGTTGGTTCTGCCGTCTTTTGTGATGTACACGAGCGGCGTTTCAGCCGCAAACTCCCAGGCACACTGCACCACATCACGCACCGACGTTCCCGCAGGTGCTGGAACGATTTCGAAATGAAACCGCCGCATCGGCTGACCCCTATCGGACAGATAGGCGTAGCGCTCGAAAGCACTAATGGTCCACCGTGCGGGTTGCGAAAGCATGGCTTGAGCAAGCTCCGGCACATCGGCCATCACCCATTGGTTGAGCGCCATGCCTAGCGGAAACTGTGCTTCAATCGCCGCCATGAGATGGTCGAACCGATCAATCACTTCACCATCGACGATGTTGAAGCCCTGTGGCCCTTGTCGAATGACACCTGTTGCCAGTGCCACTGTCCAGAGCAAACTCAGCTCACGACTCACATGCGCGTCCGGTTCAGCCAACGCCCCACGCGTAGACTCTGCCGCCGTCATGTGTTCGTAGCGCGACAGAATGCGTCCCAACTGGGAGAAGAACACCCCGGCTCGGTCAGACAGTGCCGAATAGAACTTCGAACGACTCACAGCCCCATGAAGGAGCGTCTCGTGTCCACGACCGGCGTAGCTCGTAACACCGAGATAACTCGGAGCGTCCGGTGCAAACGCACGAAAGACGGACAACAAATCGAGTACTTCTGTGTGGTGGCTTCCGTCGAAGTCGAGGTTGGCTGCCAGGAGCGGCCCACACCGTCCCTCGAGCAGCCAGTCAACAGCCGAGCGAACAGGGCCATGGATGATTTGAACGCCTTGCGCGTTTGCCATCACTGGCCCAATTTCTTCGTCATCGTGTTCGGCCCCGACCAGCTGGTCGAGAGCAAGACCACGCGCCAAGTAACCTCGACGTTCGAGGTTCCCACGCGCCGGCAAGTACAGAACACTCCCTCGCGAGGGAAACGGATCCGGGCAAAAGTCCAACCAGCGTTCGCGGGTGAGATCTTTTGCCGGGTAACTTAAGGAACGTACCCGCACATCTCCTCCCTGTGACAGGGACTGACCCTAACAACGGGAACTCGCCGCGTCAAGCCAATTCCGTTGACACAACGAAGCAAAGTAGCTAAGGTTCGCCTCCTGATTCTAAAGGAGAGTCATGTTCACCATGTCTTCGGATTCCATTGCTCGGGTGCTGCGTCTGTCCGGCCCGAGCACCATGACCGACAACGTGCATGCGTTGCTCGTGCGACTGGTCAAGGCACGTCACCGTGACGGAGTCCTCACCAACGAACGGTACAGCACCATCTACCGAGAAATGCTCGACGAAAAACCCGTTTTAGGCAGAGGGATTCGTCTCGTTCTTCCGTCCGACTACGAAGGCGTCGGACTCGCTCGACTCGCCACTCCCCTGGAGTGCAACATCCTCGTCCGTGAATCATTCCGTCGACTCGAATATCTTCCCTCTGTTACAGATCGAGCGATGCGGGCTGGTGAAGTCAGTCGCTCGCTCGCCGCCGCTTGCTTCGCGCACCAAACATGCGAACCGAGGAACGAGCCGCTTACCACAGCGAAGGGTGTCCTGCTGGTATACGATCTGCTGATGGAATCCCCGGAACCCCTCGCTCCGTGTCGTGCCTGGCGACTGGCTCGCATGATGGAGCTGCTCAAACTTGATGGAACGCGCCTGCTGCGTCTGTTGAACACCATTGGGTACCAATACCTCGATCCCATCATTGAGTTGGGACGCCGAGGATGTTTGTCCAACAACCTCCTCGACCGCCTCACGGAAGAGCCACGTGTCCTGCAGTGTCTCCCTCTGGAGGCCGTTGAGCGCGTACTCGATGGGTGGAACAGGAAACCAGCTCCCACGCTTGATGCCACTATCCGCGCGAATCCACTCCTCATCGCCCCGACCTAACTCGGGGTGTTTTCTATTGACCCTCCTCAAAAAAGTTGATACGGTCCGTTCTCCGCCAAAGGCGGAAACACGCTCCTTTCACCCTCCTGCCGCTGCCACCACAGCTTGGAGACCCCTTGGGAAAACAAAGTCGTTTGAAGCAACAACGACGTGCAGAACGGGGCTCCGCTCCGTTTTCTCTCAGCGGCCAAGCAGCCGACATCACAGGGGAAGAACCCCCGGCACCAACGCTGGCACGGCTTCGTCGTGACCCTGTCATTGTGTTCACTCAAGCACAGGCCGTCACGGCCTGTACCTACAACCCGCGAGAACACCAACCGACAGAGTCGTACTTTCCGCCGCTTCCACCGCTTCCACCAGACTCCCTCGACACCTTCACGTACCCATCAGGCGGAGACATCTGGGGGAACACTCTCGGTGGACTAGTAGTGACGGAGGATACGGAGGAGAAAGCGGAGCGAAAAGACTGGCTCGTCGTGGAACCGACAGCAGAAAAGAACGACGTCAAAGTCACTCCCATTGAACCGGAAGTGGAAGCGACCATGCTGCCGGAGCTGTACGGCTTTCGCGCCGTCGAATTCGATGAAGAGCGGCTCCTCACGTCGAAGACGGAACTGCCGGCACCAACCGCACCGCCGCCGCCCACTCACGCAGCGGTTGTGGCCATCCAAGACCTGGTGGAGTACCTCGGCGTAGACTCGCCCGTTGTGCCTCCGTCGCTCACCAACGACTCGTTGCGCGACATCGCTGTCCTTGAGTGCGACACCGAGCTCCTCACTGCCATCGAGGCGGGTGACGCGAGCGAGGCGTACAGTGCCATCGAGTCACGTCGCGTAACCTTGCGCACGCTGCTCGAGCGCGTTCAAGTAACGCTCCTCACGAGCACGGTGGACCCACGTGTTCAAACGCTGGTCGACGGCTATGACGAAGACACGTGGCGTCTATCACGGGAAATCGGCGGGGTCCGTGCACGTGCGGAAGAAGGACGTGCACGTCTACGACGCGCGCAAACACAGTGGCAGACTGTCACTGAGGCACATGCCATCCGAGCGGTACATGTGCGACTCATGACAAGCGAACACATGCTGCGCGCTTCGCCCACCTGGGCCAATCTCGGGGCACTCGAGACGGCTCTGGCACAGGCAACCGAACTGGTGGAGACGATCACACACACGGAACAGGTCATCTCCACCGAAGAAGCTGCCTTGTTCGCGCTCAACCAACTCGCACAAGGCCTCGTGAGTCGCGTGCGCCAAACGCTCGAACGACTCCAGCAGTTACCCGCCGCGTGCGAGCAGTTCGGATTCCCGTTCCCAGACACGCTGCGCCAAAAGCACAGCGAAGCCCTAAAGCGGGCTCAGCGACTTGCCGACCAGCCCGTGTCCATTCTGGCGGGTCTGCGTGGTGAAAGGGAAACCCCTACCCACCTGGCGGACATCGCCGAAGCCATGGAGCGACGGCGCACACTGGCAGCAGACACACGCGTGTTGCTCGCCAACCCTCCAAAGTCGGACGACGACATCCGTCGACTCGTGTTTCTCTTCTTCGCCGCAAGCGTGGAGGGAAGTCGACGTGGGTATGGACTGCGCATGGTGGGTCTGGTGCTCGTTCACCTCGGTCTTCTCACAGAGGCGGAACGCGGACGTGTGAAGGACGTGATGGAAACGCAGCGCCGGTTCTTCCGCATTATCGACGTGCGTGGAACCCGTAAGCGGCCGCGGGAGATCTGGAACCCGTTGCCTGAGGCCATGGACATTGGTCGTGCGGAGCTGACCGCTGCAGAAAACCCGCCGGACAACCTCATCCATCGCATTCGCGATGGTATGACGGCCACGCGCGAAGCCGACCAGAGCAAAGCTCGCGAACGCATGGCTGCACGCAAACTTGCCGCCGGTGCTGAAGGACAAAACACCGAAGACGAAGACGACGACTCCTAACCGCTGGTTGGGAGATTTTTTATGGAAAAACAAAAAACCGTCGGAAAAATCCGAACGGTTGACGATGACTAACGGACAAGGACCCCGACGAGCTTGTCGTACTGTCCGTCCACGAGCTGGAGCAGATCTCGCCGCTCGATGAGCGCGCTCACGTCGGCGGGCTCGGGGCGCGTTGCCGCATGCGTGATACGCGCCTGATTCGCAGCGTCGCGCGCGAGCCGAGCGCGTTCGTACTCAACTTGCGCCGCCTCAGCCTCACCCTGCAGCCTCTGAGACTCAGCGAGCCACTCCTCCTGCGGGCGATTGGCCTCGGCGATCTGCTCGTTCACACGAGCCAGTTCCGCCGCGATCTCCTCGCGGCTCGTCGTGCGTACAGGCGGAGCCGGTTCGTCCGCATGCGGCTCCTCGGCACGAGGCCTGGGATCGTACTGCACACCCGTTCCAGCCTGCTGACACCACACGGGAATGATCTCGAACACGAGCGGGTCCGTACGGCTGCGCGGCGTCCCGCTGACGCGACGCACGAGTCCGCGTTCCTCAAGATCATGCAGCGCCCCCGACGGATTCTCGTGCACGCCCGCCGCCTCCAGCGGAGCCGCGTAGTCACTGCGACGGAACAACGCTCCACGCTGCAGCGACACCTTCACGGCCACACAATACGCCGTGAACAGCGCCGGCGGCAGAACATACGGCTCGGACGAGGAGGGATCCGCGGGAACGATGGGAGCACGACCACGAGCCGGCTTGGTGGCTTCGACAGGGGCATCCGCCGGAAGCTCCGGGTATACCTGACGATCCTCGACGAAGTAGCGAACATCCCGCACACGCACAATGCGCCGTCGCCTCGACTTGCGTCCCTCCTCGGGGAAAAACACACCCTTGCGATCGAGCACAGACGTGACCTGCGCCGGATTCGACGTGTTCCCGGAATTCTCGGAGATGAGTGGGTTGATGTCCTCCGTGCGCCAAACGCTCTTTCCGCCTTTCGTCCGTTCGATGAGCACCGAAGTGATGGCCCACTCGCCCGGCGTGAGAACGATGTCCATCACCGTTCCAGCACCAACACCAGCTTCCAAATTCCGACGATCTGCGCTAGCCATGCTCGCTCCACTTGAGAGTTTCCCGCCAAAGCCCATTGCAGAGGCGAGGGCGGAGCGTACGACCGGGTTTGTGCTTTGTCAAGCCAATTCTTGACGGTTCAGCCCTAAATTGTTAGGGTTCGAAGTCCGGTTTCATTTGGAACCGGTGGTCTTTTGAAGTCAAAAACAAACCCTTTCACCCTGGAGACTCCATGGGACAACCTTGGAACAAACCCGCATATCTCTACGCGGTTGAGACAACACTCAGGAGCCTCTGGTCCCAGTTCCGCTCCGCAAACAAAGGAGCAACAGCGGCAAGCCTTTCGAAGGTGTTCGGTGTCAACGCCGCCACGGTCGAAAAGTGGTTCGCTGACGAAGATGACGCCTCCGGCACCGCACAAACCACGCGGTATGCGGTGCAGATTGAAGAAGTCACCGGAATCAGCATCGATCGGTACCTGGTTTGCGCCGCCAAGCGTGAGCTCATCGCGGAGCTACCAGGACTGGCTGAGACGATCCGAAGTGACCCTCGCGAGACACGCAGCGCGTTTCTCGAAGCGATGCGGCCGTACGGGGAGCGGGTCGGCTACCAAGCCATCGACCTGCAACTGAAGTTCCTTGGACGGGGGAGCCAGCCGTGGTTCCAGGGTCGTCACAAGCCGAGTGGGGAATCCCTCAAGGCTCTCATGCGGGCTGTATACGGAGTCGGTTTTCAGCCTGAGTGGAACACCGATGACATCATGCTCGCTCGTGTGACCCGTGGAACGTTCGGGCGCGAACCGGTCGATACGTTTCCATGGACGGTCAGCTACCGCGAAGTGTGCCGACGCTTCTTCCATCACTACGGGGCCCTGGCCCAGATGACGGAAGTGGAACGACGCAGTGGACTCAACCGTCAGGTGGCCATCCGTGTCCTGAACACCGCCAGAAGTGACGACAACAAGCCAAGTGGCGTGTACGTCAACACGGTGTACGCCGTACTGATTGGTGTGCTACGTATGGACGATCCAACGCTGGCCAAGGCGATGGAGGCAAACAGGAAGGAATTCGAAAAGGAAGGGGAGCTGAAAAAAAAGCTGGAACTTCCCAAGAGTTCAGCTGTGTCTATCGAGATCCCCACGGTCGCCGCAGCACCCATTGCCGCACCTCCCGTCCAAGCGCAACCAACGCCTGTGCCTGTTGCCACGCCTGACCCCGAACCAAACTCGGACGCCGAACTGGCACGGCACTACCTCGCCATCGCCCACATTCACGCCCGTCGGGCAGGAATCTCTCTCGAGCAACCTGCGGCAACGCGGTCGCTCGACGAAGAAGCAGCATCAGCGCTGGCGTTGGCGGAAGTGGAACTGTTCACACTCGAAGGGATTGCGGCCCAGCCGGGCAAGCGCATCAGTCAGGCGACCCTCGGTCGCATGCGTGCCGTGCTTCAGCGGTTGAGGCCGGTGTTTCTCCGCCTGCTTCCGATGGACGCAGACGCAAAGCTCGACGCCTATCATTTGCTCGGCCACGACATGGACGAACTTGTGCTGGCGCTGCGCTCAAGTAAGTTTCCAACCCTCGCCGCGGCCATCAAGCGCGTCGAGGAGCAACGTCAATTCGGTGAAACCAGCAGGAGGAAGTAGAACATGGTTCGTGCAGGAAGGCCGGAAGTGCTCGAGGTTCCGTCACACATGGGGGCCTCGGTTGCCCAGCAGCTGGTGGCGGACTACGTCGAGTGGCCGAAGTGCATCGCGGAAGTGGTGAAGAACGCCAACGACGCCCGTTTCCAGATCGAGCCCGCCAAACCACTCGAGGAGACGCACATCACGATTCGGTACGTCCGAGCCGGTGACGACGTCAACGTCGAAGTGGTGGACAACGTGTCCGGCGGAAACATGGCGGCGTGGAGCGCGATCGTGTCGATCGCACACTCGGCAGACGCGGCGTTCACCAAGAGCGGCCGCAGCAAACGCGTGGGTCAGTACGACACCGGTCGACTGGCCAACCTCAACCACTGCGAGCGTCTCACCTACGAGATGCTGCCGGGCGATGGAAAACTCCGCAGTGTGTCCTTCAACTTCGACGAGTTGATGGCCATGACGAGGGCAGGCAAGGGCCAGTGGGGCGTGCAAACGCTTCCGCGCGGGCACGTCCTGCAGAAGCGAGGAACCCGACTCATCCTTCACGGACTGGGCAAGGGAACCAAGGACGAGAAGCACGACCGGTCAGCCGCACGCCTCGTGCGTGAGCTGGCAGAGCACATCCCCTACGAGCTCGTTCCGCGCGTGCGTGTAATCGACCTCGAGGGAGTGGAGTTTCCGCTCGCTGAGCGGGAAGTAATCGGCGACCCCATCCGCATGACGCTCAAGGGTGAGCACTGCGGAACAGTCATCGTAAACATCGGGATTGCCCAGCGTGCCCAGGGCGTCGCCGGTTCGGTCAAACTCACCACGTGGGGATCCGGCCCGACGTTCACCGAGTTTTTCCGCCCGATCGTGCGCGATCGCCGCTACACCGAACTGGTGGAGCAGCTCCGGTATCTCCTCACCCACGCGCAAGCCATGGGTTCCGTGGAAATTCCGGAGGGCAAGGAGTACCGCGCGCCGGGCTCCAGCTCGTTCACCGCGGGGTTGTACGGCAACCAGCGGTTCGTCACCGAGCTTCTCACCCTCCTCATCACCTCCGTGGTGCCGGAGATGCAGAAGCGCATCGGGAGTTCCAACACGGAGCTCAAGCCGCGGTCGACGGAAGCAAGCCTGCTGGCCGAAGCGGTGCGTCGAGTCCACGAGGTAACGGGAGTGGTACCCAAGGGCACTACGAAAGTTCCCGCGGGGCCAAGCACCGACCGGCACCGTGCGCGGTTCGCCGTCAACACGGGTCCGCACATCATCGAGCTCGATCCACTCCTCTCGCAAGGCAAGGATCCGAAGAAGCTCGTGTGGGATACTCGCCGGTGCGGCGGGGACGTGGACACAACCACGGGGCCTCGCATCGAGTACACACCGCGTGTCCTCTCGGCGAGCGGCAGTCCGCACGTCCTCATCTGCCGTGATCTCACGCGCAGCGGTGGACCGGATGAGCAGGTGATCTACACCCTGTACATCCAGGTGCTCAGCGAACTCCCGTTGGAGTGCGCTCCGGCCACGATGACGCTTCTTCCGGGCGACCGGGCGCTCATCCGGCTCGTGAACATGGACCACTGCTCGGGCAGGTTCCTGTGGTCTGTCGCGGGGGCAGGTGTCACCCTCGAGGCGCACGCCGACACCCGAACGGCGCACATCACCGCCACCGACATCGGCGAGTACGATGTGCGCGTGGAAGATGCCGCTGACCCTTCGAAGAGCACCGTGTGCGTGGTGCGCTGTGTCGATCAGCGGAATGTTCCTTCCGGAGGCCAGACCCCACAGGACAACGAGTTCGCGTGGAACGGCCACCGGTTCGTGGTCGACCTCATGTCGTACCCGAGCGACGCCATGTACGGCATCCTCTGGACGCTCGACGCGGGCGACGCCCACAGCGTCCTCAACGTCAACACGGGCCACCCTGCCATGCGCACGGCTCGCAGCGATGAGGTGCGCCTCAGCGTCTACCTGAACTGCATTGCCAGCGGCATTGCCAAACATCTGTGCGCAGGAAGAACGTTCGAAGAGTACGATGAGCAGAAGGCTCGCGTCCTGGCAGCCCTGAGCATCCCCAAGGATGCCGAAAAGGCCAAGAAGTAACACACTCCACCGCCCGCTGGGTGGTGTTTTTCATTGGAGAAAGGATTGACGAGTCTCAGGTTTCTCGCTACACTCCGGCCAAATATTGATTGTTACTATGCCAAAGATTGATGTCGAAGAATTGCCGCCCGCTTCCGTAAAAATCACGGTCACGTTGACTCCCGATGAACTCGTTCCGTTCCTCGAAGAGGCTGCTGGCCGCATTACCGAGGAGACACCTATCCCAGGTTTCCGCCCGGGCAAAGGTGGATACGAAGTGGTGAAGCAGCGTGTGGGGGAGATGAAAATTTACGAGGAAGCGCTCGAGCCGATCATTCGGAAGTTTTATGTGAGTGCGGTTATTGGTGGAGCGATTGAAACCGTTGGATCTCCAAAAATTGACGTCGCACAACTCGTGCCGGGGAACGACCTCATTTTCACCGCCGAAGTGCTCCGATTGCCACGGGTTACCAATCTTGCGGACTACACCAAACTGACAATCGAAAAGAAATCCGCTGACGTCGCAGACAAAGACATCGACCTCGCGCTCAAAGACTTACAGCGCATGCAGACAAAAGAAGTGCGTGCCGAAAGCGGCACGACAGCAAGCGGCAGTGACAAAATGGTGATGAGTCTCAACATGAAGAAGGACGGTGTACCTGTTGAAGGCGGTCAGTCTCCTTCGCATGCGGTGTTCTTGAAGGAAGAGCACTACGTCCCTGGGTTTACGGAACAAGTGGCCGGACTCAAGGAAGGGGACACAAAGTCCTTCACGCTCAAATTCCCAGAAGAAGGTGCAACAAAAATGCTTGCGGGTGCCATGGTGGAATTTGAAATCGCCGTGAAGGAAATTTATCACCTCGACCACCCAGCGTTAGACGACGCCTTCGCGCAGTCGCTCGGCCAGAAAGATTTCGCTTCGCTTAAGGAACTCATCTCTGGAAACTTGAAGAGTGAAAAGGAAGCGGAAGAAACACAGCGCCAAGAAAAAGAAGTGCTTGAAAAGATCGCGAAGGAGTCTTCGTTCGAAGAAATTCCAGACTTGCTCCTCAACCAGGAGATCAACAAGATGATCGAAGAGTTGCAGCGTGGAGTAGAAGAACAGGGAGGCGAGTTTGAGTCGTACCTCAAGTCGATCAAGCGCACGATGGCAGACTTGAAGATCGATTTCACCCCTCAGGCATTGATGCGTGTAAAAGTTGGACTGGTGCTACGCGAAGTAGCCAAGCGTGCGGACATCAAGGTGAGTGAAGAAGAGATCGACGCTCAGCTCGACCGCATGGCTGAACGTTACGACGACAACGAAGAAGCCAAGAAGCGTCTCTACTCGCCCGAGTACCGCGAGTACGCCCAAGCAATGCTCACGAACCGCAAAACGATTGCACACCTCGTCGAGGCCATGGTGAAGTAATGTAAAGTTATTGACGAAAATCGAATTTTCTGATGTAATCAACTTACATTCATGACACTCCCGACTTTTGTCCGGGGGTGTCATTTTATTTCACTCATCTATGCAGTCACACATACCGGCAGAAATTATTGAAAGTAAGATCTATCTTATTCGAGGGAAGAAGGTTATTTTCGACAAAGATCTGGCCTTGCTCTACGGAGTCACAACAAAAGTATTAAACCAGTCTGTACAAAGAAACATTGAACGGTTCCCTGAGGATTTTATGTTCATTTTGTCACTTAATGAAGCCAAAAGTTTGAGGTCACAAATTGTGACCTCAAACGGAAGAGGTGGTCGTCGTGGACAGCCTTATGTCTTCACTGAACAAGGTATCGCCATGTTATCTAGTGTTTTAAAAAGCCCTCGTGCGATCGCTGTAAACATTCAAATCATTCGCACATTCTCAAAACTCCGGGAAATGCTCCAAGAAAACGACGATCTACGCCGTAGACTTGAACTGATGGAGAAACAATACGACGAACGATTTCGCGTTGTGTTTGACGCGATTCGCCGACTTCTCGACAACGACACCAGACCCAAACCAACCATTGGGTTCCAAGACGAATAAAAAACGTAGTCCAGCGGACTACGGAGGGAGGACCAAGGAGACGGTCTGCTTGGCCAGCGAGAACTTTGCAACCGAACCGGCAGGAAACTCGAGCGCGTCGTCGAGAACACCGTCTGAGGAGATCATGCCGACCTCCCGAGACATTTCCGACACCACCTCGAGGGTTTGACCATCGGAGAGGGCGCCGAACGACAGGGAGATGCCCGTGTACTTCGACTCGAACGGTTCACGGACGGCGTAGACGAGCTGTCGCGCGTCACGAGCAAACGGGAGTCGAACGCTCGGCTGCCCGCCCGTCACCGCCATGGCACCCGCTGCCACCGAACGAATCCATCCGGTCGACCCAGTGCCCGCGGCGATCAGGATCCCGCTTGAGCTCTGGCGCTCTTCTCGACCACGCAAGCGCAGCCGATAGCGAGCCGACACGTGGTCGCGACGACCCAGAAAGAACTCATTGACCGCAAGGCGACGAATGGTCCCATTGACCACGACTTCCCCAAGCGTCACCGCCTGAATCTTCGCCGTCCCGGCCACAAGTGCTGCCAGAGCAGCCGCCACCTGTGTCGGCGCATGCAGCATCTGCACACCATCCACCCGCAACGGATCCGGATTCACCGTCACCACAGGCTGACCCTGCAAGTACGTGGCGATGTTCACGAACAGTCCGTCCGGACCCATGACCACAACGATGTCCGTGGGACGGAACGGATAGGTTGGCACATCGAATCTACTGATCCGTGCCACCGGTAGGCCCGCACGCGCGAGCTGACCCTCGAGGGTGAGCAGAGATGCCTGCATCACCGCGTGCGCCTCCGCGTACTCCGTAATCGAGTCACCGTTCGTTGAGAGACGAAAGGCGAGCTGATCGTCGGAGCAGGCGAAGGACGCACGCAGCTCCTCAAGCATCGTCGGCTTTGTCACAAGGACTAAGCGTCCGAAGCTCATGATGTTCTCCTACGCCGGCTGCGCAGGCATCGCCGTACGCAGGGCCGTGAGCAGTTCGGGCGACACGTTGAGCGTGCCGATGCCATTCTTCGCCGCCTCCTGGAGCGCGAGCGCGAGGAGCACTTCGGGCGCGACGTTGCGAAACGGAGCGAGGCGCTCGGTCGAGGCCTTGGCTTCCGCTTCGGCCGTAGACACGAGGTTCGCATTCTGCACCGCGAGCAGCGCCGTACGGCCTTCCTCGACCGTCTGCTGTGTCGCGATCTCGTAGGTCTTCACCGCGCGGTCGGCTTCGGCGGACTTCATACGGCGGTCGTGCATCGCACGGTCGGCCGCGGCCATCACCTGCTCGCGCGTCTCGGCCTCGAGTGCCTGACGGAGCTGCGAGTTCGTCGGCGTGATCGCGGTCACCACCAGGCCAACCAGTTCAACGCCGAGGCTTGCGAAAACTTCCGCGTCTGCGGTCATCTCCTTCAGCATGGCATCGCGCACCTGGTCGGTCTTGGTGAGCAGCTCGCGCATCGTGTGGGTAACCACCTGACGGCGCACGTAGCCGGGCAGGAGGCTGCGCACTTCGGCTTCGATCTTGCGCAGGTCGTCGGTGAGCGGCGCGTCCGACTTCGGGTCCACGCGCAGGTCACGACGCTTGGCGAGCGTGTCCACCATGAAGCGCACACGCACTTCGCCGGTGACCGTCATGTCCTGCGTGTCGCTGGACAACTCCTTGTCCGTGAACGCGTACGACTGCTCGGCCTGCGGCACGCGCACCAGCGTGTGCCAGGGCCAAACCCAGAAGCTTGCGCCGAGCCCAGAGCCCACCACGCGGCCGTTACGGTAGAGGATGATGTGGTCCGTGGGGCCACCGCGGTAGAGCGAGAAGGGAAGCGTCGGGAGAGACAAACGGGGGAGGTTCATGTGAGTTTCCTCGGTTGGGACGGAACAAGTGTATTTACTACACTTACTAAGAGCCTAATTCAGCCTCTAAATCTTGTCAAATGTACACGAACTATTTTTACAATTCTTTACACGTTCCTCCGCCAAATTGATTGCAAAAAGCGTTGAGCGGGAATACGATTGTGTATATGCGATTTGGTGCTCACGTATCCGCCGCCGGAGGACTTTGGAACGGTCCAAAAAACGCCGCCGTTCTTGGCTGTGAAGTTTTTCAATTCTTCTCTCGGCCACCACAAGGAGGGAAACCCACGCCCATCACCGAAGAACTTGTGACCAAATTCACAGACGCCATGAAGGAGTATGGCCAGCAAGCCGCGTATATTCACGCACCGTACTTCATTAACTTCGCCTCAGGCACATCACGCATTTACCACGGCTCTATCAGTGTCATTCGTGAGGAGCTAGAACGTGGCAGTGCCCTCGGTTGCCGTGCCGTCATGTTTCACCCAGGTTCCGCAAAAGATGTGGGGCAAGAAAAAGGGGTCGAGATGGTTATTGAAGGAATGAATCGCGTGCTCGATGGATACAAAGGCTCCTGCCAATTGCTCATCGAAATTTCTGCAGGTGCTGGGATGGTGATGGGGGACACGTTTGATGAAATTGCCGCGTTCCTGAAAGGAGCGGAGCGCGGAGATGAAGTTGGTGTGTGTTTCGACACACAGCACGCCTTTGCGTCTGGCTACGACTTGCGCACAGAAGACGCGGTACAAGCTACGTTCGCGCAATTCGACGCGCGTATTGGACTCGACCGACTTGTCATGAGTCACTGCAACGACTCAAAGGTAGAAATCGGCGGAAAAAAAGATCGTCATGAACATTTGGGAAAGGGGGAAATCGGGTTGCCGGGTTTTGAAGCCGTGGTAAAACATCACCCTCTGAAGCATCTCGACTTAATCCTCGAGACTCCGTGGGATGAAGGACTTGCCGAAGACATGACGCTTCTCAAGAACTACCGAGGGTAACCCTATGAAATCTCCTCTTTCTGTCGCCGTGAAGGCAGCAAAAGAAGCAGGTGAAATCCTGCTTGAAGCGTACGACGGGCGCGGGAACACCGTGACGTACAAAGCACACCGTGAGCCGGTTTCCCTGGCAGACTACGCAAGTAACGACGTTATTTTGCGTCATCTCACTCGCGCATTTCCAGACGACGTGATTGTGAGTGAAGAGGTGGCTGGGACCGCCCACGATTTGCGCAAAGGCAAAGTGTGGATCGTTGACCCACTGGATGGCACATCCAATTTTATTGCACACATTCCGTTGTTCGCCGTCACGATTGCCCGCATGGAAAATGGCGTGGCGACTGTCGCGGTCATTTACGATCCAGTACACGGCGACATGTACACCGCTGAGCGCGGAAAGGGAGCTAAGCTCAACGGCCGCCCCATGCATGTTTCAAATAGAGACGTCACGATCGGCGCCATGTTCTTCGCCGGCCGCGGGTACCGCGACATGGACCGCATGCGCCACGGCCGCATTATTTACGCCTTGGAACGACGCACCCCCTACTTCCGCCGCTTGGGTTCGGCAGCGATTATGCTCGCGGGTGTGGCGTGCGGAAGTGCAGACGCTGTCATTCTCACGGGAAGCAAACCGTGGGATACCGTTGCAGGCGGCTTACTCGTCGAGGAAGCTGGCGGGAAAATTTCCGACTACAACGGCCGTGCCTGGTCACCAAAAAGTATCGACCTTGTGGCCACCAACAAACACATCCACCCACACATCATTGCTGTCACCAAAAAAGAACGCCCAACGCGCGCCGTATGATCATCACGGTTCACGCAAAGCCAGCCGCTCGACGAAACACTGTTACCAAACTTGACGAAAACACCTACAAAATCGAAGTAACCGCCACCCCCGAGCAAGGCAAGGCCAACGAGGCCATCGCCCGCGCTCTCGCGAACGAACTCAACGTCGCTGTTTCCCACATCACTCTCACCCGCGGCGCCACCACCAGAATCAAACAATTCGACCTCAAATAAATCAGCCGCGTGGGCTGAATTATTTTATCTAAGTGATTTTCACGCGAACCTTCTGTGATTCCGTGTCTGTGCTGACATAAGCAAGTGTGTCGATGTCTGGGTCGTAGAGCTCGATCATGTCGAGATCTACCCGATCAAAAACACGTGCGCCGCGAATCGACTTGCCATCGACAAGCGACTGCTTGAGCGCTGTGTACTCGTCTTGCTCCAAGTAAAAGTCCACATCACCAACTTGGTACCGATACGGATCCGGTTTGCGAATGTACAGATGTGTGTACGTCGTTTCTGGAATGTCGTCGATTGCCACGACGGTGATTGGTTCGTGCAGACGGAAATATTTCTGATTTGGATTGTCCGACGGTTCCGTGAGTTTTTCGCGAATCGATTTTAGACGATCGTACTCGTCATCGTAGTGACAAAACACTCCTATGTTGCCAGCGTTGCGTGGATACAAGCCCAACGATTGTTTGCACAGTGCGTAGCAAGACACATGGATATGACGAACCGCTTCGAGCAACTTCGTCTCGTTTTCAATAGGACTACAGCGATACAACTTCATACTTCGTCATTCACAAATTTATCCCAAGCTCTTTCAAGCGTTCAACCAAGGACTCTCGACTTTTGAATAAGATCGGTGTGTATCCAACAGTGTCAGCTGTCGACAAACTGCGTTCCGAGTCATCGATGTACACAAGTTCTGTGACAGAAACCCCGAGCGCATCCGCAAGTTTTGTGAAAGCTTCCGGCTCTGGTTTCATGCAATCAACATCCGCAGAAAATAATGCGACGTCAAAGCATTTGTCATAACCTTGTTGTCGAATCTCCGCCGCCCCACTGGCTGAGTTATTGCTGAACAAACCGACTTTCCAACCAGCTCCACGAAGATTCGCGACAAGATCGAGCATTCCTTGATTCACCGAACCTTTCGGACGATTCTTGATAAACCCCATAAACCGATCGAGCTCGTGGACCAAGTCCAACTCTGCCAAAATAGCACTCCACATCTCAACCGCTCCCACGTAGTCCTTCGTATCCGGTCCTTTGTTCACCATGTGATTGTGAAGAAAGTAAGCCTGACGAAATGTTTCCTTGTCGATCTCCAAAAATACAGCCGCCTCGTCATTAAAGCTTCCGCCGGGCGTCTGAAAAATGACTCCTCCCCAATCAAACCCAATCGCACGGATATTTTTCATAGACGAGTAATTTCCTCAAGTAATTCTGGGAGCTCTGGAAACAAGAACGAAAAGTGTCCACGATTTTCTAACTCGACCACTCGTGGATTCAAAACAGTTTTATAAAACGCGACGCCGCGCAGAATAAAATCTGCGTCGTTCGAAACAAAGATCACGATTTGTTCTTGTACAAGAGACTGAATTGCCTCTGTGATCGGATACGCATAAAACTCCTCCGTATACGGAAGCGCGGGCACGCTTCCCAAATCTCCAGGCGAACCCGGCGCAAGCAGGATCACCTTTTTTACTTTCTTTCCTGATTCACCAAGATACCGAAGTAGTGCGTACCCGCCCGCACTCAACCCAACAAGCGTCGTATTCTCGTCAATACGTACCTTATCGAGCTCCGCTTTCCACTGTTCATACCGAGCCTTCCACACGTCCACGATCACGGGACACACCGCCTCATACCCTCGCTTCTCCAACTCCTTCTTCGTCCACCCCATCCAGTTTCCTTCATTGTTCGGATCACAAAGAGGAATGTCTGCGATCAGTGTCCCGTTGATACGCTCAGCGAATCGTCCGTGGAGCAGTACGACGTTCTGTTTCGATGTATCCATATCACCCGCAGTTTATCAGCTTAGACACGACACAGACAGGCAAAACAAATACAAGGTCGTTGAACCTCGTATTTGTTAACACTACAAATCGGATGGCATTATAAATGGATTACCTGACCCGTACAGCGCATTAAAGTTTGCTCCCGCGTCCACAAGAGCAAGAATCGCCTCTCGATACCAATTCTCCCGACGAAGATACATCTCTGCGTACGCTTTTCGATCTTGTTCCGAAATACCCGTGAGTTCATCAAGCGGGGTTAGATATCCATTTCCATTTATCGGAGCCACCGCACGAGTGCGACCGTACGTTTTCGGAATATCATTCTGAACAGACCATTCTTCTGCTCGATCGAAAATCACCAACTGTTCTTCAAAGAATTGCCGTGTTCGACGATTCCCAATCTTAGAGAAAGCCTCAAACAGAATTCCTTCCTTAATGAGAAAGTAAAAATACTTTCGTTTTGCATCTCTTGGCAGCTGTCCGGATAACACATCCGCGCGTACAGAGTCGATGGGGAAATGCGATTCATTTGTTTCCCGCGAACGCTCCTCCTCAAAATACTCGACAACGTTATTTGCACTCCCGTAGTCTGCATGATTCGTACGAACAGCCTGAAGTTCCTCCAGTGTCAAAAGAGGATGAGCTCTCAATGCGTCCAGCATGTAAATCTGTTTCCTTCCTTGCATCACACACTGAGCCGCGTTCACATCACGAAGTTATTGCATGGCCGCCGTTCTCGTATCTTCAGGGATAGAGGAGTCATCAAGTGAAAAGAGCTGCTTCAACCATTCGCCATCAGCCTTCTCTTTTTCTTCTCGACGCCCAAGTTCTTCCTTGGACGTCCCAACAGCGCCAGACTTCTGCCACCGTTCCCACATCTGAGGACTTTCTGCTTTTGAACGATTGACCATAGATAGAAGTATATTATTCGCTCTTCTCCATCCACGCTTTTATCTCGTCGAAGACCTTGTCCTTAAACTCGTCTGGCTTGTATTGGAAAATCGCTTTCGCGTTTCGCAGACAATACTGCAGTTGGTCTGCGTTCTGTTCGGCGGTGTAATAGTTGAAACTATCCAGAATATCCGCCGCTTTGACGATAAGCGCATCTTGTCCGTTTTCAGCATAGAAAGAGATTATATATCGCAGTATACCAACCGTTCTTCCAAGACAACGAAAATCCCCAGCACGAGCTGAGGATTTCACGGGGTTTTATTGAGGGTTGTAGACTTCGTTGGTGCTGGTGGCACTTCATCAATGCCACCTTTGTTGAACGGGTTACACCGGGCGACACGCCAGAGCGTCATGCCGCCACCTTTGATGACTCCAAAACGTGCAATGGCGTCGAAACCATACTGAGAACAGGTGGGGTGGAAGCGGCAATAACCGTTCGGGTAAAAACGCTTCATCCACCCGTGATCAAAGGACAAAGTCCACTGATAGACACGTATGGTGGCCAGTGCGGTGAGCTTTGGGATTTGTGAAATGGGAAAACGTGTCACAGTCTGACAACAATTTACAAGATTCCTGCTTTTTTAAGGCCAGCGACCAAGTGAGACTCGAGTGTTTCGTACGTTTGACCCAATGAATCGGGGCGAACAAGGACAAGGACGTCGTAACCAGGCTTCAACACATCAAGTCGCAAGCGAATAATCTCGCGCAGCTGCCGACGAATGCGATTGCGCTCAAGGGCCCGCTTCGACACCTTCAAGCCCACAACCACCGCAAACCGAGACACAGGAAGATTATTCTTACGGTATTTGAACCCACAATAAACATCAAACACGCTCTTGCCATTGGCGAAGAGCGTTTTGATATCTGTTTCTTTATGGAGGCGATGTCCCTGAGGGAGCATGCTATTTTTTCTTGGCCTGGACGCTTACACGCTTGCGCCCCTTGGCACGGCGTCGGGCGAGCACGGTTTGGCCAGTGCTTGTGCGCATACGCACACGGAAGCCGTGGACCTTGGCTCGGCGGGCCTTTTTTGGCTGATATGTTCGCTTCATAGTGATGATTTCAGAACGATGCCGGCATGCTAGCATGATATCCACAATCTATCAACTCCCATAGCCCTATCAACACATTTATCCACCTGAATGAGGCATACTTGCCGAGCTGTGGATAAATGATTAAACTAACCCCGATCGCCATTTTTTTTACGTTCTCTTGTCCCTCCGTTACACGAGGGTTTCGCCTATGACGACCAGCGAACTCTGGCAGGCTGTGCTTGGAGAGCTCGAACTTACGCTAAGTAAGGCGAACTTCACTACGTGGTTCAAAAACACGTTCATTGTTTCCTTTGATGGTGGGGAAATCACTATTGGTGTCCCCAACTTATTCACAAAGGCGTGGCTCGAGAAAAAGTACCACAAAGAAATCCACGGTTCGTTGCAACAACTCACAAATAGCACCGTAAGACACGTACATTATCGTGTGGAAACACGTCAGGGTGCCCCGATGAACATCCCGGAACGCGACGCCGTTCCCGTAACTATCCACACTCCATCCCCAGAACCAGTCACAGCCCAGACATCTCACTCGAATACAGGCACATTCGCTGCTTACTCTGCACCAAGTGTCAGCATGCCGGTATCGGCACCCAGCCAACCATTTGGAGAGTTTTCGCTCAACGCCAAATACACCTTCAACAACTTCATCGTTGGCAAGCAAAACGAACTCGCGCACGCCGCTGCCCAGGCCGTTACTTCCCAGCCGGGTGGTGTTTACAACCCTCTCTTTATCTATGGTGGGGTTGGACTAGGAAAAACCCATCTTCTTCAGGCGGTCGGAAACGAAATTATTCGCGGAAACCCTGGAGCAAAGGTGCTTTACGTCACCAGTGAGCGTTTTACCAACGATTTCATTAATGCCGTGCGTAGCGGGCAAGCAAAAGAGTTCAAAAACCGCTACCGTACCGTCGACGTCCTTCTCATCGACGACATCCAATTCATCACAAGCAAGGAGCAAACTCAGGAAGAGTTCTTCCACACCTTTAACCAGCTCCATCAGACAAACAAACAGATTGTCATCTCGTCCGACCGTCCACCAAAAGCTATTCTTGGACTCGAAAACCGCCTCATCTCACGTCTTGAGTGCGGAATGCTCGCTGATGTGGGCAATCCGGACTTTGAAACACGTGTGGCCATCCTCGACACCAAGTGCCGCGAAAAGTGTTACCCGTTGGCACATGAAATTCTGCATCACGTTGCCACCCTTGTGCAAAGCAACGTCCGCGAGCTCGAAGGCGCACTCAACAAAATCATCGCCTTCCACCAGTTCAAAAACATTGCTCCAACCATTGAGACGGTAAAGCCTATTCTCTCCAGTTTCCAGCCAGCTTCTTCGCGCAAAACCATCACGGCACGTCAGCTCATCCAAACCATCGCCGGCTACTTCGACCTTCACGTCGACGACCTCACAGGCCAGAGCCGCGAGAAACGCTATGCGTTTCCACGCCAAATTGTCATGTACCTCATGCGCGAAGAAATGAAGTCGAGCTACCCATCCATTGGCATGGAGCTTGGCGGCCGTGACCACACCACCGCCATGCACGCGTACGAAAAAATTTCTGGGCTCGTCACCGAAGACGAAAAGCTTCAACACGACCTCGAACTCATCCGTCAGCGCTTATACGCCCTTTAGTCCCATCTCATCCACACCACTATCCACAAACCCTCCACGGGGATAACCATGTGCGTAGGTGTGGGAAAACCCTGTGTGAACCTCTGCATGAAACTGGGATAACTTCACCCCCTATTTCTCAACGAAACTTATCCCTCACCCGTTCACACCTGTCTGTACCCATCCATCCACTGTCTCGACTCGCATTTCTTCTCTCAACCATCGCTCGTTCTTTACTCTATCCACTCCGTCCACATCACTACTACTGTCACTAGTTCTATTTATATCCCTCTTCCAATAACGGTGATATGAAACTTTCTTGTACGCGGGAGAACTTGCACCAAGGCTTATCGATCGTAAGTCACCTGACGAGCAAGAACGTCAATCTTCCGATTCTTCAAAACGTTTTGGTGAAGGCAGAGGGAGGAACGATTCGTCTTACGACAACAAACCTGGAGATGGCCGTTAACTGTACGATTCGTGGAAAAGTAGATGAAGCGGGTGAAGCGACGGTTCCATCCAAGTTATTTTTTGACTACGTTTCTTTGTTGCCAAATGAAACCGTATCCGTGGATGGAGATGGAGAAGTCCTTAAGGTTGCCTGTGGAACGTATAAAACAAAGATGAATGGACTTGCTTCGACGGAGTTTCCACTCGTGCCACGTGTTCAGGGTACGCGAACATTCAAAATCCCCGCTGAGGACCTCCGTGTTGCCCTAGGACGTGTGTTGTTCGCCGTTGCGAGCAACGAGTCGCGTCCGGAGCTTACAGGTGTCTCCATGCAATTCATGCCCGGTGAGACAGAGGGGAAACTTGTCTTGGCAAGTACAGACTCCTATCGTTTGGCGGAAGCAACCATTCCGTTGGTTTCTGGAGCAGTTGATTCGGGAATTTCCGTGATTGTGCCAGCCAAGACGTTGTCTGAGGTGGCACGCATTCTTTCTGTGTTCCGCGATGACGTGGATGTGCCATCGAGCGTCCAAATGGACATTGCCGATAACCAGGCGGTGTTTGCCTATGGCCCTGTTGAGCTCATTTCCCGTATTATTGAAGGGAACTATCCAGATTATCGACAGATTATCCCCAAGCAGTACGAGACGCACGCAACCCTCGATCGCGACGACTTCGTACAAGCGGTAAAAACCGCGTCACTTTTCTCAAAAACAGGACTCTTTGATGTGGCACTTGAGTTGGATTCTGCTGCCGGATCGCTTGCGGTAAAGGCTGTGGATGCCACCCGTGGGGAAAACGTGGCTGCGTGTGGTGCGGCGATCACAGGGAAAAATAATGGAGTGACCCTCAACTACCGGTATTTGCTAGATGGAATGAATGCGATTGGAACCGAGCAAATCGCCTTTCAAATGATCGACACAGCAAACCCCTGCTTACTGACAGCCCAAGACGACCCGTCGTACCTCTACATCGTCATGCCGATTAAACAATAGAGCGCATTCTATGCTCACTATTCCTAAAGACCCAGACTCCCTCTACTTCGTTGTTAATAAGTTTTGGAACGGAGCAGATTGCCCGGATGTGTCCTACCACGCGGAAGTGTGGATTTCGCAGTCCACCAAAGGTTTGACGATTCGTGTGATGGCGCCAGACTTGCCAAACGCTCGTATCCCTTCCGCTCCACACGACACACGTGTGGACGGGCTGTGGGAGTACGATGTGGTAGAAGTCTTTTTGGTGGGCGAGAACGGGAAGTATTTGGAAGTGGAGCTTGGGGCAGGCGGACACTGGTTGGTACTAGGGTTTGAAGGGGTGCGTAACAAAGTGAATGACTTCACTTCATTCGCGCCAGACCACCGCCATTCAAGTGCCGTGCTTGGAACGTGGCAGAGCATCATTACGATTCCTTGGGACATGATCCCGTCTCCATTGCGGGCTCTCAACGCGTTTGTCATTGCCGGCGGACAGTTCCTTGCCTTAAATGCTGTTCCGGGAGCAGAACCAGATTTTCATCAACCAGCGACATATCCAGAAGCAGAAGTGGCTGTATAAAAAATCCACCGGGCTAGTAGGCCGCGGCAGAAAAGAGGTGAGGATGCGAGAGCTTGAGGGACGCGAGAACGCGTTCCTTTTGCTTTGCATCGAGAAGGTCGACGACAGAGACGAGATAACCGCCTTCAAACGGCTGCTTGTCTTCCACGAGCCGCTTGACCGTCACACAGAGGCCCTCGGGGCCATGGCTGACCATGAGATGCGTCCAGTCGGACTTGAACCACATCGGCAGCTTTCCATCCTTCTCCACACACCGGACGAGCGTCAGCACGACAGACATGTTGTCTCCTGAAGGAAGAGTCCAGCTCATCTGAACGTCTCCACACAAGAGACAAAAACGCCACCCACTGGGTGGCGTTTGAGTTGCTTACCGCAACTGCAATCAGCACCACCCGGGTGGCGTAAAGAAGAAAGCGTTGTAGGACAAGCGGGTATTCATAACTATTATTAGAGTGCCAGAAGGAGAGATTTGATGCAAGAGTATTTTGCGAAAAAAAATAGCGCGCCGGAAGCGGCGGCTAGATGGAGGTGGGAGGAGTGCGGCGAGGAGGCTAGTTCTTGCCGCTCTGGTTCGGATCCGGCACCAGCGCCTTGATCTTGTGGAAGATGGCGGCGAGCCAGAAACTGATGAGGATCAGGAACAAGACCACTGTGCCATGGAAGACTCCCCAGGGCTGGCCGAGTACTTCCGAGATCATGCCGATCACTGCCGCAGTCACGATCGCGCTGATGTAGTGCCAATTATTCACGGACTCTCCTAGTAACGGGGGTGAGACGGAGGAACATTTAATCAAAATAGCTAAAATGTCAATAGAACGCAGATAGAAAAGCACTCTAACTTTTAGAGTGCTTTATGTTAGGGCGTTGTTGTAGGAGTCGAAAATGGATCGAGAGTTGGGAGTGGGGTAGTCACAGGTTCGGTTACTGTGTCTTCCGTTGTGGTGTCTGTCACGGGTGTCTCAACAACGGTTGTCGACGTGTTCGGTGATGTTATGTGCACCACCGCACTCGTTGTTTGTACCGCGTCGCCACCGTCTGATGGGGTGGCGCTGGCAGAGAGGGCCCAGTCGCCGTCTTCTGGGAGTGTCCATGTGTAGGTCAGGAACGGGGAAGACGGGTCCTGTTTTGTTTCTACGACGGTGCGGCTCCCTTGGCCGATTTGTTGTGCGTAGAGTGTAACGGACGCGTAATCGGTTGGGTGATCGACGGACACAACGACCGTGAACGTAGACGAAGTCCGTTCAATGGTCTGACCGTTTTTCGGGTCCATGATCGACAGTGACGCCGCAACAGGCTCGCTCATCACGCGGACGCCGATGGTATCTGCTCCCGTGTTTCCAACATCGTCGTAGGCTACCGCTTTGATAGTGTGATAGCCGCGGCTGACCGTGTTTGGTATCTCGGTCGAGAGTTTCCATGGGCGGCTGGAGTCGGAACCGAGGAAGAATCCATCAAGGTAGAATTCGACGCGTTCGACGCCTCGCACAGCCTCTGCGTCCACCTCGACGGCGACTTGGCGATCGTTGAGTTCCACTCCGTCGTCAGGCTGTGAAATGCGAGTCGAAGGGAAGTTGGCAGGAATATGGACGTCGTCGTACTCCGTTGGTGCCGCGGACTGTGTGATTTTGATTCCTGTCTCTGTTTCACGTCGTGTGATCCAGTCGGCAATAGCTTGTTCCCACACGGTGTAGTACGCGTCTGCGGCGGCTGGGTCTTCTGGTGCGGCGCCAAGCGGGTCGTCCTTGTACAGATAGTGCAGGACGCTGTGGTACTCGGCGTACGTTCGTTCCTCGCGGTAGGCATCGGGTGTGTATTCTGTGGCGAGTTTCCCGGAGGCTTTGTCGACCACAATGGTTGTGGAAGGGAGTGAGCCATCGAGGATTGCTTTGCCGGTGACAGGGATTTGCGGAGCAGTGAACGATTCGACAGGCTTACCTTCGAGAGCGCGTCGCATGAACGCGTTCCAAATCGGTGCCGCGACAATCGATCCGTCTGCACCTGCTGTCATGGCAACATACTTACTATTTCCTACCCACACTCCAGCTGCGAGGGAAGGAGTGTACCCCATGGTCCAGGCGTCGTAGTTGTCGTTGGTGGTTCCTGACTTGGCAGCGACCGGGCGTCCACCAAGCTGCAAAGCGCTTCCGGTTCCGAAGATGTAGGCACGTGCATTGTTGTCAGAAAGCACGTTCGACACTTCACGAGCAATGTTCTGCTCCACCACCTGCTTTCCTTCCTCCTCCTTCCATTCCTGCATGATTTTTCCGTTCGAATCTTCGATCTTCAAAATCGATACCGGCGCGAACTGCTTCCCTTCGTTGGCAAAAGCAGCATAGGTGTTGGTGTGCTCGAGAAGCTTTACTTCACCAGCCCCCAGCACGAACGCCAGGCCAAACCGGTCGCGTTCCTCAAACGTGGTGTAGCCGAATCGTTGGGCAAAGTCGATCGCGTGGCCGATGCCCACGAGATAGATCATCTCCACGGCTGGGATGTTGAGTGAGCCTTGCAGGGCGTCGCGGGCGCGGATGGGTCCGTGCTCGGCGGTGGCGTGGTAGTTGTAAGGGGTATACGGACCGCTGTCTGTAGGGAAGGTGGTGTGCACGTCCCAGAGAATGGTGTTTGGCGTGTACCCCTTCTCGAAACCGGCGGCGAATACAATGGGTTTGAAGCTCGACCCTGGCTGGCGAGGGCGCAGCGATATGTTTACCTGGCCATCAATGTCTTTGTCGTAATAATCCTTCGACCCAACCATGGCGAGCACTTGCCCAGTTTTTGGATCGATTGCGACAAGGGACGCATTGCCGAACTTGTATTTCTCTCCATTTTTTTCAACTCCAGCCACGACTTCTTCCTCTGCTATTTTTTGCAAGTCGTAGTCGAGCGAGGTAATCACTTTGAGTCCGCCTTGCTCTGCTGTGTACTGGCCGTAGGTGTCTTCCAATTGTTGCTTGATGTAGAAGACGAAGTGTGGGGCGTCGATGTTGGTTTCACCGACCGCGACCTGCGTGTCTTCTGCTTTGGCAACGTCGACCTCTTCTTGTGTGGCATAGCCGAGTTCGACCATGCCATCGAGAATCCAGTCACGGCGGGCTTTCAGTAGGTCTGGGTTGTTGAGGAAAGTGCTTGGACGCTGCGGGAGAGCGGCAAGCGTGGCCATTTGTGCGAGCGAAAGTTCGTTGACTGGTTTTTTGAAATAGTTGGTTGAAGCCGCTTGTGCGCCGTAGTAGGTGGAACCGTAACCAATCTCGTTGAAGTAAATCTGGAGAATTTGGTCTTTTGAATAACGACGCTCAAGCTCGATCGAGATGATGAGCTCTTTTACTTTGCGGAACAAATTTCGTTCGTTTGAGAGTAGAGCGTTTTTCACGAGCTGTTGTGTGAGAGTTGAACCACCTCCACGCCGCCCGAGGAAAATGGCCGCACGCGCCAACCCTTTCACACTAAACCCATGATGCGAACAAAAGGCACGGTCTTCTGCGGTAATGGTCGCTTGCAACATCTTGAGAGGGATTCCATTTGGGTCTGTCTGCAACGCTTCATCTTGGGAGTCGCAGAAACCTTCCTGGAGTTTCACGAGCGTGCGGTTTTGTTCGCCATGTACTTCGTACAAAAGATGCTCGCCGGTGCGATCAAAAATTTTGGTCGTCTGGCTCACAGAGCGGCTGTTGAGGGTGTTTGGGTCCGGCAAGTTGCGTCCTGCGTAGGCAAATAGTCCGAGCAATCCAATGGTTCCGGCAATGCCACCCGCAATGCATAACAGTACGAGATTTTTTGCCAAGTTTGTCCGCGCAGCAAACCGGCGGAAACGGCCAAAAATGTTGGGTTTTTTCCAGCTACGTGGACGAGTTGGATTCATATCAGGGGAACGGTACCGTTTAAGCGATCAGGTTGGCAAATGCGAGAAGTTTGTTTGTTCGGATGAGCTCTGAGAAGGTTTGGTTGGTTCGGCGGAATACATCTGTGATGAGAGAGAGGTCTTTGATGTTTTCTGTACCCAAGGCGACACGAATGCGAGGAAAGCCGCCTCTCCCGGAGTCGTAGATGGCGAAGCGGGTGGTGCGCAAGCCAAAGCTTGTTCCTTCGTTGAGGTCTACTCCCGCTTCTCGAGCGCAGGTGATGAGGAAGTGTGCGACTGCCTCGCCAATCTTTTTTCGTGCATCATCTTGCGCAGGCTCCGAGCCGGTGAGGAACTTCCAATTGAGTTCAATGTTTACAACCGCCCCGCCTCCGGAGGCAATATCTTTGAGTTCCTCGTGCTGAGGGTGGTTGGGTAGTGATGGATATACAATGTTCGAGAAGAAGGTGTCTGGACCACACTCTTCCAGAAGGGTTTTGCCAAACGTTTCAGCGTTGCGTGCGTGCCGAGCCATCGTGTGGTCTAGGGTATCTGGGTCGAGAAAAGCGGCGAGTTTGCGCACAGTGCTTTCGGGAGGTGTGAATCCTTTTCGAGAGCGGACATTTTCGATGTTCTCCCATGCATACCGTCCGATGGTTGTAACAGAAGCGGCTGTGGTGAGCTCCAGTCCATCCTCGCCATGCTTCACGAGACTTTCGTAAGAGATGATGCGTATCCAAGAAGGGAGGCGATCGAACGCATACTGTTTCCACGTGGCAAGTCTTCCCAAAAGAGTGTTGTCGATAACAATATATGTGTATGTACCATCATCAGGCTTTGTTTTCATCTGCTTCCCAAGTTCGCGAAGTCGATCGAACAGCCGAACAACATCCGTTATCTCCATCTTTGGGGTGTTGGCCACAGGCTCCAGGTAAACCGTTTCCGGAAGCTCCTCAATGATTTTTTCCGCGAGTGTGTCCACGTCGGTCGTGTCGACAAATTCTGGTGTTCGTTTTCGCATTTCTTGGCGTTCGGTAATGGACGCGCGTGTTTCGAAGTAGAGGTCTTTTGCAACAAACACGGGTCGCACGGCGGATTCTTCTAAGCGATAGAGGCCATCCCGTTCAATCGCTGTTATGATGGCCTCGAGCGCACCGGTTCCTGAGTTAAAGATAAATGTTCGAATGTCTTCAAAATACGTTTTGTTTTCTTTAAACAGGCGATAGCTCATGGCCCCCTCTAGCGCTTCCAGTTCATCCATTTTGAAGCGCTGATAGTCTGTGACGAATGGTTTGGAGTGCTGTCCAGATCCTTTTTGTCCACGTGTTGAGTGTTTGTACGTTGGCGAAAACCAGTTCTCGGCTTCCTCTGCTGCCGCAACACGCTTGAGTAAACTCCGGTAGGTATTCCAACCATCTTTGAGTGTTTCTTCCGAAACGAATCCCTTTTGAGATGAGGCGAACAAGTGAGTCTGTGTTTGTCGACCGTCGAGCTTTCTCAAGAGCTGCTCCGTTTCTAACAAAAGGTGGTCGAGCACATCTGCCTGTTCTGGTGTCACGGGAGTACCAAGGTAAACGTCACGGGTATAGGCAGAAAGTAAAAAGGCATCAGCACGCCCCATCTCTGGTTGGAAGCGGATGCGGTGAGGCGTGGGGATGAGTTGGTTGGCTCGGGCAAAGAGTTCTTCCGTGAGTGGATGTTTGTTGTGTTTCACTTCGTTAAGTTCGTCGGATATGCGCCCGCGAGGTGTCCGCTTGTTTGGATCTAGGCTGATAGGTTCTTCTTGATGCCAGGTACCCGAAAAGCGTTTTGCGAGGAGGCGGAGCTGTAGTCGTTGAAGACGCAGACGATACATCTGCACATCTTGTTCGTATTCTTTGCGAAACAGGTCGTACTGCTCGCGATCGAAAGTTGTTTTGGTCGCAACTTCAGGGACGCTTGTTGTTCTTCCTCCACGTTGTTCAAAGGTGAGAGGACCGAAAATACGCAGGCGTTGTTTTGCGATATCGTTTTCAGTCGGCAATCCGCGTGTATGTGCCTCTTCTGGCCCTGAGGGGCGAAGTTCAGAAAACATAACCATAGTAAGGACAGTATAGCTGGTTGGGCGTGTTTTTCGAATTTGTCGGAATTGTTTGGACAAGTATATGACTAAAATTGCTTTTATTTTTTGCAAAAACAGAAGTTATACACAACATTGACGGACGAATCCAAATAAAACTCTCTAACCTAGAGACATTCCAGACCTCTTAGACCTTTAAGACTTCACGGCCATTTTTATGTGCGGAATCGTTGGATACATTGGAAAACGGGAAGCGTTGCCTGTCTTGCTTGATGGACTGCGACGGTTGGAATATCGCGGGTACGACTCGGCGGGTGTTGCTGTGGTGAATGGAGACTTGCACGTTGCTCGGGCGAAAGGAACGGTTCGGAAGCTGGAAGAAGCGATTGGAGACCGCTCCATTGCTGGGCAAGTTGGGATTGCACACACACGTTGGGCTACGCACGGTGAGCCGTCTGAAGTGAACGCGCATCCACATCGAGACTGCACCGGAAGACTGGCTTTGGTGCACAACGGGATTATTGAAAACTACGCGGAGATCAAAGCACAGCTCCAAAGTGTTGGACACGAGTTTGCTTCGCAGACCGATACGGAAGTACTGGCGCATCTTGTGGAGCATTTGCTTGGGGTGCCTGGGACAAGTTTGGTGAGTGCTGTTGCGTCTGCAGTGCAGCGAGTGCGTGGAACCTATGGTATCGCTGTTGTGTCCCTCGACGAGCCGGAGACGGTTGTTGTTGCACGGCTCGGGAGCCCGATTGTGCTTGGGGTGGGCGATGGCGAGTTGTTTGTGGCGTCAGATCCAAGTGCGGTCATTGGGCATACACGGCGTGTGGTGTATCTCGATGATGGAGAACTCGCGGTATTGAGTCGTGATGGGTATCACGTGCGTTCGCTCGATTTGCTCGCGAAGACAAAAGAGGTGAGCCAGTTGGACTGGGAAGCAGAAGACGTGCAAAAAAACGGGCATGCGCACTTCATGCTCAAAGAGATGCATGAGCAGCCGGACGTGGTGCGCAATACCATGCGTGGGCGTTTGAATGTGGCGGAGGGAAGCGCTGTTCTTGGTGGGTTGCGTGATGTAGCGGACCGTATGCGTGAGATTGATCGGCTAATCGTGGTTGGGTGCGGAAGTGCGTACTACGCAGGACAAGTTGGGGAGTACATGTTAGAGGAGTATGCGGGTTTGTCGGTTGAAGTTGAGTTGGCGAGTGAGTTTCGGTATCGCAAGCCGGTGATTACGCCGCGTACGGCGGTGTTGGCAGTATCGCAGTCGGGTGAGACAGCAGATACGCTGGCGGCCGTGCGTGAAGCAAAACTGAAAGGAGCCCTCACGCTTGGGGTGGTGAATGCGGTTGGTTCGACGATTGCGCGCGAAACAGATGCGGGCGTGTACACGCACGCCGGGCCGGAAATTGGCGTGGCGTCGACCAAAGCATTTCTTTCGCAGGTCACGGTGTTCGCGTTGCTATCATTAGCGTTTGGTCGTCAGCGTGGGATGTCGGTAACCATGGGTACACGCATCGCAGAAGAACTTCAGCGACTCCCGAATTTGCTTGAAGAGCTGTTGAAACGTGAAGACGAATGGAAACGGCTCGCTGAAAAATACAAACACACCGAGCACATGTTTTACCTCGGTCGAAAATATTGCTCACCGCTCGCTCACGAAGGCGCACTCAAGCTAAAAGAGATTAGTTATGTTCATGCAGAGGGCTATGCCGCTGGGGAAATGAAACACGGCCCCATTGCTCTTATCGACTCATCTTTCCCAACGCTTGTGTTGTGTCCAAAGGATTCGGTGTACGAAAAGACTGTGTCGAACATTGAGGAGACGCGAGCCCGTGGAGGCCACGTCATTGCTGTGACCACAGAAGGGAATGATGAAGTTGCGCGTGTTGCCAACGATGTTATCTACATTCCAAAAACGTTAGAAATGCTTACACCGATTGTTGCCGCCGTTCCCCTTCAGCTCTTCGCGTACCACATGGCTGTTGCTCGTGGTTGCGACCCTGACCGGCCTCGCAACCTCGCAAAATCTGTGACGGTTGAGTAAAATTACCCACAACCAAAACGAGCTAGATTGAGAGAAAAAACGGGATTCGTCCACTGTTTTTTCGTTGCCAAAAGTCTGTTTTTCTGGTACGCTGCCGCTCGCTCCACGAGGGAGCATTTTTCTTTTCGCCATGTGAGGCATGCAAAAGGGCCGGAGCCGTGAGGCAAAGGGAGGAACCTTCTTGTATGCCAAAGATGTCGTCGATGGTACTTCGCCGCCTGCGTCAAAACGCACTTGGGGTTAGTGTTGGCGTTTTGACGCTCCTGGTGCTTACCAATATTTTGTTTCCTACGTTTGTGAATGCAGACGTGGATACAGGGCCGCACTATCCAGATGACGCAACTGTCGCGCTCATGGTGGATGCCATGCTCAACGCCTCTCGAGAGTTTGGTGAGCTCCCAGAGGCATCCAACGCTGCCCCCAAGCGCGTGCTCACTATTCCGGTGACGGCTTATACATCTGATGTTGCGCAAACCGACGCAACACCCTGCATCGCCGCCCGTGGTTTCGACCTCTGTGCGCACAACGAAGAAGATGTCATTGCAGCAAACTTTTTGCCCATGGGCGCAAAAGTGCGTTTGCCAGACATTTATGGCGACCGTGTGTTCACCGTTGTGGACCGCATGAATGCCCGTTATTCTTATCGTGTAGACGTGTGGATGCGTGAATATCAAGACGCCCGCAACTTCGGTGTGAAATATACAACAGTTGAGGTTTTGTAGAGATAGTAAAAGACGACCGGAAACGGCCGTCTTTTTGCTTGTCGGGTGGAGGCCACGGCCGGGATGTGCCTTCGGCACGCTGGCGCACTGCGTTCGGGATCGTCCAAACGTTGTTTGGCCGCTCCTCTCACTTCGTTTGCTAGTCGAACCGGCCCGCAGCCGGTTCCCTCCCGGCAGGGAACACAAAACTGCATCCTGATTTCAAGATGCAGTTTTATGGAGGCCACGGCCGGGATCGAACCGGCTCATGGAGGTTTTGCAGACCCCAGCGTTCCCACTTCGCCACGTGGCCACACGTTTCTATTGTGTAGTTTGTGCGGGCAGATTATCAAAACAGAAAGGAATAATCAACCCATGTGAATGTATCATGGATACGTTGACACACAGGCCTGATTTGTGTATGATCGCTGCCGGTCCTGTTGATCTGAAGAGGGAGAAAAGCCATGTTTTTCGTGTTTCTTGCCTGGATCGTGTCTGGCGCGACCGCAGGGATTACCTACCTGACCGCAGGGATCAACCCGTTATTCTGGGTTGCGTTGGTGGTGTTCATCATCTGTTCGATCATCCTGCTAGTGGGTATCGGTGGAGGTGAAGACGCAGTGGATGCCACCATCGACTTCTTTGATTGAGCGCCCCTGCGCTCATTTTTGTTTGTGAAAGCAGAGTTGTTGATAACTCTTCTACAGGTTATACACAGCTAAATTGACTTAAGTTAGCCAATAAGATTAAGTATCCACTATTCGTGTGGATACTTTTTCGACGCAATGAATTGTATGACGCATCATGACACTGAGCTCACAAAGCTCAAAGAAGCCTTGCAAACGCTTGGGGCAACCGACAACGCGGTGACGTTTTACTTCGCTTGTTATCGCGGGGGAAAAGCGTCGGTTGGCGATGTGGCGCGGGTGTGCAAGATGGATCGGTCAAGTGCGTACTTGGCGTGTGAGCAGCTCTGTGAACTCGGGGTGCTGGAACAGGATGCAGGTGGGGTGCGGAAGGTGGTTTGGGCGAAGCCGCCGAGTGCAGTCCTCTCTCGGTTGCGTACGGAAATGCGCCGCCTGCGTCGGCAGCACGATTCCATAGAGGAGTCACTGCCCGAGCTTCTTGCGTCCTACACCGAGCGCGCAGGCAAACCCGTGCTCCAGTTTTTCTCCGGCCGGGAGGGACTGCGACAGATCACGGACGACGTGCTTGAACACGCTCTGGGTGAGATTCTTCTCTTCACCAATCAACGTACGGAAAAAAACGTGTTTACGGACGCTGATCATCGCGAGTTCATCACCGAGCGGTTGAAACGCGGTATTTCCATTCGTGTTCTCGCCGCCGACACATCTGAAGCGCGTGACCTTAAACGGAGCGACAAAACGTCTCTTCGTGAAACCCGTCTTGTGCAAGGCGAACCATTCACCACCGAAACCTATATCTATGCCGACCGGGTGGCCATGCTTAGCTTCGATAAAGAGGTGGTTGGATTCGTCGTTCGTTCGGCGGAGTTTGCGACGGCTCAAACGTGGATGTTTGAACAACTCTGGAGGAGTCATGCGGGGAAACAGTCGGAAGTTGCCTGAACCGGTATTCGTGTCGCAGTTTGAGATGCCGGAAGATGTGGAGCGGCGCATTGCCAACCGCGTCAACGAGGATATGAACGAGCCAGAATGGAACTGGTGCGGAATCTGTTGCGTGAGGATGGTGTTGCTTGGCCTGGGTCGAGAAGCACCGTCGCTTGAGGAGATGTATCGCACGGCGTTCGACAGGTACGGTGTGTTCCGGATGGTTGATGGGGCTGTGATTGGCGCGTATCACAAAGAACTCGCCGTGTATGTGGCTGGTGAGTTCGGGTTTGAACGGGCTTGGACGGCGCGCGGACTCACGACGGACCGTGTGGCGGAACTCGTGAGTGGGGATGACTCGCAGTATGTGATTGCGTCGGTGTCTGCTTCGATTCGCGAGCTTGAGGGGCAAGAACCGGAGAAAAAAGGCGGACATCTTGTGCTGGTCTACGACGTAGAAGACACCGATGTGGGTCGTGTATTCATTCTGCACAACTCGGCGGGGTTTGCTTCGACGAATACACAGCGCTGTGTTCGTGTGCCTGAGGCTCGCTTCCGGGACTGTTTCTCTGGGCGGGCGATCATCATTGATGACTTCAAGTGGCGAACGGACTACACCGATCCAACGGACCAGACGTCGGTCCCATACGGGACATAACAACTTTGCGGTTTTTGTGGACCGCTTTCTTACACTATGAAATCGATTGCCATTTTGACGGGCGGTACGAGTGCGGAGCGTGATATTGCTCTACGCTCAGCACAGACGGTGGCCAGTGGGCTTGAAGGGAAGTACGTGGTTTCGGTGTTTGATTTTCCGAGCGAGATCGATGCGTTCCTCGCCCGTCAGAGAGAATTTGCCGCAGTCATCCCTGTGTTTCACGGCCGAGGTGGAGAAGATGGAACCGTGCAAGGGCTTCTTGAAACGCTCGGTGTGCCGTACCTGTTTTCAGGAGTGACGGCGCATGCGGTTGGGATGGATAAAGGGTTGGCCAAGCGGGTCGTGGCTTCGGTTGGTGTGAAAACAGGGGCTGTGTATTTCGGGAGCGGTGCGGTTGCGTTTCCTTGTGTTGTAAAACCAGTGGATGGTGGAAGTACGCAAGGGGTGGCGGTGGTTCGGAATGCCGATGAACTCCGTGTGGCACTCGACGAAGCGCGGCGCTATTCCCCACGGGTCCTTGTTGAACAATTTATTGCCGGAGATGAGTTTACCGTCGCGGTGGCGCACGATCACGGTGAGGCAATTGCACTCCCGGTTATTCAGATCAAATCCCCAAACGGATTTTACGACTACGCCGCAAAGTACGGACCACAGCCCGCCGAGAAACTTTGTCCTGCGCCGATTTCCGACGAGCTTGCTGAGCGTCTGCAAGCCGCAGCATTGCTCGTACATAAAACAATCGGCGCGCGACACCTGTCACGCACCGATTTCATCGTCGACGCAAGCGGGGAAGTTTGGTTTCTGGAGATCAACACCATCCCAGGTCTTTCTGTGTTATTCCCACGTGCGGTTGCCGCGAGCGGTCGGAACTTCGGTGATCTGCTCGCGCAGTGGGTCGAAGAGGTAGTGCGCACTTAGTCCATTTCTTCTTGAACATGAGCAACAATATCGAGTAGCTCATCATTGGTGAGATGCTTCGTCACCCAAACATCGGCGACTTTGAGAAGTTCTACGTGCAGTGACTCCTTAAGCTCGTTGACGTTTTCTTGTGGAACGCAGACAGCCAGCTCTTCGAACTCTCCCGCTTGCAATCGCTTCCACAAATCTTGGCTCAGTTGTTCGTAGAGTTTTTCGCGCTGGTACTGTTCGTTGTTGTCGTGTTGTTCTCCAGAGCGCATGTCGCCGGAACCCGTGCGGATAGCCACGCGTTCTTGGTCGACGTGCTCGAGTTTGGTTGAAATGGTCGTGATGAGTTCAATGTCACGGTCGACAGCACGAAAAAGCTTGGCTTGTACGTTGTCTGTAACGGCAATCATGGTGGGGACCGCAAAAGCATGGAGTTCTTGTGGTAGTTGCATAGAGTAATGAGTTTGAACGTAGTATACTCTGGAGGTATGAATGGTGGAATAAAGCGTCGTGATGTTGCTGATTCTGTGCGCGAAATCGTGTTTGGACTGGAAGATAGTCTCGTGTCCACACTTGGGGCCGTGACCGGAATTGCTGCAGGGGCGGGGAGCACGTATATGGTTATATTGTCCGGACTCGTGCTCGTGTCTGTTGAGTCGTTGTCTATGGCAGCGGGAAGTTACCTCTCGTCGAAGTCTGTGGCAGAAGTGTTGCCTGTTATGGAGGGTGAAGAAGGACGAGCGGAAGTACGACACATCCGGCCACTACGAAACGGAATCGTGATGGGTGTGTTTTATGTGTTAGGAGGAATGGTTCCGCTTGTGCCTTACTTCCTGCTGCCGATTGACTTGGCGTACGGACCTTCCATTCTTGCTACAGGATTATGTCTCTTTGCCCTTGGTGCATGGACATCTAAACTCGCGAAGCGACCACTTACACGAGGTGGAATGGAAATGGTGAGCGTATCTCTAGGTGCTGCTGTTCTCGGTTTCATCATTGGCCGTGCCGTCAGTTCTGCCTACGGAATCCAGACCTTGTAGACCTCATAGACTTTTAAGACACTCATATGTCCTACACACACGAAGTTGAGTTAGGAGATGACACCGCGCAATGTTTGGTGTGTTTGTTACCACTCGCTGGTATGCCAGTGGTGTCATATGCGCACAATGCGGAGACAGAGTCTTTCTGTTCCAATGACTGTTTGCGTGAGTTCCTTCAAGACCCCGAGAAATACTTGCGAGATATTGAAGACGAGATTGAAGAGCCTCCGGTCATCTCCTGACTCGGAGGTTCTTCGTATCCTTGCCCAAAAGGGCATTTTTTGGTAGGTTCCACCTGTATTTTATGCGTGAAGTGTATCTCGACCACGCCGCAGCAACACCGCTAGATCCTCAAGTTTACGAGGCGATGTTGCCGTTCCTTGGTGAAGCGTACGGGAACCCCTCCAGTTTTCATTCTGCAGGAAAACGTGCAAAGGACGCTGTTGATGAAGCTCGGATTCGAATAGCAAAAACGATCAATGTCCGGCCTGATGAGATTCTTTTCACCTCTGGTGGTACAGAGTCCGACAACTTGGCTGTGCTTGGCTACGCTCGAGCGAATCGGTCACTTGGGAACCATCTTATTACGACCGCATTCGAACATCAGGCGGTCCTTGAGGCAATGATTCACCTTGAAAAGAAAGAAGGATTTGAAGTGACGTACCTTCAGCCGGACCGAGAGGGAATGATTTCCGTTGAGCAAGTCCTTGCTGTGCTTCGACCGGACACCATCCTTGTTTCGATCATGCACGCCAACAACGAGATTGGAACCATCCAACCTATTTCAGACATCGGCAACGCCATACGAAAATATCGCGATGCGAACAAGACGACGTTTCCTGTCCTCCACACCGATGCATGCCAGTCTCTAGGGTATATCGACGTAAATCAGGAAACGTTGCACATCGACCTTCTCACGTTTAACGGGAGTAAGTTGTACGGACCTAAAGGAGTCGGTGCCTTGTTTGTGAAGCGAGGAATAAAATTGCAGCCGTTGCAGTTTGGTGGAGCACAGGAACGAGGGTGGCGACCGGGCACGGAAAACGTGGCGGGGATTGTTGGGCTCGCAGCCGCGCTCGAGATCGCGTACAAACAGCGTCAGGCAGAAACGCAACGTTTAACGGCTTTGCGCGATACACTCATTGAGGGTATCAAGCAGCGAGTGCCAAAGGTTCGGCTCAATGGCCACGCGGTGAGCCGACTTCCGAACAACGTAAATATTTCCTTCATGGACATTGAGGGAGAAGCGCTGTTGTTGTATCTCGACGCGGCGGGGATTTATGCGTCGACGGGGTCAGCGTGTACAAGTGCATCGCTTGATCCTTCGCACGTGATTCTCTCGCTTGGTTTGCCGTACGAGGTGGCACACGGCTCGCTGCGGTTTTCCCTGGGTCGTTCAACCACGAAAGAGGACGTTGAGTATGTGTTAGAAACACTTCCGTCCCTTGTCGAGAAACTACGAAGTTTAAGTCCTGTTCGAGTGGATGAGAAGTATTTCATGTAGGTTCGCAGGTGCGCAGGTTCGTGGGTTCTCAGAACCACAGTTCCTGCGAACCTAAGCACCTACGAACCTATGTCACATACCCAACCTCCTCAACCTGGCACACAAGGAGATGTCACCGACAAAGCGGGGGCAAAATCTTGGTTTTACTCTCCGGTTGTGAAGGAACATTTTTTTCATCCAAAAAATTTCATGATGGAAGATGCGAACCCGGACGACTACAACGCTATCGGTAAAGTGGGTTCACCTGCGTGCGGTGACGAACTGCGTGTTTGGATGAAAGTCGATCCAGCCTCGGAGCGCATCCTGGATTTTCGCTGGAAAACGTTTGGGTGTGGAAGTGCCATTGCGTCTACCTCCATGGCTTCTGTGATGGTGACAGAGAATGGAGGGCTCACCCTTGAGGAGGCGCGGCACTTAAAGCCGCAAGACATAATGGAGCGTCTCGGTGGGCTGCCTCAGCGGAAATTTCACTGCTCAGTGTTGTGCGATAAAGCGTTGCGCGACGCCATCAACGACTATTATCGTCGCACCGAACAGTTTGATAAAATTACCGTAGAGTCCGCACGCGTTGTAGATCCGATCTCAAAAGTGACAGATAAAGATATTGAAGACGCGGTTCTCGAAGGAGCTCACACCATTGAGATGGTTCAACAAAAGACAAAGGTAGGCATTGGAAACCCAAGTATTTTGCCTGCTGTCGAAGAGCTGATCCGGTTTTATAAAGAGAAATATTTTGGAGCGTAAATAGCATCCAGTCGTGCGCACACATCACAGGTTATGGGGCCCCTAGCTCCGTGCCACCCCAACGTCCTCACTCGGTCCGGACTGTCGCCGTCCTCTCGTTCCGGGCGTCGGGGGCCCTGGCACTGCGCTCCCCATAACCTTACAAGGTATCGAATCGAATTACATCTAGTTATTTATGCCAAAACTCACAATTAAAGTAGACCCAGATCTCTGCATTGGTGCAGCATCCTGTGTGACCATTGCTCCGGAGACGTTTCAGCTCAATGAAGAGAATAAGGCGTACGTGCTCGACCATGGCACAGAGCCAACTCCGCGAACATACGAGCGTACGATTGAGGTGACGGAAGATGAAAAAGAAACCATTATTCTCGGGGCGCAGTCGTGCCCAACGTTGGCGATTTTTGTTTACGATGAGAATGGCGTGCAGTTGTTTCCAGACATGTAAGTATGCATCACGTTATTGTTGGTGGTGGAGTTGCTGGTACAACGGCCGCAGAAGAGTTACGCAAACTCGACGCGAACGCAGATATTACCGTGGTAAGTGAGGAAGAACACCCGTTATACAGCCGGGTTCTTTTGCCACATTATGTGAAAGGGAAAGTCCCACGTGAGCGAGTTTTTTTGAAAAAAGAGACGTGGTATCAAGAGCAAAATATTGAGTGGTTGCGCGGCATGCGAGTGGAGTCGCTTGATGTGCGAAATAAGCATGTGGTGCTGTCAGATGGTCGAGAGTTGCCGTATGACAAGTTGTTGATCGTTACCGGTGGAGATGTGCGAACGATTCCAGGGGATAGCGGCGAACAGGTGTCGTATTTCCGCACATTGGATGATGCTGATCATCTGCACTGGCTTTTTGATCGATCGCAGGAAGGGGATACAGCCGCTGTATACGGCGGTGGGTTCATTGCGTGCGAATACATCAACATGTTTGCGCATTTTCACCGCCCACTGAGTGTTGGTTTGCGTGGTCCTTGGTTCTGGTCGCGTGTGTTTGATGAACAGACGGGTGAGTTGGTCAACGAGTGGATGCGAACGCATGGCGTGAACGTGGTAACCAATATTGGATTCGATGAGTTCTCCACTCCACCACTCCACCACTCCACCACTCCCACAATCCTCGGCATCGGCGTCGGCATTACCCCAGACTTCTCTTGGATCAAAGAGGCTGGCATCGAAACAAACATCGGAGTCCGTGCAGATGAATTTCTTCGCACCAATATTCCGGATATTTTTACTGCTGGTGACATTGCGGAATTTTACGACCCCATCGTGAAGCGGCACATTAATGTCGGAAACTGGATGAGTGCCATGACGCACGGGCGTGTGGTCGCGAAAAATATGCTTGGCGAAGCCGTGCCCGTGAAACTTGTTTCGTCGTATGCAACGAACGTTCTTGGACTCGAGATGATTTTTGTTGGCGATGTGGACCGTGGTGCGGCGGACGAAGTGCTTGTGAAGGGAAGTAAGTTGGCAGGTGGAATCACACAGTTATTCGTTCGTGGTGGAGTCGTGGTTGGAGCAACAATTGTCGGCCGGAATGCAGACCGAGCGGTAGTAACAAAGGCCATAGAATCAGGAAGGCTTGCTTCGGAAGTTGCAGTGGAACTGTCCTCGTAGATAGACAAAACAGTCAAAAAACATAAGAAAACCCATAAAACGGCTTTCTGTCCCGTCAAAAACGGTTGACAAAAAGCGGTTTTTTTGCTTAAATGGGCCCTCGACGCATTGGGTCCAAACCAGTGCTGAGAGTCGTTTTTCGCGGCGTGTTTCACGTCGCAAAAGTTCCTCACAACTCGGAGAAGAATCAGATGAGTTCACCCGCAATCCCCGTTGCTCAGCACGGGGCCGCTGTCAAAGCCTTCGTCGGAAACGACCAGGCCGTCATGCAGAGCCTCGGTGTCGAAACCGGGGGCGAGACGTTCGAAGCGATGGTCCGAGCGACTGTCGGCGAAGCCAACGTGCCGACGCCGGCCGCGCTCAACAAGATCGTGGACAGCGTCATGGGCCGCATCGGGCTGCATGGCGTGAATGCTGCGATCGCGACCGAAGTGGCCAACGCGGCCATGAATCTCTTCCCACACCTGGACGTCGCCAAGAAGGCGACGGTTCAGAACTACCTGGCGAACATCCTGCAGGGTGCGGGCGCCGGGTACATCGACCGGGCCCACTGGCGCGGCCGCCACGCCGAGGCCGAGCAGATCGCGAACGTGGAAACCGCCACGGGCACGAAGATCGACGGCAAGGATGTGGTCCTGCTGCTTCCGGTCACCCCCGGTGTCTCCCGTCGTGAGTACCATCTCCCGCGGGTCGATGCCACCGGTGCGGTGGTCGTCGTCGACGGCCGTCTGCAGACCAAGTGCCCGTGTGGTGCTCATGGGTTCGCCATGCACAGCGCTGCCCACAAGGCGACGGTCACCACCTCGACTCGAAAGGGCAACCAAGGTGGAGGTCAGCAGAACAAGACGGAGACGAAGGTCCCCGCCTACGTCGTCGAAGACGTGAAACTGGAGGAAGTTCGCTTCCAGCCAGGCTATGCTCCGTGCGAGCAGTGCTTCCCGCGTGGCGAGATGAACGTCGCCCCGCCCGCCAAGGAGAAGTCCTGGCTCGAGAAGGTCGGCAAGGACGACACCGAGCGGGCCGCTGCGTTCGCGCTGCGCCTCGCGTTCATCAAAACCGCGGAAGGCATCCACGGTCACATCGCCAAGGAGAAGGCCCAGGACTACGGCCGGGAGATCGAAAAAATCCCCGCCGATCAGTACAAGGCCTTGGTGAAGATCATCACCGTCAAGCCTGACGGCACGATCGAGCACAAGGACCTCGACACCATCATCGGCCTCATCCGCCAGCACGGCGGAAACCTCGAGCTGCACAACAAGGCGCTCGCGGGCGTCGATGGGGCCGGGCACGTGTTCCACGCGGCGCTCGAAGCCATCCCGGCCGGCGCCAAGTGGGTCGGTCTGGGCATCCTGGCACTGGTGGTCTGTTCGCTCATCGGATGGATGATCTCCATCTACTTCGGAGCTGCCGTGGCTCTGACGATCTTCGGTGCCCTGGTGGTGGTGCCGCTCGTGGCCACCATCAAGCCGATCCAGGCGCTCACCACGCCCATCGCGAAAGCGCTGGGTGGCGGTGACCACGACTGGCTCTTCGGTTGGGTCCGGAGTGTGTGGTGGTTCGTGGGCATCACGACCCTCGTGGAAGTGGAGCTCATCCACCTCGGCGCGCCCGAGTTCCTGCGCTACCTCATCCCCGGCTTCTTCGCGGTTGTCGGCGGGTCGGCCAAGGCGGTTCTTGGAGGCACGTTTGAAGGCCGCGAGATCCTGGCGAAGATGGATCGCAACCAGGCGGTCATCGCCCTGGCGCTGATCGGTGTCTTCATCTGCACGATCGTGGTGCAGTGGAGCCTCGCCGGTGACGAGTTCGTCGTGAAGGAAGAGGTCTGGCAGGTGCCGGTGGCGGTCGATCAGGGCCAGCCCACCGTGCAGCAGGCTCCCGAGCTCGTGCACTTCGTGCGTACGCCCAGCGGTGTGTTCTTCGCCGAAGACGTCGTCTGGAACCGTGGGGACCGGATGGAAACGGCGACGGTGAACGGAACGGAGCTGAAGCTGCTGGATTCCGACCCCGTGGTGGTGCAGGAGGGTGAAAGCCTGAACATGCCCCACTACACCGTGACCTGTGCGGCCGCGGATGGGAGCACGGACTCCACGTGCACGGCTCACCGCGATGCCTGGATCGCCACCCCGTTCGACGGGCTGCGCGAGGGTGCGGCCACGCTCTACGACTCCCCCGAGGAGGCGTTCCGTAGTCGACAGTTCGTGGAGCGCTTGAGCGCGAAGCGGCTGAAGATCGCGGATGCCCTCATCGGCAAGGTCGAGGATGACATGGATGCGCTCGCCAGCGACATCGTCACGGGCGGGCCTTCCACGGGAAGCACTCCCACGCCTCCTCCCACGGCCACGCGGTCGGTGGTGAACGTGGAGCCTCCGGCGGAGCGTAGCTCGCCTCCGGCAACGTCGAACAACGGTTCCTTCGCTCCCGTCGGCAAGGACGCGCTCTGCAAGAGTGGTGTCTCCGACGCGCTGAAGCGTACCAAGGGTTGTCCGGGCTACTAGCCCCGGGTCCCCACCTCTACAACAGTCCTCTGCGGAGGCTGTTTTTCTTTTCCCATCCGCATTGACAAAACCGAGGTTTTCTGCTATCCTTGGCCCTCGGTCTTTGGTTCTTGTCTTAGTGGTTTCACCTCTTTCACGGGGGCCAATGCCCCAAAAAACGGAGGACAGATGGCGAATTTCGCCGACTGGTTCATCGCACTCACGCTCATGGTGGGCGTCGG
>SXGT01029921.1_pt1 | contig 44288 bp, 41 predicted proteins | sample 3176221 | NCBI WGS metagenome assembly SXGT01 (sample SAMN11356862, study PRJNA531348) | freshwater metagenome | isolation source: freshwater sample F1-120 | place: China: Fuxian Lake, Yuxi | collected 2017-12-25 | reverse complement strand
GAGTAAGGTCTGTTGAGAGGGGCGGATTGCGCTGGACATGCTCCGAGAATCCCGTGCCGCCGGCCGAGACCACACGACTCAAGCGTTACATAAGGCACGCAGGGGATACCCATGACCCAGAATCTTTACTACAGTGTCAACAGAATCCTGTAATAATAGGCAACGTCCCAGCTTCAGCATTGCAAAATTTAACATCCCTTAGTGCCACGGTACAGATCAAGTAGAAAAAACTAGAGTCAGTAGTGAAGATGTAGTGAGGATAGCGTTTTTTAGCTTCCCCTTGGAGGGACAGTTCTCGGAGAAAGTCCTCTTCAGGGCCTTGCCGAACGCCGGGCCTGGAGCTGACGGCTTCCAGCGTCCGCTCCTGCGTCGCTCCCGCTTCCAGCCGCAGCTCAGGCCCGGCGTTCGGCGTCATCAGTTGGAGAGATAATCGTGGCAAGGAGCATCATCTGTCCCAATCCTAACTGCGGCTATAAAGGGACTCCGAAGCGCATCGCGCGAGGTAGCTTATTTGTCGGGTTAATCCTTTGCTTGTTTTTCTTGTTGCCTGGAATTCTCTACTTCATGTTCAAGAGCGGCTACAGAACTCTCTGCCCCAATTGCGGTCTTCAGTTGAGCGCAGATGTCTGAAAAGTTGGCCTCACCTCGCACTGCAGTGGACCCGGTCCGCCATGGTGCCTTCCCCTTACAGGTCGGTTCCTCTCAGCGGGCTGGGTCCGCTGAGCTGGGGTGTGCGGTTTCCACTTTGCAGACCATACAGGCATCGTGTAGGCTATGTATGACGTAGCATGCTGATCATGACGGACTCACCCGCTTCTGAGATAGCGAGATATGTTGACCTACAAAGCAATGTATAAGTTTTTTGAGCATGGTGTCCATGCGGAAGTGTTAGATTTCCCTGGCGCTATTACGGCTGGGGACACGCTGCAAGACGCCCGTCGGTTGCTGGCGAGCGCCTTGGTCGATATGGCGGAGACGGCCTTGCTCCATGGGGAACCACTTCCACCGCCTGACCCGTCATGTACTGATCCAGAAGCCGATGTAGAAGAGCCGATCCATTTGCTCCTGACCGCAGCCTCGCACATCCACGTCGTTCCGCAGATGGCTGTCCCATGAAACGGCGCGACGTGCTTCGCCACTTGCGGCAGCACGGGTGTCGGCTCGTGCGGGAAGGGGGAGAACATTCCATTTGGGAAAATCCCGCCACGCATCGTCGGACCTCAGTGCCACGCCATAACGAGATCCTCGAGTTCACGGCGGTACGCATCTGTCAGCAACTGGAGGTCCCTGAGCCCGCGTGATGGTCTTGCCTCTCCCAGGCACTGGAGGCGTTGTTCCGTGCCTGGGCAGCGTGAGGGGTGGGAACCAATGCGTGGTATGCGCGGGAGTCTTAACGGCGGGGCTCGGTGTGCATCCCCAGCCGAACAAGGCACTGGAGCCGCCCGCCCCCAGCGGGCATTGTTCGGCAGGTGGTCGTCGGTGGGTGGGGGCGGCGGCTCACCGCGGGCGTTAGGTTCCAGTCTTCCAAGAGGACGTAATCATGCTATAATCCTTTCTACCTTGCACAGAAGAGAACCTTATGAACTATCCCGTCATCATCCGGACTGAATCGGCGCACCAATACGTCGCCCAGCCGTTGGGTATCCCGGAAGTCAAGGTGGTGGCCACCACCGAGGCCGAGGCCATTGTTCGAGTCACCGAGGCCCTTGTACACTGGCTCACTGCTGCTAAAGTGGTCCAGGTAGCGGTACCAGACGAAGCGCAGGGCAATCCGTGGCTCGACGCGTTTGGGCGCTCGGCCACTGACCCGGACTTTACCGAGTTCCTGGAAGAGCTCCAACGCCAGCGCACCCTGGATACGCCGGCATGATCCGCGTGCTTCTCGACACGGATCACGTCAGTCTGCATGAAGGGGGCCATCTCCCACTGCGTGCCCGCCTGGCATCCGCTCCCCCTGAGACGGTAGCCGTCAGTGTCGTCACCGTGGAAGAGATGCTCCGGGGGCGCTTGGCCCTCCTGGCACGGCGTTCTGATGGCGCGGCACGGGTGCACGCCTATGCGAAGTTGCTGGAAACGGTGCAGTTCTTTAGCACCATCCCTGTCGTGCCTTTTGACATGGCGTGTGAGCGCCAATTTCAGGCGTTACGGGCTCTGCGGGTGCGTGTGGGCAGTCAGGATCTCCGCATTGCGGCAACGGCGCTGGTGCATAACGTGGTGTTGATCACCCGGAATCGGCGTGACTTCGAGCAAGTACCGGGGCTCAGATTCGACGATTGGTCGCAGTAGTGAATGCCGCTGATCGAAGAGCCGGTCAGGCGGTAAGCCATGGAACCTCACATCGGAGCCAAGGTACAGAACCTAACTATGGCGTCCAGCCGACTGGGAACAGCGTCCGCTCGTACCTCGCTTCCGCTGTTCCCAGTCGGCTGACGCCTAGCGTTAGGCGCCTACGGCGAAAGACTCTCAAAAGGAGGAGGTGTCGTTCCTAATCACGCAGGACATGGCTTTCCGATAGTAAGCGGACAATGTCAGCCGTCAAGACACCGCACTCACCGCAGCCACCAAGGAATGAATGAAACTAGAGAATATTGTTATTATGGTGCAAACCCTCATGGGTCAGGAGCAAGAACTGACCCCACAACTACGCGACGCATGCACTACTGGCACCATCGGGACAACCATGGGATAATCCCCTTTACAAATTTGGGGAGTGAAGCTGACTAACTCACCTGCCAGATCCATCCGTCCGTCAAACTGGTCAACAGCGTGTCGATGGCTTCTTGCAAACTGGTCGCTGAGTGCTGCAGGTGGATCTCGGCCACTGTCGAGCCGATGTGAATGCTCCGATATTCCACGACCACCTGGGTGGTGGCGGCATCGCGTTCACGCACGTGCATCTGAAACGACCGCGACGAGACCAGCCGCTCAGCAGGGTGTTTGAGGACGTCAAGATCGGTAATCTTCGGGAGGAGAACGTCACGAATCTCCCCACGGAGTTTCATACTGGTGGTGGTAAATTCCCTGGGTGGTTGGTGACTTTTGCTGCTAGGCATCGTGGGACTCCATCATCGGCACTTGTCTCCAGTGGTCGAGGGACTGCCCCCTACGCGGCAAGCCTGGCGGTCTCGAACGAGACCGCGCCGTGCAACTTTGGCACAGCCCTCCTTACAAGCTTGCACACGTATGTACGACATCTGGTCACGTCATGCAAGCGGAAGGCGGCGGGGGGGGCATCACGGACAAGAAAGCGAGGCACAACGTGGCCAGTGTGGGAATTATTGCTAATCCATCCTCCGGTAAGGACATCCGACGCCTCGTGGCGCATGGCTCGGTGTTCAACAACAACGAAAAGGTCAACATCGTGCGCCGTGTGCTGCTCGGGCTCGACGCCACCGGGGTCGAGACCGTCGTGACCATGCCCGATGGGTTTAACATCTGCGGCAAAGCCCTCGACACGTTACACCTGACGACTAGCGTGCGTGAGTTAGACATGCTGATGGAGTCGAATCAAGGCGACACCACCCGTGCAGCCGCACAGATGCGTGACTTGGGCGTGGATTGCATCGTCAGCCTGGGCGGCGATGGCACCAACCGTGCCGTGGCCAAGTCCTGTGGCACCGTGCCCTTACTGCCGTTATCCACCGGCACGAACAACGTCTTCCCTTACATGTTCGAGGGCACCCTCGCCGGCTTAGCCGCCGGGCTGGTGGCGCGTGGCATCGTGACGACCCCAGAAGCCATCGTGCAACGTCCCCGCTTGGATATTGAGGTCAACGGCACCGTGGTGGATCTGGCGCTGATTGATGCGGTGGTATGCGAGGACCAGTACATCGCCTCACGCGCCATCTGGGACATTAACCGGGTCCGCATGGTTGTCGTGGCGCAACGCCTCCCGGCTCAGATTGGCTTTATGGCCCTCGCCGGGAATCTGCCCCTCGATGGCGCGGCCCCGGACAGTGGCATGGTCATTGAAATCAACCCCCAGGCCCCCACCGTCCTGGCGCCCATTGCCCCCGGCTTGATCGTCGCCATCGGGGTGCAACGTCACGCCGCCCTGGCCCCTGGGGCGTGTGTCGCCGTCACCGGCGGACCGGGAACCATTGCCCTCGACGGTGAGCGCGAGGTCGTCATGCGGCGCAATGACCAGGTGGCGATTCGCCTGCAACCTCTTGGCCCACGCGTGATTCGGCCACAGCACGTCCTGGAACAGGCGGCGCAGCAGGGGTTTTTTGTGCAGGGAAGGGCGTAACGTGATGGCGCCAGCCTCCGCACCCTACGTGCACCTGTGGAGTGCCCTAGACGCTACCGTAGTGGCCGTTTCTGGGGGGAAAGGGGCCTCCCTGGCTCGACTGGCGCAAGCCGGGTTTCCCGTGCCGCCTGGGTGTGTGCTCAGTCCTGCGGCCCTCCGCGCCGTGTGTACCATGGCGTCGGCGCCCCTGAGCGCTGGGGCCGAGGAGTTACGTCAGGCAGCCCTCAACGCGCCCATCCCAGAGACCTTAGAAGCCGAGGTGCGTGCGGCGCTTGCCACCCTCGGACCGGCCCCACACGGCTGGGCCGTGCGCTCTTCAGCCGTGGCGGAAGACCGCGCCACCGCCTCGTATGCCGGCATCTATGAGAGTTGGCTGGCCATACCCGAGGCGCAGCTGTGGCCGACCATCCGGGCCTGCTGGGCGGCCTGGTGGTCGGCACACGCTATTGCCTATCGGCAGCACGTAGGCGAAGCCGAGGCCCCGCCCCGCATGGCGGTGGTCCTGCAACACCTGGTGTCGGCACAGTGCGCTGGTGTCGCCTTTACCGCCGAGCCGCTCTCCGGGGATCGCACGCGCCTGGTGATCCATGCCGCGGCCGGTCTTGGCGTGGCGGTGGTCGCCGGGATTGTGCAGCCGGAACAGTATACCCTGGCGAAAACCCCTGCCTTACACCTCCTCGATACACGCTGGCTACCCTTCGACCGTCCGCCGCTGCTGACCTCAGAGGTGCTCCTACAGCTCGGAGAGCTGTGTGTGCGTCTGGAAGAGCTGGCGGGGAGTCCACAGGATGTCGAATGGGTCTGGGATGGCACGACGTGCTGGATCGTCCAGAGTCGGCCCATCACCACGCTGGACGACGATGTGGGGAGCGGCACGGCGGATGTCTGGGGCAACGCCAATCTCAAGGACATCTTGCCCGGGCTGGTCTCACCCTTTACCTGGTCACTCATGCAGCCGCAATTGGAAACGGTGCTGCGCCAGCAGTACGCCGATGCCGGCTACCAGACTGATCCCCAGCGTCCCCTGGTGCGACGCTTTTGGGGCCGACCGTATTTCAACATCTCGCTCTTCTGCGATGTCTCGTATGCGCTCTACGGTGCGACCCCGGAGATGCAGGCGGCCCAAATCGGCGGCGCCGTGCCCCCCAACGCCGTGCCGCCAGCACCTCCGAACCTGGCCCAACGCCTGCGCTGGTTACGCAATGGCCTACGCTTTCTGGGCATTGCCCGACGCACACGCCGGGCCGCACCGGCAGCCTTTGCCGCCCTGCAGCGCTACTGGCGGACGGAGCAACGTCTCGTCCCGTCGCTCGACCGCTCGGCGCTGTTGCAGGCGATGGAGGCCTACGTCGGCGTCGCCGATCCTTTCGTGCTCTTGCATCTCAATCTGACCTTGGCCTTGAGTGGTATGTCGAGTCTGTTGCATGATCTCGTCGTCTACGCCATGCCGGAAGCGGCAGGGAGCAGTTTCGCCGCCGAGTTGATGAGTGGTATAGGGGAGATCAGCAGCGCCGAGCACAGTTATGCACTCTGGCAGCTGTCGCGTCAGGCCCGGCAGTCACCGCCAGTGCACGCTTTCCTGGAACGCCGCGACTGGCACGACTGGGAGCAGGCCTTAGCGGGCACGGAGTTTCTGACGGCCTGGCAGCGCTTTCTCAACACCTACGGGCATCGCGCCCTGTATGAAGTCGAGATCGCCAACCCGCGTTGGCACGAGCAACCGGAGTATCTGTTCACCGTGATGGCCGCCTATGCGCGTCTCGAGCAGGAGCTGCCGCCGTTTGATCCGCACACGCAGGCGCAGCGGCGTCACGCGCTGGAACGCGACATCGGCCAGCGTCTGCATTGGGGCACCCGGGCCCTCTTCCGAGCCCTGTTGTGGCGTACCCAGACCTATGCGCGTCTGCGTGAAAACAGCAAATCGCACCTGGTGCGGCTCTTCGATATTGCCCGCATGATGATGCTGCGGGCGGCGCATTTCCTCATCGAGGATGGCTGGTTCGAGACCCCGGAGACGATCTTTCTCTTCGAGGCCGAGGAGGTCACACACGCCTTGCGCGGCACCATGACCCGCGAGGCGCTCCAGCCGCTGTTACAGCAGCGGCGCCTCGAACGGCAACGCGATGCCGCCCGGCACATGCCGGAACTCTTCATCGGCAATCGCCCCGTGTATACGGAGACCCCGGTGGCAGCGGGCGCCGTGCTCACGGGCTTGCCGTCGAGTCCTGGACGGGTGCAGAGCACGGCGCGGGTGCTGTATGGCCCGCACGAGGGCGCTCGTCTGCAACCTGGGGATATTCTGGTGGTCCCCTCGACTGACCCCGGCTGGACGCCGCTGTTTCTCCTCGCCGCGGGTCTGGTGATGGAGACCGGCGGCTATCTGTCGCATGGGGCGATTGTGGCGCGAGAGTATGGCATACCCGCGGTGATTAACGTGCCGCAGGCTACCCAGCATATCGTCGATGGCAGTACCATTCTGCTGGATGGGGCCCAGGGCACCGTGCATCTGGCCCCGCCCTCTGCTCCGCCCTCGCAGGCGGCGGAGCGATAACTCTCGCCATCTTTTTCTCTGAAAGTGAGGCATGGCTGTGAAATACGGTGTCAATCTGATCAACTTTGGACCAGGCGCCCATCCCAGCGCGCTCACCCAATGGGCCACGTTTACGGAAGCCATGGGGTACCACTTTCTCATGGCCGCGGACCACGTCGCCATTACAGAGGATGTGCAAGGACGCTATCCGGCCCCCTTCTATGAGCCGTTTACGACCCTGGCCTGGCTGGCCGGTGTGACGCGGCGTATCGAGATCGGCACCACGGTTATCGTCCTGCCCTACCGCAATCCCCTGGAAATGGCGCGCATGGCTGCCAACATCGATCAATTGAGCGGCGGACGGCTGCTGTTTGGCGTCGGGGTGGGCTGGGCCGAGCAAGAGTTCGCGGCCCTGGGGGTGCCCTTCCACCAACGTGGGGCCTTGACCAATGAATATCTGGCGGTCCTCAAAACCTTCTGGACCACTGACCTGGCGTCATTTTCCGGCAAGTACGTGACCTTTGAGAACGTGCACACGGCGCCGCGCCCAGTGCGCGTGCCGCATCCGCCCATCTGGGTGGGTGGCGCCAGCGATGCCGCCTTACGACGGGCCATCCGCTATGGTGATGCCTGGCACCCGATCCGCATTCGGGTCGATTGGCTGCGCGACACCGGCCTGCCGCGGCTGCGCCAACTGGCGGCAGCTGAGCACAAACCCGTCCCGGCCCTCTGCCCGCGTATCCGCTTACGTCTCACCGAGCGTCCCGAGCCTGAAGCCGAGCGCACGGCGGGCGAGGGCACGCCGGAGCAGGTGCACGCCGATCTGCAGGGCCTGGAGGCCCTCGGAGCGCAGTATGTGTTGCTGGATACGTTTTATGGGGACGTGGAGGCTACACGGCATCATGAGACGGCGTGGCGTATGCTGACGACCGTCGCTGAACAGGTGGTGGATCTCGGCACAGGAACATTGCGCTAACAGCCGACCCTGCCAGGCGGCACGACGCACGGCACCGCCCGTGGGTACCGTGCCGCCTTACGCCAACCAGCGCTTACGACGGCGGTAATGCTTGACGTCACGATAGCTGCGGCGGCCCGTGCTGCCCAGGCCCAGATAAAACTCTTTCACATCCTCGTTCTCGCGCAGACTGGCGGCGCTGCCGTCGAGCACCACCCGGCCGTTTTCGAGAATATAGCCATGGTCCGCCACCCGCAGCGCCGCGGTGGTATTCTGCTCGGCTAAGAGAAAACTCACGCCTTCCTCGCGGTGTAAACGCTGCACAATGTCAAAAATTTCTGCCACCAATTGCGGGGCCAGACCCATGGAAGGCTCATCGAGCAAGATGAGGCGCGGGCGGGCCATCAGCGCTCGACCAATAACGGCCATCTGCTGCTCACCGCCCGAGACGTAGCCTGTCTTGGCATGCCGACGCTCCGCCAGCCGTGGAAAGTAGGTATATACGCGCTCCATGTCGCGCTGGATGGCGGCCCGTCCGTCGGTGCGCGTATAGGCCCCCGTCAACAGGTTCTCTTCACAGGACAAATGGCCAAAACAGTGCCGCCCTTCCATCACCTGGATGACCCCGCGTCTGACCAGCAGCGAGGGCGTCAGGCGGTCCACCCGCTCGCCACGGTACTCAATGCTGCCCTTGGTGACTTCGCCGCGCTCCGCGTGCAACAAATTGGAAATGGCCTTGAGCGTGGTCGTCGTGCCGGCGCCGTTCGCTCCCAGGAGTGCCACGATGCCCCCCTCGGGCACTTGCAGCGATACGCCTTTGAGCACGAGAATGACGTGGTCGTAGATGACTTCAATGTTATTGACTTTGAGAAGCGGGTGCTCCGGCGCTGTCAGCAATATCCCATGCATCATGTTACCAGTCATGCGGCGGACCGCGTGAAGTGTTCCCCCAGCCTGTGCAACCCCTGCAGACCGCAACGTGCGTCGTCTGGGCGGTACCAGTCACACGACGGCAAGAGGCATGCGTGCAGCAGCGCTCCTGACCTGTCGTGCATGGCCGTTCCATGCCAACAGCTGACGGTGACGCGCTTGCACAGGAGCCCCTTTCCTATTACCATATCCTACGCTATTCAACAACTTCCAGAACGCATGTCGCCGTGCAGCACATGCCAGGCCACGGTCGCCCCACACCACTTGCGGGCGTGTTAGGGCAGACCACGTCCCTACTGAGGTCTATGATGCGTGTTACCGTTTCTATGCATGTGGCAGCGTTCATACAGTTCCCCTGGCGCAGTGGCCGGTGGCTATCAGGCAGACATGGGCAGGCCTGGCATCTCCTCCTGCTCGGGTGCGTGATGCTGGCACTGACCAGTTGCCAAACACTGGGGCCGGTGTCCCCGGACCTCCCGCCGAGCACGGAACCACGTTTCCTCCCCACCCTCCCGGCGTTGACGCTACCCGCAGACATCCTCGACACGGAACAACGCGACGCCTTTGCCGCCGCCGACGCCCTGCGCCTGCGTGGAGAGCGGCTGCAGGCCCGGGAAGCGTTTACGCATTTTGTACGTCGTTACCCCGACAGTCCCCTGACCAGTGAGGCGCTGCTGGCCCTGGGTCACCTGGCGCTGACGCTTGAGCAGTATGAACAGGCGCTCCCCGCCTATCGCCCCCTTCTGGAGCGCTTCCCGCAGTCCAAGCGTGTGCCGGAGGCCCACCTTGGGCTTGGTATCGCATCCTATTACCAGCACGACCATGCGGGGAGTCTGACCGCGTTACGGCAGTATCTCGCACTGGCGCCGCAGGGCGAGGCGCGTGGCCTGGCGCACTATTACCTGGGGGCCGCGGCCTTGAAACAGCAGCGCGCTGCCGAGGCGCTCCCGGATCTGGCCGCCGCCCAGGACAGCAGTAGTGATCCTGCGGTGGTGCAGCAGGCCCGGGAGCATATCAGCACGACCGTGCGCCAGGCCCTGACCACGCCAGAGCTGGTGGCGTTGGCCCAGCGCTATGCGAAGACCTATCCTGGGGATCTCCTGCTAGAACGCTTAGGGGAGGTGTATCGTACGACGCCAAATCAGGCCGCCGAGGTTGAAGCCCTCACGCGGCTGCTGACGCACTTCCCGCAGGCCACCGGGGCCCAGGCGGCACGTGAACGGTTGCGCGCGCTCCAGGTCGCTACGCCGGGGGGCGCGCCGGCCGCACGGGTGACCCTTGGCGTGCTCCTCCCGCTGTCAGGGGCGGGGGCGTCGGCAGGGAAACGGGCGCTGCATGCCATTGAGATAGGACTGGCGCAGGCCCGCGAGCGCTATCCCGACCTCACACTCACCCTCGCCGTGCGCGATGCCACCCAAGCGACGGCGACCGCTCAGCAAGCCTTCCGCACGCTGGTCGACAAGGAGCGTGTCATCGGGGTGATTGGCCCCCTGTTGAGCCGTATGACCACGGAGCTTGCCCCGTTGGCTGGCGAGCTGGGCGTGCCGCTTATGTCGCCGTATGCGCGGGACAGCACGTTTCCGGCGCCAGGTCTCTTGACCCTGCGCAATAGTATGACCGATGCCTTGCAAGGGCGCTTTCTAGCGTCCTACGCCACCGGGGTGCGCAAGCTGCGGCGCTTTGCCATTGTGCATCCTGCTGATGCCTATGGCACGGCGTTGCGCGACCAGTTTCGCACCCATGTCCTGCAACACCAGGGCGAGGTGGTCGCGGTGGTGTCCTATCCGACCAAAAACGCCAATTTCTCACGGCTTTTCGCTCCACTGAAGGGCCTGCGCTATGACGCCATCTTTCTGCCCGAATATGCCGACCGCGTGGGCACCGTGGTGACGCAGCTCGCCGCCGCCAACCTCAAGACCGGCGTGCAACTCCTGGGCAGCGACGGCTGGAATGCCCCGAGCCTGCTGGCCCGCAGTGGGCGTCTGTTGGAAGGAGCCATTTTTGTCGATGGCTTCTTCGCCGACGCCACCACCCCGGCCGTCCAAACGTTTGTAGCGCAATTCCGCAAGCGTCATCAAGAAGCGCCGGATCTCCTTGCGGCGCAAGCCTACGATACGTTCCTCATGTGTGCCCAGGTGCTGCACGCCGGGGCCCAGACGCCGACGCAACTGCGGGATGGACTCTTGCAGGTGCGCAACTTTGCTGGGGTGTCGGGCCTCACCAGCATGCGCGAGACGGGCGATGCCGACAAAGAGCTGTATGTGCTGACGGTGAAAAACGGGCGTATTGTGCCACTGGAGGGAGCGGTCACACCGTGAAGCGCTGGGGGAGGAGTCGAGAGACGCGCCGGACCGGACCGTCTGCGTCCTGCCGCGCCCACACCCTGGGAGGATAACCACCGATGCCCGCAGTGCCCCAAGCTGGCTGTGACGTGTTTATCAGCTACGCCGATGTCGACAACGCCGAGGTGTTTGGCGTCGAATGGGTGAGCACCTTGCTACGCGATCTGCGCCGCCTGCTGGCGCAAAAAGTCGGGCGCCGCGACCAAGTGTCCATATGGTGGGATGAAACGGAACTGCGTGGCAATCAGGGGCTCACCCCAGCCATCGAGGCGGCACTGCGGCACACCGCCACCTTTCTCCTTGTGCTGTCGCCAGGGTATCTCGCCTCCAAGTGGTGTGTGCAGGAAAAGGCGTTGTTCTTCCAGGCCCTGGGCGGGGAGCCACAAGGGCGGGTCTTTGTAGTGGAAAAGACCCGGCTCGACGCCGAGCACACCCGACCCGTTGAGCTGTCTGACCTCAAAGCCTATCAGTTCTGGTATCGCGATGAGCATGAGCGGGTGCGCACCCGCTCCCTACGCGACCCTGAGCCACACCCCACAGCCTACATCCGCCTAGTCGAGGATCTGGCCACCGATATCAGCCGTCAGCTCAAGGCCCAGACCGTCGCCCCACACGCCACCGTGTTTCTGGCCGAAGTCACCGATGACCTCGACCAGCAGCGTGAGCAGGTGCAGCGTTACCTGGAACAAGAGGGCCAGTGCCGCGTGCTGCCGGCGCAGCGTCATCTGGAAGGTCAGGCGTTCCGGGATGCCCTGGATCAGGCCCTGGGCCAGTGCACACTGTTCATGCAACTGCTCGGGGCCTATCCAGGACGGCGCCCGCCGAACATCCCACAGGGCTATACGCGCCTGCAACTGGAGCGCGCTCAGCAACTGGGGCTACGCATCATGCAATGGCACGATCCAGCCCTCAAGCTCGACAGGGTGGAGGCCCCGGAGCAGCGCCAACTGCTGGAGGCGGGGACGGTGTACGCCGAGCCGCTGGAAACGTTTAAGCAGCGCCTGGTGCAGGCTCTGCGACCGCCGGCCCCGGTGCCAACGCCCCAGGCCGCGCCGCTGGGCGCGCCGATGGTCTTCATTCACACCGAGCTCCGTGACCGTTCTCTGGCTGAGAGCATCATGCAGCATGTGGATCCACGCCTCATGGTGACGCTGCCCATCAGTGCGGGCAAAGCCGCCGAGGTGCGCAAGGATCTGGCAAACAAGCTGCGCAATTGTGACGCCCTGCTGCTGGTGTATGGCGCTAGGACACTGGGCTGGGTGAGTAGCCAACTCGTAGACTGGAATAGCCTGTCTCCGACGCGAGAGCGACCGTTGCAAGCTCTGGGGGTGTACGACGGACCACCAGAAGACAAACCCGCGTTGCCCATACGCATGCCGGGTCTGCATATCCTCAGGTGCCGCCAGGAAACCGCAATATGTGTGCAGCAGTTGCAGGCCTTTCTTGCCCCGTTGCTGCAGCAGGTGCAGCCATGACGCGCACCCCCTATCCTGGCCTGCGCCCGTTTACACGCGCCGAGGCGGACCTGTTCTTTGGGCGTGAAACGCACATCGACGAACTGGTGGACCGCCTGAGCTTCAGCCGCTTCCTCAGCGTTGTCGGACCGTCCGGCTGTGGCAAGTCGTCGCTGGTGCGCGCCGGGCTATTGCCGGCCTTAGAGAGCGGCTTGATGGTTGAGGCTGGCTCCAGTTGGCACGTGGCCGAGATGCGCCCTGGTGGGCGGCCCCTGTGGCAGCTGGCCGAAGCCCTGCTGTGCATGAGTGGGCGCCCGCGCTATACGCATGACGGTGATTTTTTTTGCAGGCCGCCCTGGAGCGCGGGCCGCGTAGCCTGCTGGATTTCCTGGCTGACCTGCCACTGCCCGCAGACGAGAATGTGCTCATCCTGGTGGATCAGTTTGAGGAAATGTTCCGTTTCACCCCCGGTACCGCGCAGGCTGAAGCCGAGGCCTTTGTGGCGCTGTTGCTGGCCGTGACCCAGCAGCGCGACCTGCCGATTTATGCCGTCCTCACCATGCGCTCGGATGTCCTGGGGCACTGCGACCGCTTCGTCGGTCTGCCGGAAGCGGTGAATGCGGCGCAGTTTCTCACCCCACGTCTGAGCCGTGAGCAATCGCGCCAGGCCATTGAGGAGCCAGTCCGCGTCTGTGGCGGCGTGGTCGAGCTTGAGCTGGTGAATCGCCTGCTCAACGACCTGGGCACGGACCCCGACCAACTGCCGCTCATGCAGCATGCCCTGATGCGCCTGTGGACCAGCGCCCAGCAGGCTGGTACCGCGCCGATCCGGCTGACCCTGGAGCAGTACCGCGCCATTGGTGGCCTGGCGCAGGCCCTGTCGAATCACGCGAACGAGACGTTGGCGGCGCTGGACGATGCCGACCAGCAGCTCGTGCCCCTGGTATTCCGCGTGCTTACCGAGCGCGATACGCGGCGGCCCAGCAGTTTTGGCCAGATCGTCACCATTGTCGCCGCCGAGCGGGTGCAGGTGGCGCGAGTGGTCAATGCCTTTCGCAGCCCGGCGTGCAGCTTTCTCATGCCGCCGGACAGCGTGCCGTTAGAGGACGCCACCGTGTTGGACATCAGCCACGAGAGCTTGATCCGCCAGTGGGATCAGCTCAAAGGGTGGGCCAGGGAGGAAGCCGAGGCCGCAGCCACGTATCAGGCGCTGCTGCCGCCCGCCCGCCGCTGGCAGCAGCGCCAGGGTGGTCTGCGGCGTGCCGTGGGTGGCCTGTGGCGCGGCCTCGACTTGCGCCGCGCCCACACCTGGCAGCGCCACAGCAGTGCCGCCTGGGCCGCGCTGTATGGCGGAGATTTTGGCGCGGTGACGCAGTTTATCCGGGCCAGCCAGCTCGGCTCCTGGCTGCGTACGGGCCTGCATACGCTGCTGGCGCTGCTGCTGCTCGGTAGCGGGCTGCTGGTGTACGAGCAAGACCTGCAACGCCAGCGGGAGGTGCAGGCCCAAGAGGCGATGCGCCACGCGCAAGAGCGCCAGCACCAGCAGGAACGCACCGCGGCCCTGTTTGAATCGCGCTTGACACACGCCTCCCTGCTGGCGCGCATTGAGGATTATGCCCACGCCAAGATGGTGCTGCAGCAGACGCGGGAGCTGGATACTCAGGTATCTGCCAGCCGCCGCCAGGCACGCAATCTGCTGGCGCGCTTTAGCGACATCATGGGCGGTGGCGCCCGGCAGGTATACGCAGGAACAGGTGTGCCGTTGTTTGCCGTGGCGCTCAGTCCTGATGGCCGTCTGCTGGCCGCGGCCGGGGAGAAGGGCACACTGGTGCTGTTCGAGGTGGAGAGCGGCACCCTGCGGCAACGACTGGAGGGGCATGACAAGAGTGAGGATGTCTGGGACGTGGTGTTTCATCCCCAGGGCGCCTGGCTGGCCAGTGCGGGCCATCACAAGCGTATCATGCGCTGGTCCCTGCCTGCTGGGGATACGCCTGCCAGGCAGCTCCAGTCCTGGGCCAGCCCTGCCAAAGTCAATTCACTGGCAGTCAGTCCCGATGGCACACTGCTGGCTAGCGGAGACGATGACGGGCTCATCAGCCTGTGGCTGGCGGAGACAGGGGAACTGGTGCGCCGCTTGGAGGGGCATCGCGAACGGATTGCCACATTCTCTGGGCTTGTTTTTGATCCTACGGGACAATTCCTGGCTAGTGCTGCCTATGACGGCACCGCTAGGGTGTGGGATGTGGCGACAGGGAAAGCCACTGAGATCTTCACAGGCCATAAAGGTGCTGTCTTGGGAGTAACCTTTGGCCGCGGTGAAAAACGTCTCGCGACCAGCGGTAAAGATAAACGCGTGATTGTCTGGAAGGATACCATCGCCTCTCCTTTCATGACGATTGTCAGTGATCAATTGTTCCAGGTATTCGAAGGACATCAAAATGTGGCTACTGGCGTGGCTTTTGTCCCAAGATGGTTGCAGTCCGGCACAAACCACGCTGGCGGCACAGACGATGCCCCGCTGCTGGTCTCGGCCAGCCATGACCGTACTCTCCGGGTGTGGGATACGGACAGCGGCGTCAGCCTGCGGGTCTTGCAGGGCCATACGGCTGGGGCGTTGAAAATCGCCGTCCATCCCGCTGCGGGTATCGGCCAGAGGGCGTAGGTGTTTAGGGCCAGCAATGATGGCACGGTCAGGCGTTGGGATATCGCCCCGCTGCCCATGCAGCAGCTCGTGGATTTGCCAGGGCCGGCCAAAGCGGCGGCGCTAGCACCCAATGGCCAGTATGTGGCGGTGGGCTTTGACTCCGGGGCTGTGCGCCTCTACACCCTGCCGGATATGCGTCTGGTGGGGGAGCAGGAGAAGGCGCATAGTAGCGACGTCAAACGCCTCAGCTTCAATGCCGCTGGCACCTTGCTGGCCTCGGCGAGTCACGACAAGACCGCCAAACTCTGGGCTGTAGCTCCCGACGGCACCTTGACCGCACAGCAGACCTTTAGCGGCCATACGGGCAGCGTGCACGCCCTGGCCTTCTCGCCCGATGGTACGCTGCTGGCCACGGCCAGCTATGACGGGCGCATCGGTCTGTTCACCGTCGGCACAGAAGAGCAACGCTTTATTGACGCCCATGGGGGCAACGTGGCCTCTGTGGCGTTCGATGCCAGCGGTAGCCGCTTATTGAGCGCCGGAATCGACGACAAAATCGTGCGCCTGTGGAACCTCAGCACCGATCCGCCGACGCCGCTCCAGGCCTTCCCGCCAGCCCAGGACCAGCGCCTGTGGGCCAGCCTCAGCCCCGACGGGCATACCATGGCCAGCGTGGGACGCTCCCTGGTCGTGGACGTCTACGCCACCCGCGACGCCCGCCTGCTGCACCGCCTGGTCGGCCACGAGCAGGCGGTCTTCCGTGCCATCTTCAGCCCGGACAGCCAGCAACTGGCCACCGTCAGCGGGGATACCACCCTGCGCCTGTGGGACCTCGGCAGCAGCGGGGAGCTGTTCAGCCTGCGCCTGCCCACGCACCGGAACCCTCCTGTGCCCCTGTGGGACTTCGACTTGCGCTGCACGCCCACCGGCTGCTGGATCGCCGTGCCGCTGACGCGTGGCAAGCTGGCACTGTATGACTTTGGCCGGATTGATGAGTGACCACGCCTGGGGAACGCGGTGGTCCGGGAAGCGCGATCCTCTGCGTCGGGGCGAGCGGCCGGTCGCCCCGACAACGTCCCGAGCCGACGCAACGCTGGCCAGCCCAGGCCTTTAGGCGTCTGGCTCAATCCCCAGCTCGCGTAACCGTGCTGCCAGCCGTGCGGCGCGTTGCTCGGCCTGCTCAGCCCGCAGACGCGCCTGCGTCGCTTGTTGCTGCGCCTGCGTCACTCGTTGCTGCGCCTGCTCGGCGTTATGCTCAGCCTGCTCCGCCCGTAGGCGCTCCTGCTCGGCCTGCTCATGGCCCGTCAACAGCATCGCGCCATCCAGCGTGCACCAGCGCAGCCAGGTGTCCTCGCGATCCTCAAACCTGCCTTGCCAAAGCATGAGGCCCAATTCTAGCCCCGGCAAGAAAAAGTCTGAGCGGGCCACGTAACCCGTGGCCTGCTTTTCGTAGACCACCAGCGTGCGCTCGCTTAATTGTTGCTGCGGATCATAGATCACATAGTAAGGAATGCCGATGCGGGCATAGCTCTGCAACTTCGTACTGGCCTCGCCGCCAATTGTGTTCGAGACCACCTCGATCACCACATCCGGTGGCTTGCCGTATTCCCAGAGCATGTAGGAGCGATGCCCCTTTTCCCAGATGTCGGCAGGCAAGGTGACGTCCAAGCTCACCAGCACATCCGGGACATGTGGCGGGATATTGATGCCATAAAACAACCCAACGTTCGCCAGGGCGATAAACGCTCCACCAGTTCCTGGGCCGTGCCAGGAGTCGTATAAGCTGGCGGGAAGGAGGCGTTGTTGCTTTTCTGAATAGATATTGTCCACAGGTGTATCGTCTTCCGTCACAAGGTGGTCAACCCGCGGCCGATCTTCCGGCGCCAGCGCAGGATACGCTGGCTCGAGAAGCGCTAGCTCCCCGGTACTCGAAGGTGCAGTAGCCATGTCTCTTCTCCTTCAAGGGGGACAGATTTATTTTTCCAATCTCTTCCTGGGTCTTCCCTGGCCGCGCAGAACCAGGCGTTTGCCTATCTTGGCGGCCACCTCCTCCACAAAGCGGGCGGTCCCGGTGAGTTGGCCGCGTTGGATCGCCTGGCGGATGAGGCACCATTCGTCCTCGGGGATAGCGGCCATGACAAACGCCTCGTAGCGCTGCGCGCGCTGGAGTACACTCGCGCCGAGGGCCTGATAACAGGGATCGCTATCAAGCCATGAGGTCTCACACATACCCAGTTTGTCTCGCACACTGGACCAGGGATAGTCTGCGGGGTGGGCGACCAAGCGGGCCCGCACCGGATTGAGTTCAATATAGCGGGCACACGCCAGGAGGTACGTCTCCGTCTCCACGGGACTCGACTTATACCGACTCTCCCAGAGGGTGCCGGTCCGCCCTTCCAGGCGATTGACATAGCGGGTTTGGCGGGCGGCCACGCGTTTCATCAGCTGGGCCAGGGCGCCCACCTCGGGTCCGGGCTCCAGGAGCAGGTGGAGATGATTGGTCATGAGACAAAACGCGTAGACCTTCACGCCATAGTGGGCTTTCCATGTCTGCAGCGTCTCCAGGTAGTACGCGTAGTCGTCATCATGCGCAAAGACCACCTGGCGGTTATGGCCCCGCTGGATGATATGGTGGGGCATCTGGGGGAGGACCACTCGGGCATGGCGCGGCATAGAGAATACCCCTTCGTATGAACGAACCTCACATGATCTCTATCGAACAGTATGCCCGTTCTGGGCGCTCAGGGCGAGAAAAATAAATCTGTCCCCATTTTCCCATTTTTATTCCATTTTTATTCGACAGTGGCATGCGCCGCTCTCAGCCAGTATACTCTCGTCCGCCATGATCTTTGATGAGAGACGCAGCATGCCCCCCGTGGCCCGGCAAGCCACCGGGGCGACGTGCCCCAACCAGCGTGAGTGCCTGGCACCCGACGTTCTGGGCGTAACTTGCTGGCTCGCGTCTCGCGGGGAGTAGGAGCCAAGAGAAGGATTCCTCGGTATGACACAAGCCGATATTGTCGCCCGCTTAAAAAAGTTGCTGTCTGAACGCGTGCGCATCCCCGTAGCGCGTGCCCAGGCTCTTGATCTGGAGACGCCGCTGCTCAAAGAGGGACTCGGCTTGGATTCGCTGGACTGTGTGGAATTGACGCTTGGCATGGAAGAAGCCTTTGGGCTGGTGTTTGATGACAGCGAGGAGGACTGGCTGCATCACTTCTCCTGTCTGGGTACGCTGTCCGAACTCGTGCTCCATGTCAAAGGCGAGGCGGCATGAATCCGCGCCATGTGGTCGTGACGGGGATGGGTGTGGTCAGTCCCTATGGCCAGGGCTGCTGGCGCTATTGGCAGGGATTGGCCGCGGGGCAGTGTATCCTGGCGCCGTTACAGTTGTTTCCCACGGAAGGCTTTCGGGCCCGCATCGCTGGTGAGATGTCTCCGGCCCTGGTGCGCACCTTAGGCACGGCACAGCAATCTCGCGCCACGCGTTTGCTGTATGCTGCGGCGCAGGAAGCCGTGGCAAGCTCCGGCATTGGTACGGCAGCGCTAGCGACTGCGGCCGTCAGTATTGGCGGCGCCGGGGGCGGCATGTTCGAAGCTGAGACGTGGTATTGGGCCCACGACGCGGCGCCGGAGACGGCGCACCGGCAGGCGACGTTGCGGTCGATGCTGCCGACGAATCAGACCGATGCCCTGGCGTTTCACCTGGGTATTACGGGACCGCGCGAGAGTCCGGTCCTGGCCTGCAGTTCCAGTGCGGCGTCCATTGCCACCATTGCGGACCTGATTGCCCTCGGCGTGGTGGATGTCGGGCTGGCGGGCGGCGTTGATACCTTGACGCGCCTGTGTTTCATGGGGTTTAATGCGCTCAAATTGCTTGATCCACAGCCCTGTCGCCCCTTTGCGCGGGACCGTCGTGGCATGTCACTCGGGGAGGGTGCTGCAGTGCTGGTGTTGGAATCCTGGGAACACGCCCACGAGCGCGGCGCCCCGCTGCACGCCTGGGTGGCAGGGTGTGGGCTGTCGTCGGATGCGTTCCATCACACCGCCCCGCCAGCCAACGCCGAAGGCGCCGTGCGCGCCATGCGTGAGGCCCTGGCCCGCGCCGATCTCGCCCCAGAGGCGGTGACGTATGTCAACGCCCATGGCACCGGCACGGTGCAGAACGACCGGGCCGAGGCGGTGGCACTCACCGAGGTGTTCGGCGCTGGGAAGGTGCTGGTCAGCTCCACCAAATCCCTCATCGGCCACGCCATGGGGGCGGCTGGTGCCCTGGAAGCCGTGGCGACGATTTTGGCCTTGGAAGCTGGGCTCCTCCCACCGACGGCCAATCTGTGGGAGCCGGACCCGGCGATCCCCTTTGACTGCATTCCACACCACGCCCGCCCCGCGGCGCTCGAGTGTGCCATGTCCAATTCCTTCGGGTTTGGCGGCCAGAACGTCAGTCTGGTCCTGGCACGGCCAGGGCTGGCGAGGTGACGCCATGGTCGTAGCACCGGCCTATCGTGCCATGCTCACCGGCATCGGCTGTGTCAGTCCGTTTGGTGTCGGGGGTGCTGCACTGGTCGCAGAGATGTTGACGGCCAATGTCTCCGCCATCCGTCCCGTGACCCACGGCGCCCCGACCGGGCGGCGTTCCCAGCTGGCAGCGCAAGTGCCCGCAGCGTGTCTACCCGAGACCGACGAGTCTCGGCGCTGGAGTCGTGTAAGCTACATGACCGGTCTGGCCTGTCGCCAGGCTCTGGCGGAAGCGAGCCTGGACAGTGCTGTTGTGCCTGGCCCCGTGGGTCTGGTGATCGGCTCGCACTATGGGGACTTGCGGTCCACGGAAGCCTTTTGTCAGGGCTTTTTACGCAAAGGGCCGCTAGGTTTGAGCCCGCTGCTGTTCCCCAGTACGGTGATGAATGCCATGGCTGGCATGAGCAGCATTGCGCTGGGTCTCAAAGGGCCGATGCTGACCGTCAACCAGTCCGGTGTGGCCGGCGAACTGGCCGTGGCGCGCGCCGTGGCCCTGTTACGGGCTGGGCGGGCGCAGGCCGTGCTGGCCTGCGGAGTGGATGAGGTGTTGCCCCTGCTCTACGACACCCTGGCGCAGATGCGGGTGCTGTCGCCGCGTGACGCGGGGGAGGAAGCCTGCCGCCCGTTTGACCAGCGCCATAACGGGCCCATTCTCGGCGAGGGCGCCACCGCCGTGCTGCTGGAAACTCCAGCCCATGCGCGGGCTCGTGGTGTGCCGATCCTCGCCGAAGTGCGTGGCGCCTGCTGGGGCGGCATCCCGACCCGACCTGGGCATGTCCCACACCGCACGCCACGTCCTCCCTCAGTGATCGCGCAGGCGTTGCGCGATGCGGCGATGCGACCCGAGGATATCGAGCTGGCCTATGTCTCCGGCAACGGGGAGCCGCAGCACGACGCACGCGAACTCGACTGCCTTGCCGACATCTTTGGTACGCCCGGCCCACTGCTGACCTCGATAACGCACCTCACCGGCGACTACGGCAGCCTGGGTACCTTGCGGGTTGCTGCCGCCGCGCTGACCCTGCGTCAGGGCGTATGCGCCAGGCTCGAGTACTTGGATGAACCCTTACGTCCCACGGTCCGTTTCACCACCGCCCCGCTGACCAAACCACCCGCGACGGTCCTGGTGCATGGCTTGGCCATGGGTGGTACGCACATCGCTATCGTGTTGGGAGGACCCAGCGCATGACGGCGGCTCTGGGATCAGCCATTGCGGTCATGCCGGTGCATAATGAAGCCGCCACCATTGGGCCTCTTGTGCAGGCGGTGCGGACCTATCTCCCCGTGCTGGTGGTCGATGATGCCTCAGACGACGGCAGCAGGTCGCTCGCCGCCGCTGCCGGCGCCGAGGTCATCACCCTTGCCAGGCATGCCGGCAAAGGTGCCGCCTTACGCTGTGGCTTTGCCGAGGCCATCCAGCGTGGTGCGGCCGCCATCATCACGCTGGATGGCGATGGCCAGCATGACCCCGGTGATATTCCTCGTTTCTTAGCGGCGAGCCGGCATTGGCCTGACCACCTCATCGTGGGGCACCGTCTGGGTTGCCCTGCCGCCATCCCGCTGGCCCGTTTACACGCCATACAGGTGGCGAGCTTTTGGATCAACTGGATAGGTCAGTGCCAGGTGCAGGATACGCAATCAGGGTTTCGTCTGTATCCGGCAGCTTTCCTCCAGGCGGTGGCGGTACGGCAGGAAGGGTTTGTGTTTGAAAGCGCGCTCCTCGTGCAAGCGGGGCGTGCTGGCTGGGGTATGCAGGAACTGCCCATTCTGGCAGTGTATCCACCCGGACGGACGAGCCATTACCGTCCCCTGCAGGATGGTATCCGCGTCACGGCCTACCTGCTGGCTCGTGGGCTGGGCTTTTGGCCCGTGACTCTGTGGCAACTCTGGCGGGTCTGGCGTCGGGGTCATGTCATGACGTGGCGCGACCTCAAGCGGCGCACGGGCATTGCCGCGCTGGCGACACTGTGTCTGCCACTCTTGGCTGGCCTTGGGTTGGCGGCGCTGTGTGGTGGGCGTCTGGGACAGCGTTGGCGTGCGGCCATCATTCGTGGGGTCTACGATCCGTGCCTGTTCTCGCCGCAACGCGTTGTGGAGCGGGATGACCATGGCTCTGCAGCGGCGTTGCCGCGTGTGCGAGTCCACTAGTAAGGATAGAGCATGACAGCTCCGGCCATGAGCATGAGCAACACCTATGATGTCGTGGTCATCGGTGGCGGGCCCGCCGGTGCCACGGCGGCAACGCTCCTGGCGCAACACGGGCTGCACGTGGCGCTGTTCGAGCGCGCACAGTTCCCGCGCTTCCATGTCGGGGAATCGCTGCTCCCCGCTGTCCTGCCGATTTTTGACCGTCTGGGCTGCCATGAGGCCATCCGCGCCGCAGGCTTTCTCGTCAAGCCCGGAGGATCCTTCTACGATGACTACGAGGGGCGCGGGCGTAGTACATTTATGTTTCAGCGTAATGCCGTGCATCCAGCGTTTGCTTACAATGTGCTACGGGCTCCCTTCGATGATCTCCTGTTACAGCATGCCACCAGCGCTGGCGTCGCGGTGTATCGTCAACATAGCGTGCGGCACCCACGCATCACGTCTGAGTACGCGACCGTGGAGGTGCAGACCCCGCAGGGCACCACGCAGACCGTACAGGCGCGTGTGCTGGTGGATGCCAGTGGACGCTCGGCTCTGCTCGGGGGTGCTGTCGGCAAACGCGCCCCGCTCCCGGATCTCGGGAAAGTCGCCATTTTTGCGCATTTCCAGGGGATGCAGCGTGACCCAGAGGTTCCCGACGGCAATATCCGCATCCACCTTGTGCAGGATGGTTGGATCTGGTGGATCCCGTTGGCCGATGGCATGGATAGTGTGGGGTGTGTACTCCATGCCAACGTGGTGAAAGAACGGGGTGGCTCAGTCGATACCCTGTTTGAGTCGGTCCTGGCGACTTCGCCACGTCTCACCGCGGGACTGGCCCAGGCCCAACGCGTCACCCCCGTGCACACGACAGCCAATTTTTCCTACCGCGTGCTGCCTGTTGTCGGTGACAGATATCTGGCGATTGGCGATGCGGCCGGCTTCGTGGACCCGATCTTTTCCTCGGGGGTATTCATTGCCATGCGTTCGGCGGAGCTGGCCGCCGCCGCCGTCGTGCAGGCGTTTCGGCGCCAGGATTTCCGTGCCAAAGCCTTCCAGCCCTATGCCACCAGCCTCCAACGCGGCTTCCCGCCGTTTCTGGCCCTCATGCGTCGTTTCTACGAGCCGGCGTTTCTCGATTTATTCTTGACTCCTGATCCCACGCGGCATCTCTACCAGGCGGTCCTGTGGGTGCTCAGCGGCGCGGCGTTTGACCAGCAGCCGTTCTGGTTCCAGTGTAGGCTCAAAATGTTTTTTGCCGCCATCCGGCTGCGTCAGGCCATCCGTTGGACGACGGGATTACCCACCGCCTCGCGCTGGCTCTGGTAACCCTGCGTGCCGAGGAAAAAACCCATGAAAGTCTTATTGGTGCATCCGAGTTGCTTGTTATACTCCGAGATCTACTTGCGGCTCGAACCCCTGGGGGTCGAACGGGTCGCCCAAGCTGTCCGGGCGGCTGGACACGAAGTACGTCTCTTGGATTTGCAAGTGTTGCGGCACACCGACTACGTGCGCATGCTCACCACCTTCCAGCCCGAGGCCGTGGGGTTCTCGGGGAATTATCTGGCGAATGTGCCCGAGATCATCGGCTTGGCTCGCACTGCGAAAACCCTCCAGCCCCAGTGCTATACATTTGTTGGGGGGCACAGCGCCTCGTTTATCGCCCAGGAGTTATTACACCATGCCGCCGGTGCACTGGACTGTGTGCTGCGTGGTGAGGGCGAAAGTAGTACCCCGCAACTGCTGACGGCCTTCCCGGATGGGGCCGTGGGCACCGTGCCCGGCGCCGTGACGCTCGAGGGGTCAGGCCCGCCACCGCGGCTCCTCGACGACCTCGACCAGCATGCGCCCGCCCGTGACCTCCTCGCCAAGCGGCACAAATACTTTATTGGGGCGCTCGATCCCTGTGCCTCGATTGAAATGTCACGCGGTTGTCCCTGGGACTGCACGTTCTGTAGCGCCTGGACGTTTTATGGGCGCAGCTATCGCCAGCGCAGCCCTGACGCGGTAGCCGAGGAGCTGGCCCGCATCCAGGAGCCGCATGTGTTCATTGTGGATGACGTGGCCTTCATCCATCCCGAGCACGGCATGGCCATCGGGCAGGCGATTGAACGACGCGGCATCCGCAAGTTGTACTATCTCGAAACCCGCTGTGACGTCCTGCTGCGCAACCGCGAGGTGTTTGCCTATTGGAAGCGCCTGGGGCTGTTGTATTTGTTTCTAGGGATTGAGGCGCTCGACGCCGAGACCCTCCTGCTGCACCGCAAGCGGGTGACGCTGCACGAGAGTTTGGAGGCACTGGAGGTGGCGCGACAGCTCGGGCTCATTGTGGCGATTAACCTCATCGCCGACCCGGACTGGGACCGGGCGCAATTCCGCTTTGTGCAGGAGTGGGCTGCCAGCGTGCCAGAAATCGTCCATCTGACGGTCAACACACCGTATCCTGGAACGGAAACATGGCATACGGAAGCGCGCAAGTTGACCACCTTGGACTATCGCCTGTTTGATGTGCAACACGCCGTGTTGCCGACGCGCCTGCCCTTGCCGGAGTTTTATCGGGAAGTGGTACAGACGCAAGCCATCTTAAATCGTAAGCATCTGGGGATGCGTGCCTTGTGGGGTGCTAGCCGTATGGTCCTGAGCCATCTGGCCCACGGGCAGACCAATTTCCTCCGCATGCTCTGGAAGTTTCCCCGTATTTACAACGCTGAACGGCAGTATGCGGACCATAGCCGCGAGGTCACCTATGCGCTGTCGCCACCCCCGGTGGCCGGCACACAAGCGCTCAAAACGACGGACCTCTATGTGCATCGCCCCAAAGTGGCGCAGCGGCGCACAGTGTGAGCGGGAGGCCGGCCGGCATGGCAGGGATGGACGCCCGGTCCCAGAGGTGTTTGACATTCTGTGAGGTGGTACTACAATAAGGCCATCCCGTGCGAGGTGATGGGTAACACATGAACATTTCCTCTCGAGAAAGAGGCGCACATGCTGACGGTGACTGAAGCGGCACAGCGGAAAATTCTGGCAATTATTGCAACGCAGGGCAAGCCAGGTGATGGCTTGCGTATTGGCATTGCCGGGCGCAGTCCTGGCGGTTTTACCTATGACTTGGCACTGGTCGAAGGTGGTGAGGGCGAGCCCGAAGACACGACCACGGATGGCGGTGGCTTTCCCATTGTGGTCGATGCCGAGAGTGCCCCGTATATGCAAGATGTCATTATTGATTACGTAGAAGACTTGCAGCAGAGTGGGTTTCGCATTGGCAACCCCAATCCGCTGTGGAATGACCCACAGACCCAGGCTATTCAAGATCTGATTGATGCTGAGGTCAACCCCGCAGTGGCCGGGCATGGTGGCCATGTGGAGTTAGTCGATGTGCATGAACAGAAGGTTTATATTCGGTTCCATGGCGGATGCCAGGGCTGTGGCATGGCCAATATGACACTGAATGAAGGGGTGGAGCACGTCATCCGCGGGGCCTTCCCGGACATTCGTGGCATCGTGGATGTGACGGAGCACTCGGCCGGTGAGCATCCCTACTACCCAGCGACCGAGAGCTAAACGGTTCCGTACCCCGGCGGGCACTCTGCTGACTGAGGCACCATGGGATCACGCACCATACTCCTCAGTACTGCGGCTCGCCGGAGGCACCTCATGGGGCTACCTGTCTTGTCGACACCTTCCCACGCCTCCACACGGGAATGCTATACAACGCCTCATAGCCTCTCGCCTCAGCAGCCGCGTGGCCGCCGCACACACCACCCATGGCGCGCAGCGTCTGGCGCTCGAGGCCCCCGCGTGCCTACTAATCACGACGCGGTGGACGCGGTTCGCGCGGGCGCGCTTCGTTAATGGTCAGTTGACGGCCTTGGATCTTGGCATTTTGCAGCGCAGAGATCGCCGCCTGCGCTTCGCTATTATTGGGCATCTCCACGAATCCAAACCCGCGTGGCCGACCCGTTTCGCGGTCGGTAATCAAATTGACTCTGCCGACATTTCCATAAGGCTCAAAAAGTTCTCGGATATCTTCAGGATTTGCCGAGAAGGGGATATTACTGACAAAAATTTCCATACATCCTCCCTACCTGGTGAGGGGTATGCACACGCCAACTCATCGGATGTCCGGCCCCGAGATGGCAAGAAAAAAGCCTGGGAGCATCACAGCGTTTGCCACCATCAAGGGTCTGAAGGGAGGCAGGGTCGCAGAGAATCGCCACACAGGCACGTATTCCTAGGATAGTTTAGCATCAAAAACTTGCAGAAGGAACAATAATTCTCCTTGACACTTACCTGCCCCATAGCCTGCGCCTCGTCTGACGGATGCTTGTCAGCCCAGACGCAAAGCATTATCCTGTAGGCTATGGTCGGGCCACAGCCCAGAGGGGTGGCGCTAGGCCAGGCTGTCGAGGCGATCCAACACGCCAGGCGGTGAGGCAGACAGAAGGTGCACGAGCCCCAGATAGGGCGTGAAAGAGAGGGTGACTATGCAACAGGCTGACATCGCCGTCATTGGTGGAGGCATCGTCGGACTCGCGACGGCTTACAATCTGACCCAACGCTTTCCTGAGCGCCGCGTCATTGTGCTCGAAAAGGAAGCCACCCTGGCGCAGCATCAGACGGGCCATAACTCTGGGGTGTTGCATTCTGGCATCTACTACAAGCCTGGCTCACTCAAGGCCATCAATTGTCGCGCCGGCAAACAAGCCATGGAAGACTTCTGTGCCGCAGAAGGTATTGCGTATGAGATCTGCGGCAAAGTCATTGTCGCCACCAGCCCAGACGAGCTCCCGGCCCTGCAACGCATCTATGAACGGGGTCAGGAAAATGGCGTACGCTGCGCCATGATTGAGCGCGAGCACCTGAAGGAAATCGAACCGCATGTGGCCGGCATCAAAGCGATTCATGTGCCGGAATCTGGCATCGTCAACTACCCGCAGGTGTGCGAGCGCATGGCCGCACGCATCCAGGAACGCAATGGCACGATCATGACCAGGGCGGCGGTGACGGGGATGCGGCGTGATGGGGCCCAGATCGTTGTGCAGAGCCAGGTCGGGGAGTTTACGGTCAATTACGTGGTGAATTGCGCCGGCCTCCATTCCGACCGCGTCACGGCCCTCAGCGGCCAACAGCCGGCAGTCAAGATTGTGCCCTTTCGCGGGGAATACTTCGAGGTCAAGCACGAGGCGCAGCATCTGTGCCGACATCTGGTGTACCCCGTGCCGGATCCGAACTTCCCGTTCTTGGGGGTGCATTTTACCCGGATGATCAAGGGCGGCGTCGAGTGTGGGCCGAATGCGGTGCTGGCGTTTGCGCGTGAGGGCTATAACAAGCTCGATTTCAACGCCGGGGATCTCTGGGAGACGCTGAGCTATAGCGGCTTTCGCAAGATGGCGGCGAAATACTGGCAAACCGGCTTGGGCGAAATGTGGCGTTCGTTTAGCAAAGCGGCCTTTGTCAAAGCCTTACAGCGTCTGATTCCCGAGATTCAGGCGGATGACTTGGAGCCGGCGCACGCTGGCATTCGCGCCCAGGCCCTGGCGCCGGATGGCGCCCTGGTGGACGATTTTATGATTCAGGAGATGGACCGCATTGTCAATGTGTGCAATGCCCCCTCGCCAGGGGCCACGGCGTCGTTGACCATCGGCAAATATATCGTGGAGAAGTTAGCGCGGCAATTTTAGCGCGTCGCGGACAGTGGCGGCAACGCCTCAGCAAGTTGCCGTGTGGCGCTGTCTGGGGCGGGCGCCGCCAAGACGGCACGGATCATCGCCACGCCATACGCCCCAGCGTGCAGCACCTGAGGCAGATTCAGGTGGTCGATCCCCCCAATCGCAATGACGGGAATCGACACGTGGCTGACGACTGCGGCGAGATGTGGTAACCCTTGCGGTGGGCCATACGCCAGTTTGGATGGCGTGGTAAACACCGGACCAAATACCACAAAATCCGCCCCCTCCTCGGCAGCCTGGCGCGCCTCATCCAGGCTGTGCGTGGACACTCCGAGCCATTTCCCCGCTCCCAGGGCACGCCGGGCCACGGCGGTCGGGAGCGAATGGCCAGCGAGATGGACGCCCGCCGCGTCCAGCGCCAGGGCAACATCCAGCCGATCATTCACCAGAAGCGGCACACCATACGGGGTGATGACCGTCTGCACACGGAGGCCCAGGGCATACAGGTCACGGGCGCTGAGGTCTTTTTCACGCAGCTGGATAGCCCCGGCCCCACCGCGGGCTGCCGCTTCCAGCACGTCTTCAAGTGGACGTCCCCCGGTTTGATGACGATCCGTCACCATGTAGAGGCGAAAAGGGATGGATGTACCGTATGCCCGCACGCTGTTTCTCCGCATGAGCGCAGCGTGGCGGCGCTTGCCTACCACGCTGCTGATGGGTCGTCACGACGTGTTTAGCCGATCATGCCCTCAAGAGGACTGCTGGCGGTGGCGTAGAGTTTGCGCGGAATACGCCCGGCTTTATAGGCCAGCCGTCCCGCTTCCACGGCGAGCCGCATGGCGCGGGCCATGGCCAGGGGGTCTCTGGCCCCAGCAATGCCGGTATTCATCAGCACGCCATCGACACCGAGCTCCATGGCAATCGCCGCGTCGGAGGCCGTGCCGACCCCGGCGTCGACAATGACCGGCACGCGGACGGTTTCCATGATCAGGCGGATATTGTAGGGATTGCAAATACCCAACCCGGAACCAATCGGCGCCCCGAGAGGCATGACCACTGCCGCCCCGGCATCTTCGAGCTTTCTGGCTGTAATGGGGTCGTCAATGGTATACGGCATGACAATGAACCCTTCTTTGGCCAGGATACGCGTGGCCTTGAGTAGTTCCTCGACATCCGGAAACAGCGTCTTTTCGTCGCCGATGACTTCGAGCTTGATAAAATCTGACAAGCCCGCCTCACGCGCCAAGCGCGCGGTCAAGACCGCCGAATCGGCGTCATAACATCCGGCAGTGTTCGGGAGAATCGTAAAACGGTCACGATCAATATAGTCCATCAAGGTTTTATCGGTGCCTGGCAAGGCCATCCGCCGAACGGCCACCGTCACCATGTCCGCCCCGGAGGCTTCATGGCACTGCTGCATGAGTTCGAGCGTGGGGTATTTGCCCGTGCCCACGATCAGCCGGGACTGGAATTCTTTGCCGCCGATCACCAGTGGGTCTGCATAGTTCTTCTGCATGCAACCATCTCCTTAACCGCCACCAACGGCCTGGACAATTTCCACGCGGTCACCGGTCTGTAACACCGTTGCGAGGTGCGCGGCACGTGGCACCACCTCCATATTCACCGCCACGGCCGTCCCCTGACGCTGCGCAATGCCGAGGTCTGCGAGCAGACTCTGCACGGTACTCTGCGCCGGAATCGACCGTTGCTCGCCATTAATGAGCACATCAATCATCATAGGGCGCCTACTCGCGAAAAAAAACCGCAGCGCGTGGCATGCGGCTATCTCTCTTCCGAACAGCCGACTGTCCGGCATCAGCCTAAGGTCAATACGTGGCAAACGTCACAACTCCCCGGCCTAAAGGCCGGAGCTTCGAGGGATGGGCACCCATGGCATGTTACCCCAGGCCCATGTTGCACCGCAGTCAAACGTATGCTAAGCCAGTGCTCTACTGCAACGTGCAAAGTTTTCCCTGGGAGACGGCCTCGCAGAACCACCGACTTTACGTGGTAAAGAGCCGTCCTGCACCCCGCACATGAGGCTCTTCCCCTGTGAGGCGTTGACGTGCAGTCGTATGGCAGGCAGTATAGCAGAAATGATCGTATTTACCACGCTGAACCTCGCGGAAAAATGAGTGAGCCCACCATGAACAGCGCAGAAAAATCTGTGGGCCCTTTGGGCCATTTGCGAAGAGGTTGACACCCCGGCCAGCCAGGCTGCAACCTTTTGACAGGCATGCCCTGTTGCAGGGATAATACCCTACGTGTCTCCAGAATATCTTGCGAGGACAAACCAGTGGCCGACAATATCACCCATGGCCTCGCCGCGGCGCTGCTGGCCCAGGTCGGGTTTCAGCAGCGCTATGGAGCGGCCGCGACGCTTGCCCTGGTGGTCGGCGCCGAGATTCCCGATCTGGACGCGTTGTACCAGTTTGCCGGGCCGGTGACCGCTTTTATCCACCACCGCGGGATCACGCATGCGTTTCTCGGCGGCAGCGTCCTGGCACTCCTCGCCGCCGGGCTCCTGCGGTGGCGCTGGCGCACGCCCTCCTACTGGCATCTCGCCGGGCTGGTGTATCTCGGGGTGCTGCTGCACATAGGGATGGATTACCTCACCTCGTATGGCACGCAGCTCTTCCTGCCGTTTGATGCCGGTCATTATTCGGCCGATGCGGTGTTTATTGTCGATTACTGCTACACGGCGATCATGCTGCTTGGTCTGCTGGTGGTCCGCATGCTGCGCCAGCAGTGGCAGCGGCGCTACCTCCTGGTCGGGCTGACCTGGCTGCTGTGTGGGGTAGGGCTGTGGTGGGCGGCCCCGCACCTCGCGCAGACCGTCGCGGATCTGCACCGTCAGATCCAGATCGGGTGGTGGCTGCTGCTCAGCGCCGTGCTGCTACGGACAGGACTGTGGCTGCTGCAGTACCTGCGTCCCCTCTGGCCGCCGCTCCCCGGTGCCGTAGGACTGGCGTGGCTGCTGCTGGGCCTCGGTATGTGGCTGAGCGCCCCGCGTGTTGTCCCGCCATCTCTCGTGCTCTTCGCACGCCAAGAAGCCAGCCTGTACATTGTCGGTGGGGCAGCGCTTCTCAGTCTCCTGGCATGGCTGGGACGACGCTGGCACGTCGCCCACACGGTCGTGGCGGGACGCTGGGCCGTCGCCACACTCGCAGCCTACGTGGGGCTGTGTTTTGTCAATCAGGCCCTGGCCCGACAGCACATGGCGCAAGCGCTCGGACCACAAATGGCCGCAGTGCAGCGCCTGACCGCCTTGGCGGTTCCGGGCGGCGGCGCGTTTCGTTGGCGCGTGATTGCGGAAACGGCGACGGAGTATCTCAGTAGTATGGTGACGCTCTACTCCTCGGTCACCCCGCCACAACACGTGCCCAAGGGACCAGAGAGTCACCTCGTCCAGGCCAGTAGGCAATACCGCCTGGTGCAAGTGTTTCTGGATTTCGCGCGCTTCCCGGTGATTGAGTCAGAGACCCAAGGCACAGAGACCCGCGTTAGTTACCGTGATTTACGCTTCAGCGATGGACGTGGGCGTAGTTGGTTCGATCTCAAGATGCATTTCAACCAGGATGGCCAGGTTCAAGGCATCGAGTTTCTCAATCGTCTGTTTCTGCCGCATCATCCAGATTTTGCCACGCAGCCCACCGTCCCGTGACCAACACGAACGCCACAAAGCATCCGACGAACAGCCCGGCCCCGAGGAGCGTGATATACCCCGCAGCGGTGGTGTCGATGCGGAAAGAGGCCAGGGCCGTCACGAGGTACCCCACCCCGAGCCCGGCCAGCAGCGACACGCCACACAGGCGCACGATGGTTCCTCCCAGCGCCGGGAGCACGCCTGACCCGACCTCGCAACGCCGCACATAGGCCAGACACTGGTTGCCATCGAGTAACGCCAGGAGGAGGCAACCGGCGCTTAGTCCAGCCCACAAATGCGGCGGGGCCGAGGTGAGGAGTAAAGCTAAGGTTAAGTTGAGCAACCCGACGCCACCGCTCCACACCACCAGGGGCAGCACACTCAAGATGCCGCCAAGCGTGGCCAGGAACCCCGTGAGCATAGCGAGGGCAATCACCCCGCGTGCCTGGGAAAACACCAGCGGTTGACAGGTCCATAGCACGGTCGTCACGCCTACCCAGGCAGCGATGACGCTCTGTCTGATCGACATCGGTTCTTCCCCTCAGCCACCACGCTGCGGCGCCAGCGGCAGACGTTGACGACGCGTCAGCAGTGCATACAGACCCTGGAGCGGATCCTCGGACTCCTGCAGAATGACGGGTACACCTAAGTGCCGGAAGGGAGCAAGATGCCGCTCCATTTCTAGGCGCCAGAGCACGGCCGTGGCCTCAGCTTGATGCGGCTGGCACACTGTAGGCAGCACATACAACGGTGACAGCACCACCAAGACCACTTGAAAAGCGCGGGCCAGGAGATCGTGCAAGGCTGTGAGCAGCCGTGGGTCGAGCAGCGGTGTGAGCACAATCAGCAGTGCCCCGGGTGGCAATACCCGCGGCGGAATGAGGCCAACGTCCTTGCTTAGATAGCTGAAATGCGTGCGGCTCTCTAACAGCGCATCCAGCAGACGGGACAGTTGCAGCTGCCCGACGGCTGGCGTTACCCAGGTACAAATACCCCCGTAATTAATCAAGCCCACCCGATCCTTGTGATACAGATAGTGCGCCGCCAGGGACGCTGCCGCACGCACCGCGACGTCCAGCGTGTTGAGGTGCGCTGTGCCCACGGAGGCCAGGGTGTCCAGCAGGAGTACCACATCGGCATTGCGCTCACAGTAGTAATCATTGACGTAGAGTTGCTGACGCACCAGCGAGGTGCGCCAATGCACCCGCCGGAGACGATCCCCGCTGTTGTACTGGCGCACGCCGGCGAATTCGAGGCCCTCGCCGACATGGCGCGACACGTAATGCCCAAACGACACGTGCGTGTGCAGCGGTGGCAGATGCTGCGGCAGTGGTGTCACACGAGGGTACACGCGGCAGACGAAGTCGTGATGGGCTTGGAGTAACAACGGTTGCAAGTCTGTGGGCAGATGCACGCGACCATAGAGCCGTCCGAGTGTATAGATCCCACGCCGGGCAAACGTGACCGCGTGGTGTGTGGTGTACGTGGCGCCAGCCTGCAGGGTACAGAGGACGCGTGGACTGCCGCTCACGCAGGTCGCTTCGGGTGGTATGAGGTGCCAGATTTCCAGCGGTGGAACGACCGTCGTGGCGCTCATCGTGATCGTCACCGTAATTGGATCACCCTCAAAGGCCCGTGGTGGCGTCACCTGACAGGTGAGGGTGAAGACTGGCGCTGCCAGAGTCAGGCGACTATACAGCAGCGCCACTACGAGGGGTAAGACGACGCACAGGGGTTCCAGGCGTCGGCTCACCGTACTGAGGAGGACACCAATGAGGAGCAGGATAATATATTGATACGTGAGCGCAGCATTGCGCCGCTGGACTGTCACGCCTCCACCTTCGGGATGGGCGTACGTTCCAGGATGTCGCGCACCACCTGCTCGGCCTGGATGCCACGCACCCACAATTCAGGTTTGAGCAGAATGCGATGCGCCAGGGCCGCTGGCGCCATGATTTTTACGTCATCGGGCAACACAAAATCCCGTTCTTGTAGCATCGCGTGCGCGCGAGCCAACTGATACAGCGCCAACGATCCACGCGGCGAGGCGCCGATTTGCACATGCGCATGCTGCCGTGTGGCCGCCGTGAGACTGACGATATACGCCTCCACCGCTTCGCTGGCATGGACCTGCTCCACCGTGGCCTGGATGGCCAGCAATGTCTCAGCAGTTAACACCGCCTCAAGGTCCACCCGCTCCTGCTGTCGGATGCCACGCCGGTGGAGAATCTGCCGCTCTTCCTCCAGGCTGGGATAGCCCACCCGCACCCGCATGATGAAACGATCCAGCTGCGCTTCCGGTAAGGGATACGTTCCTTCAAGTTCAATCGGGTTCTGCGTCGCCAGGACGGCAAAAGGCCGCGCCACTGGATAGGCGGTACCCTCGACCGTCACCTGACGCTCTTGCATGACTTCCAGCAAGGCCGCCTGCGTTTTTGGGGGCGCCCGATTCACTTCATCTGCCAACACGAGATTGGTAAACAGCGGGCCAGGGCGGAATTCAAACTCGCCACGCTTCTGATTGTAAATCAACCCGCCGGTGATATCGCCTGGCAGCAGATCCGGGGTGAACTGAATGCGCTTAAAATCTAAACCCGTCACTTGGGCGATGAGACGCGCCGTCAAGGTTTTTGCCAGGCCAGGCAAATCTTCAATCAAGATATTGCCACCGCTGTAGAGCCCCAGCAACAGGTGTTGTAAGACCTGCTCCTTGCCGATAATCACCTGTTGCTGGGCATCGAGCACGGTACGCGACATGCGGGCAGCTTCTGGAATCTGCATCACACCCCCTCTAGGCGTTGACACATCTCAAGTGCCAGATCGACACGCTGTTGGCGCTGGCGAGAGCGCGCCCACCAGTGCGTGGGCTCCTGACGCTGCAACAACGCTAGGAGGACCGGATCGAGCTGCGCCAGCTGTCCGAGATCAAGTTCAGCAAAGGACGCCTCAATCCGCCCGGTGACACGGTAGGCCAACACATGACGCAGACGTGGTTTTAACACTTCCTGCACATAGTGCGGATCGCGCCGGACGCTCTGCATGGCCTCCGCGGTGCTCCAGTGCCGTTCGACCCCCAGCGGCAACGGGGCGCTTACCCACCCGGCATGCCAGGGTGGGATTTCGGCTGGCAGGCGTCGGAGGACGCGGCGGGTGTAGGCCCCCAGACGGACACAAAACAGGCAGAACAGCCCATAACACAGCACCAGGAGCACGAACGTCTGCCAGTACTGATTCAGCACCAGGTACAGCGGCACGCCCACGAAGGCGAGGACACAGAACGTCCCCGTATCGTGCCACAGGCGGCTGGCAGTGGTCGGGGCCTCAGACGGCTGTCGCATGGGTGTGATCCTGCTGCAGATGCGCCTGCACGTGTTCCAAATGCGCCAGGGCGGTGGCCCGCGCGGTCTCGTCAAGGGGATGCAGGCTATAGCGTGCCAGCTCGAACAACGCCACCAGACCCGCGAACGCCTCCGTCGGCAGCTCCAGGGTGCGCAGGGCCTCGCCCATATATTCTTGTGGGGTGAGATGCGCATGGGCGGGGACACCGTAGTCCGTAAGCAGGTGTTCCAGACGCGCGTAGCAGGCGATGATGGCCTGGCGTGGGTCCGTATGCGTGCGCAGTGCTTGTAAGCCGGCGGCAATCGCCCGCTGTACGTGGGGGGATGACGTCTCATCCGCTAGCGCTGGCAACCGTCCTCTGCCCCAGCTTTCACAGAGCATCCACACCCCGAGCAGTCCCAGGCCCCCGTACACCAGGATCACCACCGTGAATATGGCATACCCGGTGGTCGATGACTGGACTTGCTCCACCAGCGACTGTGTCCCAGAGTCAAGGAGTTCCTGCGCTAGATGCACTTCCGCCCGTAAGCGCTCCAAAAGGGATGTCACCTCATCGCTGTGGCGCAGAAGCCACAGTACACCGATGAGCAGCAGCGCCAACGAGCCCAGCGTGCTGGCCATCGCCTGCCAGGCCGTGCGCACAGGGGTCTCCTGGCGCTGTTCCTGCAGTTCGGCACGGCGACGACGCTGGCGGAGGGCGGCGAGGAGCGTGACACCGACTCCGGCGAGCATCACCACGCCCATGACAAAGTAAAGCGGTGTCGGTAACGTTGGAATGAGCAATACCCCTGGCGCGTTGGCATCACCAAAGTGGAGGGTGGTGGCCAGGCCGTACAGATACAGCAGCACGCCCAGCAAGGCAGCGCCGAGTAGCAACCCTGGAGTGGCCTGGCGAAGGCGGAATGGGAGCATACGATTATCGGCCTTTCATGCAGTTGCATAGTCACGGGCGCACTGTACACGAAGCCCGGCAATGGCGCAAGGTGCTCGCGGCGGATCGCCCGGCCCGGCGACACACGGCGATGCCGCTGCCTCACCTCGGTGCTTGTTGGACGACCCGTCAGCATGTATACTGCACAGTGACGCACACGCAGCGTCATCTGCCATCTTCACCAGTCGAGAGACCATGCACCTCGTCACCTTAGGCAATGGGACCGGCCAGGCCACTCTGCTACGCGGACTCCGGGCGTATGCCTGTGACGTCACGGCCATTGTCGGGGTGACGGACAACGGTGGACATAGCGGTCAACTCCGTCGCCTGCTGCACATGCCCCAAGTGGGAGATACACGCCAATGCTTGAGTGCGTTGCTAGATGACACCTCGGTCTGGGGTCAGCTCCTGCGCCATCGTTTTACCGAGGGCGAGATGTCTGGATTCAGTGTTGGTAATGTGATGCTGGCGGCGCTGACGCAGCAGCATGGCAGTTTCTGCACTGCGGTGGAAGCCGTGCGCCAGGCCGCAGGATTGCGGCAGCGGGTACTCCCCGTGGCGGACGAGGAGACGGACATTGGCGCGGAACTGTGCGATGGTCGTCGTCTCATAGGCGAATGGGAGATTCTCCGGCGGCAGCCTCGGACCCCCATTACACGGCTGTTTCTGCAGCCGCCGGTGGCGGCGCATCCCGCAGTGCGCGCCGCGCTGGCCGCAGCGGATTGTGTCGTCCTCTGTCCGGGGTCGTTCCTCACAGGGCTGATAGCGCTGCTCCTCCATCCAGGCGTACGCGAGATACTGCACGCCAGCCAGGTGCCCTGTGTGTCTGTCGGGAATCTCATGACGCAGCCAGGGCAGACGGATGACTATACGGCGTGCCGGCACTGGGAGGTGCTCACGTCCTACCTGGGGCGTCCCGTGGAGGCGGTGTTGCTCAATAATGGTCCGATCCCGCCAGAACTCTTGGCCATCTATGCCACGCAGGGGGCGTATCCCGTGCGCAACGATTTCACCGGCTCCGAGACGCTCCTTGTCCGGGCAGATCTGGTGGATCGCCCCGATCCGCTTACCTTACGCTCCTATACACGACCCACAAGGCCTGGGACCGAGACGGGATGGCATCTCATCCGCCACGAGCCGCACCGGCTGGCAGCCCAGATCGTCACACTCGCCACGCACCTCGCCGGCGGGCGCGCCACGCGCCCCCTCGAGGGGGTGCTTTTTCATTGACAGCCATTCTCCAGGCTATGTATGATGCAAGTCAAAATGCTTAGAGACGCTAAGTGATTGATACATCGTAAGTCTGGGGTGAAATGATGAGGAGAAGAGGGCATGCTCTCTGACAGCACGCTCGGGGAGTTCTTTCGAGCGGCCATCGACATTCCGGAGATCCCGTTTGGCGAGATGCTATGGGAATCTGCCCAGCGCTTCCCGGAAAAAATCGCCATTGTGTTTCAAGGGCAGAAAATTTCCTACCGCGAACTCGATGGCTTAGCCAACAGTTTCGCCAATGCCCTCGCCAAATTAGGGGTCAAAAAAGGGGACCGGGTCGGGCTGTATATGACCAACCGGCCCGAATATGTCATCAGTGTCTACGGGATTGCCCGCCTGGGTGCGGTGTTTACCCCGATGAACCCCACGTATAAAGAAGGGGAAATCGAGCACCAGCTGCGTGACGCCGAGGCCAGCGTCCTGGTGGTGCAAGAATCGCTTTATCCTCTCGTGCGGAACGTGCGGACGCACCTGAGTAGCTTGCAGGTGATTCTGATCGGACAACGGGCCGAACCCGGGACGTATCTGTTCCGGGATCTGCTGCGGCAGTCGTCGCCGAAACACCCCCCGCAGGTGCAGCTGAGCTGGACCGAAGACCTCGTGGCCTTGCCCTATTCGAGCGGCACCACCGGTCTCCCCAAAGGGGTCATGCTGACACAACAAAATCTGGTGGCAAACAATATCCAGTTCATTTCTAGTGGTCGTATTTCCGATCATGACACCATGCTGCTGTTTCTCCCCTTTTATCACATTTATGGCATTTTGCTGATGGGCGGGGGCCTCTACGCTGGGGCGACCCTGGTGATTATGGAAGCGTTCGATCTCGAACGTTCGCTGATGCTGGCCCAGCAGCATCATGTGACCTTATATTATGCTGTCCCGCCTATTCTGGTGGCCCTCGACAATTCTGCACGCGCCATCCAGTATCCCCTCCCGGATCTGCGCTACATCATGGTCGGCGCGGCTCCACTGGCTCCGGACGTGGCCCAGCGGGTGCAGGACAAACTCCACGTGACGGTGTTGCAGGGTTATGGCCTCACGGAAGCCTCGCCCATCACCCACCTCAATCCTGTCGATCAAGGCCGCATCAAGCTCGATTCCGTAGGACTTTCCATGCCCAATCAGGAGCAGCGCATCGTTGATCTCGAACACGGGGAACGCGACCTCGACGTGGGGGAGATTGGCGAACTGTACGTCCGCGGGCCGCATATCATGAAGGGCTACTGGAAAGCCCCGGAGGAGACGGCGCATGCTTTGCGCGATGGCTGGCTCGCCACCGGCGACATCGCCCGGATGGATCGCGACGGCTATGTCTACATTGTCGACCGTAAAAAAGAGATGATTAAGTACAATGGCTTCGCCGTCTCGCCCGCTGAAGTTGAAGCCGTGCTGTTTCAGCATCCTGCGGTCGCCGATTGTGCCGTGATTGGCAAGCCCGATGCCGAAGCCGGCGAGATTCCCAAAGCCCTGATTATGTTGCGGCCAGGCGAGGATGTCACGCCAGAAGTGCTCATGGCTTTTGTCGAGAGTCGGGTAGCAGGCTACAAGAAAATTCGCGACGTGGAATTCGTCGTGTCTATCCCGAAAACCGCCTCTGGCAAAATCCTGCGCCGGGTACTTATTGAAGCGGAACGTCAGAAGCAGCCTGCGGCCCCGGTCCTGGACGAGCCTCTGCCCGCTGTCGCGGAGGACGTGATGGCCCCGGTGGTCGATGATGACACGCCTCTGCCAGATGAGGACCGCGACTCCACAGACTGAACTGCCAAAGGATGACGCGATGAAACCCCCAGTGCTTGTGACCCGTGTGATACCAGAGCCCGCGCTTGACGTGCTCCGTGAAGCGTGCGAGGTGCAGTGTGATCCGCTGGACCAGGCGTTGACGCCCGCAGCGTTACGGCACGCTGTGCTGGGGAAACAGGGCCTGCTGGTCCTGGCCACTGATCGTATTGATGCGGCGGTGCTCGAAGCGGGCACGGACCTCAAAGTGGTCTCCACCGTCGCCGTCGGCTATGACAATATCGATGTCAACACGGCCACCCAGCGGGGCATTGTGGTGACGAACACCCCGGGGGTGGTGACGGAATCCACCGCGGACCTGACCTGGGCCTTACTGTGCAGCGTGGCACGACGCATTGTGGAGGGTGATCGCTATATCCGCGCGGGGAAATGGCGCGACTGGACGTTGCTGCTCATGGCAGGCGGGGATATTCACGGCAAAACCCTGGGGATTTGCGGCATGGGCCGCATTGGGCAAGCGGTCGCCCGGCGGGCCAGCGGGTTTCATATGCGCGTGTTGTACCACAATCGTCACCGCCTGGAACCGGCCCTCGAAGCGGAACTGCACGCCACCTGGGTGGACAAAACGACCCTGTTACAGCAAGCGGATTTTGTCACGCTGCATGTGCCCCTGTCGGCCGCGACCACGCGCTTCATCGGCGCTGCAGAACTGCGCCTGATGCGTCCCACGGCCTATCTCATCAATGTGGCGCGCGGTCCGGTCGTAGACGAAACAGCGCTCATCCAGGCCCTGCAAGAAGGCTGGATTGCCGGCGCGGCGTTGGATGTGTTCGAAAACGAGCCGCATGTGCCAGCCGCCTTACAATCCCGCGACAATGTCGTCCTCGTGCCCCACATTGGCAGCGCCTCCGTGGCGACACGGACGCGCATGGCCGTGATGGCCGCAGAAAATCTGGTGGCGATTCTCCGGGGTACGCCGACGCCGCATGTGGTCAATCCTGCGGTCCTCGCCTAGCGGCCTCGCCCACCGTGTGCTGCCTCCCTGTGGTACGCGGGCCGGCGGGCAGCAGACGACAGAAAGGGACAAACATGGCGCTCCTCGTCGGTCAACGGCGCGTGGCCTAATGGGGCGACGTTATCTCCTGGCACTGATCGCCTATGCCCGTCTACGGCTCCTCGGTACGCTTGTCCTGTTGCTCTGCGCCGGCCTCACCGAGGGCTGCGGGCTCCTCTTGTTGGTGCCTTTCCTGCACATTATCGGGTTCCCCCACGACGGCAGTGCTCCCGCAGGTTTGAATCTCATGGCACAGCAAGGATTCGCTCGCCTTGGCCTGCCCATGACCTTGCCCATGATGCTCGCCTTGTATGTGAGTCTCGTGGCCTCCCACGCGGCACTCCTGCGCTGGTGTACCGTGTTGATGTCTGAGATGCAACTCGGCTTTGTCGATCACCTCCGGATTCGACTTTACACGGCGATTGGCCGGGCCAACTGGCTCTTCTTGTCACAACGGCGCACCTCAGACTTCAGCGCCACGCTCACCGCCGATATCACGCGCATTGGGCAGGGTACGCACTGTGTCCTCGATGGCCTGGTTGCCGGAGTGCTCATGGTGGGGCACATCCTAGTGGCCTGCCGCCTCTCTGTGGTCATGACCCTGATCGCGTTGCTGACCGGTGGGATCTTGTTCGCCATCCTGTGGCCCCAAGTGCAGCGGGCCCGCGCCCTGGGGACGCTGTTGACGCACGCCAACCAGGACATCTTCGCGACGGTCTCCGAATTTCTCAATGGCATCAAACTGGCCAAGAGTTATCACGCGGAAGCCCGCTACAGTTCCACCTTTGCCGCCACCGTGTTCACCCTACGCCAGCGTGTGCTGCGCTTCATGCGTAGTAACGCCACCGTGCAGATGATCTATCAGATTGGCGCCACCATCGTGCTGAGCCTGCTTGTCTATATTGCAACGACAGTGCTCGCGCTCCCCATGGCCAACCTGCTGGTCCTGGTGTTTGTCTTTGCGCGCCTCCTGCCCATGCTCTCCAGGGCGCAGCGTAATGTCCAACAAGTGATGTATATGCTACCGTCTTTCGCCAAGACACTGGAAATGGAAGCCAGTTGTCACACCGCTGCCGAGGCCAGCGAGGAGGACAGCGACTGGCTCCCAGCGTTGCACCACGCGGTGCGTTTCCAGCACGTGTCCTTCCGGTACGACACCCAGGCCGCCCAGGCGACACTGAGCAACATCAACCTGGTCATTCCGGCACGCCACACCACCGCCCTGGTGGGACCATCAGGCGCCGGGAAGAGCACCCTGGCGGACCTCATCATGGGCTTACTCACGCCAGATACCGGCGTGGTGCTGATCGATGACGAGCCGCTCGGTGCGGAGCGCCTGCCGTGCTGGCGTCGGAAAGTCGCCTACGTCCCCCAGGATACCTTTTTGTTTCATGACACCGTGCGGGCCAACCTCCTGTGGGCGCAACCAGATGCCTCGGAAGCCGCGCTGTGGCAGGTACTCCAGCTCGCCGCTGCCGAGACGTTTGTCCGCGAACTGCCCCAGGGGCTCGACACGCTGGTAGGCGACCGCGGTATCCGTCTGTCTGGGGGCGAACGTCAGCGCCTTGCCCTGGCGCGGGCGCTGTTGTATCAGCCCTTACTGCTGCTGCTGGACGAGGCCACCAGCGCGCTGGACGTGGAGCATGAGCAGCGCATTCAGCAAGCGATCGACGATTTGCACGGGGAGTTGACGATCGTGATCATTGCGCACCGCCTGTCCACCGTGCACCGGGCCGATCACATCGTGGTCATCGACCATGGCCATGTCGTAGAAACCGGCGCTTGGGAGGAGCTGAGTACCCGTGCCGGCGGACGGTTCCAGGCGTTGTTGCGGCTGCAAGCGCCTGCCTGAGCTGTCAGGCCACACCGCTGATGTTCATTCTCAGCAATCTCTGTCATACTGTCCTTCAAGGCTTGCAAGAACAATGGGTCTGCAGTATAGTGTCCGCGCTTTACAATCGGATGGGGATATGTGCTCATCTGTCACACAGTCATATCATCCTTACGTCATCGGGGTACCGCAATGGATCTGGATGCTTTTGATGCAACGGAGCTCATCCATAGCGTGTGGGAACTCCGCCAGACTGCTCTGCAACTTGGCGAATCCTCCGGCACGAAGTTCCTCTGTCCGAGCTGTGAACGACTCAAGCCCTTCGCCGGGGATGAGGCGCTTGACTACTACAACAACTCCGGCGGTCTGATCCTGGCGTGTAATGACTGCTTGCTCGATTTCCATATCCGTCGCGGTGTCGAACGCGTCAAGCAGATGTAATCGTGAAACATGTTCTGTGCATTCCACTCCTCGGCTATTTGAGCCTCATCAGTCTCCTGGCCGTAGGGCTCGGCGGGTGTGAGGCTTTACATCATACGTATAGTTTTTCTGAGCCCATCAGTACGACGTTGCCCGTGCAAGTGACAGGGGATGACCTCTGGGTGACCTCATTACCTGTGGGCGCTGACGTCTATATCCAACCCTATATCCCTGAGCAAGTGCCGTCGCATGCCACCGACCCTGCCGCGGTCCGTGGGAAGACGCCGCTGCGTGTCACACTACCGCCAGGGAGCTACTGGATTGAGTTGGCGTTAGAGGCCGACGCGTTCGAGAGCTATTTCACGCCGCCGTATGATGATGCCCAATTTGAGCCCGATGGCGCCGCCTCTGAAGCCTTGCTCTTTCGCCCGTTTGCGCCGGGTGAGAAACGGCGTGTACTGCGGTACTATCGACTTGAGAAAAAGGCCCAGCAAGGGCAGACGCTGATCGCGCTCTTCCATCCGCGTGGAGTCCCTATGGAGCGCGTTGCCGCCCTCTATCCACAAAGCGACCAATACCGCTTTGCTCCTGAGGCGGTGCAGAACCTCTTGCAGCAGGTGCAGATGCCACGCCAGGCGCAGGAGCCGTTCCTGATTCTCCTGCGGCGCGGCGGCAAAGCGTTTTGGAGCGTACGCGATGAATATGCGGTGGCGCTGGAACTCCAGCCCGAAGCGATTACCGGGCGCGTTGTCACCCTCTACACCGGGACGAAACCGCCGTCTCCGCTCCTGCCCGATGGTGGGGGATTTTGAGAGGGATGGCTAGCCCGTTGGCCCCAGACATCGCAAGCCCATAGGCGATGTGCTTGCCCCTGCCCCTCGGGAGCGCGGTGCGTGGAAGGAGGCCATGCGGAAGCGTGTATGGCTTATGGGACTCACGGTGGTGTGATCTGTCCCGCAAGAGCCAGCATGGTGCGGTCGCCAGGTTGCAGGAGTCCGTCCGGGTGGGCGAGATGGAGCACACGGCGCTGGAAGTTGACAATGGCGCTGATGGTCCGCGGGCTCATGACCCCGTCCACGGCCAGAGGGCGGTGCGGCGCTTGCAGGTGCCTATTCAACAGGGCCTGCACCAGTTGCACGTCCTCGGTACGATTTAAGCCTCCGTGCCCCACTGAAGCAACCATCCTCTGCATGATCAGCCCTTTCCTCGCCGACAGCAGTGCTCTCTTCTAGCATCCGGCCATCGAGGATGCTACACTGCCTGAACATCTGTATACCCTCGAGCGTTACCATCCTGCGGCGAGCGGGCCGAGCATAGTGCCGCCCGCTCCTGGAGTCAAAAGGAAAAGGGGCGCCCCTGCAGCCTATGAGAGAGCTCGCACTATGAATGACGTGTACGATGCCTCAGCGATTGAGGTATTAAGTGGCCTGGAACCGGTGCGCAAACGTCCGGGCATGTTTACCGACACCACGCGCCCGAATCATCTGGCCCAGGAAGTGGTGGATAACAGCGTGGATGAAGCCATTGCCGGCCATGCCAGGCACATCGACGTGACGCTCTACCAGGATGGCTCCTTGGCGGTCAAAGACGACGGGCGTGGCATGCCGGTGGATCTCCATCCCGAGGAGCAGGTGCCAGGCGTGGAAGTGATCCTGACACGTCTACATGCCGGCGGCAAATTTTCCTCCAAAAACTACCGTTTCTCCGGGGGCTTGCATGGCGTGGGCGTCTCAGTGGTCAACGCGCTGTCCACCCGTCTGGATGTCTGGGTGCGCCGTGGCGGGCAGGAATACCACATGGCCTTTGCCCATGGTGACAAAGTTTCCGACCTCGTGGTCGTGGGACCAGTGGGTCGCCTGAACACGGGCACCACGGTGCGTTTTTGGCCAGATACGAGCTACTTCGAGTCGCCGCAGTTTTCCGTGCCACGTCTGTGCCATATTCTCCGCGCCAAAGCGGTCCTGTGCCCTGGATTGCGGGTGCGTTTCCACGATGAACACACCGGGGAACGCCAGGAATGGCGCTACCAAGAAGGCTTAAAAGCGTATCTCCGCGAGGCCCTGCTGGACATCCCGACCTTGCCGGATGAGCCCTTCGTCGGCGGCTTAGAAGGGGCACAGGAAGTGGTCGACTGGGCCGTGGTGTGGCTGCCCGAGGGCGGCGAGGCGATCACGGAAAGCTATGTCAATCTCATCCCCACGGCGCAGGGTGGTACGCACGTCAACGGCCTGCGCACTGGACTCACCGAAGCCATGCGGGAATTCTGTGAGTTCCGCAACCTGTTGCCACGCGGTGTGCGCCTCGCCCCGGAGGATGTCTGGGAAGACTGCAGCTATGTCCTGTCCGTCAAACTCGAAGACCCGCAGTTTACCGGGCAGACCAAAGAGCGGCTGTCCTCGCGTCAGTGTGCCGCGTTTGTCTCTGGTGTGGCGCAGGACGCCTTCAGCCTGTGGCTCAACCAGCATCCCGAAAACGGCGCCCGCCTCGCTGCCCTGGCCATTACACATGCCCAGGACCGCTTGCGGCTGAGCAAAAAGGTGGTACGCAAGCGCGACATGAGCGGCCCCACGCTGCCGGGGACGCTGGCGGACTGCACCTCGCAGGATCCGGCACGCACCGAGCTCTTTCTGGTGGAGGGCGACT
>SXGT01533363.1_pt1 | contig 44308 bp, 35 predicted proteins | sample 3176221 | NCBI WGS metagenome assembly SXGT01 (sample SAMN11356862, study PRJNA531348) | freshwater metagenome | isolation source: freshwater sample F1-120 | place: China: Fuxian Lake, Yuxi | collected 2017-12-25 | reverse complement strand
GGCTCGGTCGTCGCCCGCACCAGCGCGGCGTGACGATGAATCCGGTCGATCACCCGATGGGCGGCGGCGAAGGCCGCACCTCCGGCGGTCGGCATCCATGCTCGCCGTGGGGTCAGCTCTCCAAGGGGCTGAAGACCCGCAACAACAAGCGCACCGACGGCATGATCGTCAAGCGCCGTGGTCAGAAGGGTTAAGCCATGCCGCGTTCAGTAAAGAAGGGGGCGTTCGTCGACGGCCACCTGGCCGAGAAGATCGCCGCCGCCCAGGCGACGCAGTCGAAGAAGGTCATCAAGACCTGGTCCCGCCGGAGCACGGTGACGCCGGACTCCATCGGCCTCACCTTCGCCGTCCACAACGGCCGGAAGTTCGTGCCCGTGTTCGTCACGGAGAACATGGTCGGCCACAAGCTCGGCGAGTTCGCTCCGACCCGCACCGTCCACGGACACTCGGGCGACAAGAAGGCCAAGGTCAAGGGCAAGTAGCCCTGTCCGGTCCCTTCCGACGCAAGGAGCCTGCGCTTGCGCAGGCTTTTTGTGCGTGTTTTCCGCGGGACCTGTCACGGCGAGCTCTTGCGCGCTAGCTTGGCTCTTCAGTGACCTACGCGCTGGGAATTCTCGATCGCCTCTTCGTGGTCTACTGGCGCGGCCAGCCGGACACGGCGGCGCTCGACACGATCCTGGCCGAGGTTCAGACCCGGTATACGGACCTCGATACCAAGCTTCTCTACGTCACCGTGATCCCCAGGTACCTCGACGCTCCGGACGGCTTTGGCAGGGCGGCGCTCTCCAGGTTCGGGGAGCGCGCCACGCCCTTCGTGGAGTCGACGCACATCATCCTCGAGGGCGACGGCTTCCGGGCCTCCATCCAGCGCAGCGTGGTGACCGCGATGTACTTCTTCCGGCGCAACGTCTCTCGCGTTCACATCTACTCGAGCATCGAGGAGGCGAGGGGGATGCTGGCGGTGCTCTCCGGCCTGGAGCCCGGGCTCATCGGTCGCGCCATCGAGGCCTGCGGGACCCTCCAAGTCTAGCTCAGGAGGCCCAGCCTGGGGTTGTCCACGGTGAGGTTGCGTATGTGCTGGAGGAACTCGTTTCGGAGGAGCGACGAGACGATCCAGGTGTAGCCGTCGCCCAGGTCACGGAAAGGGGCTGCGTGAGCGCGCTCCTTGCTCTCGCAGAGGTACACGAACGCGCTCCGGCCCTTGGCCCAGTACTGCCCGCGGCAGGCCTGGAGCAGCGCGGTGGCCGCGCTCTCCCGGAGCTCTGCAGGGAGGGGGCCGAGAGGCACGAGGCGCACGGCGTCGAGCATGTTGAAGAGGTTGGTTCCCCGCTCCGCGGACTCCAGGATGGCCGCGACGCAGGCCACGCCATCCACGCGCGCGACAAGGACGTTGCGCGTGCGGATCATGTGGGCGGCGCCCCAGCGCGCCCGCAGGGCGGGGAGCGCGAAGCGCTCGGGGACCAGATCAAGGGCCTCGACGTAGGCCCTGGGGCGCGTGGCGGCCAGGGCGCAGAGGACCTGGTCGATCTCCTGGGGCGTGGCCTCCTCGATCGAGAGCGTGCGCGTCCTCGGGGCGCGGGTGGGCTCACAGGGCACCTCGATGAGGCGGAGGGGGACGACGCAGGCCAGCCCGGTCGCGGCGTGCCGCTCGGCAAACTCGAGGTGAGCGATCTGCATCCACCGGACGTGGCCCTCGCAGTACCCGAGCATCCACGCGAAGTCCTCCCCCGGTTCGAAGGGCTCGTAGGCCCGCTCGTAGAGCTCTCGGAGGATGCGCCGCGACTCGCTGCGCGGCATGTAGGGATCCTTGTTCTTGGCCATCTGGTGGCCCATCCAGGTGTTCGTGTAAGGCCGGATCATGGAGACCGACGCCGTCACCTCGGGGCCGTCCGCGTGGTGTACCACCCGGAAGCCCACGTCCTCCTTGCCGTCGAGCCTCTTCGCGACCTCGAAGGCGTCGAGCCGGAGATCCTCGAAGGCGCTGGGATCCTTGTTCGAGAGCCCGAAATATCCGGATTTTGCGTAGAGAGACCAGACGCTCTCGTTCGAGTATGCGCCTATGCGGGTGCGGGGGTGGATATGGTTGGCGACCAGCAGCCGGTAGCGATCACGGACCCGCTGCTCCCTGGGGACCACCCGGCCGCCGCAGACGGTGCCGTGGTTGCTGTTCTGGGTGAACAGGACCTCGATCGTGAGCGGGAGGGGATCGCCGCCAGGATCGTCGTGGAGGGTGGCGACCACGGCGCGCCCCCGGTGCCAGGGGACCTGCCCGGTGTCGTGGGGCAGCAGGAACTGGAGCCCCTCGTAAGAGAAGTTGTTCACCCGCGCCGCGCGGACCCCCCTCGGCTCCTTCAGGAGCAGCCCCAGTGCCGAAGGAGCGCTCACACGCTTCGACCGGCGGGCATCGACGCCCGATCGAGGTCCGCCGGGTGGGGAAATCATCAGGTTCCGCGCGACCCTGATCGAACTGGAGCTCCGCATCGATGTCTCCGAACACCTCTCTACACTTTACTATGTTACGGATTTTCTGGTTCGTCACGGAAATCGTCGCGCTCGCCACCCGTGGCTTTTTTTTTCGCCTTTTTAGCGCATCGAGGGCCGGTAAGGACCCAGGAGTCCAGGAGGGCGGCTCGCCGGAAAAGTGATGAGATGGCCCCACTTTGCAGGTAGCCTTTCGCTGCGGGCGCGCCGGCAACGATGAGCTATCTTCAGGCCAACGAAACCATCGGCAAGTACGAACTCCTCTACCCCATCGGTGGAGGGGCGATGGGCGAGGTATGGGCCGCGAGGTTCCTCTCGTACGGGGACGTGGAGTTCCGCGTAGCGCTCAAGATCATCCATGCCCGGCTCGCCGCCGAGAGGCGTTTCAGGGAGGCCTTTCTCGAGGAGGTGCGCGCCGGGGCGCTCATCTCGCATCCCAACGCCGTTGGCACCTTCGATCTGGGCGTGGAGGGCGAGGTGCTCTACCAGGCGATGGAGTACGTGGAGGGCGACACGCTGGTCGGCGTTCACCAGCGGGTGCGCGAGCGCGGAGAGAGGGTTCCCCTGGCGATCGCGCTGCGCATCGCGGCGGATCTATGCGCCGGGCTCCACGCCGCCCACGAGCTGCAGCAGGATGGCGAGGCTCGCTCCATCCTCCACCGTGACGTGTCTCCCAGGAGCGTCCTCCTGGGGACCAACGGCGTCGTGAAGCTGCGCAATTTCGGTCTTTCCCAGCTGAAGGCCCGCCTGGCCGAAGAGCTGCAACCGGGATGGGTTGACGACGATCCAAGCTACGTCTCGCCGGAGCAGGCCCGGGGCAGCGAGGTCGATCGCCGGACCGACGTGTACTCCGTCGGCGTCGTGCTCTACGAGCTGGTCTGCAACCGCCTGCCCCACGACCGTACCACGAACGCCGCGTACCGCCGCTCCGTCTCGGCGGGGGAGCCCCCGGCCGAGATGCCCAGGGACGTGCCCGCGGAGGTCTGCAGCATCGTGCTTCGGGCCATCGCCGCCGATCGCGAGGCCCGGTACCCGACCGCCCAGGTCTTCAGGGACGATCTCGAGGCCCTCCTCAGGAAACACCCCCCGAGGATGGCCTCCTTTGCGAGCGCGTGTGCGGCGCGGCGTGATACATCCCTCCCGGCGTCGCGCGCCGACTCGAACCTCGAGCCTCCGCTGCGCGCCGCACGGGCGCGTGCCGTCGCCATGACCATCACCGAGAACCCCCCAGCAATCCCGCCCAGCACGGCCACACCCTCGAGCAAAGGCTCGCCCAAGGTGACCGACTCCATCGAGACGACCAGGCCCGCGCTCCTGTTCTTGCACGGTTTCTCCCTCGATCACAGGATGTGGCGAGCGCAGATAGAGGCGCTGCACCCGGCCTACCGGGTCGTCACCGCCGACCTGCCCGGCTTCGGTCCTCAGGCGCGCGACTGCGGGCTCGTATCTCCGGCCGAGCAGCTCACGCGCGTCATGGACAAGTGCGGCGCGCTCAAGGCGCACCTGATCGGGCACTCCATCGGCGCCGCGGTCGCCATCGATTTCGCGCTGCTCTTTCCTCGTCGCGTGCTGTCGCTCACCCTGGTCGACCCGCTGATGCTGGGGCGCCGCACGGGCATCGAGGCGTGGGGTCGCTGCGTGAGCCTGGCCAACGAGGGCGATCTCCACACCGCGATAGACGTGTGGCTGGACGACCCGCTCTACGCCCCGGCCCGTCGCAACGAAAAGCTCTTCGAAGAGGTGCGTGCCATGGCCCTCGACTACCGGGCCGCCCACTGGCTTGGGCGGGTGACCAACCGCTGGTCGGACCCCGATCCTTATCCCCGCCTCGAGGAGCTCGACATCCCCGCCCTGGTGATCGGCGGCAAGCTCGACATCCCGAGCTTCAAGGCCATGGCGGACGCCTACGCCAGGGCGCTGCCGAAGGTCCGGCGGGAGGAGCTCGACGACGTGGGCCACCTCGCCAACATGGAGGCGCCCGCCCGCTTCAACCGTCTCCTCATCGACTTCATCGAGCAGGTCTCTCCCGACCACTGACCGGACTGGACGCGGCCTCGGAGGATGCTAGCTTGCCAGATCCGTGCCCGCGATAGGGCGGGTAAGCGAGGTCATGATCATGAAGCAAGTGGTTGCGCTGGGCGCCCTGATTCTGGGCGGCATCGTCGTGGCATGTGGAGCCTCTGCGGCCCGCGGCCAGTTCGAGGACAAGGTCCCCGACGCGGCCGTCGTGGTCGACAGCGCCACGGCGCCGCTGCCTGAGACCGGCCCGCTCTTCAACGACGCCGATCCGACCGAGGAGCTCTCGCCCCAGGGCACCTGGACCGGCACGGTCTACACGCCCGCGGCCGATATTCCCATCTCCGGGGCCCTCGTCTACCTCACTCCCAAGAAACCGGAGCCCATCCCCGACGGCAATTTCTGCGATACCTGCGTCCAGCTCAATGCCAAGTACCCCAAGGCCCTGACCAAGTTCGACGGCACCTTCAGCCTGGTGGCGAACCGCCCTGGCAAGCAGTACCTGGTCATCCAGAAAGGCCAGTTTCGCAGGGTGCTCGAGGTCGACGTGAAGCCGGGGGACGTGCGCGTCTCCAAGAAGGACTCCTCGTTCGTCAGCCGCAAGGACGCCGCCACCGGGGATATGGTCCCCAGCATCCTGGTATCGACCGGGAACTACGACGAGATCGAGAAGACGCTCGACAAGCTTGGAATCACCTCCTACGACAAGGAGAGCGAGAGCAACGAGAAGCGATTCCTGAGCGACGCGGCCAGGCTCGCGCGCTACCATATTCTGTTCTTGCCCTGCGGCTCCTGCGTCACCGGCGGCGGAACCAACTTCTCCGCCGACGATCCTGCGGTGAAGAAGGGACTCAAGGATTTTGCCACCGCCGGCGGCAAGGTCTACGTCACAGACTGGAAGCAGGGCTTCGTGAGCGAGCCCTTCCCCGAGTATGTCCAGTTCGAGCAGGCTCGAGGCTGCACCGGGGCTGGCTACGAGTCGAGGGCCATCGTGACCGACGACGGCCTCCGCGACTGGCTGAACGGTCTGGGCCACACCACCTTCAATCTGGAGGCCAACTACCAGACCGTGACCCGCGTGAAGAGCATCCTGGTGAAGGACAGCATGGGCGTCGAGAAGCCGTACACACCCAAGGTGTGGATGAGTGGGCGCAAGAACATCACCGGCCCCGAGACGGTCAACACCCTCTCGTTCGAGTATGGCTGCGGCCGTGTGCTCTACAGCACCTACCACACCGAGCCGAGCACCGGCAGCGGCCTGTCCCCCCAGGAGAAGGCGCTCTTTTACATCCTCTTCGAGGTGGCGGCCTGTGTCATCGAGCCCGTCATCCCCAAGTGAAGCCCCCTGGTCCAGGGGTGTCGAGGGCTCCCGGGCGCTCGTTCGCAGCGCCATGATACTGCGCTGCAATGTGAAATTGCATTTTTGCAATGCCTCGGGCACATCCGGTTGAGTAAGTCCCTGGCAGCACGACGGCGTAGCCATGGCACGGCGCTCGCATGAGGGACGGGGCAGGTACTGCGTCAGAGAAGGCCTCCCCCCCCGGCCTGGACGACGTGGTACCTGTTTTTTTGTCTGCGGGCTCTTCCGCGGTCGTAGATTGCTGGGCTTCGCTGTCACGTAGTGACGCGCGGCCCCCCTTGCCGGTATGCTGCGCTCGCCCATGAGCGAAGACGAGTGGCGCTGGGCTGATCCAGGCGGACAACAGCGGCGCATTCACCTCGAAGATCTGCGCGCCGCGCTCGCCGCGGGCTTCGTCGCGGCGAACGCTCCGGTGTGGCGTGCGGGGTGGAAGGCATGGGTCGCGGCGCGTGATGTGACCGACCTCCAGCCGGAGGGCGCGCCGGACCAGGGTGACCCGACCAGCCGACCGGGTCTGGAGAGAACGCTGCTCGCATCGAAGGTTCTGGAGGGGATCAGGGGCGAAGGCGAGCCTCCCCCTCCGGCTCCCTATGTACCTGCGACGACCACGCTGGCCATCGCCTCCACCCGCCTCGTCGACGCCGCGAAGCCCGCGCTCCCCGGGCCGTCGAGGAGAGCGACGACCACGCAGATCGGGCTCGCTCCTTTCCTGCCGTCCGGTCTGCCGCGTCCAGCCGCTGCGCCCGCGCCCGCTGCGTCGCCCGCGCCCGCTGCGTCGCCCGCGACCCTGAAGACCCAGATCGGGGTCCCGTCGCTCTCGCCTTCCGGGCCGCCTGAGCCTCGTCTCGAGGAGGAGATCTCGTCGTCGTCGCTCGAGATCCTCGACGACGAGTCCACCTGGGAGATGCCGTCGATACGCCTCTCCCCCAAATCGCGAGCGTCGTCTGCGCCTTCCCGCCCGTCTGCGCCTCCGCTGCCGACACAGGCCTCTGCGCGTCCTCCGCCTGTCGCTCGTCCGTCTGCGCCTCCACTGCCGATACAGGCCTCTGCACCTCCGTCCATCGCTCGCCCTCGTCCTGAGCCTCCTCAGGTTCCTCGGGTGATCGAGGAGCTCTCGTCCGGGGAGCTCGAGAGCGAGGAGTCGGGCGCGCGCTCTCTTCCGCTGGAGCGGGGGGCGCGGCCAGAGGCTCCAGCGGTCCCTGAACGATCGGAGGAGAGCAGGGCGCAGGCTCCGACGGTCGCCGGGCGGTCCGCGGCCGGCACTCGCAAGATCCTGTCGACGACGATCGTCGGGGTGGCGCCTCCTGGGCTCGTCGAACGATCGGCGTCGAGCAAGGTCCTGTCGACGACGATCGGGGGGTTGGCGCCTCCAGCACCGCTGAGCAGTAGCGACGCGGGGTCTGCCTCGGGTTCGTCTGCGCCTGTCATGTCCGCGCCTGTCGTGTCCGTGCCCGAAGCGCCCGCCGTGTCCGTGCCCGAGGCGCCCGCCGTGTCCGTGCCCGAAGCGCCCGCTGCGACCGAGGCGCCGGTCCTATTCCAGGCGTCCGTCACCCCCCAGCCGCCCGTCACCCCCCAACCGCCCGTCGTGTTCAGCACGCCCGAGGAGCCTCGACCCGGGGGCTCGGCCTCGCCCGCCTCGGTCCAGGTGGCCGCTTTCTTCGGCAGGACGGAGGAGCCGGATGGCGCCGAGCCTCCCTCGCCCGGACGCCCCGTCGACCCGCTCGCCGCGACGGTGGTGGCGGCGGAGTCCACGGAGGGCAAGGGCGACGCGCCGTCGACGCATCCAGGGATCCCCGGGGTTCCACCCGCCGAGCCGCGGAGCCCCGAGCCTCCGCCAGGGGAACCCCGCCTCGCGCCTCCCCCGGGCGATGGCGTCGAGCCCGCCAAGGGGCCCCCCTCATCGCTCGATGCGTTCAGGCGCATCGTCGCGCAGAACCCTCTCGTCAAGCCCGTGATCGGCGTGGTTGGCGCGTCGCTGCTGATCCTCCTGGTCGTCGTGATCGTCAAGGTGGGGCGAGGCTCGTCGAGCGGGACATCGGCGAGCGCCACGACCAAGGCACCTCCTCCGTCGAGCGCCCCGGCCCAGGTGGCCATGCCAGTGGCGTCCTCGGCTCTTCCCCTGGCTCTGTTGCCTGCCGGCGTGACGTGCCAGGTGAGTGGTAGCGCGGTGACGCTCGCTCCCAGGGCCGTGGTCTCGGCGGGAGCGGAGGTTCTGGCGCGCGATGGGGTGCTGGCGGTGGGCTTCGCGCCTGCGCCCAGGGAGGCTCAGGTGCTCCGCCTCGCGGCCGACGGACTCGCTCCCAGCGTGGCCGCGAGGGGCCGCGTCGGCGAGCCGCTCAAGAGGGTGCAGCCGCTGCTCCGCAAGGGCAAGCTCGAGATCTCCGCCGAGATCGACAAGAAGGTGCTTGGGCTGGCTCAGCGCCGCGCGGTCGACAGAGAGCCTGCGCTCGACCTGGGCGTCCTCCCGTCGCGGCTCATGTTCGCGCCGCACGGGCGAGGCGGGGCCAGAGAGCTCGTGACCCTGGAAGGCACGGGGGACGTGGAGGCCCTCCGCGTCGCTCCGCTCGCCGACGAGAAGGGGGTCGTCTTCGCGTTTCGCAGGGACGGCGCCGTCTGGGCTGGGGCAGCCACCGGTGGCGACGCTCTGACGCTGAAGGGAAGCATCGTGCGTGTCGCTGGCCTGGGCGCCCAGGTGGGCGCTCCGGCCGTCGCCTCGAGCGGCGATGTCGTCATGGTCGCCTGGGCCGATCGCGCGGTCGCCGACGCGCCCTGGGCGCTCCGCACCTTCACCATCAAGGCCGGGGTCTCGGAGGTGTTGTCCAGGAGCTTCGAGCTGCCCAAGGGGGGCATAGGCACCCAGGCGATCTCGCCGTCGCTCGTGTCCCTGGGAGGGGGAGCCTTCTTGCTCGCCTGGGCCGAGGGGCCCATGCAAAATCACCAGGTGCGGGCGCAGGTGTTCGAAGGCGACAAGGGAGAGCCCTCCGGCGAGGCCCTCACGATCTCGGAGAGCGGGGTCAACGCGGGGCAGCCGCGAGGGGGCGTGGGCGAGGGCGGCCGCGGGGTGTTGGTGTATTTTGCATCCAAGGACGGGCGCTTCGAACTGGTGGCGACCCCCATCGTGTGCGCCAAGGGTTCGCGGTAAGCTCCCGCTCAACGATGACTCCCATGGCTCCTCGCAGGAAATTTGGTTCGATCCGGGCCAGGGTGCTCGCTCTCGGCATGACGCTCGTTGGCCTCTGGGCCTGCTCTCTCCCCAACACCCGGGTCGCGCGTGGCCAGCTCGCCTCTCTGGGGATGAGCCCTTACGACGACTACTTCAAGAAGGTCCACGCCGAACAGGTCTCCAGCACCACGTGGCCGGACGATCGCCGCGAGGCGCGCAAGCCCCTGGTGACGACCCTCGGTCTCCTCCCGGACGCGAGCTCCGACGTCATCGTCGCCGCTGCCAGGGAGCGCGTGAGGACCCAGGGGCTGGCCTCCGTCGTGAGCATCGTCGACGGCGTGGCCTCGCGCGAGCTCGCCCGGGCCGAGAGGCTCGACGGCGTGGCCAAGCACCTCGAGGAGCTCGCCAACGAGGGCGACGATCTCTCACCCCGGACCGTCAAGGATTTCCCTGCCGACTCCTCGAAGCGGCGGGACGCCCAGAACGAGCTGGGCGCGGCGGTCGACGCGCTCCGTCAGCTGGCGATCTCGGCGCGCAGCCAGACCCGAGAGACGAGGCGCTTCGTCGCCGAGCTTGGCGAGGCGACCGGCACTCACCACGCCGCGCCTTCTGCTTCGGCTCCCCCTCCGTCGCCACCGGCCGCGCCCTCAGCTTCCTCAGCTTCCCCCGCCCCCCCCGCCGCCCCCACTCCTCCCAAGAAGCCCCCCGCAAAGCCCGTGGCCAAGCCTGCCGAGCCCAAACCGGCCGAAACCAAGCCCCCGCCCAAGCCCCCCGGCGAGGAGTTCACCCCTTGAGACCCACGGACTGGAAGTCCGGGGCAGCAAAAAACCGATGGAAAGGGCACTCCAAGTCCTCCGCAGCGGAGGACTCCCAAACCCAGAGGCCGTAGGGCCCATGGGAGAGGCTTCTTCTTTCACCCCGCAGCGTCCTGCGCCGCAAAGGTGAACGATGCTCGTCACACCATCGCGTCCCTGGTTGGCCAGGGAGCTCGTGTCGGGAGGCGACATGACATTCTCGACGCGTCAGGGCGGTCGTGTCATTGGGCGACGGGATATCCCCGGGCCTTGAGGCTGGTCGTGTTGGGGGACGAGACGAGCTCTCCGAGCGCCGCGGGAGAGCATGTTGAACGGTGACACGCGTTCGAGCGCCCGCTGAAGGATCGGTTCTACGGTGAAAGCCCGCTCGCTCCACGTCCCGACGGAGCTGCGGCTGCTCGGGTTCTCGGGTACCCCGGTCGTCATGGGGATCTGGGCGCGTCGTGGGCTGACCTCGATATCCGGCGTGGTCCTGGCCGTGGTGGCGTGCACGCCGCCTAACGTGGCGGGCGATCCGCTGACGCCACCCACGCCGGGTGACGTGTTCGAGGGGGTGCAGTGCAGCGCTGTGCGCCCTCAGACCGAGCCCGATCTCATGGCCTGGGATCCAGGCTCGCGGTCGAACCTGGACCGGCTGCGTCGTCAGGGTGTGGTGGCGGTGCGCTACAAGGCCCAGGGGTGCAACGTCGAGCTGGAGCTGCCTCTCGAACTGCATCGGCACCGGCGGAAAATACCAATTCTTTTCTTACAGCGCCAACGAGCACAAGGTGGCGCACAACAAGAACGAGCTGTTCGCGGAGCTCCCGCTCGGCGCAGCGCGCCTCTCGGGCAAGATGAAAGGCAACCGCGCTCTCCGTACCGACTACATGCTTGCGGGGCAGTACGCGCTGCCGCCGGACTCGGCTTTCCGACGTGCGGATTTGCATGGGACCGACTGCGCGAGAGCGACGCATGTGGTCAACGCTGTGCACGTCGGCGCCTTCGCGATGGCTGCAGGCGAGCAGCGCACAATGGATGGGAGCGCGAGCCTCTTCGGCCTCGGCGCGGGTGGGGTGAGCCAGGCGGACGCCGAGATCCTCGGAGACGAGGGCAGCGCGGAGGCCTGCAAGGCGTCCCAGGCCGACGCCAACGAGAACGCTCGGTGTGCGGTGCCGCTCAGGATAGGGCTGGTCGCCCTGGAGGGCGCGGCTGCGCCTGTGCAGGCCCCGTCGGTTCCGGCGGTCGTGGCGCAGCCGTCGGCCCCTCTTCGGGCCGCACCGTCTCCACCCGCGGCCACCTCGGCATTCGTGGTGCTTGCCCCGGCGAGCGGGAGCTGCCCCGCCGGGATGGCCGCTGTCCCTGCTGGCCGGTTCATGATGGGCTCCAACGACGGTGCGGCGAACGAGAAGCCAGTCCACCGCGTGGATGTGGGTGCGTTCTGCATGGATGTGACGGAGGTCACGACTGACGCGTACGCGGCCTGTGTGAGGACAGGCGTCTGCTCGGCGGCGGGCACCCACAGCCAGTACTGCAACATGGGGCAGGCAGGGCGAGGTAACCACCCGATCAACTGCGTGGACTGGAATCAGGCGACCGCATACTGCCGGTGGGCGCGCAAGCGTCTGCCGACCGAGGAGGAGTGGGAGTACGGGGCGCGAGGGGCCGAGGGAAAAAAGTATCCCTGGGGAAGCGCGGAGCCAGGCGCTCAGCTCTGTTGGAATCGGGGAGAGAGCAAGCAGGGGACCCGTCCTGTGGGCAGCTTTCCTTCAGGCAAGAGCCCCCACGGCCTTGAGGATATGGCAGGGAACGTGTGGGAGTGGACGTCGAGGGCCTACACAGAGGACTACGGCAAAAAACGATCCAACGCTCTCCAGGCTTCTCGAGTCATCCGCGGCGGCAGCTGGTACGACGACAATCCCGCCATCGTCCGGTGTGCCGATCGCGTCAGCCTTGCGCCCACGAACAGCGTCAACCTTGCCGGGTTTCGCTGCGCCCGGTGACATTTATTTGTACGCGTTCACGGGTGGGCCATCGGGCTTCAGAGTGTGTCGGAAAATCGGCCCGCCAGGCCCGACCGTCGGCGAACCACAGCGACGTCCGCATGCCCGCGGACTGGAAGTCCGGGGTCAGGGCGTGTTGCACTTGTCGGTGCCGTCCGGGCAGAGCAGCTTGGGCGCGATGAGCACCCTCTGGGTGGCCGTCGCCTTCTGGCCTGCTGGATCGGTGACCTCGACGGTGACGTCCAGAGGCTTTCCGAGAAAGCCCTTGTAGGTGGTGCCCAGATCGCCGCCGGCGTCGAGCTGGAAGCGGAGGCCGAACAGCTTGCAATAGCCGCCCTCGTCCGTGTCGAACGTGAAGACGAAGGCCGTGGGCGAGGCCTTCAGGCCTCCGTCCGGCTGCACTGCCGAGAGCGCCGTGCGAGTGCCTGCCTGCCTCAGGTTGCGCATGCGGATGGCCAGCCAGATGTGGTGGCCGCCCTGAGGGCCCAGCTCCATCTGGAGCGTCTCTCCGGGCTGGAGAGTGCTGAAGTCGGTCTGTCCCTTGCCGAGGATCAGCTCGGGCTTACCTCCCCCTGCTGGGCGGCAGACGTCCGGCGCGTTGGCCGGCCAACCGGCCGCGTAGGGTTCGAGCGCCTCCGGGGCCACGGCGGCGGGCACGCAGCGACCGGCGACGCAGGTCTCGCTGGGCGCGCAGGTGAGGGGAAGGGGGCCACCATGGGTATGGGCCGCGCCGAAGTCGAGGCAGCGCGAGTCCAGCCCGACCCGCAGGAGCTTCCTGGGGCCGGTCGCGAGGCGGGTCGTGGCCAGACGTCTGAGCACCGGCTGGGAGGAGCCGCCGCGGAGCTGCGGAGCCATGCCCTCGACGCTCACCTCGACCGGGGCATTTGCCTCTCCCTCAAGCAGGATCTCGATGGGGAAGGCGAGCAGCCCGCTCGCGCCCCTCTTGATTCTCTCATCCTTGACGGTCGCGCCGTTCAACTTGGCGATGACATGGAGCTCGTCGATGGTGGCGCTCACGTCGTCGCCGGTGATCCCGACCACGAGAGAGGCCGAGGAGGCGCCTCCCTTGTCGGTGCATCCTCCCGTGACCAGAGTGAGGGCCCCAGCCAGGAGCGCGAGCGAGAACAGGGAGCGAAGATGCTTCATGGCGGACCTCGTGGGTCGACGTTAGCACCCGCCGTGCCGCAGCAAAGAACCGCCGCGCCGCAGCCAGAAACCTGGGGTGGTTCATGGAACCAGCCCCTCGATCGGGCAGGCGTGTCGCGGTGTGCCACGCCGCCGGGCTCGAGAAACCATGTAAATTACATGCTCGCCAGGCCCGAGGAACCGTGCAAGAAACCATGTAAATTACACGCTCGCCAGGCTCGAGGAACCGTGTAGAACGCACGGGAAGATCACGCAGGGATCGAGGCCTGCGGGATCAGGGGCAGGGCCCCGCTCCTCCGCTCTTCACCTTGGCGAGCAGCTCGGCGAACTTGGCGGGCGGCATGAACTCGTTGAAGCGGGCCGCCTCCTTGCCCGAGCCGTCGATAAGGACGACCGTGGGCAGGCCGACGACCTTGTACTTGGTCTGGAGGCGCGCCACCTCCGGATCGTCGGGGTCGGTGGCGTCGACGTGGATGGCGAGGAAGCCCACGGCCTCGCTGCGGACCTTGGGATCGGGGAAGGTCTGCTCCTCGAGCTCCATGCAGGCCTTGCACCACGAGGCGCCGAAATCGATCATGACCGGCTTGTTCTCGGCGACCGCCCGGGTGATCGTCGCGCCCTCGGCCTCCTTCTGGACCCACACGATGGCGGGCGCGCTCCCGCTCTCGGCGGCGACGGCCCTGGGGGCGTTGAGCCAGCTTATGAAGAGGAACGCGCCGGCCACGGCCGGGAGGATCGACGCGAGCTTCATGGGCTTGGAGAGGTGAGCGATCGGCGATTTTCGGCGCTCGGCGAGCACGTGGACCGTGCCTAGGGCGATGCCCACGAGGAAGAGCGCCCCGACGCTGACGCCAAAGCCCAGCGAGGGGTGAACGACCTTCTTCACCGCGGGGAAGCTATCCCGGATATAGGCGAAGGCCATGTAGGCCAGGCCCACGCCGCTCGCCCATTTGATGCCCATCATCCAGGCGCCGCCCTTGGGCAGGTTCACCGCGAAGGTGCCCGCGATGAAGAACAGGATGCCCAGGCCCAGCGCGAAGGAGAACATGCAGATCGCGCCGAGCGCGACGTTCTTGGTCGTGGCGATCCAGGTGACCATCCCGGTCATGAAGGGGCCGGTGCAGGGCGCCGCGATGAGGCCCATGACCAGGCCCAAGACGAAGGCGCCCCGAAAGCCCACCCCGCCCACGCTGGAGAGGCGGTTGTTGAGGCTGGAGGGGAGCGCCATCTCGAAGGCGCCGAACATCGACGAGGAGAGGGCGAAGAAGACCAAGGCGAGCGCCCCGACCACCCAGGGGTTGGACAGGGCGCTCCCCATGAGCTTGCCGGAGAGGGCGGCGCCCACCCCGAGGGGCGTGAAGAGCGCGGCGATCCCGAGCACGAAGGTGGCCGAGAGGGCGGCGCCCCTGGCGCGGGAGGTGGTCTCGGTCGCGCCGAAGATGGACACCGTGATGGGGACCATGGGAAAGACGCAGGGGGTGAGGGCGCTCACGAAGCCGAAGAAGAACGACGCGCCCGCCGCGATGAAGGGGCTCTGGCTCGCGTATTTCTCGAAGCTCGAGGACTCGGAGCACTCGGCCCAGGCGAAGCTTGGCACCAGCAGCAGGACCATCAACACCATCGATGCGAGCATGAACGGAAAACGGCGTTTCACGGACAGAGCCTCCTTGGATGGTGTTCTCCGGCGAGAGGGGAGCGCAGCGTGAATGAACCCGGGAAACGATAGCAAACGTCTCGGGGATCGAGGCAAGCTCCGCGTCGCCTTGCGTATTCTCGGGCAATGAAGGGATCATCCACCCCATCGAGGAGGCCCTTCGTTCGAGACGGGGAGAGCAAGGACACGAAAGCCCTCGATGCGTCGGCGCAGGGAGCCGGGCATCGGGGGCTTCGTGAGGACGAAGACGGGCTCTACGGGAAGAGCGCCTTGAAGTCGGCCTGGGTCGTCGTCTCCTTGCAGCCCTGGCCCAGCGTGGGGTCCGGCTTGGAGGTCGCGTTTGTCTGTGTGTTGATCAGGTTGATCACGTAGGTGGCGAAGGTGCAGGCGTCCGGGCCTCCGTCGATCGGCGGCGGCGGCGGGTTGGGCGGCGGCGGGTTGGGCGGCGGCGGGTTGGGCGGCGGCGGGGGAGCGATGGCGTCCGTCCCGCCGTCGGTGGTTGTGACGGCGTCGTCCCCGCAACCACCCAGGCCAAAGACGCCCACGGTGATGCTAGCTGTTGCGAGTAAGGTCAATATCCATCTGTGCATGGTCTGACCTCCACTCAGTTCCTGAAATAGGAGCCGGACCCCGGAAATGGCGGCGCCAGGTAGGGGAACACCTCGTCGAACTGCTCGGGGCCGTTGAAGTTGGCGTCCGTGAAGGGGACGTTGCGGGCCGGGGCGTCGGCGTCGTTGCCGAAGAGAGCGCCCATGGCGACACGCAGGGTGATGTCCACCGTGTCGTCGCCGGGACGACGGCCGTTGGGGAAGCCCTGGAGATCGCAGCCTGGAAGGGTCGTGTCCGCCTGACGGGCGTCGTTGAAGCAACCCAGCGCACCCAGGCCGTTGGCCTTGGCGATCTGGACGGCCTTCGGGGTCGGCTCACCGAGCGTGGGGGCCGTGTTGAGGCGAAGGTACTCGAAGACGCCCGTGGTCGTGTTCTGGGTGAACTTGAGCTTCGAGTTGTCCGTCAAGGTGACCTCGATGCCCTGGGCGAAGGTCGCCACCAGATCGGTCCTGATCTTCTTGGGGGCGACGGCGCCGGCGGCTCCGTAGAGGAGCTCGATGATGGCGGGCAGAGTGGGGTGGGTGACGTAGTCCGCGATCTTGGCCGTGTCCTTCACCGGGAGCGAGCTGTACATGTCCTTGTCCTTGAGGCCGACGACGACCTCGTTGACCAGGGGCATGCCCAGGCGAGACACCTGGGTCCAGGCGCCGCCTTCCTTGGCGGGCAGGGCGTAGGTGGCGTTGGGGTTGAGCACGCGGGCCTGCCTCATGCTCGCCGTGGTCCAGCCTCCGATGATCGTGTTGGTCCCGGACGTGAGGCACGCTGCAGGAACCTCGAGCGCCAGGGTCGTCACGTTCTTGCCATAGAGCAGGCCGCTGTCGTCCGGGTTTCCCCCGACCCGTCCTCGGCCCAGCGGAGTGCTGCCGTTGGTGACCACGCCGGCGATACCGCCGCCGCCGATCAGGTCGAAGATCACCCCGATGTTGGCGGCGAAGCCCTCGGCCCTCTGCCCGGCAAAGACCTTGATCTTGCCGGCCGTGCAGCCCGGCATGTCAACCTCGGTGACGTGCGCCCTCGAGTAGGCCGGGTAGTTCGGGATGGTGCCGTTGCCGATGTTGTCGACCGGCTTCCTGAAGGGCACCGTGCCGATCGCGGCAGGAGCTCCCCCGCCCTTGACCAGGTTGAGCTTGTACGTCTCGACGACGTGCAGCTTGGAGTTGTCGGCCGCCGTGACGGGGCCGAGGTTCATCAGGGCGACGGAGTTGTCCTTCTTCATGCCCTCGAGCGTGATCGGAAGGACGAGGCCGGCGGCTCCGTTCAGGGCGTTCGTGAACTGGAACTGGAAGCTGAGATCGGGAACGCCGTCGGCGTTGTTGTCGATGTGGATCTCGTAGAGCGCCTCGGGGTCCAGCGAGAAGTAGTTGGGACCGCCGTACGCGTCCTGAAGGGGCAGGTAGTTGGCGAGGATCGTCACGTACGCCGCCCTGCCTGGCTCGTAGCTCCGGAACATGTAAAAATCGGTGCTGTCGACCTTCGGGTTCTTCGTCACGAAGGGAGCTTCGCGGTGACTGGATGCCCGGGCCTCGCCCGCGCTTCCCATGATGCACGCTCCTGCGGCAAGCGTTGCTGCTAGTAAAAGCCGTCCTCTCATGTCTCCTCCTCCACTCACCAAGTAATTTGGTAATAAACACCACCCGTGGCGCTGGACACACGTACCGGCAAGGATGTTTCGCCCAGTGCGGGAATCCCTACGCTACATGACGCTCCGAGTGATCACAATCGTGAACTGATGAGCCTTTCCGTAGGACCTACGCGCCACGGGCGCTCCCAGTTCGATGCTCCGTGCATTTATTTTACTGCCTCTCCACGGCGGACATCGGTTGCTTTTCTGGCCCGGTTCCGGTTCCATTCGCGCGCCGATGAGGGTCCAGATGCTCAAATGCCTGTTCATGGTCGCGATCGCGGTCGCGGCGCCGGCCGGGTGCAAGTCCAAGCCCCAGGAGGAGGCGAAGGTGGAGGCGGGCCCCGCATCGGCCTCCGCGCCCTCGGCCACGAGCCCGATCAAGTCGGCCAGCGCGCCGGCGTCCGGGGAGATCAACCCCGGCACCATCATGGAGAAGCTCGAGATGGAGGCGATGCACCGCCCCACCGCCAATCCCAGCGTCGAGGTCGTGTTCGACGCGATCACGAAGAAGCTGAACATCGTCCTCGAGGACAAAAAGCAGGTGGCAGGCTGGACCATCGGCGCGCGCTTCTGCCAGAAGGCCGTGACCAAGAGCTCCGTCCACGTGGTGGTGTGCGAGTTCACGGACGGGCCCAGCGCCGCCAAGGGCCTCGAGACCGCGTCATCAACCAACAAGTACCTCAAGAGGCGCGAGGTGCTCCTCCGCAGGTCCACCACGCTCTCGATCCACCCGACCGCCGAAACCAAGCAAGCCGAGGCGGACGCGAAGAAGATCAAGGACGCCTTCAACGCGCTCTGAGCCGCTCCGGCGCCCAGCCCTCGCCCAAGTCCAAGAGGCTGTCCTGCCGAGGTATAAGCCCTTTCCTAGAGCAGGCGAGAGGGAAATCACGGGGAGGAAGCGGGCCGTTGCCTGCTCCCCATGAGTTACCACCTCGCCCACCTCGGCGAAGGGCCCGTACCTTGGAAGGACAGGCTCCGAGGGCGCAGAGCTTTTCGTCCTCGATGGGCACTGGTAACTTGGATGTCCACAACAACCGCTCTCCAGCGGTTGGGCCCTTGGTTCCGGCGTGTAGCTAGAATCGTCCCTCCACCCCCATCACCACACCCCCCCCCCTCCCTTCCGGGAGGAAGCTTGGCTGGAAGAAGGGCCTCACCCCACCTCCTCCCCCGTCCGGGAGGGTCGGCTGGAGGATGGGCGCCCTCGCCGTCCTGGGGCCGATGGGCAGGGCGGGCAGAGGGCGCCGCTTGATCTCCACCCGCTCGGGCACGAAGCTCCACTGGGCCTGGATGACGCCGATGAGCGCGGTGGCCAGGAACGCCCCTCCCAGGCTCAGGTTGAGGAGGCGAATGTTGGCGGCTCGATCTCGGTAAGCCTGGGCCTTCTGCTCGGGGTTGCCGCTCTTCCACTCCTCGGAAGCGCTGTCCTGGGCCGAGACATAGAAGGGAATCGTGGCCGCGCTCCCCAGGACCAGGGCGCTCTCCAGGCCAAGGAAGAACGCCCCGAGGACCTCCTGGCCGTTCTGGAACTGGCCGACGCCGAAGGGCACCATGGCGATGCCCCTGGAGCCGCGCACGGTGATCTTCTCCTCGGACGCCATCTCCTGGACGCGGACCAGCCACTGCTCCCGCACGCGGCGCTCGGCCTCCTCTCGCGCCCTGCGCTCGGCCTCCAGCCTGGCTCGTTCCTGGGCTGCGGCGTTGAGGCGCTCACGGAGCTGCGCCCTCGTGTCGATGAAGAGGTTGATGACGTCGGCCGGGAAGGCGAGCGGATCGGGCTCGTAGAGCTGATCGTCGAGGAGCAGCTTCTCGAAGAGCTGTGTCGCCTCCTCGCGCTGCCTCTCGGCGAGGCGCACCGCGCCCAGGTACATGCGCGCCAGGGATAGCAGCCTGGGATCGGCGGACTTGGCGCCGTCGATGACCTTGCGTAGGTGCGACTCGGCCTCGGCGTAGTTCTTGGCGATGTAGGCGGCGCGCCCCTTCTCCAGCTCGGTCTGGACGTCCGCCCGGACAGGGCGAGAGACGGAGAGCAGCGCGGCCAGAGAGAGGACGGCGAGGGCGCGCCCCGGCCAGGAGGCGCGCTCCCAGAGAGGCCGTCTTGTCGTCGCCTGAGCCATCGCTGCGGCGCGAGGATCGCATGGATCGCCGACCGACGCACCGGTTCGCGGAGCGGCGGGGTGAACTCTCACTCGCCGGGCGGAAAGGTGGCCGTGCGCCGTCCTCCGCTCGTCAGGGTCACGCCCACCTTGCGCTGGGTCTCCAGCTCGACGATGTCGAAGAGCTCCGTGCCCCCCGTCATGGGGACGCGCACCACCACGCCGCTCCGGAGAGGGATGCCCGGCCTCTGGCTGATCCCGTAGCTGCGGGAGGGGTTGCCCTCGATGAAGAGCTCCGCGTCGCGGATCTTGAGATCGATGTGGAGCGTCTCGAGCTTGTCGCCAGGGCCGACGAGGTGCTTGTGCGGCTCGCACATGTTCTGGGTGCACGTGAACATGAGCTCGTGGGGCTTGTCGTCGAGGGTGAGAGTGCCCCCGGTCGTGGGATCCTGGGCCGGCGCTCCGTCGACGGTCAGGTGCACCCCCTGGTGAGGCCGGACGCTGGAGAAGACGACCGAGCGGCGCTTGTCGACGCTGGGCATCGGCCGGGCCGGGACGACCAGAGGGCGGGCGGCCGAGCGGACGGGCATGGGAGGGGGGGGCGCGGATCTCGAGGGCGTGGCGGACGACGGGGGGGGGGGGGCGAGCGAAACCCCCGCGGAGGGGGAGATCCCGGGAGCGGGAGGGCGGAGCGCCCTCGTCAGGCCGAAGGCCGAGCCTCCCGTGGCCAGCGCGACCAGGACCATCGGCGCGACCCTCCGGGCGGCGCGGCGACGGGCGTCGATCCTGTGCATGCCGGTGACCGTCCTGATGAGGTCGGCGTCGTTGGGGGCGTAGGCCAGGGCGCGGTTGTAGTCGCTCGCCGCGACGAGGACGTCCCCCTGCCTCCTGGCGCTTGCCCCCAGCGCGCAGAGCCTGGTGACGAGCTCGGCCTCCCTGGCCTCCCCGTAGCCCTCGGGATCGTCGAACCACGCCTCGAGCACGGCGCGAGGCTCGGCCTGGCCCAGGCGAGAGAGCTCGGCGAGCAGGGCGTCGCGCATGGCGGTGGCGCTCGTGTAGCGATCCGAGGCGTCCTTCGCCAGGGCGCGATCGAGGATGCGTGAGTACACCGAGCCAACGATCGGGCGCTCGCTCTCGGCGGGGGCGTAGAGGCCGTCGAGGACGCGGCGCAGCACCTGCGCCGGGTTGTTCCCCTCGAAGGGGAGGTGCCCGACGAGGCACTCGTAGAGCAGCACCCCCATCCCGAAGACGTCGGCGCGCTCGTCCACGTCGGCGCCCTCGATCTGCTCGGGGGCCATGTGAGCCGGGCTCCCCAGCACCTGGCCCGTGGACGTCACGCCCTGCGCGTCGAGGAGCTTGGCGATCCCGAAATCCGTGAGCTTTACACGCACCCTCTGGCCTGGCTCCTCGGTGGAACGGACCGAGCGGACCGAGTTGCCCGGGGTCCCGGCGCGGGCAGGGAGGTGCTCGATCAGCACGTTCTCCGGCTTCACGTCGCGGTGAACGATGTCCGAGTCGTGGGCGTGGATCAGCGCGGTGAGGATCTCCGTTGCCAGCGAGGCTGCGACCTCGGGCGGCATGGGGCCGTGGGCCTCGAGGATCTTCCGGAGGCTCGGGCCACGGATGAGCTCGACAACCAGGAACTGCTCGTTGTCGTCCTCCGAGGACACGTCGAACACCTCGACGATGTTCGGGTGGCGGAGCTTGGCGACCGCCCGGGCCTCGGCCGCGAAGCGCAGGGCCACCTCCGCGGAGTTGCGTAGGTGCGCGTGGAGGAGCTTCACCGCGACGTCGCGATCGAGCCTCCGATCATGGGCCCGGTAGACGGTCGCCATGCCGCCGTGCCCCAGCTCCTCGATGAGCTCGTACTTGGCCAGCGAGGGGAGGCGCACGATCCGACCGGGCGGGCTCGTCGTGGCGACCATCGATGTGCAGTGTAGACCTCGGACAGCTCTTCGCCTTTGCCTTTCGCGACAGGCCTTGACGAGGTCGGTCCCGGAGCGCTTCCCTTGGCGTGTGACCGACCCCATCCTGAGCGATCTCCTCGCCTTTCTCCATGCCTCGCCCACCCCCTTCCACGCCGTCGCCGAGGCCAAGGCTCGCCTCGTCCCCGGCGGCTTCCGGGAGCTCTTCGAGGACGAATCCTGGGAGGCTCTTGCCCCGGGGCGGTATTTCGTCTGCAGCGGAGGGTCGAGCCTGATCGCCTTCGCAGTCCCCCGGCGGAGGGGGAGGCTCTCGGGGTACCGCATCGTGGGAGCCCACACCGACAGCCCCAACCTCCGCCTCAAGCCAAGGCCGGACTACCTGAAGGAGGGGTATGCGCAGCTTGGGGTCGAGGTCTACGGGGGAGCTCTGCTCAACTCGTGGCTCGATCGCGATCTGGGGCTGGCGGGGCGCCTGGTGGTGCGCGAGGGCGGCTCACTCGGGTCGATCCTGGTGCGGATCGAGCGCCCGCTCTGCAGGGTGGCTCAGCTGGCGATCCACCTCGATCGCGACGTGAACGAAGGGCTGAAGCTCAATCGTCAGGAGCACCTCGCGCCCCTGCTGGGGCTCGGCTCCGGCGCCGAGTCCACCGCGATCTGCGCCAGGGAGGCCGGGGTCTCGCCGGAGGCCGTGGTCGCCTCCGATCTCATGCTCTTCGACATCACCCCGCCGACCCGCGGCGGGCGCGAGGGAGAGCTCCTCTTCTCGGCGCGCCTGGACAACCTCGCGATGTGCCACGCCGCCCTGACCGCGCTGCTCGACGCCTCGCCCGCCGCGGTCGACTCGGATCGGGTGCCCGTCGCGGCGCTCTTCGATCACGAGGAGGTCGGCAGCGAGAGCGCGCACGGGGCTCACTCGGCCTTCCTCCCCCGCGTCCTCGAGCGGGTGGCCCTGGGCGTGGGTGGCTCCCGCGACGATCACCTGCGCGCCCTGGCCGGATCCCTCTGCGTCTCGGCCGACATGGCCCACGCGGTCCACCCCAACTACGCCGATCGTCACGAGGCGAGGCACCGACCCTCTCTCAACGGAGGGCCGGTCATCAAGACCAACGCCCAGCAGCGCTACGCGACCTCCGGGCCCACCGCCGCCTTCTTCAGGGAGCTGTGCCGCCAGGTCGACGTGCCCGTGCAGGACTACGCTCACCGCACGGATCTGCCCTGCGGCACCACGATAGGCCCCATTACCTCGAGCCTCCTCGGGATCCGAACGGTCGACGTGGGCAGCCCCATGCTCAGCATGCACTCGGCCCGCGAGCTGGGCGGAAGCCAGGATCCCGCGATGATGGTCCGCGTGATGAGCGCGTTTTTCCTCTGTCCGGATCCGGACGCCCGTCCAGATCGCGCCTCGTGAGTGGCCGTCGCGCCACGTCGATGGCGCGTTCGTATCAGAGGGGGCTGGGCCTCTCCCTGCGCAGCGCAGGGATCACGACCCGCTCGGTGAGCTGGCGCGTGAATTTGGTGGCGCCGGACTCGACAAGGTGGTCCCCGTCGCCGAAATCGCCGTTCACCAGGCCAGGGAAGTCGGTGAAGTTGACGAAGGCCGAGCCTTGCTCCAGGGCCGCCTTTTCCATGTATTTTACATATTCAGGATAGTAGCTCGCGGCGTCGTTGTTGCGATCGAGCTGGCGAGCCTGGGGCGTACCGAAGATGGCGACGGGCACGCCCTCGGATCTCAGGCGAGCGATGGCGGCCATGAAGTAGCGGTGGGTACCCGCTCGATCGAAATGCTTGGGGGGATAGAAGTTGGGCCTGTAGGCCTCGGCCCGGCCCGAAGCTCGCCAGTGCTGGGTGGGCGGGTCGACGGGGTAGCCGAAGCTGACCCAACCCCAGCTCCCCACATCAGCCCAGCCCTCGGGGGAGCGGCCGCCGCGGACCTTGTTGAGCACGTGGGTGCGGGCCGCGTACGCATGGAAGAGCCCCGCGGTGAGATCCGTGAAGGCCTCCTCGGGATCGCTCGCGGACGCGAGGAGCGGCCAGGCGTGGTAAGGGCGTATGGAGGCGACCCACTTGGGCGACGAGGGGACGCTGGTGGCCGGGCAGCAGGTCCACTCGATGGGGCTCATGCCGAAGACGAAGAGCCTGGGGCGAGCGAGCCCGGGGCGGAGGACGTCCTCGGCGGTGAGCAGGTAGCCGGGCAGATCGCCCGCGGGGACGCCGAAGTTGTAGGCCGTGACGGGCTGGCCCAAAGCCTCGCTGGCCATACGCGCCACCAGCGGCGCCACGACCCCGTGGTAGACGCGGGAGCTGCCGACGAAGACCACGTCGGCGCCGCCCTTGGCGGCGTGGTCACGGCGCTTGGCCTGGTACACGTCGGTCGGCACGATGAGCTCCGGAAGCCCGGAGCGCCGGTAGCCGGCCTCGGCGGCTCCCAGGCAGAGGAGCGCGGAGGCGACCGCGACCAGGAACCTGACCGGGCTCTCTGGATTGGAGTTCTTGGTCATCGAGTCACGCGTCGGGCCCTCCGGAGCGGAATCCGGAACTCAGAAATTGAAGTAGATGAACAGCGGGGAGCTCGTGGCAAAGAAATAACAGAGCAGCCCGAAGGCCGCCCACACGATCCCCCGGACGACGGGGGGGAGCCTGCGGTGAGCGCGCAGGCCAAGCTTCCAGACCCCGAAGGCGTGAATGACGGCCAGGGCGAGGAGGGCGGAGACGGCGATCTTGGCCTGATCGGGGAGCGTGTCGAAGGCCGGGAGCGGGCCCCGGGTCCTCGCCATCGCCCGGAGGACGAGCGCCGCCTTCTCGAAGGTCTCGGCCCTGAAGAAGACCCAGCCCACGGTCACCAGAAGGAAGGTGCCCGCGACCGCGAACGGCCGAAATACCCACGACGTCCGGAGGGCCGTGAGCCGTGGCGCGCGCGCCGCGCGATCCGAATAGAGCTTGTGGGCGGCCAGGAGAAGCCCGTGGTAGGCGCCCCACGCGACGAAGGTCCAGCGGGCTCCATGCCAGAGGCCGCCCAGCAGCATCGTCAGGAACAGGTTGCGGTACGTGTGGAGGGCGCCGCCCCGGTTACCGCCCAGCGAGATATAGAGGTAGTCGCGCAGCCACCGGGAGAGGGTCATGTGCCAGCGGCGCCAGAACTCGGAGATGTCGCTGCTGGCGTAGGGATAATCGAAATTCTCGGGGAGCTCGTATCCGAGCATGAGAGAGCAGCCCCTGGCGATATCGGTATAGCCCGAGAAGTCGCAGAAGATCTGTCCGGAGTAGGAGAGCACCCCCAGCCAGACCATGGGGCCGCCGTGGCTCGAGGGGGCTCCGAAGACCAGGTTGGCGTAGACCCCGAGGTTGTCGGCGAGCACGACCTTCTTCACGAGGCCGAAGAGCGCGATGAAGGCCCCCTCGGAGGCCTTCTCCGGGTCGAAGCGCTGCTCCCGGGCGAGCGAGGGCAGGAGCTCGTCGGCGCGGACGATGGGCCCCGCCACCAGGTGAGGGAAATAGGCGATGTAGAGGAAGAACTCGGGCAAGCTCCTGGCCTCGGTGCCGCCCCTGTGGACATCGATGACGTAGCTGAGCATCTCGAAGGTGAAGAACGAGATGCCCAGCGGCAGCGCGAGCTCGAGGCGGGTCCCCGATCCCAGGGACCCCAGGAGGAAGTCCGTGTACTTGAAGAAGACGAGCGGCAGCAGCAAGAGCCCCACCGTCACCCCCAGCCGCCTCTTCCTGGCGTCCCCCTCGCCTCGCTTGATCCACCTCGCCGCCGCGTAGGTGAAGAGCGTCATCCCGGAGATGAGCGCTCCGTATTTGAGGCCCCACGAGAGGTAAAAGGTGTAGCTCGCCGCGAGCAGGAAGGGCGCGACCAGACGTCGGGGAAGGAGCCAGCGCAGGGCCAGCACCGCGACGAAGAAGTACAGGAAGAGGAAGCCGTTGAAGAGCATCCGCGGGCGCGAAGATAGTCGATCGCAGGGAGGAGGCGAGGAGGGAACGGCCTGGCAGCCGCACAGCGGGACACCTCCGCCTCGTCGTCAGGGGGTATTCACGGGGACCAGGCGAGGAGGCAACCGGCGTTCGTTGGCACGGTTTTCAGCGCTTGTCCGCGCAGCAACGAAAGCCGGTGGAGTAGTCGCGGTAGGTCGCGTCGTGGGCGTCCGTGCGGTACTTGCATCCGTCGCCGTTCTTGTGGGTGTCGAGGTAGTAGCCGCCCCTGAAGGTGCCGTTGGGATCGGCCACCCACTCGTGGAGGTTGCCCACCATGTCGAACACGCCGAAGCCGTTCTTGCAGCGCGCGTGAGCGCCGGTCCTGGAGAGCGAGCCCGGCACCTGGTTCAGGCGAGGATCGTTCATCTTGTCGGACGAGGAGTAGACCGCGGCGCCGTCCGCGGGAAACACGACCGAGAGCGGAGAGCGCCCGGAGTCGTTGCAGTAGCCGGGGTGGTCGTCGTTGCCGAAGGGGTAGGTGGTGGGGGTGCGGCCCTGGCAGGCTCGGACCCACTCCTCCTCGGTGCAGAGGCGCTTCTTCGCGGCCTTGCAGGCGGTCTCGGCCTCGTTGCGCGACAGGTGCGCCTGGGGCACGACCCCAGATCTCGACACGGCGACGACCCTGGCGCCCTTGATCTGCTGGTAGGGAGAGTGAGGCACCTCCCTGCCCGACTGGATCTCGACCAGCGATCCCTCCCACCTGTCGATGCAGTACTCGCGAGGCCCCCCGGTCACCAGGGCCATGTTGGCCGGGCAGCCGCCTCGCCGTCCCTCGGCACCGGGAGAAGAGAGGAGCACCGGCCCGAGCAGAGCACCCGCGAGGAACAGACCCTGGACCCTGCGCCGCGACGCCACGGGCGATGGCATAGCAGAGGCCGGACGGCGCGCCAGTGCTCAAGCTCGAAGGGAGATTCAACGGGGACCTCGTGGTACGGTCGCTGCACGACGCTCGTGATGCCCTCGCGCCAACCGCCACGTCGGTCCTGGAAGCATGCCCTGATCCTCGCGGGGTGCGCGCTGGCCTCCTCGCCTGGGCTGGCCGTCGCCGAGCCCGGGGCGCCCGCGGTCGCCGCGCCGCCTCGTGGAGAGCAGTCCTCTCCGGAGGAGGACGACGACGATGGGCTCATGGTTCCTGGCGCCTGGTATGGCTACCAGACCCTGCTCGCGGACTCGGTGGCGGTCAGCGTCGGCGTGGCCTCTTACTACGGCGAGTCGGTGGCGGGGGCGATCGTGGCGGGGCTCCTCTACGCGGCCGGCGCCCCGATCCTCCACGGGATCCGGGGCAACGCCCTCCGCTCGGGGGTGGACGTGGCGCTGCGGCTGGGCGGGCCTGTGGTCTGCGGGGTGGTGGGGATCGCGGCGGGGGCGATCGTCGGCAACCCCGATCCTCGGACCTCCGGGGTCGCGGTGGGAGGGAGCGTGGGGCTCGTCTTGGGCGGGCTGGTCGCCATCGCCGCCGACGCGGCGCTGCTCGCGCGCCAGCCCCACGAGCCACCCAAGCCACCCAAGCCTGGCCGGGTGACCCCCGCGATCACCCCGGTGCCGGGGGGGGCGAGCGTGGGCTTCGGCGGCGTGTTCTAAGCCCCTCACGAGGTCAGCATGAACCTCTTTTCAAACGACCCGGGTGGTTGATTCCACAGGGATCTCGGGTTCGTCCCGGAGGGCTCATGCTGCCACTTCTCAGTGGCCGAAGACCCCGGAGAAGTAGGCGGCGCTCGCGGCCGCAGCGGCCACCACCACGAGGGCTATGCCGACGGTCGCGGGGTTGGTGCCGGGCTTGGGGGCGGCGATGGCCTGAGCGGTGGGCTTGGAGGGACCCGGGGTGGTTTGAGGGAGCATCACCGTCGCCTCCTCCTCGGGGGGAGGGGAGGGGAACTTGGCGCGGGCCGCGGCCTGGGAGATCCTCTCCTGGGGGAGGGGCTCGTGGTGCTCGTCCTCGAGCGCGGAGAGGTTACCGTCGCTCAGGTTGGGGAGAGAGTCGGTGATGGATCCGACGGCGCGGGTGGACACGTCACCGGAGAGGCTGAGCTCGTTGGCCCAGTTGGTCGGGTCGACGAACTGCCCTTGGTTCAGCGGGGCAGGGCGGCCCGAGGAGCGCTCGGGGCGCTCGCCTGGCTCGTCCTCGCGCAGCGAGGTGAACTCGAAGAGGGCCTCCTCGATGAGCTTGTCGATGATGGATCCCTGGGGGGCCTTCACCTTCTGGCGATCGCGCATCGTGCTGGCGACGATGTCGGCGATGTCGAAGGTGCCGACCGACTCGCCGTTCGCGAAGAGGAAGCGGGTGAGATCCTGGGCCAGCTCCCTTGCCGAGCCGTAGCGGGCCGCCGGATCCTTGGCGAGGGCCCGGTTGACGATGCGCTCCAGCTCCTTGGGCACGCGAGGGTTGAGTTTGGAGGTCGAGGGGATGACGGCCTGCTGGACCTTCTTCACGGTCTGGTAGTCGGTGTCGCCCAGGAAGAGGCGCTCGCCCGTGAGCAGCTCCCAGAGGATGATGCCCACAGCGAAGATGTCGGTTCTGAGGTCGACCTCCAGGCCGTGGGCGGCCTCCGGGGAGAGGTAAGAGAACTTTCCCTTGATGATGCCAGGCTCGGATTTTTCGAGCTGGGAGCTCGCCTTGGCGAGCCCGAAATCCACGATCTTGATCTCGCCGTACTTGGTGACGAGCACGTTGGGCGGCGACATGTCCCGGTGGACGATGTTGAGCTGCATCCCGTGGGGATCGCGCATCTCGTGGGCGTAGGAGAGCCCCTTGCAGATCTCGGTCGCGATGAAGGCGGCGGCGGCGACGGGAAACTCACGGCCCTGGCGCTTGACCCCCTCGGAGATGGCCTTGAGGTTCGCTCCGTCGACGAACTCCATCACGATGAAATAGGCGTTGTCGCCGACGCCGATGTCGAACACCTGGACGCAGTTCGAGTGGGAGAGCTGCGCCGAGAGGCGAGCCTCGTCCAGGAACATCGAGATGAACTTCTTCTTCTCCGAGAGGTGCGGCAGGACGCGCTTGATGGCGACCTGCTTCTTGAAGCCCTGGAGCCCCTCGCTCTCGGCGCGGAACACTTCGGCCATGCCGCCCGCCTCGAGCTTCTCGACGACGCGGTACCGCTGCTGCGAATCGGTCATGCACGCTCCCAGGGATCGTAAGGGTGCCATCTTACGCCGAGACGGGTCAAGGACCCCGCTCCAGGATTGCCTCCCCGGCCAGGGTGTTCTAGGCGGGGGCCATGACGAAAAGTAGGCTCGGGCCGGTCGGCGCAGCGCTCCACGTGACGATCCTCTTTGCCTCGGGCGTCGGGGTGAGCGCGTGCGGGCGTCACCGCGACGTCAACGTCCCCGAGTCCCCTCCCGCCGATCTGGAGCAGCGCGCCGAGCAGGAGGCGCGCGCCAGCACCAAGGACGGGGAGCGGGTGGGCGAGGTCCTGCGGGGAGTGGCCCACGAGGACGACCAGTTCACCGACTGGCGGGTCCAGCTCGAGGCAGGGCAGTGCTACTGGTTCGGCTACGCGGGGGACGCGGGCGTCCAGCGCTTCTCCATGTACATCTGGGACCCTCAGGACAAGCGCCTGGACAGCGCCCGGGGCAAGCCGCCCCAGGGGGTCTTCACCCACTGCGCCCAGCAGAACGGCATCTACCGGATCCAGGGCAAGGTGAGCGATGGCGCGGGCCACTACGCGGTCGTGGTCTACAAGACCAAGGCCGCCGCGCCGGTGGCTCCGCCCGAGGAGAAGATGGCGGATCTGGGCGCCATCATCGAGAAGCAGGCGGCCGCCGCCGCTCCTGGAGCCAAGAGGGTGGGCGATTTCTACTCGGACTCCGCCGAGTCCAAGGACTGGTTCACCGCCATGGAGCCAGGCAAATGCTACTGGTTTATAGGGGCCGGCGAGCCTGGCAAGGTGAAGGCCCTCTTCATCTACCTGTGGGATCCCAGGAACAGGCGCATCACCGAGAGCAAGAACGCCTCGGACACCGCGATGGTCGGCCACTGCGCCAAGGAGGCCGGCATGTACAAATTCCAGGCGAAGATCGACAGCGGCAAGGGCAACTACAAGGTCGGCGTGTACATGAAGTAGCATCGGCGCGTGCAAGGGCCCGTGAAGCTCTGGAACCCCGACTTCACATGCCCGGGCAGGGCCCTGCTCACGAGAGGAGGCGCGACGGCCATGCTCGTCGCGGGCGCGGGGCTGGGGGCCTCCCCTGCGAGCGCCGCGGGCCCCGAGGTCACGAGCGACACCTCCGCCCAGTTCTACGAGGTCACGAGCCCCAGCGGCGAGCAGCTCCTGGTGAGGCGCCGCTTCACGACCACGCTGGGGGTGGCCGGCCATGATCTCCAGGGCGGCGAGGTCAAGAATCCCCTGGCGCCCGAGATCCTCTTTCGAGCTCGCCTCCGCTACGACTCCGACTTCGGCGCCAGCTCCGCCGAGGTGACCGCGACGAGCTTCGGGCGGCTGGTCCCTGGCTTCCAGAGGGCGACCGTGGACCTCATGTACGCCTATGTCGAGGGGCGCCGCTTCCTGGGGGGCTGGCTGGGCTTCAAGCTGGGGCGCCAGTACGTGGTCGATCCCCTGGGCTGGTGGTCCTTCGACGGCGGCCAGGTCAGGGTGACCACGCCCTATTTCGTCGCCCTGGAGGCCTATGGAGGTCTGGAGCAGAGGGGAGGGCTCCCCCTCTCCAGCAGCCGCTTCGAGCGGGACGGCGTGTGGCGGGGGAGCCGCATGGATTACGATCCCTCGCTCTGGACCGCCTACCAGCCTGCCAGGCTGGCTCCGGCCTTCGGGGTCGCCGTGGAGTCCGCCGGGCTCTTCTTCCTCCACAGCCGGCTCACCTACCGGCGTGTGTACAACACGGGTGGCTCCAACGTGACCGAGTTCGCAAGCGCTCTCTACCCCGCCACGCCCCACGAGGAAGCCAGGATCTCGTCCGAGCGGATCGGCTATTCCATCGACGGCACCCACCCCGGGGTGGGGGGCCTCAAGGCCGGCCTGGTCTACGACCTTTACGTCGCCAGGTTCTCCCAGCTCTACACCTCGGCGGATCTCTTCGCGGGCAAGCGGCTGACCCTGAGCGCCGACTACGATTTCCATCGCCCTACCTTCGACGGCGACAGCATCTGGAATTTCTTCGCGGCCGGTCCCACGAGCGATCTGGGAGGCCGGATGGCCCTCCAGCTGACCGACAGGCTCTCCCTCTCTGGAGGGGGTCGGGCCCGCATCTTCGAGGATCTCCGATCGGAGGATCTCGTCGGCGCCCCCCGGGCGCTCCCCTCGAGCTCGGTCTACCTGGCCGGAGGGGGTAACCTGGCCGCTCGCTACCGCCACGGTGCCGGCCAGGTCGCCCTCCGGGGAGCGGTGGACGGGGCCAGCACAGGGGGGCGAGCGGGCGGGGATCTGAGCGCGGAGCACACCCTGGCCGGGCGCTATGTCCTGTCGGGGCGCGCCAGCCTCTGGAGGTGGAGCGACGCCCTCCGCTCCGGCCGGGACGCCACGGGCTTTGGCTACGTCGCCGGGCTGGGCTACCTGCTGTCCCAGGGCTCCCAGGCGGTCGTCGAGTTCGAGCACGACATCAACCGCCTGGTGGGCAACCGCTATCGCCTCATGGTCTGGCTCACCCTGGCGGTGACCAAGTGATCCCCGCTGTGCTTCGCTCCCCACGGAATCAACCCACTGCGCGGCAGCGAGGGCGTTCCCCCCTCGCCTCCCCCCTGCTTTTTCCTCTCGCCCTGCTGGTCACCCTGGTCTGCGCCGTGTCCGTGGCCCTCGCCCAGGGCTCGAGCGCTCCTGCCTCTGGAGGGAGCTCGGGATTGCACCCCCTGCCAGGGGACGCCAGGGTGCCCCTGCGGTGGCTCCCTCCTGGGGCCTTCGATCCCGATCCTGGGCCGAGCGTCGCCATCTACCCTCCCCAGTCGCTCACGCTTCGCTTCAACCACAAGCTCCACGTGGGCAAGGAGGGCCAGCGGTGCGTGGCCTGCCACGAGGGAGCGGCGACGAGCAGCTCGGTCGCCGATCGCCTGGTCCCGCCCGGCACCCGGTGCGACGGATGCCACGGCTCCGATCACGGGAGGATCGAGGCGGTGAAGCCCGGCCCTGGGCCCCTCGGGCAGTGCTCCTTCTGCCACATCGGGCACAGGCCCGAGGACGGCAACCGCGTCGCCAGGTTGGTGCTCCCCAGGGCCAACATGATCTTCGATCACAAGAAGCACGCCGACCGCAACATCAACTGCCGCCAGTGCCATGGAGAGGTGCAGGAGCTGGAGCTGGCCACCCGCGATCAGCTTCCCAGGATGAGGGGTTGCTTCAACTGCCACATGTTCCCCGACGCCGCGGCCAGGGGCTCGGCCAAGAGCAGCTGCGAGAGCTGTCACCTCAGGGGCTCCGGGGGCCCCGGGGAGGGCGCCAGCAGGATCAGGACGACCTTCCCGTCGGGCAGGCTCTCGCCCCCCCCCTGGCTCCGTGACTCGGCCCACACCCCCGACTTCATCGAGCGTCACAGGAGCGTCGCCGCCAACGACTCTCAGTTCTGCGCCAGCTGCCACAGGGAGGACTTCTGTACGGCCTGCCACGACGGTCGGGTGCGCCCCAGGAGCGTCCACCCCAACGACTACATCTCGATGCACCCCATCGAGGCTCGCCTGGCCACCCAGAAGTGCCAGAGCTGCCACAGGGAGCAGAGCTTCTGCCTCCAGTGTCACCAGCGCCTGGGCGTCGCCATGAGCGGTCCGGGCGACGTGAGGGCCTCCGGACGCTTCCATCCGCCCAAGTCGCTCTGGAGCGATCCCTCGCGCCTCCCGGCTCACGCCCAGGAGGCCAAGCGAAACCTCAACGCCTGCGTCAGCTGCCACGTGGAGCGCGACTGCGTGATCTGCCACGGGGGAGCGGGCATAGGCGGAGGCTTCAATCCCCACGGCGCTGGCTTTGTGTCGGGCTGCGCCTCCCAGCTCCGGCGAAATCCGAGACCTTGCCTGGTCTGCCACCAGCCTGGCGACAGGAGCCTGGTCGTTTGCAGGTGATCTGGCAAGAGCTGTTCGGGGCTGGCTCGGCTATCTGTTGCCTAGGGCGGTCCTGGGGAGGTATAGCCTAGCCCCCCGGGACCACCCCGGGCAAGAAGGAGGACTTCTGTGAAAGAGCTCGTCCGGTATCTCCTGGAGAACCTTTACCTGGACTTCCAGGGGGAGATCTCGATCGATCAGGTCCGGCAGTTTCTGCGGGGGGACAACAGCAGGGAAGCCAAGCAGCTCCTTCAGAAGCTCATCGAGGACAAGGGCGTGGACGATTTGCTGCTCGCCCTGGCGGACGTGCTCAAGGAGCACATCCGATCGGGTGTGAACGAGCAGGTCATCCACGAGCACCTGAACACCTACTCGGACAGCTGAGCGCTTGCCCACCTGGTTGCTGCCCTCGTCAGGGACTTCCCGGGGTCCTCGCAGCCGCACACCGGGATGATTCCGCAGGGCTCGAGGCTCGCGCTCGTGTTGCTCGCCGCAGCAAGCTGTGACGCCGGGCCTCGCTCGTCAAACGTGTCCGGAGACCCACGCCCCGCGAAGCTCCGGGTGCTCGGCGCCAACGTGGGACCGAGCCAGCGGCTCGCCGCGGACGGGGTGGTACAGGTCGCGCTCAGCCGATACCTCCTGCCCTCGTCGGTCACCCGCCAGTCGATGGGCATCGTGGACGCGTTCGGTCAGCCCCTGGGAGCGCCGCTCGTCGCGTACGATCCGGTGGCGCGCACGGTCACGCTCGCCAACCCCAGCCCTGGCAAGCCCTGGCTGATCGAGGATCAGCTCTACAAGATCACCCTGGGGGTGCCCGAGGAGGGCGCGGAGATAGGCGGCTTCAGGACCCTGGATCGAGGGACCCTGGTCGAGCCGTTCACCCTCAGTTTCCTCGCCGGCCCGCCCGAGGGCAAGGGGGCGGGCGAGCCCAAGGTGAGCTTCTGCGCGGATGTCCTCCCGCTGCTCCTCCAGAAGTGCGCGTCCTGCCACTCGGGCAGCGAGAGAGCGTCGGCGGGCCTCCTCCTGGACAGCTCGAACCACGTGGCCGCGACGGCGATCGGTCGGGTGGCCCACGGCTCCAGCAACGGGGGCCCGGCGACCGCCTCCTCTCCGGGGCGCACCTTCGTCGTGAACATGCCCCTCGTCGATCGAGGGAACCCGGCCAACAGCTGGCTGCTCTACAAGATCCTGATGGCGCCCTTCCCCTCCGTGGACGCAGGGGCCCCACCGAGCCCTGCCTGCCAGCCCCCCGTTCCTCCTCGCTCCCTGGACTACACGCCCCTCGTCCCCGTCGCGGAGCTCCCCGAGCCCGCCGAGCAGCAGCTCCTCCGCGACATGATCCTCGGCCAGGAGATGCCCCCTCCCTCGCCGGCCTCGGCCGGCTACGCGGGGCAGCCCCTCACGTTTGCCGAGAGGGAGCGGGTGCGCCTCTGGATCGCCCAGGGGGCCGACGTGTACGAGTGCGGCGCCTGCGGATCGGGCAAGGCTCCCTAAGAGTTGAGCTCATCTCTTTATCTCCTCACGAGCCGCGGCTGCGCTACCCTCGGGCGCGAAGGAGGAGACGCATGGCGGGAAAGAAGAAGTCAGGCGGCGCCAGGGCGAACAAGGCCAAAGAGGAGCCCAAGCCATCCAGACCCGTGTCGGTCGTCATCGAGGTGAAGGGGCCGAAGGAGGCCAAGAAGGCCGCCAGGGCCGCCAAGGTCGACAAGGTCGCCAAGGCCGCCAAGGCCGCCAAGGCCGCCAAAGTCGACAAGGCCGCCAAGAAGGCCTCCAAGGCCTCCAAGGCCGCCAAGGCCTCCAAGGCGGGCAAGGCCCCCAAGGTCACCGCGCTGCAGAAGAATCGCGCCGCGCTCCTGTCCCTCCGCGACATCGCCTCGCCTCAAATCCCCATCGATCGCCTCATCGGAGAGGGGCGGGTCCTGCTCAAGGCATCCAGGAAGGATCGCAAGGCGCTGCTCAAGGTGGGTCTGGATCCCGCCGTGCTCGAGGGGCTGGACGGGCGCATCGAGACCCTGGCGGAGGCGCAGGCCCGCTACCAGGCGGAGACCCGCAAGACCAGGGGCAGGGAGGAGCTCGAGAAGGAGCGCGAGGCCTACATGCTACGCGCAGACATGCTGGCCGACGCTCGCTGGGCCTTCAGGAACGAGGCCGGGCTCCTCGATGCGCTGGCCCGTATCCAGGAGGGCGAGGGACTCGACGATCTGGTGCAAGATCTCCGGGATCTCGCGGCGCTGTTCCACGCCCAGAGGCACCTCTTCGCCGCCGTGGACGCCGAGGCCCTCGCCGAGCGCGCCCAGGACGTGGCGATCTCGCTGGGCGATCTGGTGGCCACTCGCCGCGAGGAGACCACCGACGAGAAGGACCTGCGAGACCGCGCGGCCTCCTGGCTCAAGGACGCGATGAGCGACATCCGCGCCGCCGGCCAGTATGCCCTCCGCAAGGATCCCGCTCGCCTCGCGCTCTACGCGAGCGTTGACGTGCGCCGGAAGAACGGGCGTTCAAAGCAGACACGCTCCAGGAGCAAGGCAGCTCCCGCCAAGGCCGGGCCGGCCGCCCCGAGCGGCCCGTCGAAGCCTCAGAACACCTGACAGGACCTCCTGTCGCGTCGGTGGGGTGGCATCATGCTAAAGTGGAAATTGCATGCCGTCCGCCCCTCGCTTACATCTCCCCAACGCCGAAACGGACCTGAAGTTTGCCGGGAGCATCCCGGCACCCAGGCTCGCTCTCACCGTGGAGCGGGAGGCAGGCCGGCCCGACGGGCGGATCCTCCTGATCGACGGTGACCTCGTTCGCCTGGGCTCCCACGAGAGCAACGACGTGGTCCTGAAGGATCCCGCCGTATCACGATTTCATTGCCGGCTCACCCGGGAGCAGACTGCCTGGAGAGTCTCGGACTTGGAGTCCACCAACGGCACGACGATCCACGGGGTCCGCGTCATCGAGGCCGAGCTGCCGGTGCCCGAGGCACTGATCGAGATCGGCGAGAGCCTTGTCCGCGTCCGAGAAATTCCGGCCGTGGCCCAGGTGCCCCTGCTCGACCGCGCCAGCTTCGGGGAGCTCTTCGGGCGCTCCGTCGTCATGCGCAAGCTGTTCGCCATGCTCGAGCGCGTGGCGGCGCACGACACCACCGTGCTCATCGAGGGCGAGAGCGGCACGGGCAAGGAGCTGGTCGTGACCGAGCTGGTCCGGCGCTCGGCGCGCGCCAGGAAGCCCTTCGTGATCGTGGACTGCAGCTCCATATCGCCGAACCTGATCGAGGCCGAGCTCTTCGGCCACGCGCGAGGTGCGTTCACCGGCGCGGATCGCGAGCGCGCGGGCGCCTTCGAGGCGGCCGAGCGCGGCACCGTGTTCCTGGACGAGATCGGGGAGATGCCGCTCGAGATGCAGCCGCGGCTGCTGCGTGTCCTGGAGGCCAGGGAGGTCCGTCGAATCGGCGAGACGGTCGCCCGCAAGATCGACGTGAGGGTCGTCGCCGCGACCAACCGGCGGCTGGAGCGAGAGGTGAATCACCAGCGTTTCCGCGAAGACCTGTTCTTTCGGCTCTCGGTCGTGACCCTCCGGGTCCCGGCTCTCCGGGAGCGCCTCGAGGACATCGATCTTCTGGTGCAGGTGTTCCTCGAGAGCCTCGGTGCCGGGGACTCGGCGCACCTCTTCACGAGGGAGGTGATGGGCGAGCTGAGACGGTACAACTGGCCAGGAAACGTGCGCGAGCTCCGGAATTTCGTGGAGCGAAGCGTGGTCCTCCAGATGGCTACCCCCGCACTTTGCGCTCCGTTCCCCGTCGCCAGCATCGCGTCCTCGACGCTGGTCGCCGCGCCGCCCGAGCCGGGCATCGAGCTGTCCTTCAAGCAGGCCAAGGAGCGGACGATCGAGGCGTTCGAGCAGCGTTACCTGACGGCGCTGCTCGACTGGGCCGGCGGCAACGTCAGCCGGGCCGCTCGCAAGGCGCAGATGGACCGGATGAACCTGCACCGGCTGGTGCAGCGCTACGGGCTGCGGGGCAACGGCTCGCTCAAGGACTGATCGTCTCGGTCCGCGGATGGCCACTCGAGCCGCGAAACCTGCTCTACTGCGTTTCCACGAATGGCAGGAAAAGCGCGACGACTATCGCTCCGCTCCAAGTGGTCCCTCGCGTTGATAGGGACGGCGCTCGTGCCGCTCGCGGCGCTCGCTCCGCTGACCCTCAAGCTTCAGCGAGATGGCCTGATGGAGGCCGAGAAGAGCCTTCAGGGCGCGGTCGCGATACAGACCACCAAGTCCGTGGGCTACGCGGTCACCCAGGTGGCCGAGACGACCCACCGCGTGGGTCGCCTTCTCACCAGCGCGTCGGCCCAGTCCGAGCGCGATCCGGAGGGCGGCGCGAGCATCGTGGCGCTGGCCAAGCGCGAGGTCGAGGACACCGAGAGCCTCGCCAGCCTCGTGGTCTACGACCGGGAGGGGGGCTTCATCGACGCCATCCTGCGCACCCCGAAGGGTTTGTCCAGGAGCCTGGACGTCCCCCGGGAACCGCTGGATGGCGCGCTCCGCGCGCGGGGCGAGGATGGAGCGTGGCAGGTCGGCGTGAACGGCGAGGGGGACGTGATCTCCTACGTCGAGCCTCTGCGGGTCGAGGGGAAGATCACGGGCTGGGTGAAGGGTAACCTGGTCCCGGGCGCCCTCTCCGCGCTGGTCACCACCGTGTCCGAGGAGCGGCTGGACGGCCCCGACCACGTGTTCTTGGTGGACGAGGAGCTCCGGGTGATCGCGGCGGCGCGCTCGAACCCGCTCAAGCTCGGCGACTCGCTCCGGGGCAAGTATATGTTCTCTTCGACGAGCCCCTCCCAGCTGGACTGGGACGTGCCTTTTCAGAGCAGCACGGGCGGGTTCGTCGGCGCGACCGGCGAGTCGATGCGGGGGGCATACTCCACGCTCGGGCGGCACCGCTGGCTCGTCGTGGTACAGCGCCCGGAGCGGGAAGTGCTGAAGGCGCTCCGCGGTACCCAGCAGGCCTTCCTCGTCGCCATGGGCGGCGCCGCCCTCCTCGCCCTCCTGATCGCGGGGGTCCTGGCGGCCCGCTCCACCCGTCCCATCGAGTCGCTCGTGGCGCTGACCCGCGCCTACAGCGCGCGCAGGTTCGACGCTCGCTCCGACGTGCGCACGGGCGACGAGATCGAGGAGCTTGGCGTCTCTCTCGGCGACATGGCCAGCGCCATCGAGGCGAGCGAGCTCGAGATCGCGAGGAAGGGCGTGGTGGAGGCGCAGCTCTCGCGCTACATGCCTGCCGAGATCGCCACCGCGATCGCCGAGGGCAAGCGCTCGCTCAGCCTCGGGGGCGAGCGCAGGCGCGTGAGCGTGCTGTTCGCGGACATCAACGCATTTACCACCTTCGCGGAGCGCTCCTCGCCCGAGCGGGTGGTGTCGTTCCTGAACGAGGTCTTCTCCATACTTTCCGAGGTTGTATTCCGCCACGGGGGCATGGTCGACAAGTTCATGGGAGATTGCATCATGGCCGTCTTCGGCGCGGCCGATCACGAGCCCGATCACGCGGATCGCGCGCTCGCGGCGGCCGAGGACATGCACCGGTTCGTCGAGACCCAGGCGCCTGCCTGGAAGAGGGACTACGATTTCGATGTCCGCCTCGCGATCGGCGTGGCGACGGGCGAGGCGCTGGTCGGGAATCTCGGCAGCGAGGCGCGCATGGAGTTCACCGCCATCGGGGATACGGTGAACCTCGCGTCGCGCCTGGAGAGCCTGGCGCAGGCAGGGCAGACCCTGGTGTCGGCCGAGGTGGCCGAAGCGGTACGGGACCGCTTCGATCTGCGCGCGCTGGGGCGACATCCTATCCGAGGAAAAAAGGAGCCAGTCGCGCTCTTCGAGCTTCGTTGATGGACTCATGATATGGACGGAACCGCATGAAAGAGCTGCGACCCACGGCCGCAGAGCCACAGCTCCAGCGTTGCCCTGACTGCGGCAATCCTCTGGATGGTGGTCGTCGTTGCATCCTCTGCGGCCGCGAGGTGGCCGACCCGCGTATCGGGCAGCTCGTGATGGACCGCTACCTCATCGACGAGATGCTGGGCGAGGGCGGGATGGGCACGGTATACCGCGCGACCCACGTGGAGCTGGGCGAGCCCGTGGCGGTGAAGTTTCTCAGGGCCGAGTGGGCCAGGACCGTGGAGTACCGCACCCGGTTCCGTCGAGAGGCCGTGATCCTGGCGAGGCTCCGGCATCCAGGGATCGTCTCGGTGCTCGATTTCGGCGAGCTCGAGGGTGAGCTCTTCATGGTCATGGAGCTGGTGAAGGGGCTCGCTCTGGTCGACGTGATCCACGTGGACGGGATCCCCATGTCGCCGCTGCGGATCGGCCCCATCTTCGACGAGATCCTCGGGGTGCTCGAGGTCGCTCACGCCGCGAACGTCGTCCACCGCGACTTGAAGCCCGAGAACGTGATGCTGCTCGACACCTCCGATCGCATGGATCGGATCAAGGTCCTGGATTTCGGCATCGCCTACATGGACGAGAGCGCCGGAGGCGTCGACCGGTTGACCCAGACGGGCACTGTGCGCGGCACCGCTCATTACATGTCCCCGGAGCAGTGCAAGGGCATCGACGTGGGGCCGAAGACCGACATCTACGCGGTGGGGATCATGCTCTTCGAGGCCCTTTGCGGCCAGCTCCCCTTCGAGTCACCGGAGCTCACGGGCCTGATGGTCCAGCACATGTTCGTCCCTCCGCCCGCCATGGCGGAGCGAGGCGTCAATCCCTCTCTCCCTCGCGCGCTGGAGGCCCTCGTCAAGCGCACGCTCTCCAAGCGCGCCGAGGAGCGCCCCTCGGCGCGGGAGCTGCGCGACGATCTGGCGAGCGTGCTCCGCGGCACCGACGCCACGACCTTCGCGGACAAGGGGGCGGCGGAGCGCACCCGGGTCGCTGCGCTCTCGCGTACCGAGCGAGCTCTCACCGGCGTCTGCCCGGGCGAGGTCGAGGGCGAGCAGGGCAATGTCGCCGGTGATCGGGGCGTGGTGCTCTGGTTGCCCGACGATCCGAGGACCGTCGAGCTGCGCTCCAGGCTGGCGGTGAACGGGGTCAGCTCGGTGATCTGGAGCCGCGCCGAGCCGCCCGAGGTGGACGGAGATTCACTCCGGCTCCTCGTGGTTCGCGGGGACGCCCAGGGGGAGCAGCGCACCCGCCTGGCGAGGAGCGGCGCGTTCGCGAAGACCCCCGTCCTGGTGGTGGACGCGGAGGGGGCCGGGAGCACGGCCGCGTTCATCCGTGCGGGGGCGAGCGACGTCACGCTCTCGTCCATCGGAGATGAAGATCTACTAAAGAAGCTCAATCGTCTTCTCCGCCGGGGCCGGTGAGGACCTTCATCCAACGCTTGTCCGGGAATTGACCATGTATTTCCGATCGCTGCTGCCTGTCGCTGTCGTCATCCTCACCGCGTCGCTCGCGCGAGCCCAGAGCGCCGACAGCGAATACACGACCAGGCTCGGCGACTCGTGCGTCAGCATCGCCATGAAGGCATACGGCGATCGCCGCTCGGTGGAGCTGATTCACAAGGCCAACCCCTCGATGGGCCCGTCGCCCCACAACCTGAAGCCAGGGACCGTGCTCAAGCTCCCTCCGAAGGAGGTCGTGGCGCCAGCGCCGGACGCCCGCGTCACCTTCGTGCGAAACACGGTGACCGTGCAGGCCGCGCAGAGCAAGAAGGCGCAGGTCAACGACCCGCTCTTTCGCACCAACCGCGTGAGCACCGGCTCCGCGTCGTCCGCGAGCGTGATGTTCCGCGACGAGACGCAGCTCCGCGTCGGCGAGGAGAGCCTGGTGATCATCCTCGGAGACGTGCAGGGCGCGGCCAGGAAGCAGCCCGCCGACGCGACGCTGGTCAGCGGCTCGCTCCAGGCGCGCCTGGCCGAGCTCTCGGGCAAGCGCACATCGCTCAAGGTCGAGACCCAAGGCGGCACCCTGGTGACCATGAGCTCAGGCAACGCCGCGGTCCACGTGGACGAGAAGAAGGTCACTCGCCTCTCCGTGTACCGGGGGAGCTCGAGCCTCGCAGCCCAGAAGAAGACCGTCACCGTGCCGACGGGGTTCGGCTCCAAGGCCGAGAGCGACAAGGCACCCACCCCGCCGCGTCCCCTCCCTCTCCCGCCGGTCTGGGTCTCCCCTCCGGCCGGGATCGTGTTCGCGGATGACGGCGAAGCGAACGTCGTCGGCACCTATGCCGCCCAGAGCGCCCCGGGAAAGCCTGCCGCGGCGATGTATCGGGTGCAGCTCGCGCGGGACGAGGCGTTCGAGGATCTCGTGGTCGACGCGCGCGTGGCCAGCTCGGTGACCCGGATCGACGCGCAGAAGCTGCCCATCGGGGGATACTCGGTGCGCGTCTCGGCGATAGACGACGACAGGTTCGAGGGGCCGCCGGGAGCGCCGCTCAAGGTCCTGGTGATCAAGGCGCTCTGGGAGACGAAGGCTGGCGCGATGGCGCAGCTCACTGTGGAGCCCGCAGCAGCCGACCCGGCCGTCCTCTGCGGCGTCGACGGAGGGCAGCTATCGAAGGAGCGGCCGACGGTGGACCCCACGAAGGCGCACGTGCTCCGCTGCGCGCTCGTCGGCGACACGGAGCGTGCCTCCAACAAGGTCATCCCCGCGCAGCTCGTTCGCTTCGCCGTGGAGGCGTCGTGGGCCGGCGCCGATCGCAGCCGGGGGAGCGGCATGATCTCCCTCTTGCTGCGCGATGCTGCAGGCCATCCCGTCGCCGCGGACAAGCTCACGGTGACCGCAAACAACGGCGTGCTCGTCGACCGGGTCGAGGCCTTGGGTGCCAGCGCCCTGGTCGCCCTACGCTTCCCGCCGACGCCTCGTCCGTTCTTCTTGACCGTGGGTATGCCCGGCGGGCTCAACGTCGAGACGCCGATATTCGCAGTTCCCGGTCCGGAGCCCCGCTACCCGAGCCGCGTCGACGGGGCCACCCCCTCGGATCGGGGCTACGAGCTGGCGCTCGGCGTCGGCTTTGGCGTCCTCCAGTCCGGCCGCGTGGGGCAGCACCTCGCCCTCACGGCGGACTACCGGATGCCCCTGGGCCCTCTCGCCCTGGCTGTGGGTCCGAGCTTCACCGCCATGCGGTTCGACCAGCGCCTCCTCACCGCGGACGACCTGAACGGCGCGTCGCCCGGGGGGTTGCTCGTCGAGCACTTCGACCTCGCGCTCGGCGTGCCCGTCGCGGTGCGCGCCTTCCCCCGCGCGCCGCTCGTCCCCTACGTGGTTGCGGGGCCCGAGCTCGCCTTCCAGGGTCTGACCTTCTCGAGCGGCCCCGAGCGGAGGAAAGGAAGTGCGGGCCTCCTCGGCGTGCGCGCCGGCCTTGGCGCCCAGCTCCGCGTGGGCCCGGGCGGCTTCTTCGTCGAGGGCGCGCTGCGCGCGAGCGCGGTGGTCGCCAAGGACTCCGCCGCCGAGCCCCTGTCGGGCTTTGCGCTGGATCTCGGATACCGCCTCGCGCCGTAGCCCTCGTCGGGCTGCCTGGCGCCCGCGGCCGTCGAAGTCCTGGGCGCGAGGAGGCAGCCCTCGCGTCAGGCGACGGAGACGACGGGATGGCCCGGGGGGTCCACGGTGGCAGGGGGGTCGGCCGGCGTCTCGGACGTCGCGATCGAACTCGGGCTGAGGGAATGGAGGTCGGCAGGCTCGTCCCGGGGGAGCGCGGGGGCGTGAAGGCTCCCCCGAGGCTCGAGCACGCGACGGATCCTGGCGCTCGACGCGCGATGCTCGGGGGTGTCGACGAGGGCCGCGAGCTCCGCGGCGAAGTGGGCCACAGAAGCGGGGCGGAGGCTGGGATCGTTCCGGAGGCAGTGATCGACGAGCATCTCGAGGCGGGCCGGCGCCGATGGGAGCAGCTCGCTGATCCCGCATCGACGCTGCTCCCGGATGGCCATGAAGACCTCATGGAGCGTGCCGCTGAACGGGAGCTGGCCGGTGGTGAGCTCGTACAAAGTGACTCCCAGGGACCAGATGTCGGCGCGCTCGTCGCAGTTCTTGGCGTCGAGCATCTGCTCGGGAGCGATGTAGTTCACGGTGCCCAGCCCGGAGGCCGTGCGGGTCAGCGATTCCGCCGCGCCCAGGGTCTTGGCGATCCCGAAGTCCAGCACCTTCACGATCAGCCTTCCGTCTTGGTTGTGGGTGAGGAAGATGTTGGCGGGTTTGAGGTCGCGATGGACGATGCGCGCCGCGTGCGCCTCGGCGAGGGCCTCGCACACCTGGAGCATGTACGTGACCACTTCCTGGAGCGGGAGCCTGCCTCGATGCGCCAGGACCGCCCCGAGATCCTCACCCTCCAGATACTCCATGACGATGAACGGGGTGCCGTCGTCCAGCTCGCCTTCGTCGAGGATCCGCGCCACGTGCTCGCTGGTCAACCTCGCGAGCGCCCTGCCCTCCTGAGCGAAGCGGGCGACGACCTGGTCGTGCGAGCGGGCCTCGTGCCGCAGGAACTTGAGGGCGACGGGCGTATCGAGGTCTACGTTGGTCGCGCGCATGACGATACCCATCCCCCCCTCCCCGAGGACCCGCTCGAGCCGGTACTTCCCCGCGATCAGGGCTTGTTTATTGACTCGCATGGCCTTCGCTCTCGCGGGCGATCTCCGCAGGCGCAACGATAATCACGATGAACGAGCTGGCAATAAGCTGAATAAATAGTCTGTTTCCGAAGCGGTGGAGCGCCAATCAGCCAGGTCGAGGGGAGGTGGCGTTTCATGGAGAGGCCCGGGGTGCCTCAGATCCCGAAGGACCAGCTGAGGCTGCCGGAGTGGACGATCTTGGAGAACGTCTCGGGCTTGGAGAGCTCGTACTGGCCCTTGAGGGTGCACCAGGGGGTGAGATCCACGCGCAGGCCCCCGGTCCCGGTCACCGCGTTTGCCGGCCCCGCTCGCCCGGGCCCGGACCAGAAGTAAGGATCCGTGCTCGGGACCTTGATAAAATCGACCATCAGGTAGGGAGTCACGTCCCCGATCGCGTATCCGGCGACGGCGAAGCCACCCCACGACACCCAGGTCCTCCCCGCCGCCCGGTGCATCACGCTGTAGCCCTCGATGTCCAGGTTGAATGGAAGGTGGGGATAGGCCAGGTAGACGTTGGAGACGATCTCCTGGATTTGTGTGTCCGGCAGGGCGGGCCGCACCTCCGCCGACGCAGGCGGGATCCAGCTGAACAGCGCCGCGACGCCTCCCCGCAGCGATCCGGGCGCCGACCCGACCAGCTCGAGCTTGGTGAACACGCCCTTCTCCATGTGGGAGTTGACGAGCGGCACGGAGTTGAACGTGGGGTTTCGGGTGTTGACGACGGCCACCGTCCCGTTGAGAGCCACTCCCGCATCGAGGCTGGCCTTCACCGAGGCCTGGAGGCCGATCACGTGAGTCGGGAGGATGCCGCCGAAGTCCTCGAAGAGGATGATAGCGGGGCGCCGGACCGGGAGCTGGAGGAACGTGCCATGATGGTAGGCGTTGTTGAAATATCCGAAATCGGTATGCATTCGCCCGGCGGCTATCGCGAATGGGCCGCCGCGCCATCGAACGACGAGGCGCTCGGCGTCCGCCACGGTCTCGCCGGTATCCTCGGACTCGAAGAAGAGCTCCGAGAGCGCGTCGAAGCCGCCACCCAGCTGCGCGCCGAAGAGGGCATTGAACCCGGCATTGAGGAAGGTCGACGTTGGCTCGGCGCTTTGAGGTGAGGCCGACGTGAGCTTGCCTTGCAGGTCTCCGAAGATATTCAGGCTGTAACGCACGCTGGTCCCTACGATTCTGAGCTCCTTTGCCGAGCTGCTCGCCATCGAATCCATGGTCCGCGTTGCTCTGGGCAGCCTCAGCGTCAGCTCCTCGGGCTCCCCCGGCCCGCCCTTCGCGGGATTCGTCCCCGGTCGCGCGCCTCCTTGCGCCGATGGCGCGGCCGGCGCGGCCGATAAGGGCGCCGACGCAGGTCCCGGGGCTGGCGGTGCGGGCGCGGACGGCGGAGGCGCTGGTAGCGCTGCGGGCGCGGACGGCGCTGCGGGCGCCGGCTCGCCGACCTGCATGATCGCCAGGAGCATGGATCCGAGCAGACCGTGCGACGAGGTGGCAATCAGACGAAGCATGGGCTCGATATCTACGTTCGCGAGGAACGTTCTGTTCAGTCAAAACGAAATGTGTAATTGAAGACACCGTGGGTGTTGCCGGCGGGGGGCGGGAAGGCCCAGCCGCGGAGCGCCGAGAGCAGGCACGACTCGAGTCTCGGGCTCCCCGCCGAGCTCTGCGCAATCCGCGCGCTGCTCACGGTTCCGCGCTCGTTGAGCGTCACGGTCACCACGACACGCCCGCCCAGATCGGGCTGCTCCATCCTCGCCCGATCGGAGCAGGCCTGAACCTGACCCGCGTTTGCCCTCACCACCGCGTTCAGCCCCTTGGGATCGATGAACCCCGGCTCCGGGCCGGCCTGCGCCGCGCCCGGAGGAGCCGGCGGTGTCACCGTGGTCTGCGCGGGGGGTGAGTCGGAGTCGGG
>SXGT01555224.1_pt1 | contig 44325 bp, 39 predicted proteins | sample 3176221 | NCBI WGS metagenome assembly SXGT01 (sample SAMN11356862, study PRJNA531348) | freshwater metagenome | isolation source: freshwater sample F1-120 | place: China: Fuxian Lake, Yuxi | collected 2017-12-25 | reverse complement strand
TGGTGGAACGAGCAGTGGATGGGCTGGCCGATCGGCCCTCACTACGACGAACAGTCCAACGTGACCGGCGCCAAGAAAATGGAAGGCAAACTCTTCCTGATCGTGGGCGAGAAGGATGAGAATGTCGATCCGGCTTCGACCATGCAGGTCGTCGATGCCTTGCTCAAAGCCAATAAGGACTTCGACATGCTCGTCGTCCCCGGCGGCGGGCACGGGTCCGGCACGTCCAATCCAGCTGCTTGGCGGAAGTGGCGAGACTTCTATGTTCGACACCTGCACGGCGTTGAACCTCGTTCGAAGTAACACCTCGAGTCGATTTCGAAAATGCCATCACCGGAAAACCGGCGGTGGCATTTTTTATCGGGCTGCTTCCACATGCAACTCAGGATTCAGCCACAGACCCCAGTCGCTACCGGTTCCATCGGAGGTCGGGTCAACGGTGAGTTCGAGTTCCTGAACTCCAGAGACATCGACTTGAAAGTCAGCGATTCCACCTTCCTTGATGACTGCCGATTGCCATAATGTTGTTCCATCTGCTTTGATGACGAATTGAACGGTACCTCCATGGCCGTCCGCCATGCCCACCTTGCCCGTGAACTGCTTCCACTTACCGCCGAGGTTGTAGACGTGCCTGGCAGGTGCGTGGGCATAGAGGCCGCGCTGAAAGATCTGCCCACCAGCTGACAGCAGAATGCTGTTATCGGGAACGCGGTCAAATGTACCTCGCATCCAGCCGACTTCGGTGCTGGTTGGCTTGAAGGTTGTCAACGCAACGACTGGATTACTTCCTTTAAACTCTGCTGGGGATTGTGTGGGTGCAGTGAGATTCAAGAGATGATCGGCAATTGCTTTCCCTTCGGGAGATTTGATCCCCCCGGCCAGTCGCTTTTTCTTCTCCTGATCGCGTCCGGAATAAGCCTCCAGAAAAGGAGCCAGTTCGAGGCGTGCCTGAGCTGAGGAGAGATCAGGCGTCCCATTGGCTTGGACACGATAAGGAATCTGGAGATTCGCTGGCTCGCTGACCCGTCCATTGCAGTGAAGCGGAACGATGCGAAGGAGTCCGAGTTTACCTTTCTCAAGAGCATCGCTGGCGAGTTCGAAGTTGCCCTCGGCATCAGGAATCGCAGTCATCGTTGTCGCGTTATAATCTGAATTTCCTTCGGGGTCGAAGTAAGCCACCACTCCATAAACAGGCGGCTCGCCCTTCACCGTTCCTTTGACACGGATTGCTTTGCCATCGACTTCGATCGCTTTCAAAGACGACTCGACACTGGGACGCACATCAAGCTGCTTGGCCACACCGGAGAACTGGGGGTGCGTTGCAAGGCGCAGAGCATGTGCAAACGAGAGGAAGGCACCTTGCCCTTCTCCACGAAGCTCTTCCCCGTAGGTTCGATTGCCAGTTCCCATGATTGGCTGGCCGCGGACTTCTTCATCAGGACGTGGCGAACAGTGAGGCAATCCCAGGCCGTGACCGAGTTCGTGAGCCATACCGCCGATGAAAATCGAGTTGTGACGTCCAAGAGAAATCCGTCCGTACTCACCATCGCGGATCATTGGCTGTTTGAGCTTCAGATTCGGGATATCCAGTTCAGGAGAATCGAGCTGCCAACAGACCCCACTGGCTGCGCTCCCGCCTCCGTAATAAGGCGACTTGTGAGAAAACATTAACGCCTTGGGATCCCATTCGGCGAGATTGCAGAAGATAATCATGGTCTCTTGATCGGGATCGAGTCCCTGAGCAGTCAGAACCCCCATACACTCTTTACGAATCTCATTGCCAGAGGGCTTGCCATAATCCGCGTAGGGCTTTTGTCCTTTGATGGAATGGATCAGGACTTTGCCTTCGCCAGTCCGCTGCATGTTGATCGTCAGGTGACCGAAGCCGTGACGATTCATTTCGTTGGCGTAAAAGGCCTGGATGTGTTTGAGGATACGGTTCAAGCGTTCTTCGTGGTTTTCCGGGAGAGGCCTGTCAGCTGGCGTCCAGGCGAAGACGTGCAGGTAGCGTTTTTGCGAGCGGTCGGCATCGGCCTGCCACTTGGTCAGAATCTTCTGAGCCGCAGCTGACTGGAGGCGTTCATCGTGGACTGATTGAGCGGTGGTGATGTTGCAGGTGAGGGCAACGAGCAGCAGAGGGAGGAGATTTTTCATCACTTCACCTTAAGAAATCGCAGTCTTTGTAACATTTAAGAACCGATTGTTGACCCGGAGAATGGGCAACTCAATAATCGATTCCACTATGACGCTGCTGAAAAATTACAAAAACGATTTCAAAGACCGCCTCGCCGCACTGTACGACGAGATCCCGGCGCTGGCGCTGTTTGAAGATGTTTTCTCAAAGCTCGAAGAAGTCAACATCTGCATCAAGGACGTCAAAGGGCATTACCTGTGGGTCAACGAAGGCTTTCTGAAAAGCTGCCCTCAATGGCGACGTGATGATGTGATCGGGAAGACCGCGTTTGAAATCTATCCCGAAATGCTTGCGACGACGTATCACAAGCAGGATGAATTTCTGCTCGCCAAGGGGAAGAGCCTGCAGGATCAGCTCGAGATGATCTCCAACAGCGATGGCTCCGTCGGCTGGTACACCACGAATAAAGTCCTCATCCGCAATCACCTCGGAATCATCCGCGGCATCATGGGCGTCTCACGAGAACTCCATGCACCGACCTCGAAAGATCCTCGCTTCAGCAAACTCTCCGTCGCCCTGCAGCGGATGCGCAATGACTTTCGACAGCCATTGCGTATTAGTGACCTGGCGAAGGAGTCGGGGCTGTCGATCAGCCAGTTTGAACGCCTCATGCAGGCCATGATTCAGATCACCCCCAAGCAGTATTTGATTCGCCAGCGTGTCGAAGCTGCTGCTGTGCTGTTACGACAGACAAACGATTCCGTTGCGGACGTCGCGATGAAATGCGGGTTCAGCGACCAGCCCTCTTTCTGTAAGCAGTTTAAAGTCACCACCGGGCTTAGCCCGCTGCAGTACCGGCGTTTACCTGTGTAGTTCACCAGCAACAGTTACCAATTTCACGACATAATTTACAAACCCGCCTGCAGTGCTCAAAACTGCTTGACCGGCATCGGGACTGGTCGTAACGTCCGGGCATCCTGTCTGGGAATTCTGACTTTATCCCACCTCCTCTGATTGAGCCCGCGCTCCCCGCGCGATCGGCTGACTCAGCAGAATTCCTTCGTTTCAGGTGATGATCCCCGCCCTCGATTCGACGTTATCGTCTCGGACGGCGGGACTGGCTTAAGGTGACTTGCCTTCCCAGGGAACACATCACATGCACTTTCTCCGACAACACCGGATTCGTCGGCGTGCGCGCCGCGCTCTCCATCGAGACATTCGCAGGGAACGGTCGATCATTCTGATCTACCAGCCTGGAAAAGTCGCGTCATCGACGATTGCGCAGACACTCAGCCAGTACCCCCAGTTCTCGATCTGGCAGCTTCATTCGCTGATTCCTGACATGATTCACCGTCTGGTCAAGACGCAGCTATCAGCAGGCATGAAACCGACAAAATGCCTCATGCAGGGGGAGGTGATCCGCGAAGAACTCCTCATTCACAAACGCGCGCCGTTTCGCGTAATTACTCTCGTCCGCGAACCGATCGCGCGCAATGTCTCGGCTTACTTTGAGCGGTTTTCCGAATTCTTCCCGGGACGTTCGCCACTCGATGTGTCGGATCAACAGCTTGACGATGTCTTTCAGAACAAGTTTGATCATCACGCCATCGTGAACTGGTTCGATGATGACTTCTATCGCGCGCTGGGAGTTGATCTCTACACGGCATCGTTTCAGAAAGAGAATCGTTACGCCGTGATGTCGCATCCCCATTGCGATGTCCTGGTCCTGCGGACCGACTTACCAGACTTCCGGAAGATCGCAGCGATCTCGCTTTTTCTGGGAATGGAAGAGACACCTGAAGTCCTTCAAGCCAACGTCGCTGAGCTGAAAGTCTACAAGGACGTTTACAAGCGATTCGCAAGTCGCATCAGACTCAACGATGATCTTTGCGAAGAGTTGTTGAACAGTCGATACGCCCGGCATTTCTATACAGAACAGGAACGCCAGCAGGCGATGGCACGATGGTCCATCGGAGCAGCCAGCACAAGAGATTCGTCACGCAGGAAAGCGGCGTAAGGCTATTGAATCTTCTTCTCGGATGCCTTGTTTTCAATCACGCTTTCTGTCGGCGGGGTATAGACCGACAACGCTGACAGGTCTTTGGGAAGCTGACTGTTATCGATGACGGAAAAGATATCGGGTTCATCGCCATCCAGATATTCGTCGCCGTAGAAGATCGGATGGATCTTGTTGTAGTGTTCGAGTTCTGCAACATCTTCTGCTGTCGTTGTCAGCTGAATGTTGAAGATATTCTCTTTCTTCTCGACAACGAATCGCAGCGTCGATGGAATTTTACGAAAGCGTGACGGGACAACTTCTTTATTGTAATTGACGACGTCTTCAGCACTCGAAGTCATGATCGTGACATCATGGACACCAATAAGCGCACCTTCTTTGGATGAGGAATAGCTCAATTCGTAATGGCCATCGATATCGGTGATCGCCAGAGATGGACGATTTTTTGACTGCGGATGGAACGTCACGAAGGCGTTGGCAAGTGGTTCGCCATCGAGAGTGACGACACCTTTCACCGGTGAGCAGGCATAAGGATCGGGAGTGAATGTCGCCTGTCGATAGACAAAGACCCCCAGGAGCAACGAGCAGAGTGCAGTCAGTAACATCGCAGGACGCATGAGGATTCAATCTTCTTGCCGAAGTGGCCGAGTGAATTGAGTCGGGGGAACCCCGAAAGAGATGGTGTTCAAAACTCAAGCAAAAGTTCGAGCCATCCAGTATTCTCGATCCGAAGGGTCAGTTCAAGTCGATTCTTAACGAAAACGACACATATCTGAATAAACCCCGTCGAACGATGAATGTTTCGACGTGGATGGCATCAACATTGCTGCATGTGTATTGAATTGACTGCCATCTATTGACATATCAATTATCCACACATACGTTTCATTAGGAGGGTAATCATCATGTCGACCGGCCGCTTGCAACAAGAAATCAAGAAAAGGCAACCATTCGAGTTACTCGAACAGGAAGCCTGCCTGAACCTCTTCCGCACCTCGGACCTGCTTCAGAATCGGATGGGGAAATTCATGCGGGAGTTTGGTTTAACTCCTTCGCAATACAACATCTTGCGCATTCTGCGAGGTGAAGGAAAGCCCCTTCCGAGCCTGGAAATCGCATCCCGGATGATCCAGGTCGTGCCCGCGATTACGGGGCTGGTCGATCGCCTGGAAGCCCAGAATCTCGTTGTCAGGAAGCGCTGCAACGAAGACCGACGGGTTGTCTTCATCGACATCACCCCTGCAGGACTCGAACTGCTCGCCAAGATCGATCAACCACTCTACGAGGCCCATAAACAGGTCCTCTCGATGCTTTCCGAGGACGAAATGCGCACGCTCAGTCGGCTGCTGGAAAAAATTCGGAGCGAGGGCGTGTAAGGGAAAGAAAAATTTTTCGACTTAAGGTTTACATATCAACTGTTGAGTTGAAGACATTTCAAGTCTAAACCTTTTGGAGCAGAGCCATGAATTTCTCAGGAAAAGTCGTCCTCGTCACCGGCGGCACGTCAGGCATTGGCAAAGACACCGCCATCGCATTCGCCAAGCAGGGAGCGAATGTTGTTGTCGCGGGTCGACGCGAAGCGGAAGGCCATGCCGTCGTCGCTGAGATCGAGAAGACCGGACAAAAGGGGCTCTTTGTCAAAACAGATGTCTCTCAAGAAGGCGACGTCAAAAACCTGATCGAGAAGACGGTCGAAAAATTCGGTCGCCTCGATATTGCCTTCAACAACGCTGGAGTCGAGTCCGCAGGACCAGTCACTGAGTTTCAGGTCAAGGACTATGAACATGTCTTCGGCATCAACGTCCTGGGTGTTCTGCTGTCACAAAAGTATGAGATTCCAGTCATGCTCAAACAGGGTGGCGGCGTAATCATCAACACAACGAGCGTCCTGGGGCATGTCGGAATGCCCAATGTCAGCGTCTATACAGGGTCCAAGTTTGCCGTCGAAGGAATCACCAAGGTGACCGCCCTCGAATATGCCGCTGCCGGGATTCGCGTCAATACGGTCGCGCCGGCGGTGACACAAACAGAAATGTTTGACCGCGTCAGTGGCGGAAACGCAGACAACATCGCGGCGATGACTGCGATGCACCCCATGGGACGCGTTGCGACTCCGATGGATATCGCTGGGGCTGTCATGTTCCTGGCGAGCGATGCGGCTTCCTTTGTGACGGGGATCTCCATTCCTGTCGATGGCGGAATTCTGGCTCGCTGATTATTTCTTCGCAAAAAAACTATTCACCAACAGATCGGGAGGTCTGTCATGCTCACAGTCCGTAAATCATCTGACCGCGGCCACCTCAATCATGGCTGGCTTGATACTTATCACACCTTCTCGTTTGGCGATTATTATGACCCGAACTGGGAATCCTTTGGAACGCTCCGCGTGATGAACGAAGACGTGGTCGCGCCGGGGCAGGGCTTCGGAACGCACGGTCACCGTGACATGGAAATCCTGACGTACGTCCTTTCGGGCGCACTCGAACACAAAGACAGCCTGGGCCATGGCGAAGTCCTGCGTCCAGGTGAATTCCAACGTATGTCCGCCGGAACGGGAATCCGTCACAGCGAGTTCAATCCGTCTGTCGACCAGCCAGTGCACCTGTATCAGATCTGGCTATTCCCTCGTGCCCGCGGTCTCCAGCCCGGTTACGAACAAAAAGCGATCGACTTGGAAAGCCGACGGAATCAACTTGTTCTGGTCGCATCTCCGGATGGAGCAGAAGGCTCATTGAGTATCCAGCAGGATGCGAAGGTCTACCTGTCTCGTCTGGACGCAGACAAGTCCCTCGACGTCACGCTCGACCCGACGAATCACGTCTGGTTGCAAGTCCTCGAAGGTGATGTCACCGTCGGCGGCCACCAGTTGCACGCTGGCGACGGCGTTGGTCTAACCGAAGAGACAGCATTGAAAGTCACTTCGAAAGCCAACTCACAAGTTCTGCTGTTCGACATGACATGACCTGATCATCCACGCGAGAGGCCAATTGGTCTCTCGCGTTTCGCTTAAGGCCTTCTTCAAATCGAATTGTAGGGTGCTGGTGAGTCTTCGAACCGCACCAAATACACATTCAAAGTTCAAAACAGTTTCGAGCGCACTTTTGGTGCGGTTCGCAAAGCCTCACCAGCACCCTACTCATGACAATCAAGGATTACTCCCATGCAAGCCGCCATCAGCGTTCTCGGACGTTTGTTTCTGGTCACAATCTTTCTGCTCTCTGCGTTTGGAAATAAGATTCCCAATTACAGCAACATCGCGACGTACATGGGATCCGAAGGCGTCCCACAGCCTCAGATTCTCCTCGCCGGTGCCATCGCCTTCCTGATCGTCGGAGGAGTCAGCGTTCTCCTGGGCTTCAAAGCAAAATTCGGCGCGGGATTGTTATTCGTCTTCCTGGTGCTGGCAACGTACTACTTCCATGACTTCTGGACATTCCCTGTTGAACAGCAACAAGATCAGATCATTCAATTCATGAAAAACCTCGGCCTGGGCGGTGCGATGCTCTTCATCATCGCCAACGGTTCTGGAGCGGGCAGCCTGGATCAAATTCTCTCGAAACCCAAAGCAGTGACGCAAACGTAAGCAGGCCTGCTGCAGCCAAAAAACGTACACCCCCGGTCGTCCATGACGACAGCCGGGGGTGTTTTTTTATTTGCGCCGAGTGAACTCTGAGCCGAGGGTCACTGCATCGGAATGATGGAAATCTTCATGGTCCTGCTCCGTTAGAAACACCAGGTGAATACAGAAATCATCGGCTGTCAGGCGTATGAGTATTGACGTTGGTTGGGTGAAAAATTTGTGAGTTGGGGGTAAGACCCGTTTCATGAAAGTAGGGTGCTGGTGAGTCTTCGAACCGCACCAAATGGGGATTCAAACTTGAACTGACTCTGGGTCCGCATTCGGTGCGGTTCGCAAAGCCTCACCAGCACCCTACATTTCGAACACAACCACACAACTGCTACCAGCGGCCGTGACCGCCGCGGTGATAGTGGTAGTGTCCTGGCTGAATGTGGAAGTGATTGCCGTGACGGTAAATGCTTGTTGGATAGTAGTCAAAGTGTCCGCGCGGTTGATAGCCGTAGCCATAACCCCAGCCACCGCCGTTGTATCCGTACCCGTAACCTCCGCCTCCGTAGTAACCTCCACCATAGCCACCATGATGATGATGGCCGTGACCGTGATATCCACCTGCATGGCTAACGCCGACAGAAGCTGCGACGATCACCAGTGAAAGTGCAGCGTACTTGATGAAGCGAAACATGACTGATCTCCTTAGAATTGTCGTTGGTGCATTCGACAGTTGATGGCCTTTCCCTTGAGCCATGGATGAATAAAGTTGCATACGGCGTGCCATGAGCATTTATTGGCGAAACGCCGAGAAATTCACAGGATTCTGGCTGAACACGGAGTTCATTTCGCGACAGTGTGTTCTCGCTGTGACGACACTTTTGCTGACATAGATTTAGCGAACTCTTGCGAGACCATGATCTGGCAAATTGAACCAGTCGATTCTCTCATGACATTCGCAACTCAACACGACTCCCGAAACATCAGAAAGGAAAATGCTATTGCCTTGTCGTATAAGTTTCCGGATAATGTCGTGTGGTTTGGTCGACTGTCTGCTCTCCGCGAGACGCGCTGGCCGAACCTCGAGATGGATTTCGCTGTCAGACGATGACCATTCACGATCACGCCTGACAGAGACGATGTCCGCCGACCGGACCTTTCCCGGTCGCTGACATTCACCAACAGGACGTTGTGATCAGCATGAAGATATCTCTGCCATGCCTGGGCCGCCTGTATAACAGAGTCATGGCCAGTCATCTCGAATCTGGGATAGCTGGTTTTTTTCTGTCGAATCTTCTTCGCTCTAGTCACGGTCGAGTTCATAATCCGTCGTTCTTTCGCATTCTAGGATCGGGCCGTGTTTCATCCACACGGCTCATCACAGAGAAAAGAACTGACGGCATTTTTTTGCGCGGTCACTTTCTCTCCATGCACGACACCATGAGTACGGGCTTGCTTTCGACAGTCTTCCGGCAGAATGTCCTTCTGCCGCAGTGCTGATCGCCGGTAAGCATTCTTTCGCTCAATTTGGCGCTCTCTTTTTCAAACGACCAGCCGTTTTCGACTCAGCGTGATCACGCGTCTGTGACCGGTTGACGATCTCGTCAACTGCTGCGTTCGAGACTCCGTTACTGCCCCGCCCGCGTTCGCGTGCGCCCCTGCATAATAACAAGGCAGGGAGGGCAAATTTCACTATCCAATTTGCGACGAACACCTCCACACTGATTGTGGCGGGTTTTGAATGGCTGCATGCAAGCAGTCTGGAGATTCGACTATGGCAAGCTCATCATTGCTCTCTCAGATTTCCTCCAAGATGTCGAAAGACTCGTTCCGTCAGGAGCACTGGGAAGGTTCGTTTTCGCAGTATCTCGACCTCGTGAAAGAAAAACCCCAGATCACGCGGACGGCTTATCAGCGTCTGTACGACATGATCATGGAAGACGGGACCTACCCGGTTGAAGGGAACAAGGACGGGCAGATCCGTTACAAGTTCTTTGACGATCCCCACAACGATGGGGAAGATGCGATCTTCGGACTCACGACCCAGCTGATGGAACTGGTCAATGTATTCAAATCGGCGGCTTTGAAGTATGGCACGGAACGACGTGTGCTGCTGCTTCATGGCCCGGTCGGATCGTCGAAGTCGACCATTGCGCGACTTCTCAAGCAGGGGCTGCAGCGTTATTCGCGCACTGACCAGGGCGCGCTTTACTCCTTCGGCTGGAAGCAGGATGACGGAACCGTTGTCTGGGATCCCATGAACGGTGAGCCTTTGCAACTCGTGCCGCAGAAGTATCGAGCCGAGATCTGCGATTACTTCAATGAAGGCAAAGGGGAACACGACCCACGGAAAGTCGAGATTCATGGCGATATCTGCCCGCTGTCTCGTTACTACTACCAGGAACGCTTGAAAGAAGCGGACGGCGACTGGACGAAAGTCGTCGAGTCGGTCGTCATTCGTCGCGTCATCCTGTCCGAACAGGACCGGGTCGGGATTGGTACGTTCCAGCCGAAAGATGAAAAGAACCAGGACTCCACGGAACTGACGGGGGACATCAACTACCGGAAGATCGCAGAATACGGCAGCGAATCCGATCCTCGCGCGTTCAACTTCGATGGCGAATTCAACATCGCCAATCGCGGGTTGATTGAGTTCATCGAAGTTTTGAAGCTTGATGTCGCGTTTCTGTACGACCTTCTGGGGGCGTCGCAGGAACACAAGATTAAGCCGAAGAAGTTCGCGCAGACGGATATCGATACCGTCATCATTGGTCACACCAACGAGCCAGAGTATCGCAAGCTGCAGTCCAATGAGTTCATGGAAGCGTTGCGTGACCGGACAATCAAGATCGATATTCCCTACGTCACCAAGCTGTCCGAAGAGATCAAGATCTACCAGAAGGACTACAACACGCGACGAGTCCGCGGCAAGCACATTGCCCCACATACACTCGAGATTGCCGCGATGTGGGCCGTCCTCACACGTCTGGAGCAACCCAAACACCATGGCTTGACGCTGCTACAGAAGATGAAGCTGTATAACGGCAAGACGCTGCCGAACTTCACAGCCGATAACGTCAAGCAGTTGCGTCGAGAAGCCCGCTCGGAAGGTTTGCACGGCATTTCGCCACGCTTCGTGCAGGACAAGATCTCGAACGCGCTGGTTGCGAATTCTGACTCGACCAGTCTCAACCCGTTCATGGTGATGAACGAACTCGAAGAGGGCTTAAAGCATCACTCGCTGATCCCTAACGAAGATACGCGCGAGCAGTACCGCCAGCTGGTGTCCGTGATAAAAGAGGAGTACACCGATATCGTCAAAAATGAGGTGCAGCGTGCGATCGCGTCCGATGAAGAAGGGCTCAATCGTCTGTGTGCTAACTATATTGATAATGTCAAAGCCTACACGCTCAAGGAGAAGGTGAAGAATAAATACACCGGCCAGGATGAGGAACCGGATGAACGCCTCATGCGTTCGATCGAAGAGCGGATTGACATTCCGGAGACCCGCAAGGATGACTTCCGCAGAGAGATCATGAACTACATCGGAGCGTTGTCGCTGGACGGCAAGAAATTCGATTACCGCACCAACGAACGTCTCCAGAAGGCGCTCGAGATGAAACTGTTTGAAGATCAGAAAGACACGATCAAACTCACCAGCCTGATCTCGAATGTCATCGACGCCGACACGCAGGAAAAAATCGACATCGTCAAAGGCCGGCTGATCAAGAACTACGGGTATAACGACGAATCCGCGACGGATGTCCTGCAGTACGTCGCCAGCATCTTCGCCCGAGGGGATGTGAAACACTGATCTTAAAGGCGAGCGGGGGGTGTCAACCCCCTGTCTTCACAAAGGCTCGACGTTCGAAGGTAGCATGAGGAACCTACCTATGCGATGATTTCAGATTTCTTGAAGCCTTAAGTCGCACATTCCTACGGAAATTACGGAACAGGAAATTGATTACCCCATCCACTCACTCAGATCATCCAGAAACAAAGCCCGGCACCCCGGTCTGGGAACTGGCCATGTACTATCCCCGTCAAGGAGATTGGACAGAGTTGGAGTTTCTGTGGCTTGACCGTGAAAGAAAGGTTTTCGCTGAACTGAATGAAGGATTTCTGGAGCTTCTTCCTGTGCCCCCACTCACCCACCAACGCTTGATGAAAATGCTCCTGAAGACACTCGAGGCGTACTTTGACTCTCGTGGTGCCGAAGTTTTGTTTGCACCGCTCCCATTGCGACTTTGGCCTGGAACTTTACGCGAACCGGATTTGCTTGTCGTCAGGCCAGAGGATTTTCGGACGTCAAAAGATTATCCAGATTTTGCGCAGCTTGTCGTCGAAGTTGTCAGTTCGTCGTCACAGGACCGAAAACGAGACTTTGAAACAAAGGTTGCGAACTATCAGCAGGCAGGTATTCCCGAGTATTGGATCATCGATCCAGAAAAGAAGAAGGTCCATGTTTTGTCATTAGAAACTGGTAGCCAATACACGACCATGATTTACTCCGTTGGTAATTCAGCAGTCTCTGCAAAGTATCCAGAGTTGTCTTTGGATGTCACTTTGCTCTTCGACGTGTTAAACGATTGAGCCCTCCATGTCCCGTAACATCGATATCGATCTCCAGCGTTTCAAGCACATTGTCCGGGGCAAGGTGCGGCAGAACCTTCGTAAGTACATCAATCACGGCGATATGATGGGACGTAAGGGGAAAGAGACCGTCAGTATTCCGGTCTCCAATATCGATATCCCCCATTTTCGTCATGGCAAGAAAGGTTCTGGCGGGACCGGGCAGGGGGAAGGAGAAGTCGGGCAGCCAGTGGGGCAGGGAGATGACCCGGCGGACGGACAAGGGCAGGTGGGTGATAAGCCCGGGCAGCATGTTCGCGAAGTCGAGCTGACGTTTGAAGAGCTCGCCGCGATGCTCGCCAATGAGCTTCAACTTCCGAATATCGTTCCCAAAGGACAGGAAGCGATTAAGACCAGCAAGGACAAATACACCTCGATCAACCGCACGGGCCCCGATGCACTTCGTCACTTCAAGCGGACTTACAAACAGGCCCTCAAACGCCAGATTGCGACCGGCGAGTACAACTCGGTTGAACCAAGAATCCTCCCAACCAAGGATGATGAGCGATTCAAATCGTGGAAGACCGTCACCCAGCCGGAAGCGAACGCGGCGATCGTTTACATGATGGACGTCTCCGGGTCGATGACCGATGACCAGAAAGAGATTGTTCGCATCGAAGCCTTCTGGATTGATACCTGGCTGAAAAGCCAATACCGCGGCATTCAGCGCCGCTACATCGTCCACGATGTCGTTGCGCATGAAGTGGATGAAGACACCTTCTTCCGCGTCAAAGAATCGGGGGGAACGAGAATCTCCTCAGCGTATCGCGGTGCCCTCAAGGTCATCGAGCGTGACTTCCCGCTGGACGACTGGAACCTCTACTGCTTCCAGTTCTCCGACGGCGACAACTGGGGCGAAGACAACATCGAATGCCTCAAGATGCTGACTACCGACCTGCTGCCGAAGTGCAACCTCTTCTGCTACGGCCAGGTCGACAGCCCGTATGGCTCGGGGGATTATCTGAGGGAGTTGAAGAAGGTTGAATCGAAGTTTGATTCACTCATTCTTTCAGAGATCGCCTCGAAAGACGGAATCTACGATTCGATTAAGACCTTCCTTGGAAAAGGAAAGTAGAAGCGGTCGTGCGAACTGGTTTGTTATTAATTATCTTCGTTGCCGCGGTGAGCTCAAAAATAAGAACTAAGCCATGTCGTCGTTACCTCACCCAGATCGAATCCAATTGTTTGATCTGAGATCAGTTCATCCTCCACGGGTTGACGCTTACATGCAGGTGGTTGAAGAGCAATCCGGCGTTGTCGTCGCACCCGATTTAGTTGACGTCATCTATCAAGCATTTGACGAGTTGCCTGAGGGCATGCAGTCACGATGCCACATCCCGCCGTTTGGAATGCGGTATTTGAATAAGGATGGAGATATCTATTTCGAGGCCTCCATTTGCTGGAAGTGCAACAATATCTTTGGGCAACTACATCACGAACAGTGGTCTTATGAATTTAACTCCCAATCTCAGCCTGCCCAAACGCTTTTCCAGCTTATAAGCAGTCATTTCCCTGCCAAGAATCAGACAGAATCAGATCGTTGATTTATTGCCTTCCATCGAATTCCTAACTACCTATTACGAGCCTCGTCATGGCAATCTCCACTCACCGACCTCTCCCTTCTGAGATCCGCGACATTCAGGATCAGATGAAAGAAATCGCGGCCAGTTATGGGCTCGATTTCTACGAGACGATCTTCGAGATGCTCGACTACGAAGAGCTGTCGATGTTCGCGGCGTATGGTGGGTTTCCGATTCGCTATCCGCACTGGCGGTTCGGGGCGGAGTTTGATGAGCTCATGAAAGGCTACTCATACGGCTTGCAGAAGATTTACGAAATGGTGATCAACACCGATCCCTGTTATGCGTATCTTCTCAGCTGCAACGACATCGTCGACCAGAAGCTCGTCATCGCTCACGTCTACGGGCACTGCGACTTCTTCAAGAACAACGCCTGGTTTGGCCCGACGAATCGTAAGATGCTCGACCAGATGGCCAACCACGCCGCGAGAATCAGTCGCTATATCGACCAGTACGGCTATGAGGTCGTCGAAGAGTTCATCGACGCCTGTCTGTCGATTGAAGATCTCATCGATATTCACTCGCCACACATCCGGCGTCGTCCCGACTTTTCCAAAGCGGCGATGAAAGCCCCCGAGAAAGAGGACCAGAACACCAACAACAGCTCCGGTCGGTTTGCGTCCAAGGGTTACATGGATGACTTCATCAACCCGCCCGATGTCCTGCGAAAACAGGCGGAAGACAAAGCCACTGCGAAGCAAAAGCAGGAAGACATTCTTTCGTTTCCGAATGAACCGACCAAAGACATCCTACTATTCCTGATCGAGCATGGACCGCTGCGTGACTGGCAGCGCGATGTCCTCTCCATCGTTCGTGACGAAGCCTACTACTTCGCCCCTCAAGGCCAGACCAAGATCATGAACGAAGGCTGGGCCAGTTACTGGCACTCGACGATCATGACCCGCCACGGCCTAAAGGACTCGGAACTCATTCACTACGCCGACCACCACTCCGGCACGATGGCCTCCAGCCCGACTCGTCTGAATCCTTATAAACTCGGCATCGAGCTTCTCAAGGATATCGAAGAACGCTGGAACAAAGGGCAGTTCGGCCGTGACTGGGAAGAGTGTGAAGACCACGAAGAGAAAATGCGCTGGGATAACGGCCACGGCAAGGGTCGAGAGAAGATCTTCGAAGTCCGCAAGATCCACAATGATGTCACCTTCATCGACACCTTCCTGACGGAAGACTTCTGCCGACGTAACAAGATGTTTTCGTTCGCCTACAACGAACACAACAAGACCTACGAAATCGCCTCCCGCGAATTCAAAGAAATCAAACAACAACTCTTACGCAACCTGACCAATTACGGCCGACCGTTCATCTATGTCGTTGATGGCAACTACCTGAACCGCGGCGAACTTTTGCTCAAACACCGTTTCGAAGGTGTCGAACTCAAACTGGACGAAGCCTACGACACCCTGATCAACATTCATCGACTGTGGTCTCGTCCGGTCAATCTCGAGACCATCATCGACGAAAAGCCCGCCGTCATCTCCTACGACGGTCACAAACACCGTCTGGAACCCCGCAAGTAACCCACTTTCGCAGAATCACCCCTTCCCAACACTCCTGTTGCAGACCACAATTTATTAGTTGGCCTTATTTCATCGTCGGGTAAATGTCGATGAAACTTATCGGCTACGTGTCTTCCCTGTGCTCAACGGGGGAGACCGGAAGGATGCCTTTATGTCGTTCCTGACGTCCCTCACACAATCGCTGCAAGCGCAGACAGGCTGGGCTGGTACAGTCCCGCTGACGATTTCTGCCCGCGATGCTGCTGTGGACTGCGAGGTCGACGTCACCGCGATCGATCGCCTCAGCTGTTCGATCGCCGAGATCCGTCTGGGTGGGCCGTTCCTCGCGAATGCCACTTACAACCAGCTGCAGGACTGGGCCCGGAACTTCAGTCGCAAGATCACGTATCTGCTGGAAGAACTTGGCCCGCTCGAATTCGACCCGCAAGCCGGTCAGGTTCTGGTTCGTTCCATCAAGCCGGACACTCTTCCTGATGGAACTGCCTACTTCGAGGTCATGCTCGAACTGCAAACCGGCACGATGTTCTCCATGAAGCGCTATCGTTATGTCAAAGGCCAGCCTGGCCGCGATCCGATTGAGATGCACTTGACGGTCGAGGTGCTCTGCAAGCTCCTCAATGACCTCGTCACCTCATTCCCTGCTGCTCCTTGAGACTGCTGCTTGCATTGTGGCTATAATCCCTGAGACGCTCCGCATTCTCGTGTGTGCCTCGAAAGGGACTCCTATGCTTCGCAGTCTTGGCCTGTTTATTACATTCAGCTGTTCGAGTCTCTTCGCGGCCGATTTTCCTCAATTTCGAGGCATCATGGGAAATGGACAGGTCGCGGATGCAACGCTCCCGAGACAGTGGTCCGAACAGGAGAACCTCGCCTGGAAGATCGATGTCCCGGGCACGGGCTGGTCGCAGCCTGTCATCATCGGCGAAACCCTGTTTCTCACGACCGCTGTCTCGGAGAAAGATCTCACCCCCAAAGACTTCGCTGGCGGCGTGCGACTTCCTCAAAGCATGGGTCTGGGAGGTCTTACCTCCGCTCCCAACGCCACGATCGACTGGCAGGTCCACGCGTACAACGCGCTGACAGGGCTGCCGCTGTGGGCGAAAAGCATTGTTGTCGGCGAGCCGAAATTCCCCATTCATCCCTCCAACACCTACGCCACCGAATCCCCGGTCGCTGATGACACGGGAGTCGCTGCCTTTTTCGGAGCCACCGGAACTCTCGTTGGGCTCTCCCACGCGGGCGAAATTCGATGGCAGGTTGAACTCGGTGCCTTCCCGACCAGCAACGGCTTTGGGACAGGCAGCTCGCTCGCCATTCACGACGGGCTGGTGTTCGTTCAGCACTTCACTCAGAAGAGTGGTCTGATCGCTGCTTATCAAATGAAAACTGGCAAGCCTGTCTGGTCCGCACAACGAACAAAAACAGAAACATCTTGGAGTTCGCCGATTCTCTGGAAAAACGGACTGCGCACCGAACTGCTCAGTTCAGGCGATGACTTGATCGTCAGCTACGATCCGTCGACCGGGTCCGAATTGTGGCGTGTTGGGAACATCAAAGCCCCGACTGCCTGCTCCATCGCAGCCGATGCAAATCACATTTACTTTGGCGGTTCCGATCCCTTCTCCAAGGGCCCGCTGTTCGCCGTCCGTGCGGGCGGGGCAGGAGATCTTTCGCCGTCAAAAAAGAACGGACAGTTCAACACCTGCGACTGGCTGGTCGAACGCGCGGGACCTGGCATGGCTTCGCCCGTCTCGAATGGTGACTTTGTATACGTCGCTGCCGAAAATATCCTCCGCTGCTACGACGCAAAGACTGGATCATTACTCTACCAGCAACGCCTGCCCGACATGAAACTCGTCGCCGCCTGCCCGTTGATCATCGGCGACCAGCTGTTCGTCCTTGATGAAGCCGGCCAATCCGCGCTGGTGAAAGTGGGGCCGGAGTTCGAGATCGTGGGGGGAGGCAAAATCAACGATCTCTTCTGGGCGACTCCTGCCGTTGCTCAAAATTCGCTCTATCTACGTGGCGTGAAGAGCCTGTACTGCATTCGCAAGTAACTTCCTGAGATATCAGAGGGTCAGGTCAGCCCTTCGCCGAAACCCTCATCGTCGTCTTGGGTCTCATTTTCGTCTGCTTCGACGTGGTGACTTCCGGCTATCTCTTCGAGCGATTCCGTCACCACGGTTTCTTCGATCACGACGGTCTCCTCCGTCACTACGACTTGTTCCACCACAACGGCAACAACTTCCACCGCTGGCTCTGCTTCCACAATCGAGACGAAATCCTCAATCGGCACCACCGCGCGGTAATTCCGTGGCGGGTCAACGGCAATCATCCACTTCCCCGCTGCAAACGGCGACGCCATCGACGTCACGTTTGGCTTTGTATGCAGCTCATGCCCCGTTTGCGGACAGCGCCACAACCGCGACCCTGCAAAATTGCTACGTAACCCCGGACCCTTCATCGTTTTCTCATTCCTGTCAATAAACCAGACTGGAGACGGGCGTTTCCCGACGATTATAATTCATACGTCGCACAATTCACACGGAGATTTCCCATGTCGCGCGTCCAGGACGATATTCAACGCTTTTACAACTTCGCGATGGAGAAAATCCAGACCAGCCAAGACATGTATTCCATCGAAGACCTCTTCGAACTCTGGCACGACGACACAGCCCCCGAGCCCTACTCGGAAGACGATGTGCAGGCGATCCTTGCGAGTTATCGAGACGTGAAAAATGGCGTGGTTGGAACAGAGATTGATAAGTTCATGAACGAACTGGCGAGTGACAACGATTTGCGAGACTAGTGGATGCTGCAAGCTTTCGTTACCCCTCGTGCCCGAGCAGATGTCTCTTCAATCACGAGATGGATCCGAGTCACCCGACAGAGCCCTGATGGCGCGACCACATGGTCACTTGCTTTTCGCGAAGCAGTTCGCCGAGTGCAGGTAAATCCTGAGATTCACTCGGTCGTGAGCGAGCATGAGCTTCAAGACCTGGGCATTCAACAGATCAGTTTCAAAACCCGCCAGGGCAAACGCTACCGTGTCATCTTCATAATCGAGAATAATGTCGTGCAAGTTCTTCGCGTCAGAGGCCCCGGCCAACCACCATTAAGCAAGGACGAAGTGACTTAAGACTCCCCCAAACGCGTCATCTCCCGCTCCACAATTGCCGACTCCTTCTCCATCGCCGGCAGCACCAGTTCTGACTCCACCGGCTCGACATAATCCCCATGCACCGTGATTCCCAGCACGCGGCCTGACTTCGGCAGCCGCGTCAAAACAAACCGGTCGGAAGGAAATGACCACGGCGCCTGAAGTCCATTGAAAAACTCCGGCATTGTGTCCGACGCTGTTGATGCGCCATAGGTGACATGCTGCGTCAAATATTCCCCATGCAAGAGCAGCCCACGGCCTTGTCCCAGGTCAACGAGTAACGCTGCCTCATCGCTCCCCTGCACCCGCACCTTCGACGAATCGCAGTAGGCGACCACGATCTCCTGAACGATAAACTCCTCCAGGTCCGCAGACAAATCTGACTTCGTCTTCTGCTGACGCAGCACAAACTTTCGCATCGGGACGTAAAACACCAACGCCGCAATGCTCCACCCGATGAACTGCCAGAGTCCTGCCCAGTGAGGCCAGAACGCGATTCCAAGACTCCAGCCCAGCTGGCCGAAGAGCAGAAATGGGATGATGGCAAACAACATCCCGACAAACACCCAGCTGACGTAATCCACTTTCAGCCAGCCCTCAACGACCCGCCGCTCCGCCTGCGTCCCCGACCTCGTCTGTATCTGCACCATGCGTTTATTCTACGCAGCGAAGGAAGTTTGAACCATCGATTAGTAGGGTGCTGGTGAGGCTCCGCGAACCGCACCAAATGTGGTGACGAAAGTTGAATCGACTTTGAAAACGTATTTGGTGCGGTTGAAAGACTCACCAGCACCCTACATTTCGAAACAGACGCACCCCTTCCGGCTAAGTCCTAAGCCCCAATCCTTAAGCCCTCTCTCTTAATCCCACCCGAGCTCTTCCTGGATCGACGCCCACTCTTCTTCCAGCTTGCTGATCTCCGTTCCGATCGACGTCAGCTCTTCATGGATTTTCTGGGCCGCGGCGACGGCTGCGGTCTTCGCGAATTCGGCAGAGAGTTCCTTCTTCCTGGTATCCAGCTCCGCCAGTTTCTTCTCGATCGTCTGCAGTTTCTTGCGCTGCTGTTTTTCTGCCTTCTTATCGTCTTTATTCAGCGAGACCGATTCCTTCGTCCCGGCCTTCTTGTGGACGACGCCCATCGCGCGCTCGCCCTCTTCGATTTCCTTATTGATGCGATAGACGTAAGTGTCGTAATCCCCTGCGTAGACCGCGACATTCCCATCCTTCACTTCAATCACGTCGGTCGCGACGAGCTTCATGAAGTGGCGATCGTGGCTCGTGAAGATGACAGTCCCCTGGTACTCGCGGAGCGCTGCCGCGAGCGCTTCGACGGTCTCGACATCCAAGTGGTTACCTGGCTCATCGAGAATCAGAATGTTGCAGGAACTGAGCAGCAGTCCCGCCAGACACAACCGCGCCCGCTCTCCCCCGGAGAGAACCTTGATCGGCTTCTGGATCGCATCTCCCTTGAAGAGGAAACTCCCCGCGACATCCAGGATCTGCTGGGTCGTGACGTCCTTTGCTGCTTCGCTTTCCAGGTACTGATGCACGGTCCAGGTCTGAGGCAGGGTCGTATAGACGTGCTGAGCATACGTGCCAAATTCGCAGTTATGCCCCCACTTCATCACGCCTGCCTTCGGCTCCAGTGAACCGACGATCGTGCGCAAAAACGTGGTCTTCCCCTGACCGTTGTCTCCGACGATCGCAACGCGCGACTTATGCTCGATCTCAATGCGAATGTCTTTGGCAATCTCGCGATCCGGATACCCAATCGCTAGGTCCTCACAACGCAGCGCCGTCCCCTGGCGCTGGTTCACCGCAGGGACACGGATCTTGACCGAGGCTTCCTTCGCCTCGACATCAACCGTCTGCAGTCGTTCCAGCTGCTTGGCTTTACTGCGTGCCTGAGATGCCGTCGCGGCGCTCGCGCGGTTTTTATCAATGAAGGTCTGAAGCTGCTTCTGCTTGGCCTGGACAGTCGCGTTGTAGCGTCGAACGGTTTCCTTCTGCTCTTCTTGCACAACCAAGTACTGCTCGACCTTGGCTGGATAGAGTGTCAGCTTGCCACGCGAGAGTTCCAGCGTGTAATTGCAGGTCGCCTGCAAGAACGACCGGTCGTGCGAGACCACCAGGACTGAGGCATCGAAGTCGAGCAGGAAGTGCTCGAGGAGAATCTGCGTTCTCAAGTCCAGAAAGTTCGTCGGCTCATCCAGAACCAGCAGATTCGGCTCATGCAGCAGCAGGCTCGCCAGCTTCACGCGAGTCTGCCATCCGCCCGAAAGTTCTTTGACCGGACCTTCGAGATAACGCCCCTTGAGTTCAAACCGAGCCGCAACTTCCCCACACTTCCAGTCCGGCTGATTGCTATCGCGCATCAGAAAATCGAGCGCCGATTCCCCCGGGACAAACGGATCATGCTGCTGCAGATACCCAACCCGAAGATTCGGCGAACGAATCACTTCACCGGAATCAAGTTCCTCCTGCCCGAGCAGCACGCGACACAACGTCGACTTCCCGGCCCCGTTCCGCCCGATGAACCCGATCTTCTGATTGTCCGAAATCACACACTCCGCATGATCCAGAAGAGTCTGCGGCCCATACGACTTCGTCGCTTCCGACAACTGCAACAACACCGACATAACGATCCACCCAAAAGAAATCCGATAAACGCCCCCATCAACTGACAGGGACATGTGCACCGATGTCCAAAAAAACTCAAACCGGTGCGTACTGAACCGTAACCTTACCCGGTCCCAACCATGTGTCAACATGAGCCGGCACGTTCATCAATGCTTGTCAATGGGTGCCTCGCAAATCAGGCATTGATTGCGAAACGACAAGGCCTTATTCCCATTCCCAACCTTTGGAACTCACACACAAACCACTCGACAGTTTGCCCCTCTGCTGGGTATTCACTCCGACGCTGTAAAGTCGATACTCACCATTCACCACTTCGTAGTTTAGTTCTTCACCGTTGAACCAGTCTTCAGGAACCGATGCCAGATAGTCCGGTGTTAACTTATCGAGCTGTTCTGGATACTTCCCATGAGCACGATGGTATCGCTCCAGAGAAAAGCCGATATCAACCAGCTCTTTTCTCATGCGGAGCTTGTCATCAATCCAAATAGGGCCTTCCAGGTTCTGCAGATCGCCTCCGGCTAATGCGCGGGCCAAAAGTTGCCCACGGACCTTCGGCCCTCCAAGAAAGTACCCTATCAGCGAATCGAATGTTTCCAAATGAACCGACTCCTTATCACGATGTTTTGCCAGTTCGGTGTATTTCCGAAAGCGTTCTACTTTGGGCAAGATCGACCAAGATTTGATTTCGTCGAATCGCTCATTCAAGCCGATAAGCGTTTCATTAAAATCGAACTCCATCAGAGTCAGAATTTTTAAGATGAACGGGACCTTTTCTTCTTTCGCATTGATCAGTCGAATAGTGTCCAATACAGAGGCATTATTGTAGATCCGACGATTTGCGATCACGCAAACTGTCTGTAGAAACGTAAGTCGGCTGTAATTGTCAACTGCCTCAGTCACATTGACGGACACATCTAGTTGTCTTATTCGATCCTGATAGGCAACAAGTGATTCGAGTGGCAACTCTGGATCCTGCGCCAGAGCAAGATCACGGGAGTAAAGATGTAAATGAATGACGGCTGCATACAGGCGATCAGACAGATGGGGTTGTTGCCTATGCAATTCTGCGAATCGATGAGCAGCTGTCAGTTTTCGAATCGCATCCGCATGTCTTGCTTCGCCAGCATCCAGCATGGCACTGACAGCCAGAAGTCTTCCTGCCTGAAGCGAACTAATCAAATAGCCGAGCTGAATGGCATCGAAAGTCGGTAACTCGGCGTCGGGTACAGATAATCTGCAAGGCCAGAAGAAGTTGCTTTTGTTAGACATCCTCTCAAGCGATTCAATTGCTTGAACAGTCGATTCTTTGTTCAGCCATGCGAACATCTCGGGATAGTCTTTGCGTTTCCAGACGATCGCTTTATCGTAAGGAGTGAGCAACCTGAGACGCTTCTTCTCAACAGCTTTCTGCGACAACCTGGTCCCCTCCAGAATTCTTTCGACATACTCAGGGTAGGTTTCTGTGAGCAAGATCTCTGAGTCCTCATGAATGCCCATTTGTTCTGAGACACTGCGACGAAAGTCTGCGAGATTATCCTCGTCATTGACTCCATACACACCATCTCTAAAGACGCCGAAGATCAACGCCAGATCAACCGCCGCATTCTCCTCCGGCTTGATTGTTTTCCCGCGGGCGTTAAACGTAGCGATGTAATCAGGAAACCCCTGTACATCAATCGGATCGAGGACAACAGTCGTCTCCGGCGCAATCCTGATGACCTGCTGACGCCCCGTCTCCGGATCAACCCAGCGACTCGCCTTCTCCACCTCCTGCCCATCCACGACGAGTGAGCAATTCAGACCAATCCAAATCAGACATAGCCACAAACTCGGTTTCATTCTCAATGTTCCAATCGGTCCGTATTCGAACGAGTTCCACCTGCCCTACTTCACCCGTCGATAAATCGTTTCCACCGCCAACCCCTCCGCTTCCTCCGGCGGCTTGTTGTACGCTCGAATTATCAGCTCATCATCGCTGGCCAGTTCAAACTCCGTCCGCCAACCCCAGGCCGGCGTATTCTCGCCGCTGTCATAAGTCCCCAAAACTTCGAACCCTCGCTCCTTCGCTTTCCCATGCGAAAACATGATTGCATAGCTCATATGAAAATCATCTACCCACGACGTCTCAAACCGCTTATCAATATGATTATATGCCATCATCTCCTCCCCATGCCGCGGCTTCCCTTTCATAGACCCCTCATAAGTATGACGCAAAAACCGCCCACCCAGCGCCGGCTCAATCGTCCCCTTCACCGTCGACTCATCCTCCAACTTCCCCGGCTCAAACCAAGTCTTACAATTCCCTTCCCACGACCCGGTCATCTTGTTGAATAGTTCTTTAGGCGTCATTGCGTTAGCTTCCTTCTTCGTTGGTAGTTTCTCTGTCGGCAGATTCAATTTCGTCGGCACAGGAACTGACGTCACAGCAAATTGAAACACCGGTTTGTCCAAATGATAGATCTCGGGAGAGCTCACCATTAAGGTATCGTCCGGAATGAACTCTGGACGATACCGCAGAATTCCTTTCACGACAGCCTCGTCGCCGGGTTTCATCCCTTCTGGCATCACAGCATCTCTCTCCATTCCCATATTGAAGTAAAGAAGCTGTCCATCCAGCGTACTCAGGAGCTGGCCAAATTTCCCCAAACCTTCAAAGATCACTCGTGTATTGATTTCCTTATCGACATGCGACGACAAATCCAGTTTCATGCCTGCCCAGAACAACTTTGTGTTCTTGAATTTCATTATGAACGTCTGGTGATCTGTTAGTTGATATTCAATGAACTCGATGCCTCCTCCGCCGAATTGCTTGTCCGGCTCACCGAGTCGTTTCAACATCAAGTCAATCAGTCCAGATTTGAGCTGAGGCTGTCCAGTTGCCGGTTCTGACTTTGCAGCTAGCCGCTCAGAAGAAACATTGGCAACACCGATCGGTTCACTCCGTTGTTCGCCAGCTTTTTCCGACGCTCGAACCTGAGCAAAACATGAATCACAAATCAGCAGAAAGCCAATCACAAATAGCAGACGCATATCACCAGCACCTAAATTCATGGAATGAGATTGAGCAAGAATAGTGTAAGCAGGTTTCATTCTGGATCGAACCACAATCCGAAAGACTTATGTTGAAGTTTGATCAGGGAATTCATGGCATTTCACCTCACAGCCCCACTCGCTTGCAAATCCGCCCTCGACCGGCTATCCTGCGAAGCTTCCATTTTTCCCGGCCCACGGTCCTCCGACTACGTCCCGTTCCGGGGGCACCCGATTTCCAGGATCTGAGTTTCCATGGTCTTCCGTCCACGTACCAAATATAAAATCGCCCTGAAGAACAACCGTTGCACCAAATGTGGCGCGATTGTCCGCAAAAAAGTCCGCTGTAAACGCTGCCACAAAGCACAGCCGCCAATCCGTCCGTAGTCTTAACTGCTGACGTCGAAAAGCTTTAGGCGCCTGCGCGCTGACAAAACCTCCAAAAAGCGTTCCCAACAGATGTTTGGAACGCTTTTTTCATGCCTGTAGGGTCCGCTGTGCGGACCATCAATCAACTTGCAATTTGTTTGGGGCGCCCTCGTTCCTGGACGCGAATTCATGGTACGCACAGCGGACCCTACGGGCTCACGCTCCCGGCTTGCCGAAAAACGTCGGCATCAACTCCCACCCCGCATCGAACGTCAGCCCCGTCCCAGCCGCGGCTCCTTCGTGATAATGAGTTGCTTCGTCCGCTTCGATTCCGGTCCCAGCCATGGCAAACGGCACGTACCCGTGGCTGTGCGTTTTTGTTCGTAGAAACGTCGGGTGATCGGGCGAAATCAGGATGCGATACTCTCCCTGTGACTTCAGGTACTCGTGCACCGGCCCGACGATTTTCGCATCGATCTGCTCCAGGGCATGCACCTTCGCCTCCACATCCCCTTCATGCGAGGCTTCATCCGAGGCTTCGACATGCACCACGACAAAGTCTTTTCCACTCTTAAGGGTCTCGATCGCATATCGCCCTTTGGCGGCGTAGTCCGTATCCAGATACCCCGTGGCTCCGGGCACATTGACGACCTCCCAGCCGAGCAATCGCCCGATCCCTCGCAGCAGGTCAACCGCCGTGATGACCGCAGAGGTCACTCCAAACCGCTCTTCAAACGGCTGAAACGCCGGCTTGCTCCCTTGTCCCCACAGCCAGACCTGCGTGGCTGGCTGCTCGTTGTTTGCCTTGCGAGCCTGATTCCCTGCATGCGATGCAAACAGCGTTTTGCTCCGCTCCATCAGATCCAGCAGTAACTCGGCCCCTTTCCCCTTAGGCAAGTAGGGCTGCACCGCCTTATCCGTCACATCGTGCGGCGGCTCGGTCTTCGTCGTCTCGTCAAAAGGGCTTTGCTCCCCTTCTTTGCCGCGGTAAATCAGCAGATTGCGGTAACTGACGCCCGTATAAAATGTCCAGCGCGGATCATCCTTGACCAGCGTCTGCATCGCCGTGATCAGCTCTGCTGCGAGGTCGTTGGGGATCTGACCGGCCGTGAAACTCGTCATCATTCCCTCAAGGCTGGTGATGAGATTGCAGCGAATCGCCCAGTCATGCGGCCCGAGCGTGATCCCCTGAGCCGCTGCTTCCAGTGGTGCTCGTCCCGTATGGAATTTCAGCGGGCTGTACCCAAACAGGCTCATCGTCCCGACATCACTCCCGGAGGGCATATCCCCCGGCACATTATCCGCCTGCCCGACGACCCCCAGCCGGGCGACCTCGTCCATATGAGGAGTCTTCGCGAAGTCGAACGGCGTCTTCCCATCTAATGTATGTTGAGGTTCGTCCGCAGCACCATCGGGAATGATCAGGGCGTATTTCATATCAGCGGCTTCTTCGTGGGAACCGTGGCAGGATTAAAGAGAGCAAACAAACGCCGAGCCATCGTCACGATAATGAAATCCTGCGAAAATCGCCAACCGCGCCCTCAAATGACTAGCGACACACGAACAAAATGTCTCAAATAAACAGCAATTGATGCCATTCGCGTCATCGAAAGAAACATCCTGCCTCGCGGGCACACAGAGTCACCTTCTAACCCGACCCAACCGCGAGCACCAAAAATCCCACCCAGGAGCCGATTGTATGAAACAGTCTCCCCGATGGACCCAGCTGCTCTGTGCCGTGAGCGTGATGCTGATGTCTGCCAGTACTCTCAAAGCCGAGATCAAACTCCCCGCCATCATCGGCGACAGCATGGTTATCCAACGTGATAAGCCCGTCCATCTCTGGGGCTGGGCCGACGCTGGTCAGGACGTCAAAGTCGAACTCAAGGGCAAGACCTACACTGCCAAAGCCGACGACAGCGGCAAATGGAGCATCACCGGCGATAAACTCTCTGCTTCCTTCGAGCCCATCGAAATCAAGATCACCGCAGGCAGCGAAACCAAGACTCTCAAAGACATTCTCGTCGGCGAAGTCTGGCTTTGCTCGGGTCAGTCCAACATGCAGTGGTCCATCAATAGTTCCGTTGACGGGGACCTCGCGACGCTCGCGGCGGACAATCCACACATCCGCCTGATCACCGTTCCCAACAAAGCCGCCCAGGAGCCGAAGTACACCTTCGAAGGCTCATGGAAATCCGCCAGCCCACAAACAATCCCCGGCTTCTCAGCCGTCGGTTACTTCTTCGGCAAGAAGCTGTTCGAAACCATCGACGTCCCCGTTGGCCTGATCAACAACGCCTGGGGCGGTTCTGCCGCTGAAGCCTGGACGACAGAGAAGACTCTTCTCTCTGCTCCATCGACCGAAGGCATCGTCAAGGGCTGGAAAGACCGCGTCACCCAGTACGAAGCACAGAAGGCCGAACTCGAAGCCAAGAAAGAACTCACGAAAGAAGAAAAGCAACAACTGAGCAACATCGTTGGTCGAGGCCTTCAAGGCAACCATCGTCCAGCCAACCTGTATAACGGCTGCCTCTCGCCGGTCATCGGCTACCCGATCCGTGGCGTTATCTGGTACCAGGGCGAGTCGAACGCCGGCCGCGCCTACCAGTACCGTGACCTTTTCCCGATGATGATCAGCGAATGGCGTAACGACTGGAAAGACCAGGACATCTCCTTCTACTGGGTCCAGCTCGCCGATTACATGGGCGTCAAAGATCAGCCTTCTGACTCCGCCTGGGCCGAAGTCCGCGAAGCTCAAACGATGACTGCCAAACTCCCCAAGACAGGTGAGGCCGTCATCATTGATCTCGGCACTGGCAGCGACATCCACCCACCCAATAAAGAAGACGTCGCCTCTCGCCTGCTGCGACACGCCCTCGCCAAAGACTACGGCCTCAACGTCGTGGCTTCGTCTCCGACACTGAAGTCACACACCATCGGCGAAGACGGCAAAGTCACGCTCGTCTTCAATCACGATGGCGGCGGAAAAGGCCTCAAAGCCATGGACTTCAAGGAAGTCCTCGGCTTCACCATCGCGGGTGAAGACAAGAAGTTCTACAAAGCTGAGGCCGTCATCACCGGCAAAGACACGATCGTCGTCTCCAGTCCCGACGTGAAGGCCCCCAAAGCCGTCCGTTACGCCTGGGCAGACAACCCGATCTGCAATGTCTACTCCGCCGTCAACCTCCCGATGACCCCCTTCCGCACCGACGACTGGGAAGGCATCACCGCCAAAAGCCTCGGACCATAATTTCTGAACTCCCCGTAGGTCGGCTGCCGCAGCCGACATGACGCAGCGCAAGAAAAAGGACACAGACCCAACAGTCTGTGTCCTTTTCTATTGAACCATCTTTCTCTCCAACCTTCTTGCCTTCCACTCCGTGCCCTCCGTGCATCTGTGGTAAACCTTCTTCTGCTTCTCATTCCCGCTATACTCTTCTTTTCCACTTCATGTCTCCGTGGCGACCTTTCCCGCTTCTCCCATGATCTACCTCGACAACAACTCCACCACCCCGCTCGACCCGCTCGTCTGGGACGTCATGACGCGCGTCTCCCAGACCGCCTGGGCCAACCCCGGCAGCCGACACCAACTCGGTCGCAAAGCCCGTCAGGTCTATGAAGACGCCCGCGACTCGATCGCAGGTTGCTTGAACGCTCACCCGAAATCCCTGACCTTCACCAGCGGCGGCACCGAAGCCATCAACCTGGCCCTCTTCGGTCTCGCCCACGCACGCCCCGAAAAGAGACACTTCGCCATCACCGAAGGCGACCACCCCGCTGCATCGCGCCCCTCAGACATCCTCGTCCGACAAGGCTGGACACGCCACCTCATCCCGCTCGACGACAACGGCCTGATCGTCGAAGACTCCCTCACGCAACTCCCTTGGAACGACCTCTCCTTCGTCACCACCCTCTGGGCCAACAACGAAACCGGCGTCATTCAGAATCTCTCCTCACTTTCCAATCTCTGCCAGCAACACAACGTCCCGCTTCACCTCGACGCCGTCCAGGCCGTCGGCAAACTCCCTGTCGACTTCACCACCCTCGGCGTCAGCGCTCTCAGCTTCGCCGCCCATAAATTTCACGGCCCCCGAGGCATCGGCGGCCTGCTCCTCAAAGAAGGCACCCCCTTCTCACCCACCCTCTTCGGCGGCTTTCAGGAACAAGGCATCCGCCCGGGGACCGAACTCGTCACCCTCGCCGCCGGCATGGCGACGGCCCTCCAACTCGCAACCGACAACATCGACACCAACACGACACACATCCGCACGCTGAGAGACCGCTTCGAAGACGAACTCAAAGAAGCTCATCCCAACATCATCATCCACGGCGAGCAGTCTCCCCGCCTCCCCAACACCTCCAACATTGCCTTCCCCGTCAACGACGGCGAAGCCCTTCTGGTCACCCTCGACCTGTTAGGGCTGGCCTGCTCCCAAGGCTCCGCCTGCGCGAGCGGCTCCAGCGAACCTTCCCCCGTCCTCCTCGCGATGCACATCCCCGAACACCTCGCCAACAACTCCCTTCGCTTCTCTCTGTCCCGCATGACGACCAGTGATGACATCACAGACGCATTGAAAATCCTCTCTCATGCTTTAGGCGAACGATCTCCTCGGGACTCTTGAAAACTAGTCGGTTGGCTTCCTTCGTTCGTTTGAGTCATTACTCTAAGTGAGTAGGAACTGGCAACGACGGACGATGAACTCTTCTCTCGACATGAAAGGCCTTCACCTTGCCACTGCGAATTCTGATGATGGGAACAGGGGCGTTCGCGTTGCCGGTGTTCAAGGCGCTGGTCGAGTCGGAGCATGAAGTCGTCGGACTCGTGACGCAACCAGATCGCGTCGGACGCGGGCATCATCAGCATGTCAATCCGCTTAAGGAATTCGCTATTGAACGCGGCATTCCCGTTTTGCAGCCAGAGAAGGTGCGGACAGAAGAATCGCTCGATGCCCTCAGGGCTCTTAACGCAGATCTTTATGTCGTCGCTGCGTATGGGCAGATCCTGACAAACAAACTGCTCGCGATTCCTCGCCTGGGGGCGATCAACGTCCATGGCTCGATCCTTCCCAAGTACCGTGGGGCGGCTCCCATTCAGTACGCCATCTGGAAAGGCGAAAAAGAAAGCGGCGTGAGCATTTTTCAGATTGTCCGCGAACTCGATGCCGGGCCTGTCTTTGGCATCGCGACGACCCCCATTCAAAGCGACGAAACCTACGGCCAGCTGCATGACCGTCTGGCAGAATTCTCCGTCGGCATCACGCTCGATGTCGTCAACCAGCTCGATCAGGGGATCGCGATCTCGGTCCCGCAGGATCCTTCGCAGGTCACTTTCTCGCCCCGTATTGAGAAGGAAGAAGGGCTCATCGACTGGAGCAAATCGACCGAAGAACTCGGCTGGCATCTCCGAGCCATGCAGCCGTGGCCGAATCCGTTTACGTTTCTGCATCTCGCTGGCAAACCGCCTCAGCGGGTCATCATCACGAAGCTGCAACCCTATCACCGCGATCTTCCCTTCGAGCATCTGTCCCCCGGCGATCTGCTCTCGACATCCGAACGCGAACTCCTCGTCCGCACCGGCGACGGACTGGCGAAGATCATCACCCTGCAACCAGCCGGCAAAAGGGGGATGACTGCGGCAGATTTTCTGCTCGGGACCACAATCTCCCCCGGCGACAAGCTCGCAAACACATAAATTGCCTGTGATATGAATCTGGTTGCCGCTACACTGAACTGCTGTGACTTTATGAATAAGACTGGAACGCAGAGGAATCAGAGTCGAGCAGAGGGCGCAGAGTTCAAAGCCAAGTACATTGATCCCCTTTGCGACTTCGCGACGTGGCGTTGAATCTAGATCTCTTCTCTGCGATCTCTGCTCACCTCCGTTCCCTCTGCGTTCCAGTCTCCTTCTCGTTCTCCTCCCCTTTGAATCCTCAACCGGAGCAGTTCATGATCGTGCGCCTCATCCTGACTGTCGCCTTCGCAGTGTTATGCAACGCCCCGTTGTCTGCGGGTGAATCGAACATGTTGTATTTCGTGACCGGAAAAGGTCCAGAAGACTCGGGCATCTATCGAGCCGAATTTGATCCCGAGACGGGCAAGTTCGGCAAACTTGAACTCGCAAGAAAAACTCAAGCCTCTGCCTCGATCGCGTTTTCGCCGGATGGAAAATACATCTACACCTGCGGCACGTCGAATATCAAAATCGAGAAGGGCAGTTCCGCATGTGCTTACCGTATCCAGGACGACGGCACCCTCGAACTCCTCAACGAACTCACGACCGGCGGCGCCGGCCCCTGCTACATCGAGACGACGGCAGACGGCAAGTTTGCCCTCGTCGCCAACTACTCTGGCGGGAGCGCGATCGCCTACTCCATCGCTGACGATGGCTCACTTGAAAAGCAGATCTTCTTCGAGCAATACGAAGGCGCTAGCAAAGCTGACCCAAAGCGTCAGGAAAAAGCTCACGCTCACCAGTTCCGTGAAATCCCAGGAACCGACACCCTCATCGTCAATGACCTTGGCACGGACAAGATCATGATCTATCACCTCGACCGCAAAGCCAAATCGATCACCCCTGGCAAGACGCCATACGTCAGCACCAAGCCAGGTGACGGCCCTCGTCACATCGACTTCCTCAAACTCAAGTCACACATTGTCTGCTACGGCCTCAACGAACTGGCCAGCACACTGACGACTTATCATCTCCGCGATGGCAATATCGAAGTCGGTAAGACCGTCCCCATGCTCCCTGCGGACTACAAGAAGCAGAACACCGCTGCCGAAGTCCGCGTCCACCCCAACGGCAAGTTCGTCTACGCCACCAACCGTGGGCACAACTCGATCGCTGTTTACAGTGTCGACTCGGAAACTGGCGAACTCACCTTCGTGGAACGCGAACCAACCGGCGGCGATCACTGCCGTCACTTCCAGTTCGACCCGACCCGCAAGTTCATGCTCGTCGCCAATCAGAACGGCGGACCGATCGTCGTCAAAACCATCAGCGACAAAGACGGCAGCCTCACAGACACCGGCGAAACCCTCGACCTCAACGGCGTCGGCTGCTCACGGTTTCGTCCCGAATAAAGCGATGAGCGACAGTGACTTGTTCCTTCTCCCTCGGGGAGAAGGTGGCAGCGCTTCGCTGACGGATGAGGGATCTCTGCGAAGCTTCAACTGCTCTCATCACAAAAAAAGGAGTGAGGAACACTCACTCCTTTTCTCATTTACATCAAGCCACGCCATTGTGCAGGCTTACTTGCCAAACGCATACAATGTCGTCGCGGTCCGAACATAGATGCGATCTCCAGCCAGGGCGGGAGTCGCGGGCGTCATCTCGCCAAGATCGATCGTCTGAATCTCCTCCAGCGTCGGCTTGAGGGTCAGAACGGAGATTTTTCCATTCAGCGACGTCACATAGAGGTGGCCATCAGCTGCCACGGGTGACGCGAAGTACTGGCTGGCATCTCCCAGTCGCTTTCGCTGCACGATCCCTGCGCCTGTCTCAGGATTCAAGACAGAGACCTGTCCACCATCTTTGATCAGAAACAGCTCGCCCTCATAAATGATCGGGCTGGGAACATAGGGCAAAGTCACTGATTTCTCTTGTGACCAGAGAACGTGTGACTGGCTGATATCGCCAGAGCCACCTGCTTTGAGTGCAAAGACCCGATTGACGCCCTTCGCAATCATCGCTGTCAGCACGTCCCACTCGGCGACAACGATCTCGCCGTCCTTATTCAGATCCTGCCCGCCGAAGAATGTTTCGAAAGGCGTGCCGACCGATTCGTCTTTGGTGTAATGACCATCTTTGTTCTTATCCATCATGCCGAGGAGCTGCTCGAAGCCCGGCAGTGCCCCTTCCCCCTGAGCGGGAGGTGCCCAGCCTGCAAAGCAGAGGACATCCCCTTCAACGACAGGGACCGTGCAGACGACCGAAGGGAGCCCGTTCACCTTCCAGAGTTCTTTGCCATTCGCAGGATCGTAACCCTTGAGACAATACGAGCCAGCAACCACGATCTCTTTGCGATGACTGTTTTTCCAGACAATCGGACTCGTATAGCCCGAAAGAAAATCACTTCGATCGACACGCCAGAGTTCATCACCTTTTTCAAGATCGAAGGCATACATCGCTGGTTCGTTGATGATATCTCGTACGAGGATGACCTTCCCGTCAACGATCACGGGCGAAGTCCCGCTGCCGAAGTCGCCGTGGGTTTCGGCTTTGGGCATCGGTTTCTTCCAGAGAATGTTCCCGTCGAGATCGAAGCAGGTCAGTCCATAGCTTCCGAAGTAGCTGACAACGTGAACTCCATCCGTCGCGACGGAGGAAGCCGCCGGGCTACCAAGGGTCACATGATAAGCCTCGATCTGATCCGTCGGTGCTTTCTGTTTCCAGAGCAGTTTGCCATCGGTAGTGGAATAACAAAGTGTTTCGAGCGAGCCGTTATCAAACGCGGTCAGAAAGAGACGCTGCCCCCAGACGATCGGACTGCTGAATCCACTCGGGACAGCGATTTTCCAGACAACGTTCGAGTCTTTTCCAAACTCAACAGGAGGCTTCGAGGAACTCGAAATCCCCATGCAGTTGAGCCCTCGAAAGGAAGGCCAGGCTGGCTCATCAGCATGAGCCATAGCAGAAACGAATAGAACCGCGCACGCGGCAACAGACGACCGGAGCATCAGCGAACTCCAAAGAAATGACAAAGGGGACATGATCACGGAACGATGAAGGAGGTCGCTGAGTGGAAAAGAACCTTACAGCCCAGGGAAAATTTCTTGTTCGTCAAAGAAAAAGCCTCATCGAGAAGGACGTTTGATCCTATCCTGATGAGGCGTAAATTGACGGAAGTTCTATGCGAAGAATTGCTTACGAACGTTGCAGAACCGGTTGGAAGACGAACGGAAAGACGCGGACCGGGGCGCCTTGCTCAAGGTCATGCTTGTAAGCCAGTTGAGCCGCGCGGTCTGCGGCGAACTGCAGCGAGGTGAATTCCAGGCCGCAGTAGTAATCGCGATCGACTTCGGCAGCGACGTCTGCAAAGACTTCACCCGCAGAGGCGGCATGACGTCGAACGCCGTGGATACTGCCTTCGCGGACTTTGACGCCGGCCGCTGCCATCTTGACCAGCCCCTTGAGGAAGCGGCCGATCATGCTGTCTGTGCCAGAGGCTTTGATGAGGCGTTCCCACTCATCTTGAGCTTCCCAATAGTAGCCCATGTTGAAGTAGTCGATGCCCATCAGGAACGCGCGGTTGTCGTTCCAGGTTTCATCGTTGAGAGGCTTGGGGCTGACGCGTTTCTGGCCGTAGCTGTGGCCTTGCGGGTCACGGATCGGGTGTGGCGTGCCCGATCCTGGGGTAAAGGTGTAATCAGGCAGGTCAACCGAGGGCATCATTCGATTGACGGTCAGAGCGCCGTTGGCTGTGATCATGTCTCAACTCACTGTCTTGGCAGACGTTCAATTAGGAGGTGGATGTGTGTCCGTGGCCGACGAAATCGTGTCGGCGTGGCGAATGCGTTTCATCAGACAGAAACGCCAAATAATTTGGCATGAGCGCGCAAGAATGACGGCAAAAGCCGTTGCGCAAGGCAATCCATTAAGCTGCAAGCGTACCAGCGAAGTCTCTGAAAATCGATAACGATTTTTCAAAAACACGCAAGTTTGCGGGGTTTGCCAAATCCAAATCAGTGCAAATTGATGCGTCGGCGGATTATCTGGCTTTATGTGAACTGAGATCCACATCGGGATGCGAAAATTACGCAGCCTCGGGGATTGGTACCGGTGATTTCGGTTGATCCTGCGAGTTTCCACGGACGATGATCACCACGCCTTCAATGATCATCAGTATCGCCAGCCCGACCAGACAGCTTGCGATCCACGGAACAGGATTGGCCGTCACTCCACCCGCAAAGTGTTTCCGAATGATGTTGACCAGCGCCCAGACACTCATCACCGTCATCAGCGCCATCGGGATCCCTGTCACCGCCCAGACCCACATGGCTCGACGTGTCCGCCACAGCCAGACCGTGACCCCCAACAACGTCATCGCCGCGAGCAACTGATTACTGGCACCAAACAGCTCCCAGAAGGTCCGCCAGATGGGCACCGGTTTCCCCGCCGCATCGACGGATGTCTGGAAGACAAAGTACATCGGCACGCCTGTCGTGATGATCGTCCCCAGCCAGCGACCAGCGACTCCTTTGAGTCCCGTCAGTTCCTGAATAATGAATCGCCCGAGACGCGTGCAGACATCGAGCGTGTCGTAAACGAAGGTCGAAAACGCCATCAGCGCAAACGAAACACCGACCGCAGCCGGCAGCCCGACCTTCTCCAGAAACCCGCCAATTCCCAGTGCATAAATAAAGTTCGGCTGCGGGTTCTTCACGAGAGCATGATCCCCAGCCAGTGACATCACACAACACAAAGAGACCATCGCGACCATGGCTTCCAGAAGCATACTCCCATAGCCAATCGGCTTGGCATCCGTTTCGACACGCAGCTGCTTCGAAGTTGTCCCGGAGGCAATCAGCGAGTGAAACCCCGAGCAGGCCCCGCAGGCAATCGTGATGAAAAGCATCGGGACCATCGCGTCCCCCTTGAGACTGGTCCAGCCGGAGAACATCGGCAACTCAATCGGCTTGCCTCCCATGACCAGCCCCAGTGCACCTGCTCCCAGTGCAAGAAACAGGAAGTACCCCCCCAGTTCCCCTCGAGGCTGTAGCAACAACCACAGCGGCACAACCGACGCCACCGCGCAGTACAACAACAACGCGACGTCCCAGCTGACGTGAGCGTAACCTTCCGCTTGAGTAGTCGTCAGGCTAGGCCAGAACGAATGAATGATCGCCGTCACGTCAAACGGAAAGACCTGCCCTGCATAAATCGCCACACCGACCAGCGGAAGGAAGATGCAACTCGCCAGCGTGCTCGACATCCCCGTGTACCGAATGACAAGCCCCATCATCACCGGCAGCACCAGATACATCAGCGACGCCGACGCGATCCCTGCTCCACTGACCGACTGCCCATTTTCGAGAACCTGCATCCCGGTAAATGAAGACGCCGTGATGTCGGTAAAGGCGACAATGATGTACACCAGCGCCAGCCAGATGAAGATCAGAAACAACAGAAACGCGCGCGGACTGATATGCTCGCGGACCACTTCCGCAATCGACTTGCCCTGGTGACGGACCGAGGCGACCAGTGCCGTAAAGTCATGCACGCCGCCAATGAAGATCGATCCCACCAGGATCCAGATCATCGCCGGCAGCCACCCGAATGCCGCCCCCGCCAGAATCGGCCCGACGATCGGCCCAGCTGCTGCGATCGCAGAGAAGTGCTGATTCAGAAGAGGACCGGGACTCAGCGGTGCGTAATCGATGTCATCACGTAGCGTATGAGCCGGCGTGACAACGTCTTTATCCAGACGAAGCAGTCGCGCCAGCAGGTTGCCATAAACACGATAAGCCACAATCAGCACGGTCGCCGAAAAGGCCATAAGCCAGAACATCATGAGAAATCGATCCCAAAAACCAACGACTCAGCGGTAAACCAATTGAGAGAAGACTTTATAACGCAGCTTGCTTCGTTGATGCAATCGGTAACATTTAAGCTGGCGAACTTACGAACAAATTGACGCAAAACCACCGCAGGCTTTTGAAAGTGATTCGCCGGGAGAAATAGACTGGAACGCAGATATAACAGAGTCGAGAAGAGTGCAGCAGAGAAGAACAGCCCAGATTCAACGCCAAGCCGCGAAGACGCAACGAGGAAAAGCCAGGAAAGTCGATCAGCCAAAGATCGATTTCGAAACACAAATGGTTTCCTATTGAAAAGTCTTCCTTCGCGTCCTGGCGACTTTGCGTTAACTCTGGCCTTCTCTTCTCTGCGACCTCTGCTCCCCTCCGCGTGCTCTGCGTTCCAGTCTCTTCTTTCCACAGCGCGCAACAAAAAACCCCTGAAGAACCGAAGTTCTTCAAGGGCTAAGATCAAACCTCTCGATGATTGCGACCGGTGGAGTCGCTTTAAGAAGGGCGGTCGACGGGTAGCACAAGGCTCACCCTTTGGTGTTGACGGCCCATGGTATGGGTTTGGCACCTCCGGCGGAATCAAAGAAAAGAGGCTTGATCTCGTCGACGAATCTTAGCGAACCGCGAAGTTACGGCAAGACCTCTTCGACCGGAATATCATCGGTTGTCAAACCTGCCCGGCTGCGTTCTTTTTTTGCATTTTCGCGACGTTCTTTTTTTGACTTTTCAAAGCTGCCGAAGACTTGACCACATCCGCCCAGAATCTTTGCTTTCCCTCACACCCGACGCTTCGTTACTTCCTCGCTGCACCGCGCATCATCAGATACCCGCCGAGCGCAATCATGATCAGCAGAATGCCATACTGCGAGGGCGTAATGTCTCGCCACAAGCGTCCCAGAAAGGCGACGTAGAAATTTGTGTAATAGACCAGAAAGTCAAAGAACGAGTGCAGAATATTCATGGCGGATCTTCTCGAACAGAACGTCAGCGCGAATCGGAATCTTTCCTGACTCAAAGCTAGTCCACAAATCAGCGTCTGCTGCGAATTCCACGCAAGCGGCTAAAGTTCATCCTCCAGATTGCTTGAAACGCCTCGTCAAAACCCTCAGCAAAGGTCTCGCGCACGACTCACAATCATCAGAATCACTACCATCCGCAGATTGAAGCATGTCCCGTTCAGCGGTTCGACATGTTGCATTTAGTCAACGTCGTGACCTGAAATCGCGTTCTAGAGTTGTCCGTCGAAGATGATCTCCCCATTCCGCCCCAACAGGATGTGATGATGAACTGGTCCGAACTGCGAGCGAAACTCCTCGGTGCTCAAGGTGCGTTTGTTCTCCCCCCCGCCGTCAAACTGCCGATGATGCCAGCGGCCGTTATGGAATTCACCAAGTACGCCGACGATCCCGCAGCAACTCCCAAGAAGCTCGCCGAGATCATCGAGACCGATGCCGGCCTGTCATGTGAACTTCTCAAACACGTCAACTCCGCAGCCATGGGATTGCGCCACAGCGTCTCGACCGTCAAACAGGCCATCTCGATCCTCGGCATCCGTACCGTCAAACTGATGCTGTTGACCTCAGCCGCCAAGAACATGATCAGCAACCGCCAGTCGAAGCTGATTCACCTGCCGACCTTCTGGGTCGAGAACCTCGAAAAAGCCCTCTTCGCCAAAGAAGTCGCCCGACTGCTCAAAGCCGATCAAGAAGTCGCCTTCTCCTCCGCGATGCTCTCCGACCTTCTCCTGCCGATCCTGACGAACGAAGCCTACGAGCCGTACTTCCAGTTCGTCAAAAATCAGGACGCCGACCCTCAATCGATCTGCACCTTCGAACGCAAGCTGTTCAAGTGGGACCACGCCTGTGCCGGAGCTCACGTCCTGCATGGCTGGTATTTCCCGGACGATGTCGTCTGTGCGGTCTACCTGCACCATGACGTCGAGAAGCTTCTCGAATCTGCCGAACTCAAATCAACCGCCGTTCCCGCCGTCGCGTGTGCTTCCCTGCTGCCCGACGCGATGAAACAACGTCCCGACGGCCTCGAAAAACTCATCGCCCTCGCTGACAGAATCCCCGGCTTCGACCTTCTTCAAGTCGCCACCAGCGTCCAGGAAAAATTCCAGACGATGTGCCCCGCCATGACCAACCACTTCCCACTCATCAAACGAGTCGAGAAACACCTCTTCCTGACGACAACAGAAGAGACGTGATTCCGGCATCTGCCGATGGGACGGACCAGCGATCATGCTGATCGTGATGAAAGCCTTGGCGTAATCGATAGGCAGGGTCTCCTGCGGCGGTGCTCCATCGTCATGAACTTCAGGTCTCCGGTGTTGAGCGTCAGCTTTTTGCAGCATCACGCGTGACCGAAAAATGAAGCTGCCTGCTGGGCGATCGTCTCCAGTTGCCCCGCCTCAGTCATGACCGTGGCCATGACTTGCCAGTCGTCGAGCATCGGCCCTGACCGCAGTTCGACTCGGATCGCAATGTGCCCGAGCCCGTCGTGGGTGCATCGCAACTGAAACTCACCTTCCAGCGACTCCCACACCAATTCCCCTGGCCAACCAGACCACTTCGCGGCCATGTCGGCAAACAGCTTGGCGGGATGGGATGGGACATAACCAGCGTCGACTTTGCCTGACGCTGATAAGTGGTCGTCCGAGACTTGCACCCGGAAGGACTCGATGGGGAGATCAGGATCGAGAGGCACGCGATCAGCAAACTGCAGGTAACCGCCCCCGGTGGTGCTGGCGATTCTGAACTCTTCGAGCATTGCTTTCACCCCGGCGTTTTTCGATTTGCCGCCCCGCGTGATCACAGCCAGACGTGATTCGTTAGAAACATGGCTGTGATGGCGGAGAGCTGACGATCAAGTGACTTTTACGAGACGAAGATCGACTTCCCTGTCAACAAACTTCCACTCCTCTGTCTCTCGCAGGGCAGCGACCAAGTCGTCGAACGCGGCGGCGTACTCCTGGGAATAGTCGAACAGGGTGAGGAAGTCGAACGGCTCGGACTCGTTCAGGTCGCGGCAGTGATGTAACCGTCGGGCGATCGCGGGGAGGTACTTCAGTCCAATGGCGATGTGACGAGACTTCTCCTCGAACAGCTCCCGACGCTCGTCCTGCGTCAAAGCCCACCACGCGGCGCTCTTGCGAATGGGGATCAACGCAGCGTGGTCAGATGTCGGCCGGCCCACGGCTGCCTGCTTTTGTTCCAATGCGACTTTCTCCTCGCGCGTGACATACCGCCCGTTGCTGGTGACCCCGCGGAGAATCCATCCCTCCCCCGCAGTCGGCGTGCTCACAGCCCCCGCGACGACCTCCACCCGCTCGACAACCGGCAAGGGGTCGCCAATGATCGTCTCAGCCGAGACCACGGACCACCCACCGGACCGCCCCCCGACGAAAGTAAACAAACGTGGATTCACAGGTCGACCTCCCTGAGCCGGCTCTGATGCGATGAGAGAGCTCGGAACCCCCAACCCGGCCGCCAGTCCACCCACGACAATGGCATCGGCCAGAAACCCACGCCGGTTTGACTCCGGGCTCCTTCCCGACGATTCGAACGCGGCGTTATCGGCATCCTCGGACATTGATGACCTCCAGATCTCTGCGACGAAGCTCGCTACCATGACACGAGACTCTGCTGAGGTTAACGGGCGATCGACGTGGATGGCAACAAGGTTTTCATACACCCGACAAGACTACGGGGCCGGGTTGCGATGTAGTTTGAGGGCGATGCGGTTGGAGTCTGCCGGGAACGGTTCCTTGCCAACACCGGATGTGTCGGAATCGGAGGCCAGGTAGTAAAGGTCACCGTTGAGGACGGGGTGAAAGTTCCAGTTCTGTCGGTCGGATTGGAAAACTTCCCTGTCGGCAAAACTCAGGCTAGTCATGTAATAGCCGTACTTACCTGAGAGAAGCTTTCCATCTCTTTTGAGCGAGACAAGGAGGGTGATTGGCTGTTGACCGGGATCCTGCAGCCCAGTCCCGCCGAACTTACCGATCTGATGTTCTTTCCCGTCGGCGTCGAGATGGACGAGACTGACCCAGTAATACGGCCCTGCACCGGCAAGGTCGAGCTTCCAGAATTTGCGATCCTCACCCCAGAGGACGTCGTACGCAGTCAGATCAGCAATCGGCGAAAAACTCATGCTCTCCGGCGATGGCGTTGGCGTATTGCTTCGCCCCACGACGTAGCCAACAACGGCAGCGATGAGAAGGCAGGCAGTAGGAAAGGCCCAATGTTTCATGACGTGCTTCACAAATCGGGAGAGTGCACAGGAACCACCCGCATTCTAAGGGGAATCTACGTGCATCTTCAATCGGCTGAAAGATCGTGTGCCATACTCTTACTTTGAAAAGCACGTCCCCCGGCCATCAAGCCGCCATACGTTCCACTCGAGACAACGGACCCCTCCGGAAATATCGCCCAAACGCATTCCAGTGACGCGTCATATCTTTTCCGCCACCCGTCACCGAATCCGCCGTCACCTTCACCCCCATCGACACCTCCTCCCCGCGCCATTTCACATGCGGATTCCCCTCCAGATAACGCAACAACTGACGACGCGTCATCAACAGGTAATGCACCGGCGCACTGATTCCCAGCGACATCGACATCGTCCCAAAATTCGTCATCGTCGGCACCGACGCTCCAATCGATCGCCCCTCCTCGTCCCGCAGCGCGAAGACGTACAAAAGCTCCGGATGATGAGGCCTCCTCAACTGCCTCACCGGCACCCGAAAATCCGCCCGCAAACTCGACCGAGGCACCGACCAGGACGCCTTGCGAGACTTCACCTGCACCCGCGCATAAATCCCACCCCGATCCCTCATCACATAAAAATCATCCCCGGAATCCACCACAGGCAACGCCACATTAAATCCACGCCTCATCACTTCCGAAATCACCCCCCACTGAGCACTCGCCCCATCCAGCCTCGTCCTCGTCTGCCAGTAATCCCCGTCCATCCCAGTCACCCCTTCGCCTCAACACCCATCACCACAAAACCAACACATGTGCAAACACAACCCTCTCTACCCTTACCGAGTTTGGTGCGCTTTTTGCCCCATTTTCCGCACTTACATCAACACAATTAAGCAGCTCTCACAACGCAACCATAACCCATCAGACGACTTGCAAGAAAACTTCCCGACTCGAAAAAATCTCACATTTCGGTGCGCCATTCACCATGCCAACCGTCCGCCATTCCAGTTTCCGTAGGGTGCGTCAAGGCTTTGCGGACGCACCTTCAAACATCGTGACATTGTCATTCAAAGTCCCGAAACTCATCCCCATACCACTCATTCGCATTCCCCCATTCCACGGGATACTCCCCCTCTTTGGCAAAACGATGAAATGACGACCACGGCCAATCTCGCACTCGTTCCACCAGTTGATGCTTGAGTGGATTGACGTGAATGTAGTCGACACAACGTTTCAGATCGATTTCGTCACGGCAGGTATGTTCAAAGAATCGACGTTGCCAGATCGCTTGTTCTCGTCGTTTCTCCCGGCTTCCCGTCAGAGCGTCCGTTTGCGGTTTCGCAGCCAGCCAATGTTTTGTGAAGTGAAACTTAATGAGTCTCCAGCGTGTCGAGTAATCCGCGTCGCCAACCGGCAGTTCCCACACCGTATGCAGATGATCCGGCAGTAGTACGATAGCGATCATGTCAAACGGCAGGCGACGACGAACAATTTCAATCGCCCGCCGCAGACAACGACGCCCCAGCGGAGTCGTCAGGATGGGGCGACGACGATACGTAACCACCGTAAAGAAAAATGTTCGCCCTTCACGCACCCGCTTATAGTTCGGCATGACCCCCAATATGACCAATGACACGCCGCGAAACAACAGTTCCCGTAGGGTGCGTCAAGGCTTTGCGGACGCACCACGGTTAGCAGGTCACGAGCAATCATCAAAAAATCCGATCAACAAGAACAACAGCATATTGTAGGCTAAGTGGCGACAGAAGAAGGTGCGTCCGCAAAGCCTTGACGCACCCTACGGGACTTAACCCACCCTACTCGGCTCGTCAGGAATTGTTGCCGTCATACCAATTGATATACCGCTGAGCGACTGAGAGAGGATTCAGGGCAGTAGCCCATTGTTGGATTAGTTCTTCTTCGAGGTTGCCGGCCAGTAGCAGGGTAATTTTTTCCCGCTCTTTGCCGGTTCCGAAGAAGCCTTCTTTTTCCAACATCTGGAATCCCTCGAGGAGAGCTTTCCAGAGAGGCTCTAGCTTTGATACGAATATCGTTTCATCTGCGCTGAAATTCTCTCTCAGAAGTTGGTTGATCTCGGCGAAATGGTCTTCGCCTCCAGCGGGAAAGAATTCCCAGTCTCCGTCGTACCATCGCATCTCGTGGACTGTGTAGTTTTTTCCATACTGCTTCATGTATCGTTCTGCGGTCGCTGACAGTCCCTCTTCTGTGCTGGCTGCCGGATACGCGAACTGCAGAGAGCCATCCGTCCAAATCGCAAACGCGTAAAACGTGCGGTCGGGATTCGCGGCGATCAGTTCTGAAAACGAGGCACGGAGGGCATCACGGACCTGCTTGGCGAGTTGAGTGTAGTTGATCGACGACATGGAGTTTATTGGAAAGGAAAAGGTTAGGTGTCGTAGAGTGCGTCAAGGCTTTGCGGACGCACCACGAATAGCGGGGGACGAGCAATCAGCGAAAAATCGGATCAACAAGAACAACAGCATATTGCAGGTTACATTTGCGACGAAGAAGGTGCGTCCGCAAAGCCTTGACGTACCCTACGGGACTTCGCGCTTACGAGAAGAATCGTACTCGAGGTCCACGGTAATGCCTAGTAGTTTTCCTTGGTCCGAATCGTCAGTAAGCTCTAGTACAGTGTTTTGGGAAAATAGAATGTCGAATTCTGTAGGTTGCTCTATCTTCTCGCGCATGGCTGATAGGTTGGCTTCACTGATCGATGCAATGTACTGCATCCCGCATAGGCTAGTAACCTCATTTGCAATTCGGAATAGTTCAAGGCATTGGCGTGGATCGATGCCATGATAGAGCCGATTGTCGTGCATTAGCACCTTCATTTTGTGATTGTGTTGCCCCAAAAGCACTGTCATATCAAAACAGAACACTTTAGATTCACCAATACCGTCCGAGGCGTCGCCCTGAATTCTTGCATCGATGTCAAACCTAACTTTATTCTCACCTTCATTATTATGAATAACAAGACCACAAGTATGACTGGGCCAGATTCTACGAGCCATCAATCGAAACCGTTCGTTTATCTCATCTACCAAACCTTTAGCAGCTTTTAAGTACTCTGTCGCACGAATGTTCTCGTGGCTCATTTCAAGGCGATTCTTCTGAGATCGCTCGTTGCATTCCTGCTGTAATTTCTGAAACTCGCTTAAGCGATCAGCACGTCGTTTAAATTCTTCCAATCTGTCGCGTAGCGCTTCGTACTCACGTAATGCGCCGTGATTGCCGAGGAACTTATAGTATTCATCTTTGGTCCTCCCCAGCTCCCGAAGTTCGTCTTTTAATGCAGCTATTCTACGTTCGATGTCGTGCTTTTCCGAAGTTAATCTACGTGTTCTGGATTCAATAAGACTGCGGTGAAAATCGCTTACTTCACTCAACTTTCTAATTACCGCTTGAGGAAGTTCGATCTTAGCAACGTGGTACATTTGTTTAACAGTGTCGACAGTCAGGTCAGGCTGAATCAATAAGGATGCAGCAATTTGGCGAAGAGCACTCTCGGAAGAGTTAAGTTTATTTTTTGCCAACTGCCATTTACGCCGTGTCTCCTCCGCTAGCAGTGCCAACTCATCATAATTCTCCGCAACTTTAAAATCCGTTGCCTGTTTCTGGAGGATTGCAATCTTTTCTTCGAGATCAGCCAATTCAAGTGCTGCATCGCGATCACCTTGAAAATAATCACGCAAAAATGAATCCTTTTTAAATTGCGCTCTTATTGAGTCTAATCTCTCCCACTCTTCGCGGAGTTCTAGCTTACGGAGTGGCAGAGCTTGATCGAGACCTAGCAGGTAGGCAGCTCTTAATTGTGACTGAAAGGGAGTCTCACGATCAAACGTCTTGGCCTCAGAAATATAGGCAGCCTTTCCCTGCCTGAAGAACAATCCTAT
>SXGT01505536.1_pt1 | contig 44332 bp, 26 predicted proteins | sample 3176221 | NCBI WGS metagenome assembly SXGT01 (sample SAMN11356862, study PRJNA531348) | freshwater metagenome | isolation source: freshwater sample F1-120 | place: China: Fuxian Lake, Yuxi | collected 2017-12-25 | reverse complement strand
GGCGATCCAGAGCCCTTGCTCTTCGCGTTTTCGTTTTCCCAGAGCCATCGTGACTCCTTGGTCTTGGGTGCGTCGATATCCCCATCAGCTGACCGACAGCATACCATGCCTGTCAAGAGGCCTTTTTCAACGGGCTGCTAGAAGCATTCTACGAGGTGACACAAATCAGAACGTGAAATTGCCAGGACTGCTGTCAGGCGTTCGATGGTGATCAACCTGAGATTCAGACTTTCGCATTCACACTCGCTCAGGTACATGTGCTGCATGTCAGCCTTGTCTGCAAGATCTGTTTGCTTTACCTTCGCCTCGCCACGCCGCGTATTTACTGAATTAGATCGGTTCGCACGTGGATTGCAAGGTCAGTTGGCCATGGAGAATTCGTCGGTCGAAACAAGGGTGGGCTCACTGTGTGCGCGACGAATCCGTAGGCACCTACTCTGGACCCCGGCCAGGACGAGCGGAATTCGCAAAGTTCTTAATCGAGCGTCACTAAACAACTTTGCGACAAAAGGTGTGGCCATGAATGCCGAAGCGGTGATAGAGTAAGCTGGTGGACAGGGGCACGCCTCACACCATGCACTTGCCGAATTAGCACTTTTTCTCGGTGACTCTATGCCGCTAATTCCTCGCGTTCATGAGAACAGCCACCTCGCGAGGTTTGGCTTCATGCGGAGTTGCATTCGGAGAATGAGTCGGGCAAGCCTGTGCGGGGCCATTCTCATCCTGGGCGGCGGCGCCTTCGTCGGTGAGGCAGAAGTAAGCAAGTTGAAGCAGGGCTTGCACAGCCCACTCGAGGCGGTAAGAATCGATGCGATCATCAAACTAAAGATCTCCAAAGCGGACGTGGGGAAGGTGGCGGAAGTACTTGTTCCTGTGCTGACGGACAAAAGCGAGCGGGTGCGACAGGCGGCGTCTGCGGCGCTGGTGAAGCTCGGCAAGGAAGCCGCACCCGCGCTGGCTTTGGCGCTGCAATCCAAAGAAGCTGAGGTGCGACGCGAGAGTCTCACGCTGCTGGAGCGCATAGGCCCCGCCAGTAAGGCAATCCTCCCAAGCTTACGCACGTTGATGAAGGATCCACAGCCGGAGGTGCGCATCGCCGCGATTCGCCTGCTGGCGCGATCTATTCTCGTGGGGCCGGAAGGAATGGAGATTCAGGAGCTCCTGCTCCTGGCTTTGGATGACAAGGATTGGGCCGCACGCCGATTCGCGGGCGTTGCCCTGGCGAAGGCGGGACCACTCACCGTACCGGGGTTGATCGAGGTCGTTGAAAAGCGTCCCGTCCCGTCCGCTCGCGCCGAGGCAATCTTGGCCCTGGGAACGATCGGGCAAGGCGCCAAGTCCGCCATCAAGCCCTTGATCGAAGTGCTCCGCGAGCCGAACCATGCTCATTTGCATACCCACGCGCTTGCCGCCTTGGCCAACATGAATCCCGAGGCAGGGGGTGCACTGGTCGGTCTACTCAACGATCGAGATAGCAGCGTGCGCGTCCTCGCCATCAACGCGCTCACGGCGGAGCGGGCCAGAACGGCAAAGGAAGGGCTGTTGAAAATGCTCGGCGATCCGTCCGAAACGGTTCGCACTGCCTCCGCCAAGGCCTTGGCACGCATCGGCGCCGGAATCCTTCCGGATGTTGAGCCGTTCCTGGCGGACCCGAAGGGGGAGACTCGCGCCGCAGCCCTGCAAGCCGCTGGGCCGTTTGTTAGCGCCGCGACACTTGGCAAGTTTCTTCGCGATGAAGACATCGTTGCCCAGCAGGCCGGTACGGTGTTCCTGGCTAGGAGAGGGAGCGAAGCCTTTCCTCTTTTGATTGACGCGTTGCGGTCGAAGAAGTTTCGCGCCGAGGGGGCCGCTGCGAAAACCGTCGCCCTCATGCCCGACCGCGCCGACGATCTTATCCCCGTTCTGGTCGAAGTGTTGCTGGCCAAGGAGACACAAGACCCTGAAGCGATCGCCAAGACCATCCTCCGAGTCAATACAAGCTATGGGGCACGGGAGTTGGCCCGCCAAGCGCAGGTCCCGGAGTTGATTCGCCTGGCGAAGAAAGCCGGCTTCCTGGAGAAGACGATTCCCGAGATACAAGAACTGACCAGCCTGGCCCTGGCGGAACGCGGCATCGCTGCGGGGGAAGCTCTTGCGTCGCTTACCGAACTACTCAAGAATCCCAGGACCGAAGTGAATGTGCTGGCCGCCGCGGCCCGCGCTGTTCACGCAATTGGGCCGAAGGACTCCGCTGATGGCATGGATCCGAAACTGCGGCATCGGATCGTGCAGGGGACGCACGAGAGGTCCAAGCTGCTCCGAGAAGAAGGCATGAGCGACCTCCTGCGCGTCGGAGGGAAAGGCGAAACTTTCGAAACGATTCTGGCTCAGCTTTTCATGGACGTTGAAACCGACGAAGCCAACGAGTGGATCATCTATCACGCCAATGCTACCAATTCTTGGAACCTAGCCGGACCGAATTTGATCCGGGTGCTAGCACTGTTCCACAGCCGAAGCAAGCTCGGTCCGCGCCGGCTGACTCCGGCCGCCGAGGAGGCGTTGAAGGCTCACCTGTGGCGTTATCTGCACCAACCGTTGTCAGGTAAAGTAGCCGGGATCGCGCCGCGTCCGCTTGCCGAGGTCAGTGCCGTGCTGCCCATCGACAACCTCGCGTGGCTGATCTCAGCCTATCTTGCCCTGGACGTTTTGAAGGATGATCCCGAATACAGGGACCGAATGATTCAGGGCCGGCTGCTCGGAAACTACTTTCAGGATTGGACGCTCTGGTGGCGTGAATGGGCGAAGCATCGCGCCCTGCACGGCTTGTGGTCCGAGATGGGATTCATGAGCCATCAGACGTTCATTTGGCCCAACCTCCTCAACATGGTCGATCTTGCCAGCGATCCGCTCGTGAAGCAACGATTCCGAATGCTGCTCGATTTGACGATGATTGAGGAGGAACAGATTTCTATTCAGGGAGCACGGGCTGGCCGGCGGGGCAAGAAAAACGAGGTCGGCTCCAATCTGGATCCCTGGAAGGATCTGCTCTTCGGCGAGGATCCACGCCGCTTGGCGGATGCCAACATCAACTACCGGGGGATTTACTGGACGACTTCTTACAAGCTCCCTCCTGCGGCCATCCTGCTGCGCAAGCTCAATCGTCCCGAGTCGCACTATGCGATCACGAATCATCATTTCCATGGCGGCACAGTGTTCGCTTTTGCCGGCCCCCACTTTATCCTTGGCTCCCAGTTCTCGCAGGCGAAGGGGAGCATGGAGTTTCCCGGCTCCTGGCATCGACTTGTCTTCGACGACCAGAACGCCATCCTGTTCCCATTGGCGCACGGCAGCCGCCATCACGTGCAACACCGAAACGTCTGTATTACCCGTTTCGCCGGCAACGATCAACCTGCCATCGAATTCACTGCGGCGTTAAGAATCGTCGAAAAGGACGGCTGGATCTTTGCCAGCAACGGCCCCGCTTTCGCCGGCATCTATTTTGACGGCGGCTATCGGCTCGAACGCTTAGGCCGAAAGGAGTTGGGCCGGCAGATTTGCGATGCGGTTTTTCCGAAGGCGCTGCAAAGCATCATCGTGTTGCAAGCGGGAGATGTGCCGACCTTTGGCTCCTTCGAGAAGTTCCAGGATGCAATTCTCAAGGCTTCGCTGGCGGTCACGGAAGCTTCGGTGCGATACACTGGACCCAACGTGCCGGCGATCGAATTCTTTCGTAATTCCGCCAAGGCATCTCTCATCGCAGGTATGCCTCAGCCGTTCCGCAGTACGAAAACGACCTACGATAGCCCGTACCTTCATGGCGAAGTCGGCCAAACCCAGGTCACGGTTCGCGTCGGCAAATACTCGGCGGTTTACGATTTCGAAAACAGTGCCATCACGGACGAGAAAGGGCTTGGGAAATGAAAAAAAAAGGAGAGATTGGAGAAGTACCCGGTTGACGGGTCGTGACTTCATTGTGTGTTTGCGAAACTCCGCGCCCGTCGCCACAGCAGCGAGTAATGGGCTCCCCGTGGTTCTCGCTGCGGTGGCAGTGCGCGAGATGCGTCATTTGTTCTCCTTGTTTTTTCCGCGTCTTCCGTGGTGCGCTTGCAGGAGTCGGTCATGCTCATTCGCTTTCTATCCTCCTTGGTGTGTGCCTCTTGCGTTTTTGCCGCGCCCTTGTCCGCGCAGACGAAGAAGGCGCTGGCGGAGAGGGAGGAGTTATTCAAGACGCCAAGGGTCTTGGAAATCGTCATCGACCTAGACAAGAAAGAGCTGGACGCGCTCCGTCAGGCCCCGCGCACTTATGCGAAAGCCACGCTCAAGGTCGGCGGCAAGATCTATCCAAACGTCGGCATTCATATCAAAGGGGCCGCCGGCAGCTATCGCGGCATCGACGACAAGCCCGGCCTGACGATCAATATGAACAAGTTTGCCGAAGAAACCCTTTTCTTCGGCATGGACAAGTTTCACCTCGCGAACTCCGTGCAGGATCCAAGCTACGTCTCCGAACTGATCTGCGGCGACCTCTTCCGCGCCGCCGGCGTCCCCGCCGCGCGCGTTAGCCACGCGCTCGTTACCATCAATGGCCGAAAACGCGGAGTGTATTATCTCAAGGAGGGATACGACAAGTATTTCCTGCGCCACCACTTCAAGAACGCGGACGGGAATTTCTACGATGGCGGCTTCCTGCGCGACGTGGACCAAGCATTGCAGCTCGTTTCTAGTCGGGACGATGTCAAGGACCGGTCCGACCTGAAAGCTCTCGCGGCTGCGGCTCGTGATGCGAACCCGCAGTTGCGCATGCAGAAGCTGGAGAAGATTCTCGACATGGACAAGTTCATCAGCTATCTCGTCCTTGAATCGGTTACCTGGGATTGGGACGGTTACCCGATGAACCGAAACAACTATCGCATCTATCACGACAAGCAACGCGACCGCCTGGTCTTCATCCCGTCCGGCATGGATCAGATGTTTGGCAACCCCGGCGGACCGATGTTGCCTGGCTTCCAGGGCTTCGTCGCTCAGGCCGTAGTCGGGTCGCCCGAGGGGCGTACACGGTATTACCTACGCATGGCGGATATCCACGAAGAAATACTCGACGTCGAGAAGATTTCGAAACGGCTCGCGGAACTGCAAGCCGTCGTCCAGCCCGCACTCATGTCAGTCGATCAAGGCGCCGGGCATGACTTTCCTAATCAGATTAACCGCTTGCGGCAATTGATCGCGCAACGTGCCAAGAGCCTCGAACAGCAATTGCAGGTCAAGTTGGCCGACATGCGGATTCAATTCAGCCCTCCGGGAGAGTTTTTTGGCGGCAAGAATCTCGAAATCAACAACATCCGCTATCTTCCTGAGAAGCGAGACGCCAAGACAGCCGGCAAACTGTTCTGGCGTTCGAAGGGCGAATCGAAATTCGCAGAGCTGCCATTGGAGGCTCTCGCGAAGAATCGCTTCAAGGCGACATTGCCCGCGCTGGTCACGAAGGGGCCTTTTGAGTATTTTCTGGAAATGCAGGAGGCAGGCGGGAAACCGATGCGTGAGCCGACGAAGGGAGATCAAAGTCCGCTGCTCGCTATCCCTGATCTGACGCCACCCACAATCGTACCGGACTTAGCCGCGAATGTCGTCAAGAGCTATCGCGTGGCTCTTGCGTGGAAGCCAGCCACGGATGACAGAAGGGTGGCAGGGTACCGCGTCTACCGCGGCATGAGCGCGATGTTTGTAGCCAACGAAAAGACCCTGCTAGCTACGCTCCCAGCTGAGGCGCTAACCTATGCGGATGACAAGCCGCAAGCCAAGCAAACTAGCTGGTATGCCGTGCAGGCGGTTGATGCGGTGGGTCGTGAGGGGGAGGTCCGCTACCTGCAATTGGCTGTGCCGGACCATCAGCCGCCGGCCAACACCGTCAAGCTATTGGCGTTGCCGAGTACGAAGGCAGTGATGGTCACTTGGTCTGGCGAACTCGAACCGATTGTCAATGCGATGGAAATCTACCGCGGCGAGGGGAAGGACGGCCTGCTGAAAAAGATCGGCGAGATCACCGAGATCAAGAAGGCTCGCTATCTCGACAAGGACACGAAGTTCGGCGTCGAGTACCGCTACCAGATCAGGCCACGCAGTACCGTCGGCCTCGTGGGTGAAGCCGGCGGCATCGTTTCAGCGTCGCCGCTGCGGTACCTGAAACGAATCAACTGCGGCGGCCCCGAAATCGCCGCCGAGGACGGTGTCCCGTGGGAGGCAGACGCCGGCGATGGGCATCCCTCGGTAAAATACAGCGGTAGTCGCGTCTGGCACATCGTGGATAGTCCCACGAAGGACATCTACCAATCGGAACGATGGGCCAATGTCGGTCTCGGCTACGCCTTTAAACTCGATCCGGGGCGCTACGAAGTCGTGCTGCATTTTGCCGAGACCAACCCCGATTTCGCCGGCAAGGGTAAGCGGCTGTTCGACATCGTCATCAACGGGAAGGTCGTGGCTGAGAAGGTGGACGTGTTCACTGAATCGGGGGGCGCTTCGAAGCCCTGGCAGTTTCGCAAGATCGTGGAATTGAAGGACGGGGAACTTGAAATCAAACTGATGGCCAACCCGACTGGCCCGGCGATCAAGGCGTTTGAGATTCGTGGCTTGCCTCCAGGTTAGTAACCCTTGAGAAAAAACATCCCCGACTCCGTCTTTCCGCTTACGGTTTCGCGCTCCCAAGTCGCCACGCGAGGGCGAAGCCGCAAGCCGCGTTACCCGGAAGCTATTTTCAAAAATGGAACTCCGCCCGGTAGAAACCAACGACCCGGTGCAGACCAACGGTTCGAGTCTCTAGCACATTCGAGTTAAGCGGGAGAAATTGCATGCGACTAATGCTCAGCCTGGCGGTGGTTCTGTTTGCCTGCCCGGTTCTCGCTCAGGCCCCGGGCAACCTGCTCCGTAACGGCGAGTTTCAGGACGACTGGATCACGCAGTTGCCAGAGACGAAGAACCATCACTGGTGCTTCCCGTCGGAATTCTTCAACCGCCGCGATTACAATCCGGACGGCTGGTTTTGCAAGGGGAGCTGGCGCTGGGACGATGCCGAGAAGGTGCGAGGTCACCGCCGTATGCGAATTGACGGCCCCGCCGAGCTTTCGCAACGCGTTAACTGGATTGCCATTCACGACGATCGCCAGCTCGAAGGCTTCCCCGATGCGGGCGGATTTCCCGTCATGAAGCCCGCACTCAGTTCACGGCCGGAACGGCTCGTGCGCGATCTTACCTTCCGCGTGTTGATCAGCGCCACCGACGTGCCCAAGGACGCCGGTCAACTCGAACTGAGCCTAAGTCCGCCCACCAGCGCGGCAACCGGCGATCCGATGGGCGTGCAGGTCGCGCCGACGGTATCCGCGTCGGTCCCCATTCCCGCCGGAACCTACGGCGCCAAATTGATCGAGGTGAAAATCCCCACGGCGGATTGGCTCAAGGCGGCGCGCGCGAAGGAGAAAGGCGCCAAGGGCGACCTCGCTCTGCCCGCCAGCGTTGCCGTTGCCATCCGCTACACCGCCAAAACGGGCCGCATCGAGATCGTCACCACCTACCTCGTTGCGGCGCCCAGCGACGCGCCCAATCTCTTGCTCAATGGAGGATTTGAGAAGCTCGGCAATCAAAACTATCCCGCCGGCTGGTCGCAGCCGATCAAATACCGCTACTTCCCGCCGCGCCACTACTACATCTTCAACACCTGGCACAACAGCAATTTCGCCAACCGCGGCACCGTCGAGATCGACAAACTGCTGCCGCATTCCGGCAAGCACAGCCTGCGCATGATCGTCCCGCCCGGCGACGAGACAGCGGTTGTCTCGGATGCTATCACGCTCAATCAAAATGAGCCGCGACTCATCGAGGTGACGGCATGGATCAGCACCGATCGATTGTGCAACTTGCAAATCGACGGCCATGATGAGAATGGCAATCGCCTCGACGGCTTCAATTTTATCCACAAGGCGCCGGTCTCGATCGGCAGCGATCGCTGGCGTATGATCCGCCAGGTCTTCCGCCCGCGCGCCCCCGTCGGCAAGCTACGGCTCACGCTGGCGGCGCGCGGCGTCAACGGCTACACCCTCGACGACACGGGAATGCAGCCGCAGAACAACGTCGTCGGCACGATCTGGTGGGATGACGTGCGCGTGACGGAGCCGGAGAGCAACCCGGCCGAGCTGCAGCTGCGTGGCGTCAAGCCAGCCGGGGACCCCCTGCCCGCCAAGGTGCCCCAGCTCGTCTTCCTCGATCTCGGCGAGCGGCTGCTCGGCGAAAACACTCTGAGCGCGGCAATCCACAACCTCGGCCCGGCCCGAACCTTTACCTTGCGTTGGGCATACACTTCGCCGACGGGCAAGGTCAAGATTGTCGACTCGAAGCCGCAGAAGGTCGGCGCCTCGGTTCAGGTCGGCATGTCGTTGAAGTACGAATTGAACGAACTCTGCACGACTGCTTATTCCGAGTATCGCGGCCAATTGTCGCTACTGGATGAAATGCAAGCCCCCCTCCTTTCTAGCGAACTCTGGTTCGGCACGTGGACGACGCCGATCAAGGTCGATCTCGGCGCGCTTTACTTGCGTCCCGATCAGAAGCAATTTGTGCGCATGAACCTCGGCTTTTCGCAAGCGACCCTGGCCCAGCTCAAGACGGTGCGTCTGGAAATCAGGCGGCGAGGCGCCGCCCAGGAGTTGAAGTTCATTGACGTGGAGGCGACGCCCAAAGCATTGCTCGACCAGCGGTCCAAGATTCCGGTAGAATTGCGCGACGACTTCGCGAATCTGGTCCTGGCCGATCTCGACGTCGGCTTCCTGCCGGTCATGCCCTTCGCCAATCCGCAGCGCAACTGGATCGTCCGCGTCAGCGCCATTCGCAGCGATGGCGAAGTGCTCGCCGCCGTTGATTCGCAACCCTTCTGCCGCCTTGCTCACGACGCCCCACAGCCCGCCATCCAAAATGTGACGATCAAGAACGGCATGACCTATGTCAACGGCCAGCCGTGGATGCCGTTCGGCGTTTGCTATGGCCACACGCCGGTATATGACGGGCCGGCCGATCCCGGCGCGGGCAAGTATCGCGACGTGCACAACCTGCCCGGCTGGTCAATGTACGATCGGCACAACAGCAACACCAGCACTCGCAAGCAATACGACTTCAACACCATACGCTACGTCGCCGGCTCCATCTCGCCGTTCGATGTGATGACGAAACGCTGGACCGGCGACAATCTCTATTGCTCGTCGGCGTTCTCGATTCCCAGTGAAACCTTTTCACTCGATGGGATGTTCAAAAAGGCCGGCGGGCAGGCCAAGCTCGATGCCTATCTCGCGCAATGCAGCACCTCGCCGATGGTCGTGTCGGTTGCGCCCGGTATCGAGGAGGCGTTTGGACTCTTCCAGGGTGCGACGCCGGCGGACCTGAAGGGCCTGGAACAAATCGTCGATTACACACGCAAGAGGAGCGGCCGGCCGGTCATGGTCGGTCACGGCGGCTACTGGAATCGGCTCGAGTTCGAGAAGGTTCCGTTCTTCGACATCTACGATCCCGAAACGGAGCCGCTCTATCCCGGCAACATTCATACCGACCTCGCGCCGCTCGTCAAGGACAAGAACAAGGTCATCTGGCTGCGGCCACAGATGTACGAATCGATCCCGTACGAGCGCTGGCGCTTCCACACCTACGTCGAGCTGATGCGAGGCTGCCGCGGCTGGCAGATCGCCCACGGCCCCGGCGATGCGTCTCTCTTTCGCGGTCTGCACGGCGAGATGGAGTTCTGGAAGCCGATTGTCGCTTCGGCCGACGCTCCGCCAAAGGTTCGCCTCGAGCCGGGGATCGAGCACAAGGCGTGGAAGCACAAGGGCAAATCGTACCTGATTGCCGCGACGACGCGGGGCATCCCGCTGGGGCAATGGCAAAAGGTCGATGACGAAAAGCCGAGTCGCTTGACCCAAGGCCGCAATGAGCTGCGCGACGAGACCAACGCCTACGGCATCGGCGCAGCGCCGGAGTCAGGCGTGGCGATTCATGGCGTGCAATATCTGCCCGACGCAAAGGCTTGGCCCAAGGGAACCAAACTTGTACAGTGGGTCAAGCTCGATGCCAAGGAATGGCCGAAGGGGCTGCTGATCCTGGTCAAGGCGGATGGTCGCTGGACGCATGCGGCATCCTGGGGAAAGAATGATCTGAAGACTCTGCGCGCCGATCCGAAGGTTGCCTACTGGTTCCTCAACAGCTTCTATCGCCACGCCAAGGGCTTCCTCGGTTGGGGCATGGATTTGTTGCCGAAGTCGCTGGAGTACATTCCGAACAAGGCCTTCGATGCCGGCGCGTTGCCCAAAGCCGGCGAATGGATCAAGCTGGAGATACCGCTGGAACAGATCGGTGCCGCTGGGAAACTGCTCGACGGCGTCGGCTTCCTGCACGACGGCGGCAGGGTCCAGTGGGGCGCCACGACGCTGATCGCCCCCGACGGCGCCGAAAAGGTCGTCTGGCAAGACACGCTCGAACTGCCGGCCGAGGCTTTGCGTACAACCAAGATTTACGTTGAAGGCATGAAAGCAGGCACACGCATTCGCGTTCTCTTCGAGGATCGCGAGATCGTCGCCCAGGCCGGCTTCTTCGTGGATGACTTCCGCGGCGCCGATCTGTATCAGCGCTACGGCGGCAGCACGGGCTACGGCAACGCGCCGGTGGCGCTGCATCTGTACGAGATTCCTTGACCTGGATTCAGGTTCCTGGAATCCGTAGTGGGCTCTGATTGAGCCCGTTTACTTCGTGCGAGGCTCCTGTTGCTCGCGACTTATTGCGGACAAGGCGTGCTGGGTGGTGCACGCGATATCGCGCCGGACTGTGGCCACGGGCGTTGCCGGCCAAGTAGGAACGAGGTCTGAGGCTCGTCGCCGAGTCGCAAAAGCTGAAAGAGGCTCTGGACAGGCCTCGGGAAGAGTTGTAGACCATTCAACTGATTCAAAATTGGCACGGTGCAGACGTGCCAGATGCAAAGGGCTACCATTTACAAAACCGGTAATGTGTTCACCACTCATCATGAAAGGAAGGACAGACATGACGAAGACCGAATTGCTCGAGGCGCTTGCGACGGGATCCGAACTGACCAAGAAGCAGGTCGGGCAGGTTCTGGACGTTCTTGGCGAGGTTCTTGGATCGCAACTTGGTAAGAAAGGTTCTGGCATTTTCATTCTGCCTGGCTTGCTCAAGATCACGCGCGTTTCCAAACCCGCCCGGAAAGCAGGCAAGAAGCCGAATCCTTTCAAGCCCGGCGAGATGATGGATGTCAAAGCACGCCCCGCGCACAACGTCGTCAAAGTGCGCCCCTTGAAGAAACTCAAGGAAATGGTCTAAAGATCAGCAAGAACACCCACGCCGGGAAGGCTGGCGTGGGTGTTTTCCATGCATGCCCCGCCGCAAGTCGAAGTCAGGCGTCCGGAAGTCTTCCGGTTGCATGCGAGCACGGTCAAGGTGTTCTTGTCTTGCCAGCTTTCTCCAGTTCGGCCCGGGTCAAACGCTCCAGTGCTGAATTTTTGGGTGCGTTGGCCAGGGCGATCTGAAAGACCTCATCTGCCGGTCTCGACATGCGCTGGAATCGCAGGCCCAGAAAATAGGCCGCCGGTCCGCGCAACGCCGGGTCGATCCCCTTCAAAGTCGAAATGCCAAAGATCGGCAAAGGCCCTTTCTTCCAGAGATAACCAAGTTCAGCGAGCTGAATCTCGGTTACTTTCCCAGCTGCGTAGGCGCTGAACGCGTCGTTGGTGAGTTGCCAAAGAATCTTTTCCTGTTCGTCCGTGAGCTTTCCCACAATCGCTTCCTCGGTGATTAATTCGGCGGCTAGCGCCTGGTAGGGCAACCGAACAAACTCCTGGAAGGAGCAAGTTTGCATTACCATCTTCTTGACGACCTCCTTGCCCTTGGGAGTGTACCAGACGCGGTTCGAAATTGCTGTTCCCGCGCGAAACAATCCCTTCGGATCAAAGCGGTTCAAGAGTTGCAGCGATTCGGGCTGATTCTTCAGGACGTTGCGGGCCAGGTTTTCGAGGCGTAGGTCGTCAACTTCGCGGCACAAGGAATCCAGGAGTAACAGATTGATCAACCCGATCCCGCCGGCGGTGTGTACGCCCAACTCCGCATCGTTGAAGTCGCCCTTGTATCTGCCATTGCGCCAGGCCTCCAGCGCCTTGTCTGGCTGTCCCTGTGCTTCGAGGATCAACCCGAGCATCAGATAAGCGTCGGATGAATTGCGGTAGTGTTTCTGCTCGGGGCTGCCAAATTTCAAGAAATCCCGAATGTCACTCTCGGCATTCGCGAGATTTCCCATGGCTGCAAAAAGGCGGGCGCGTTCCAGCAAGAGCGGCAATGTCTTGATCCGATAGCCGCCGCCCTCCTCGAGTAACCGCCGATTTACTTCTTTGAATGCGGAGTCAGGCGCCTTGAGCTCACGCATGATCCAACCGTATTCGGTCATGAAGGTGATGCCGAAATCGTCGTTGTCGGGTGGCAACTCCTTGAGCCATTTCCGTACGTTCTGCACGGCCTCGGAAAGCCGGCCTTCGCTGCGCAATACGCGCAACAGGGCTCTTTGAGTCCAGCCGCGGTAGATCGGTGGGACCTCCAGCAATTCCTCGATTTCGACAATTCGCTGTGCGTTTCGTAAGCGGTTCGGATCGTATCGGAGAAAGCCCAAGCCGCCGGCGCCTTCCCTGTATCCTTGCATCACCTCATCGCGAAGGTCCTGCGGGACATAGAGCATCAGTTCTTCCCTTTTGCCAATCGCCTTCATGGCAAGCAATCGATCCAGCCAGACCTCGGCGCCGTCGAGGTTCTTGGCGCGGAGCTGATCCACCCAAAGTTGAAAGAGGGCAAGAAAGACCCACTTGCTATCCTCCTTGCTAGCCCCCTCCTTCACGAGAGCCTCGTAGCCGCGCATTGCGTTCTCACGTTGATTCAAAAACTCGAGCGTCAACGAACTTTTGAAGCGTGCTTCGAGGCCGTCAGGCGTCCCGAGTAGGTCGATCGTCTGTTTTCCGTAATATTCCTGAGCTTCCGTGAATTTGCCGTGGGCAAAGAGTTCATCACCAAATTCAAGTTTTCCAGGCTTGATCGGCAGCGCCTGTTGGCGACCAATCAAAGATCTGATCGAAGCCTCCTTGCCGAGGACTACGCCGAAGTACCCCCGCGGCGGAAGCGGCACGAGATCGCGTGTGTCAATGATGGCACTAGTTGCGAAGAGAAAACGCAGCCGATTGTCCACGCGCTCGGCGGTGAGAGCGAGCGGACCTTTGGGTAGACGTGCCATGGGCAGTTCTTCCCGTCTCAACAGGACGCCATTGCGAAGGATGCGAAACTGCACCCGCGCTTCCTTCACATGGCGTAGGTCGGCAAAGGTTGATTTGCCGGCGGCTGGAATGGTTTCGAGCAAGAACGCGTATCCGGCCGATCCCTTCTCGGCATCGCCTTGGACGGTGAGCCCAAGTTGTGCGGCGTCCTCCCACCCTGCCCACACGGCTTCCAGTTGAACGTTGCCGTTGCTGGCAAATTCGGTGAGCAACGTTTCGGCCGGCTTGGGTGCGCTGGCGAATTTTTGCTGAGCTAGCTCGGACTTCTTGGGCGCCTTCAACTCAAAAACGTCTCCCCAATCGCGCAAGCGTTCTTGAAACCTTGCATCCAGCACGCGCGCTGCTTGGGCGTCGCGCGTCTTCAGTTCTGCGATCATGCGCTCGACATACGCCTTGGCATCCGGTTGCAGCGAGCCTTGTGTTTTCAGCGGGAGCGTTCCAGACTCCAGCAAGGAGAGGCTCAGTCTTGCTTTGGCGTCATCGCGTCTCTCGGGCGCAAGTGCCGCCAGTTGTTCGATCAGGGCCTCATACTGCTGAATCTTCGCGTCGGTCCAGTGGGTTTCCTTTCGATCGTCGTCGAGGCGGTTGACAAGCTCCTGAATGCGCGAGGTGTCGCGAGACCGGTAAACGATGAATCCGGCGGTCAGCACCACAAGCACCAGCGCCACAACGAGCACGCTGACCGGATTGCGCCGAAGTTTGCGCACGCTTCGGGCCAGAACGCCCTCCGGCCTGGCCAGAATCGCCTCGCCGGCGAGATAGCGCTCCAGGTCTTGCGCCAGCGCGAGCGCCGACGTGTAGCGGTCTTTCGGCTCCTTGTGCAGGCACTTCAGGCTGATCGTTTCCAGGTCGCGAGGCGATTTCGGCTGAACCTGCCGGGGTGGGACGGGATCGTGAAAACGCACCTGGTCAAGCGTCTCAAGGTGGTTCGCTCCTTGGAAGGGGGGCCGACCGGTCAGCATTTCATAGAGGATCGCACCGAGAGCGTAGACATCGGTTGCTGGGCCAATGTCCTGAATTCGTCCGAATGCTTGCTCCGGCGCCATGTACGCCGGCGTGCCCATGATGTCGCCCGTGTGGGATAGCCCCTGATCGACGTCGAGTTGCTTGGCAAGGCCGAAGTCAGTGATCTTGGGGGTGCCATCCGTCGTCAACAGCACGTTGGCCGGCTTCAAATCGCGATGCACAATTCCATGTTGATGGGCAACCTGCACGGCTTTCGCCAGTGTAAGGACGATGTGGGCTCCTTGCTCCGGCGCGATCGGGGCGGCTTCCATCTTGCTCGCCAGGGTTCCGCCTGGAACGTATTCCAGGGCAAAATACGGACTGCCAGCATGCTCCCCCATCGCATGGATTTGCACGATGTTCGGATGAACCAGCTTCGCTACCGTCGCGGCCTCGACGTCAAACCGTGAACGCTCCTTCTCGTTGGCATCGGCGCCGGAGCGCATCACCTTCAGCGCCACCAGGCGTGGCAGCTTCAAATCCTGAGCGAGGTAGACAATCCCCATTCCACCCTTGCCTAGCACTTTGACCATCGTGTAGCCTGGAATGGCTTGTCCGAGATTTGTTGAGTAGGCCGGCCCGGCGCTCTTCCCTGCATAATCCAGCGTGGACGCATCCACAGGCGAATCCACAGTCCCCGCCGCCTCGCCATCGCCAAGTAGCGGACTGAGCAGGAACTCGCTTGGGACCTCCGATGCATGCGCCAGCAACTCTTCGACCTCCGACCGAACGGCTGCATCGCCGCTGCAAGCCCGATCGAGGAACGCCGACCGCTCGTCCTCTGGCAGCTCCAGCGCAGATTCCAGGATCTGGTTAATGCGTTGATACAGGATTGGAGTGAGGTTCATGGCGACGCCTCCTTCACGAGCCGACGATGGAGCCACACCCGGGCGGTGTTCCACTTGCGGCGAACCCAGATCAGCGGCTTCTCCATGTCGTCGGCGATCTCTTGCAGCGTGCGGCCCAGGTAAAACCGATCCACAACGATGCGGTGCTGGTCCGCATCAAGAGCGGCCAGTTGAGTCAGGACGTCCTGAAATGCAACCAGGTCCATCGACGAACGCGGATCGCCAACATCAACGGAGCCATCCACAGAGATATGCGGAGCCTTGCCCTCCCGTGCCATGAATTCCCGATAATAATCCACCAGAATTTGCGGAATCGCTCGACGGGCAAAGCCAAAGAACTGCTTGCGATCCACCGGACCGACCTTGGCGCCCCCTACAAGCTTCTGAAAAACATCAGTTACTAATAGCGTCGGTTGCAAGAGTGGGTTGGCCCGGCTTTCACGCCGTAGGTAGATCTCAGCCAACTCGCGCAGCCGATTTTGCACTAGACGGAATAGTTGATCGCCTGCGACGCGTTTTTCGTCGGCGAGCCCTTCACGCATGCATTTCAGCAGTGTGGTGATATCCGGCGGTGATTGGGCATTTTCCATGAGCGATCCGGGCGCTCGCGTGCGCATTAATGTGAGAGGATGGGTATAGGCCTGAATTCTGGCAGCGCGATTTCGAGGAAGCAAGTAAAATTCGGACGCCGCGAGCGGTAAAGTTCACGTGTTCTGACTTGTGTAAGCCGTTGGGTAGCCGTATCCTGATAGGACTTTTCCCGAAGGCAGGGTTCATGTTTCGAAAACTGTGGAATCGATTGACGAAGCCAGCTGCCCGTGAAGGGCTACAGTTTACGATTAGGCTGATGGAGTGATTCCCACCTGTGCTTCCTCAGATGCTAGGACTAACTCTGCAGTATCAAATGCGGCTACTTACTTCCGATGCAATAAAGGTGATACTGCCCTCGAACATACAATCGCCCGTTGGCGACTGCCGGGGTAGCGCGAATGCACTCGCCTACCGAGTTCGTGGCGAGCAGGTTGAACGTCGTATTCACGTCGATCACGAAAACTTCCCCTTGCTCGCTGGCCGCGTACATCTTGCCGTCAATCATCACGGGTGAGGCATAAAACTTGGCGTCCGGCAAGCGTTCATACCAGACTTGCTTGCCTGTCTGCGCATGAAAACAGCCGGCCACACCGCCGTCGTTAACGAAGTAGACGTGCTCCCCCTTGATGAGCGGCGCGGGCACATACGGGAATTGCTTGGGGTTGTCCCAGATTTGTTCGGGGCGAACTTCTTTGCCCTGGCCTTTGAGGGCTACACCGACCATGAGCCGTTCACCCGAACCATCCCCTGAGCAGGCCAGGAGCGAGCCGTTGGCATAGACGGTGGCGCCGATGGTTCGGAGGGGCCCCTTGGCGAATTTCCAGGTCCAGTACCAGTTCGAAGCGCCGGTCATGGGATCGTAGCTTGTAATCGCGGTGCTGCTGGTTACTAGTAGTTCAGGCCCTGCTCCGGGTCGGTCAAGGATAAACGGGGGCGAGTAGCAGGCCCGGATCGCTTCGCGTGGCGCCTCCCAGACGGTCTTGCCGGTTTTCTTGTCGAGTGCAAAAAGCCGCGACGGGTCAGGCACGAGCTTGGTCTTTTTCTTCGTGTCGTAATGCGCGTCCTTGTCCAGATAGAAAATCAGCAGATTCTTGTACAAAATGGGGGACGCGCCGGCCCCATGCTGGCTGACAAACTCACCGAAATTTCGCTCCCAGAGTTTTTCTCCCTGAAAATCGTAGGCTGCCATTACGATATTCTTACCATCCCAGAACGGAATGTAGACCGCCTGGCCGTCCGTTGTGGGCGTAGCCGATGCATGTGAACTGTCTTCGCGGAATTTAACTTTGACGCCAGGGATGGTCCGTTTCCAAACTTCCTTGCCGGTCTTGGTATCGAAACAAAGGAGCGAGCGATCCGAGCCGTCGAGGCTCGCCGTTTGCAGAAAAACACGGTTACCCCAGACAATGGGGCTGGAGTTCCCGTCCCCCGCGATTTTCGCCTTCCAGAGCACGTTCTCGGTCCCGCTGAATTTGAGGGGGATGTTCTTGTCCGGCGCGATGCCGGTCCCATTGGGACCGCGGAAACGATCCCAGTTATCAGCCTGCGCGGCAGCGTTAAGAAAAAAAACGCCAGCGAGGGCAATAAGGCAAACAAGACCCGAACGGAAGCGCATGGCTGAACCTCAATAAAAGTGCGAAGGTAGGCGTGACGCTGTGATTATCGCAAAACCAGTGGGCCGGTCAAGCAAGAGTCAGCCTCGTCGATGATTTTTCCGCCACCTCCGCTACCAATTAAGAGCGTCGCCGCCGCCGGCAACGTTCGCGGGCAACGCGGAAAAAGGAAACTCCGGATGTCCAGGTATGGCAAATCAACGTAAGATTAAAGTAATGATGCGCCGGTGCCGATTGAATCGAACGTAGCAATTCTGCAGACGGCCCCTTAGCCAAGCGGTAAGGCAGTGGATTGCAAATCCGCCATCCCCGGTTCGAATCCGGGAGGGGCCTCTTTCTTCAAGCCCATCAGAAACAGGAACTTGCGTTAAAATCGGCGGGCCTGACGAAAGCAGGCCCGCAAAAAATCCCCCCCTCAAATCCCCCTCACTTTTCGTCCTTGATCGGCTGCTGAATCTTTGTCAGCACATCGTCTGCAATCGCCATTCGGTCCTTGAAGAAGTAGTGCTTCTTCATCGTCTCCGAGCGGAAACCCAGGGCGATGGCGCACCAACGCTCACGATCACCGGACCCGCCGGCGGCGTCCGCGGGCAGATCCGAACGTTCACGTTCGCAGCCAACGATTCCTCGCCGATCGACCGCGCTGCGAACTTCACCTACCGCATCGACTGGAATAACGACGGCGTCATCGATCAAACCGTTGTTGGACCGCGGAGCGTTTGCGTCGATCACGTGTTCACGCAAGCCGGGATCCAGACCATAAGCACGAGCGTGATGGACAAGGACGGCGCGGTCAGCGCTACTATTCGCAAGAGCGTTAGCATCACGACGATTGCTGTGCAGAGCGATCCAGCGAACCCCGGGCAGAATTGCATCGTGGTAGGCGGCACGATCGGCAGCGATCGGATGCGGTTTGAAATAGATAAGCCGACCGGCGGCGTTCGCGTGACGCTCAAAGGCGCCACGCTCGGAGTGTTTTCGTTGTTGCCAACGGGCGCTTCGTTCTTCAGCATTCCGTCGTCAGCCAGCGCTTCACGCTTGGGCCGGCTAATCGCTTTTGGTCAGGCGGGTGATGATGTGATCGAAGTTGCCAGCGACGTCCGCCTTTCGGCGTGGCTTTACGGCGACGCAGGCAGCGATCAGCTCAGCGGTGGCGCGGGCAACAACATGCTCGTCGGCGGCGCAGACGACGATACGCTCACGGTCGACGCCGGTCGCGACGTGCTGCTCGCCGGCCCGGGCGCGGACACGTTGATCGGTGGCGCCGGCAGCGACCTGTTGATCGCCGGCGCGAATTCCTTCGAAACCAGCGATGCCGCCTTGAGCGCCGTCTTGCGTGCCTGGACTGCTCCAACCAGCTACGCTGCCCGCATCGCTCAACTCCGCGCCGGCCTGCTTGTCGCCACCGGCAATCACCGAAACCTCTTCGACGACACCGCCATCGATTCCCTGACCGGCAACGACCACCAGGACTGGTTTTTCGCCAGCACCCGAGACCAACTCAATGGTATAGTCACCGGTGAGATCGTTGATGAATTTATCTGAGTTCTTGGCAACATGCGTGTTTCGGCCTTGAGCAACGAACTTCTTGGTCCCATTACCCATCCGACGGCACGGCAAATAGGATGACTCTGTCTCCTGGTTGTTTTCTTGCCGGAGGTCGATCATGAATCGAGCAATTCATCGAGCGGTGTGGACCTTTGTCAAAACGACGATTCCCTCCTGGCTGGCCGGCTTCGTCGCATTGGCCTGCGCGGGTACAGCGACGGCCTCAGGCCGATACCTGGAAGTCAGCTATCCCGCCTCGACGAACGCGGGCGAGTTGCAACTGGGCGTAACTTATACGGTCTGGATTCCGGATGGTGTGACGAAGATACGTGGCGTGATTGTCCATCAGCATGGTTGTGGGACGGGTGCGTGCAAAGGCGGGGCGACCGCGGCGTACGATCTGCATTGGCAGGCACTGGCCAAGAAATGGGATTGCGCCCTGCTTGGCCCAAGCTACCATCAGACCGACAAGCAAAACTGCAGGCTATGGTGCGATCCGCGTAACGGCTCGAACAAGACGTATCTCAAAGCGATCAGCGAATTCGCGGTCCAGGCGAAGCATCCGGAATTGGAGACAGCTCCGTGGTGTCTGTGGGGGCATTCCGGCGGCGCGTTCTGGGCGAGCCTGATGCAGACGATGTATCCGGAGCGGATCGTCGCCATCTGGTTCCGCTCGGGGACTGCCTTTGCCGCATGGGAGAAAGGGGAAATCCCTCGCCCCGAAATCCCGGCCGCTGCCTACGGCATACCGATGATGTGCAACCCCGGCGCCAAGGAGAAAGGCGACAAGCGTTTCGATGGGGCCTGGACCGGCAGCCTGGCGATGTTCAGGTCCTATCGCACCAAGGGGGCGCCGGTCGGTTTCGCTCCCGATCCGCGCACGGCGCATGAGTGCGGCGACTCACGCTATCTGGCGATTCCGTTTTTCGATGCTTGCCTGGGAATGCGCTTACCGGACAAAGCCAGCAAATCGCAAAAACTGCAGCCCGCGAACATGAAAGCTGCCTGGCTGGCAACGCTCTTGTCCGACACGGCCGAACCCGCGGCCTCCTACGCCGGCAAGTCCGACGAGGCGGTTTGGTTGCCCAACGAGCGCGTTGGGAAGGCCTGGATGGAATACGTCAAGACGGGCGCTGTCGGCGACACGACGGCGCCGCCTACGCCGTTTCATGTGAAAACAGTCACGAAAGCCGATCATGTCGAGATCACCTGGGACGCGGAGGCCGACTTCGAGAGCGGCATCAAGGCATTCATTATCCAGCGCGACGGTAAGGATCTTGCCCAGGTTCCCCAAAAGGCCGTTGGTCGATTCGGCCGTGCGCTTTTTCAGACCATGTCGTACCACGACACCCCGGAAAAGCCGTTGGCCGAAATGCGTTTCATCGACCGGACCGCCAAGCCCGGGGCCAAGTACGAGTATCAAGTCATCGCCGTCAATAGCGTCGGCCTACAATCGAAGCCTGGTGGGGCAAGAAAGCAGGGGGAAGTTCGCAAGCGGACTTACACCTACAAACAGGTCGGCGCCCTGGAGATCAAGGCGGATGTTTATCGCGCGGACGATGATCGCAAACGTCCTGTCGTGGTCTGGATTCACGGCGGCGGGCTCATCATGGGGCATCGCGAAGGAATCTCGAATCGCCTCAAGGACGAAATGCTCAACGCTGGCTACATTGTGGTCTCAATCGACTATCGGCTCGCGCCGGAAACGCAACTGCCTGGGATCATCACGGATGTGGAAGACTCGCTGCGCTGGATTCACGACAAGGGGCCGCAGTTGTTTCACGCGGATCCCGAGCGTGTCGCGATCAGCGGCGGCTCGGCGGGCGGTTATTTGACCCTGACGGCGGGTTTTCGCGCAAAAACTCGGCCTGTGGCGCTGGTGGCGTTCTGGGGCTACGGGGAAATTGTCGGACCATGGTTGAGTCAATCAAGCCCGCACCCGCGCCACCATCGGGTGAAGGTCACGCGCGAGAATGCTTTCGCCCAGGTGAGCGGCGCCCCGATCGCCGATGCCCGTGATCGAAAGGGAGACGGCGGCGCGTTCTACCAATTCTGCCGACAAACGGGCACTTGGCCCAAAGCAGTCTCCGGGTGGGATCCGTTGAAGGAGCCCGAAAAATTTGCTCCTTACATGGCTCTGAAGAACGTGACGCGCGATTATCCTCCGACGTTGCTGATCCACGGCGAGACCGACACCGACGTTCCGTACGAGCAATCGGTGCTGATGGCCGCCGAGTTGAAACGCCATGGCGTTAAGCATCGGCTGATCAGCCTCCCCAAAGCGGAACACGGGCTGGAAGGAGGCGACGGCCAGCAGATTGACGACGCCTATCGAGCCGCATTTGCGTTCCTTCGGGAACATTTGGATCGGAAGTCGATTCCGTGATATCGGACCGGCACGACACCAAGGAGCCGTAGTTGGAATTCCTGGCCCGTCAATAAAACGAAGTCTCCGTCGAGCATCGTCCTAATTCCACCGAGACGGAGCCAAACGGACGCTGGCAAAGGGCAAACATTAGAGTGAGACTCGCCATGACCAATGAAGCAACACAGGCGGTGGTTTACTTCTACACCACGAGAAAGCAGCTCCAGGAATACCAGCGCCATGGGGCAATACCGGTAGACCCGGTGTGCCCCATGTCGATCAATCCAGAATGGGAAGTGAGCGCTCAGTGGATGGGGCATGGCGCCGACGGACGCCGCCGACTGCTTTCCAAGGAAGAGACCCGCCTCTGGGGCGCCGGGCTGGTCCGAATTTCGATCGCGGCCGAGCAGGCGCCTACGCACTATGTGCCCAAGATATTCTGGCGCATGAATAGCGAGACCCGAGAAATCTACAAGGAAACGACTTCCGCCGGCGCCAAGCAGGTGGAGTGGCGCTGGGGCACATCTCCCATTCCCGTAGCGGCTTGGCTCGCCGTCGAGATCGAACAGGACGGACAATGGGTCCCGCTGGCGGGAGGGGAAGCCAAAGGATAGCGTGGTTCGAATCATTACCTCTCGATTTTGTGTTGCCGCTTCGCGTTCGTGCAGCGCTATGTGAGCGCGATGCCGCAAGCGGCACGGTTGGTTAGCCTTCCCGTGTCGCCCGTGAGGTCGAAGCCTCAGTGAATGCAGAAAGGCAAGGATACGCGATGCCCGCCAAGCCGAGATACAAGGTCGATGCCAAGGTGCGAGCGCTGGTGGATGCTCTCAACTCGCTGCCGGGCATTTTTACCTTTGCATCGTGCGGCGGCCATGCCAAGCGGACCAACGAGACGCAACTCCCGGCAGACGAATTCGTCGTCAACTTCGGCGCGGATGTACTCGCCGGTGGTTGGCTTTCACTCGAATGGATTGCGCGGACCATCGATTTTTCCGAGGACGTCGCCAAGCTCACCGTCACGGTCTGGAGCGAGGACAAGCCCGATACGATGGCGTTCGAATTGAAAGGCATCGATCACGCCGTTGCCGACGATCTAGCTGAACTCCTGCGGCCGGCATCCGTTGAGACCAGATCGAAACCGAGGCGAAGGAAAGGCAAGACGTAGAGGACCGAAAACAACTTCCCGATTTCAAATCGACTGGCCATAGGATTCCAAGGCGCCGCCAGGGGAAGCCGCGGGCGATTCCCAAGGGAGCGATTTGGGCAGGTTTCGGGATGCAATCGTTTGCGCATTCCATCCCAAGTTGACGTGGCACTGCGCCAGCGCCATAATAGGTGCAGAACCGTGTCGATGAAACTGCATCCGTGCTCGAGTTCGCGATGCACTTTGGAGGACTCATGCTGTCCCGTCAATGGGTGATTCTGGCGTTGGCATTCCTCACGTGCATTCCTCCCTGCGCGAGGAGCGGGGAGCCTGTGCCAACAGCAGAGCAGGTCCGGTTCTTCGAGTCCAGCATTCGGCCGCTGTTCGTCGAGCACTGCATCAAGTGTCATGGCCCCGACAAACAGAGGGTCGATCTTCGACTCGATTCGCGTGAGAGCATCCTCAAGGGGGGTGAATCCGGGCCGGCCATTGTGCCGGGATATCCCGAGCGCAGCTTGCTGATCAAGGCCATCGGCCACGGCGACCCGAAACTCAAGATGCCCCCCAAGACCAAGCTATCGGATCGACAGATTGCTGACCTGACGCGCTGGGTCAAGATCGGCGCGCCTTTCCCAAAGGATCTGGCCAAGTCGAAAGGCGGATCAGGGCGCGATCACTGGGCCTTCCGCGCGCCGGTCGATCCGCCGGTCCCAGTGGTCAAGAGCAGGCCATGGGCACGTTCCCCGCTTGATCATTTCATCCTGGCTCAGCTCGAGGCGAAAGGGCTTCAGCCGGCGCCTCCAGCCGACCGGCGGACCCTTATTCGGCGGGCGACGTTCGATCTCATCGGCTTGCCGCCCACGCCCGCGGAAGTGGATGCGTTTCTCGCCGATGCCTCGCCCGACGCGTTCAGCAAGGTGGTCGATCGATTGCTGGCCAGTCCGCACTACGGTGAACGCTGGGCGCGCCACTGGCTCGACATCGCTCGCTATGCCGATTCCAACGGGCTCGACGAGAATGTCGCCTTTGGCAATGCCTGGCGCTATCGCGATTACGTCGTCGCCGCGTTCAACCAGGATAAGCCGTACGATCAGTTCCTGCTCGAACAATTGGCCGGCGACTTGCTCCCTGTCGTGGACTCGGCCCAGCGGCGCGATCGGCTCATCGCCACCGGGTTTCTCGCCCTCGGCCCCAAGGTCTTGGCGGAGGGGGACGAGAAGAAGATGGAGTTGGATATCATCGACGAGCAGCTTGACACATTCGGCCGGGCCCTGGTTGGCCTGACGTTGGCTTGCGCCCGCTGCCATGACCACAAGTTTGACCCGATTACGACGCGCGATTATCACGGCCTCGCCGGGATCTTCAAGAGCACACGCACGATGGAGAGCTTCAAGCGGGTTGCCCGCTGGTATGAACATCCCCTTGCGACAGAAGAAGACAAAGCCCGCAAGGCAGTCCACGACAAGAAGGTGACGCAGAGCAAGGCGGCGATCCAGCAATTGGTGACGAAGGCAAGCGAGAAGGCCAAAGCCGATTCGAAGCCTGGAACGACGTTGCCGAAGGATTTTGAGCCGCTCTTTCCCGCCGAAGTTCAAGGCGAGCTGAAGCGACTCCGCGTCGAGCTAGCCGTCCTCGAAAAGAGCGCACCGGAAGTTCCCATGGCGATGGGGGCCGCCGAGGGGAGCGTCGTCGACGTGCCAGTCTTTCACCGAGGCGACCATCTGAAGCCCGGCAAGGTTGTGGCGCGGCAAGTGCCGGTCATTCTGGCTGGCGCCGCTCCGATTGCGTTCGACGCAAAGAAAAGCGGCCGGATGGAGCTGGCGCGCTGGTTGGTGCGAACCGACCATCCGCTGACAGCGCGCGTCATGGTCAACCGCATTTGGCGCTGGCGCTTTGGTCAAGGCATCGTACCGACGCCCGACAATTTTGGTCTGCTCGGCGAGGCGCCGGTCAACCAGCCGTTGCTCGATTGGCTGGCCCACCGCTTCGTGGAAAGCAAGTGGTCGATCAAGACGATGCACAAGATGATGATGCTCTCCAGCACCTACCAGATGAGCGCGGCTGCGGACCCCAAGGCGGCGCTCGTCGATCCAGAGAACCGGCTGAACTGGCGTGCCAAGGTGAAGCGGCTCGAAGCGGAGGCCATCCGCGACAACCTGCTGACCGTCAGCGGCATGCTCGACCGGTCGATGGGAGGCTCGCTCCTGCACGTGAAGAACCGCGACTATTTCTTCGACCACACGTCGAAAGATACGACCAAGTACGACAGCCGTCGCCGCTCGCTATACCTTCCCGTCGTCCGCAACAACGTCTATGACGTCTTTCAACTCTTCGATTTCCCCGACCCCGCCGTCGCCAATGGCGATCGGGCAACCACCACGGTAGCGACGCAGGCCTTGTTTCTCATGAACAGTGACTGGGTGGCCCAGCTTTGCGAGCACTGGGCGGGAACGATCATGAAGGACGCCAAGCTCGACGATGCCGGCCGCGTCGGCCAAATCTATCGCCAGGCCTACGCACGGGAACCCACGGCGGCGGAGATCGACCGGGCCGGTTCGCTGGTTCGCAGCGTCGAATTGGCATTGGCACGACGAGAACCGAACGCAGAACGGCGTCGCCTCCAGGCGTGGGCCAGCTTGTGCCAGACGATTGTATCGGCGAATGAGTTTGTCTATGTCCAATAACGAGTAGCCTGCCGCGATGTTTTTCACCCGCCGCCAACTGCTGCGCTCCACTGCCGTCGGTTTCGGCAACTTGGCCCTGGCATCGATGCTGGCCGAAAAGGTTGCCCCCGGTGTGACGGGCGCGAGTCCGCCGCCGACGGATCCATTGGCGCCACGGCAACCTCACTTCGCCCCGCGGGCAAAGCGTGTCATCTTCTTGTTCATGGCCGGCGGTCCGTCGCATGTGGACACGTTCGATCACAAGCCGTTGTTGCAGCGAGATCACGGCCGGCCCTATCCTTTTGCCAGGCCGCGCGTGATCTTCAACGCCACCGGCAGCTTGCTCGCATCGCCCTGGCGCTTTCAACGCTACGGCGCTTGCGGCATGCCGGTGAGTGAATTGTTTCCCCATGTCGCGCGGTGCGTGGACGACATTTGCTTCATCCATTCCATTCACGGCACCAACGCGGCCCACGGCGGGGCCACGCTCAAGGTACACACCGGCAGCGAGAATTTCATTCGGCCCAGCATCGGCTCGTGGATCACTTACGGTCTAGGGACGGAAAACGCCAATCTGCCCGGCTTTGTCACCGTCTGTCCGACCTTGGCGTTTGGCGGCGTTACCAATTGGGGAAGCGCTTTTCTGCCAGCGGCCCATCAGGGGACGCCGCTCGGCAATGCCGCCGTGCCCGCCGACCAGGCCCGGGTGCGCTACATCCAGAACGCGCGCCTGCCCAGCGAAGTGCAACGGCTGCAACTGGATCAACTCGCACAGATGAACCGTGAGCATCAGGGCCGGGCCGGCATGGAAGCCGCGCTGGAGGGACGCATCAACTCCTTTGAGCTGGCGTTCCGTATGCAGCGCGATATGCCTGAAGCGGAGAACATCGCCAGCGAATCGCCGGCGACGCGGCGACTCTATGGGCTCGACGACTCGGTGACTGCCAACTTCGGACGGCAATGTCTCCTCGCACGCCGTTTTGCCGAGCGCGGTGTTCGCTTTATCCAGGTGACCCACAGCGATGCCGCTGTTCAATGGGATCAACACGCTAACCTGCGGCGCGATCACGAGAAGAACGCCCGCGAAGTCGATCTGCCTATTGCAGGTTTACTGCACGATCTCAAATCCCGCGGTCTCCTCGACGACACCCTCGTTTGGTGGGGCAGCGAGTTTGGCCGAACGCCGACGGCGGAAAACAACGATGGCCGCGATCACAACCCAGACGGCTTCACCATGTGGCTCGCCGGCGGCGGGGTCAAACCTGGTTTCCGTCATGGCGCCACCGACGACTCCGGCTGGCACGCCGCTCATGACAAGGTCCACATCCACGACCTGCATGCCACAATCCTGCATCTTTTGGGCCTCGACCATGAACGCCTTACCTACCGCCACGCCGGCCGTGATTTTCGCCTAACGGACGTACACGGGGAAGTGGTGCAAGCGATTCTCTTCTAGTTTACGCCCATGTTTCGTATTTTACCCCGGTCATCGTTCAATCGGAGGCTCGCGATGAAAGCTACTTTCTGGACTACCCTTTTGGTCTGCGTGGTAAACTTCGCAGCGTACGCCGACGATGGCCAGCCAAAGACGAAGAAAGTATCGCCCGAGGGGATCGACTATCTCGAAAAGTTGCGCAAACGAACGCCCTTCGGCACCAACGATTTCGACATGGCCGCGCTGCGGGCTGGGATGGGTACACGCCGTGCGCCGAAGAACAAGGACATCAAGCTTCTGCGCGTGAAAATTGGTGATATTCCCGCCGAATGGGTGGTGACGCCTGGCGCGGATCCGAGTCAGCGGCTGTTGTATCTGCATGGCGGCGGCTTTGTGGCGGGGTCAGCCAATTACTATCTCACGCTTGCAGCACACATTTCGGCGGCGGCCAAGTGTCCGGTCCTTCTGCCCGACTATCGGCTCGCCCCGGAGCACCGCTTTCCCGCCGGAATTGAGGACTGCGTTGCGGCGCACGAATGGATGATCGCGAACGGCCCGACCGGACCAGCGCCTGCCAAGGCCACGTTTATCGCCGGCGACTCGGCCGGCGGCAACCTGACGTTGGCGACCTTGCTGGCGCTGCGCGACCGCCGCAAGACGCTGCCGGCGTGCGGTATACCCATCTCGGCGACCACCGATTTGACGCTTGCCAGCGAATCGCTGAAGACCGTGTACGACCCGATCATCAGCTGGAAATCCATGCCGGTGTTCCGGGACCACTATCTGGGTAAGGCCGACCCCAAGAACTCGCTCGCTTCGCCCGTCTTCGGCGACTATCGCGGCATCCCGCCGCTCTTGATTCAAGTCGGCGAACACGAGATGCTCCGCGACGACAGCATTCGCGTGGCAAAGAAGGCGCGTGCTGACGGCATCGACGTGAAACTCGAAATCTGGCAGGGCATGTTCCATGTCTTCCAGTCGCACGAACCTCTGCTGCCGGAGGCCAGGGAAGCCATTGCCAATATGGCCGAGTTCATGCGGGCGGCGGTGCGGAAGCGCTAGGCGGCAGCCGATCTTGATTTAACGCATTCGCTCCAGCGACTCATTCCGCCACAATCAACTCCCGACAAGCGCGCGACAGCAAATCCGCACCGTTCTCCGTCACCAGCAGGTTATCAATGATCCGAGCGCCGAGCCGCTCGTTACCGAGAAAAACCGGTGGCTCGACGGTCACCACCATGCCGGCCTGCAATGTGTAGGTGCTGCCGCCAAACATGTGGATGGGTTCACCCCAGGTAGGCGGAAAACCGGGGGCCAACCCGTAGCCGGTGGTGTGGACGCGACCATGATCGAGGCCCGCTTCCTTGATCACACGCTTGGCTGCCTCGTGAGGGACTACCGCGGGGACGCCGGCGCGAATCTGGGCGATACACGCATCCGCGGCAGCGCGCACGACGGCGTAGAGTTCGCGCATCCGCGGCGTCGGCGGACCGAGGCAGAACTGTCGGCCAATCGTGGCCGTGTAACGTTTGAACGTGGCGCCATACTCGACACTGCCGAAATCACCATGCCGCAGGCGTCGATCTGTAGGTGCTCCGTGGCTGAAGCCGGACCGTTCCCCTGAGACGAGATTGATGGGACTCGCCGCTAGGCCGCTGCCGGAGGTCAATAGTGCGTGGTAGATCGTCCCGGCCAATTCCAGCTCGCTCTTGCCTTCAGCCAGCGACTCGACAAACGCCGTCATGGCGAGATCGCCTATGCGGGTTGCCTCACGAATGTAGCCCAGCTCGGTCGCGGATTTCACGAGCGTGAGGTCATGCACCAGATTCGTCGCCTCGGCGACGAGAGCGTCACCGAGGATTTGTTTGATCCGCACGTAATGATGCGGATGCAGATAATAGGCAGGGACCTCCATGCCGACACGGGCGCGCTGCAGGCCGAGCGATGTGGCGAGCCGTGAAAAAGCCTCGAGCGGGTCTTCCGGCTCAGGACCGCCGAACGTCGAGAGTTGATCGATTAGGGCATCGTCCTGGAATTCACTCCGCTCCCCCTCGCGCGTCAGTACGGATATTGGCCCCGGTGCGGCGGAGATCAGCAGGCACTGGAACTCCTGGTAGCTTTTGGCATCCGACCCGGTCAACCAGCGGATCGACACCGGATGAAAGACCAGCAGCCAATCGAGGCCTGCCTGGCCGATGGCGGTTCGAACGCGCGCCCGGCGCATCCCGAACTCTTCGGCGGAAAAATCGTGTTTCGACATGGCGGATACTTCTGCAATGAAGGTTCGCAATCGGGACGCTCGTTGAATACCTTATCGTTATCGCCTGCCCGGAATAGTGACCCCGTGGCCGTTTTGTCGCTTCGCATTCCTCACCCGGTAACTTCATGTCGAAATCCGAGTTCGATCCGAGAGCCACGCGTGTTTGCTGGCTAATCGTCCTGATGTTGATGGGTTTTACATTCCTCGGGCATTTCAACCGCGTCAGTGTTTCCGTCGCCGGCAATGCACACTTTATCGGCGAAGGCAGAATGTCAGCCGAACAGATGGGAATGGTGTATTCCACATTCTTGATGGTGTACACAATTCTGATGCTGCCTGGAGGCTGGGTGATTGATCGGCTCGGGCCCAGGCTGGCAATGACGGGCATGGGGCTGGGCATGGGCTTCTGCGTTGTCCTTACCGGCGTACTGGGGCGGCTGGGGTTGCCCATCGTTTCGCTGTGGCTGCCGTTGCTGCTGATTCGAGGGCTGGCCGGGGCGGTGAGTGTCCCTTTGCATCCTGGAGCGGCACGCAGTGTCTCGCTCTGGGTGCCGTTAGCAAACCGATCGACGGCGAATGGCTTCGTAACCGCGGGCGCACTTGTGGGAATCGCCGTGACCTATCCTGGCTTCGGGTGGCTAATGGATTGGCTTGACTGGCCGCTTGCGTTTGTTGTTTCGGGCGGAACGATGATGGTGTTTGCTCTGGTCTGGTGCTTCGTGGCCGCAGATGATGCCGCCGGTCACCGTTGGGTTGGCGCCGGCGAACGAAATCCCACCTCGATAATTGCAAGTCCATCGCCTCAAAGGACGGCAAACGTTGCTGATTTCTTCCGTTTGTTCCAGAACTGGAGCCTCCTGGCAGTGGCGCTCAGCTATGCAGCTCTCAGCTACTTTCAGTACTTGTTCTTCTACTGGATTGAGCATTACTTCGAGAAAGAACTATTACTGCCACCCACGGAGAGTCGGCAAGCGGCCTTTATCGTCACCATGGCGATGGCATTTGGCATGGCCGGGGGCGGATTCTGCTCGGACTGGTTTTGCCGCTGGTTCGGCAGGCGCGTGGGTTGCCGCCTCATGGCTCTAGCGGGGATGGGGTTGAGCGCCGTGTTTGGGTGGCTGGGAATTTTAGCCGTGGATCCCAACCATGTCGTCGTGCTCTTTTCCCTGGCGCTGGGCTCGCTGGGTCTGTGCGAGGGAATCTTCTGGACCACCGCGCCACTGCTGGAACCAAGGAGCGGCGGTTTGGCGTGCGCTTTCTTGAACACCGTGGGCAATGCCGGCGGACTGCTCGCACCGATCTTTACTCCCTGGATCGGACGCCATCATGGCTGGCCGGCCGCGATCATTGTCGCGTGCATTGTCTGCGGCGTCGGCGCGTTACTTTGGTTTTGGATCGACTCGGAAGGGTGAGTGAATCACCATCGCGAGGATGAGGAACCTCGCAATCGGCATGGCCGGCGCTTCTCCCTTGTCGTTACTGAACTGCGGCAATTCGTTCTGGCCGCGGGCGAGTTGGCAGCCACAGCCAGGCAACGGCAATTCCCGCAGTGATGAACAGGGCACTCACGAAAAAGCTCAGCCGAAAACCAAACGCCTCGCTGGTCAAGCCGAATGCGGTCCACTCGTTCGACTTCGCCAGATCGACCAGGGCTCCGTACAGATAGCCGGCCGGCGCCGCGGGGGCCATGAGCATGGTGACGAATGCCATGTTCCGGCGCAGTTCGTCGGGTCGAGACGACGAGACGATGTAATTTGGTGCGTAAACGCCGATCAACTCGCCGGCGCCGAAGATCCCGAATGCGACCAGATACCACGGCCCTGTTACCAGCATCGCCCAGACCATCGACGCCAGGAAAATGCTGGACGTCGCAAGCATCCCCATGCGTGGATTGGTGCGTGTCAACAGCCAACCGAGAAACAGTCCCGCCACGACTTTGAAGCTGAACCGCAACATGTTTTGCAGGCCGGCGAATTTCTCCGGCACGTCGCCGAGGGCTTCCTGCGAGTAGAGGTTCATGTTCGAGGGGATCATGTTGCCTGAATAGACGAGGATGGTGACAATCGTCGCCAGCAGAAGTATGCGTTGCCGCAGAATCGAGCGGAAATGCCAGATAAATCCCAATGTCGCGCCGACCGCGGCCAGATAACCGAGAAGGCGGAATGCTTCCATTTCGGTCTCGGCCGCGATCTGCATCAGGGCGACGGCGGTAAACATCAGCGGGAGACCAATAACCAGGCCGCCGACCGTCGCCCATGGTTCACGCTCCGGTTCGCGCAGCACCGGCGGCACCACAAAGAATTGCGACAGCCCCGCTGCCAGCGCCATGATCGGCGCGCCCAGCCCAAACAGCGTGACGAAATTTCGCGGATAGGGGACGCCGGTGAAATGGATACCAAACAGGTCGCCGCCGAGCAGTGCGGTTTGAGCGAAGGAGCCGAGAACCGCAAGCATCGGGCCGACGCCAAACGCCAGACTCAACGCCAGGCCGCGTCGCGACTCGGCGGAACCGCGCCCGATCACCTCCCACAGAAGGGCGATTGCCGCCGGCATGACCGCTCCCGATACTCCTCCCTGCAGAATCACCATGGCGAGCCTGAGCGACGTGGGGACGGGCGACGCCAGGGTCAAGGCTGTTGCAGCCAGCATGAGAGCGGACAGGCTGTAACAGATCATCAAATTCCGCTTGAGCGCCGACACTCGAGGGGAAATCCAGGCGAGAAGCGCCGGCATCGCGGTCATCGCGAAAAAGAGCGTCCCCGGCAGGTTCGACGTGCGGGCATCCGCGCCCAGCCGGTCGCACAATGATGCTTGCGTGATGCCCACATAGAGGACCGGGGCCGCCAGATACTGCATGCCAGTGAAAGCGGCAAAGAGAAAAAGATTTCGCCGCTGATCGGGCCAGGCTAGCGGGCAATCGCTCGTGCTGGTCGTGATCGGAGTTGTCATGCGGCCCCCTTGCCCCAGTTGCGGCTTCGCGCTCGTGATAGCATCGCGAGCACGAAGCCGCAAGCGGCGCAACCCTATCGTAGCGATACCGCATCGCCGGTCCGTGCCGAGGTGAGGCACGCTTCACAGATTTTCACCGCGGCACGTCCTTCGGCCCCGCCCACTTTCGGCGCGCGCTGCTCAATGATGCTATCCACGAATTCCTGAATGACGCCGATGTGGGGGTAGAGCCGGATCGTCGATTTCGGCTCCTTCAGGTAGTCAAACCGCTCGGGTGTGTAGACGCGTTCCCACTTGTCTCCCTTGCCGACATCGAGAAACTCGAAGTTTTCAAAATCCAATATGGCGTCGCGGCCAAAGACCTGAAAACGAACTTCGCTGCTCGGTAAGCTGGGTGAAGGGAGTTCGGCGGTGATCATCATGTGAGCCATGATGCCCCCCTCGAAAACGATCTGGGCCATCACCGAGAGCGCAGGGGCCTGGATATCGCTGAAGGTAGTCACCTGCGCGAAGACCTGGACCGCATTGCGCCCGGTCAGCCAGCACAGGAAATCGGTGTTGTGCGAGGCCATGCCCATGAACAAGCCGCCGCCGCGCGGATCGAGCATCCACTGCCGCTCGGTGAAAAGCTGCCGTGTCAAAGGCAACGGAAACGCCGAGACGGTTCGCAGCATCTGAATCGGGCCGACCGTGCCATCGTCGATCAGCTGCTTGGCCCGATTCGTAAGCTTGCGAAACCGCTCCGTCTTGACGACGGCCAAATTGACCTGGGCTTTGGCGCATGCCGAAATCATCTGATCGCATTCGGCGACGGTGGGCGCCATGGGTTTTTCGGCAAGCACATGCTTTCCCGCGGCGGCGGCGCGTCGGGTCAAATCGGCCCGATCTTGATCGGGCGTTGCCAACACTACCGCCTGGACGTCGCTGCGGCCGAGCAATCCATCGACCGTTGCCTCCGCTGCCACGCCGTAGTCCGCGGCCAGTTGGGCTGCTCGTCGTCCGCCTGTGATGGCCGCGAGGCGACAGCCGGTCGCGTGCTTGGCGACGACTTCACTGTAAGTCAGTCCCATGAATCCGCTACCAATCATGCCGATGCCAATCGTCTGCTTCATATGAACTCCCACTGCTGTAGGGTCCGGCTTTTCGAGCTAAGTCACCGCTTTGGCGGGCCGGGGGTGCATCTCTGTCTAGGCTATTTTAATAACTTCCAAGAAAGATAGCTCCTTGAGAGTGCTACCAAATCTAACCAGGCCCTTGCCCGCGTCCAAGAAGGCCGCTGTCGGTCCTCGGTTGAATGAGCAACACCAGCACGACGGACAACAGCGCGATGCCTGCGAAGACGCCAAAGATGACCGGCAGCGGCACGTGCCGATCACGTAGCACTCCGAACCCCCAGTCGGCAAGCCCGCCACAACTGATGCTGACCAGATTCATGATTCCGTAACCTGTAGCGCGCAGTTCGGGACGAACGATCTGGGAAAGAATGGGCATGTTGTTGCCATCGAAAAAGCCCCAGCCCAGCCCGAAGAGCACCAGGAATGCGACGGCCAAGCCGAGGGTGTCGGAATTTCCGACACCAAACAGCGAGGGAATAAACAGGCTCGTGCCCACGGCGCTGACAAAGATTCGGCCACGCTCGCTACGCTGCATCCAGCGATCCGCGGTCCAGCCACCCAGAATCGCTCCAGCGATCGAGGCCAGGTTAACGAAAAGCGTCGCCGAGACGCCGGCTTTACCTTGGCTTATGTCAAACCTCTCCTGGAGAATCGCTGGCATCCAGTCTTTCACTACCCAGCCCGCCAGCGCTGGCAGAGTGAAGTAAAGGACTAGAAGGATGAACGAGCCATTGGTGAGTAACTCCCTCGCCGCCGATCCAACCGATGGCTTCGACGAAGCGGTCTCAATGCTGTTGATGGATGCCCGTGGGAGATCACGCAGGAGGATCAACAAGGGCAGGGCGTAGAGAATGCCGACAACGCCCGTGACGTCGAACGCGAAACGCCAGCCGAGCTGTGGGGCGTCGGCGACATAGCCGCTGAAACCGCCGATGATAATGCCGCTGTAGATGGCCATCTGATGCATGCCCACGGCACGCGAGCGCGTTTCGCCGGCATGATAGTCCGCGATGAGTGCGAGTGCTGCTGGAATGTAGAACGCCTCACTGATACCCATCAGCGTACGCGTCCAGAGTAATCCGTCGTAAGTGGCTACGTGCCCCGTGGCCCAGGTCACTGCGGACCATACCACGAGGCTCGCGCAAATAGTGTAACGCCGACTGAAACGATCCGCGAGATATCCCCCCACTGGACTCAGGCACGCATAGACCCACTTGAATTGGCCCAGCATGTAGCCCCAGTTGGCATCGACTCCAATGGTCGGTATGTCCAGCATCACGGACGACTTCATGGCAGCGATCATCTGGCGATCAAGGTAATTGAGCAATGCCACCGGCATCAACAAGGCAACCATGAGCCAGGCGGTCCGCACGAGTGGAGTGGGGCTTGAGGTCATGCCGGCGTCATCTCTCGATGTTTAGGTGGAGCGGCCACCTCTCGTTCTACCTGCACACCGTCAGTGCAGCAACCGCTTCACGTTGATTTGTCCCAGACGCCGCAATAGCTAAGCAGGGAATTTTGTGAATCGTAGGCAAGCCATGGGCATCCGTCGGTATGCGGCAGAGCCAACAATCCGCAACACAGTTTTCAACAGGAACAACACGGGCTTCCGTTTTCCTGCTACAATGCGCTGCTGCACCACGGTTCCGAAATTGCCCGAAAGGACCAAACAGAATGCACGAAAAGACTGCGACGTGGGTCGTTTACCTGATGACAATCCGCAAACAGGACGGGATGAAGGCAGTCTGTGAGCAAAGTGAGTGGGAGGCGATGGAGCGAAGCCGGCCCGGTTTCCATCAACTCATCCAGGCCGGCTTCACCAGCGAAGCCGAAGCAGAGCTCATTGCGAGGGGCCAAAGCGGCGCTGCCAAGCCCCGTGTCTCGAAACTGCGTTGATCCTCACTGAGTCGGCGCGTGGTTTGCTCTCACGGTCGATCCAGTATTGCCTCGAACCAACTCCAAGGAAGCTTGCTCATGGCTGAAGATCTCAAAGCACCCGTACCTGTACCCAAGAAGAGAATCCTCCGCTGCGACAAGATTTGCACCTACATCGGCGGTGGCAATGAGCCAACGCGGGGCAAGGGCAAATGCGGCCGCGAGCCAGGCCACATCCTCAATTGCAAATGCCGAACGCATGAGATGCAATAAGGCATGCCTGGACTCACGGGTTGATTTGGTAGCGGACGACTTTCTCCCCTTTCAAGACGGTCGGACCTGCGCCTGCCAGCAGGTCGATCATCACATTTCGGCAACGAGCGCGTGAGAGGAAGGTATCGGTCCAGTCCGAGGGAGATAGCTTCACACGCTGCGGCTGATCGAACGATATGCCCACTTCCCCCTGGAAACGCGTCAATTTGACGGCGGCAACGTTTTCGTGATATTCACTGGTCGCGGGGAGCCATTTCCCGTCCACCTGAAATGCGATGACGGTCGGAACGGATTTCGCCTGTCGCTGGGCGTCGTGCAAGTAGATCGGAATCGTTTCGTAACACTCCGCGACCTTGTCCTGCCCTGCCGCCCTGATGCGGGTTTCGACGCGGACCTTGCCTGCGTCGAGCTGGAAGGTACGCTGGTAACCGATTCGACCTTGCAGCACCTTGCCCTGGCCGAGTTGCTCGATCGGAATCATGCCACTGACCTGGACGTTTCCCTGGTCGTCCTTCAGATCGGCGACGACGTCCGGCTCGCGGATTCGGGCCGACGTGAAGACCTTGCCGGCAAGGTTGCAGCCACTTATGGCGTGAATCGGCCAGATGCGCCAGTCCTCGATTTTGTCGAACGTCTTGTCCCAGGTATTGCCCGCGCGCCGGCCGAGGATCACGGAGCCTGTCGCGGGGGTCCAGTAGGCGGAAAGTTGCCCGCCGCCGAACCCGAGCGGACCGGCGAACTTGAACACGCCGTCCTCCTGGCCGGGAAGCCCGACTGGGCCGGAATGCACGATTGCGGCGTGCTTCGGAAACTTGGCCACGGTGAATGCCTTCGCGAAATCGCGCACAAAGGACTCGTCACGCTGGAACGGCGACCTGAGCAACGGAGAGTTTTGCTGCTGCAATTTCGCATGGCGGGCGTAGCTTCCCGTGGGGTAGTATTCGTAGCCGGCGTTGACGGTGGCGGGGAAGTTAAAGCTCTGCCAAAGCCGCCATTTCCACGGCTGCGAGCCAAGTTCTTCATTCTTGAGAAATCCGCCTTTGCCGTTGACCGGGTTCTCGGCGATCTGGCCGTTGAAGGCGATGGCGCGTTTCGCCGGCGCGCCCTTGAGATCGTCCTGCGCGGGGAGTTTGGCGAGATAGATAGCCTCGTCGGTCACGAGTGACGCAAACTGATCGCGCGCCCCGCTCCACTCCCACTGGTCGCCCCAGGCATCGCTCGACGTGCGCGAGTTGAAATGGCTCGGACCGACAAACCACTTCCCGTCCGGCTCCGGCAGGCACAAGTGGGCGCGGAGCCGATAGCTCTTCGCCACCGCCTCCCTGGCGAACGGCCAATCGCTGGCAAGGGCGGCCCAGACCGCGAAGAAGTTCGTGGTCCCCTGGTAACCCATGTCAATCCCGCGGTTGTCGTACCAGAATCCCGCGGGATGAATGTGACGTGGATCGCTGAACAGCCGGCGGGCGTACGCTTCGGCGTCCTTCGAGAATGCCGCATCGTTTATCGCCTTGCTGACGTGCCACAAGCCGACCGCGGCAACCATGTCCAGATTCGGCTCCTCGCCGACCGGGCCCCAATCGAGCACGCGCTGGCCCAGGCGGCGCAGGCCCGACTCGTAGGCCTTTTGCACGTCGATTGGCAGGACATCCTTGAAGCCTGGGTAGGGCTGGGCGGTGATGATGAGTTGATTCGAGAACCAATCCGCCCGCGCGCCGCCACGTTCGGGATGGTGATCGAGTTGATCGTCCATCATTGTCAGGTGGATCGCGCTGGTTACGAACGCACGCAGCTTGAGGGCGCGGCTGCCCTGGTAAATATTTCCCGCATACTGCCAATTCGTAAACGTGACCAGCGGTTCCGGCCAGACCGGCGGGATCTTTACGCCATCAGCATGTTCAATGTTGGCGAGCACGAATAGCGCTGGAGGCGCGTTCACTGCAGGCGCGCCTCGCTTGGATCCGACGAGCGGTTGTGGCATCAACGTCAAGAGATGCGTGCGATAGAGCTGCTCGGGATTGTCTCCCGGCGCCGGCGTCTTGAGGCCCCCCTGTACACCATGAGTGAAGTCTTTTTCTGTGAGTGCGCCGAGGAACTTACGGAGCGTTTGTTGATACGGATGCTCGTCCGGCAATGCCGTGCGGATGCCCTGCGTCCCCGTGAGCTTGCGGCCCCCTGCATGAATCTCAGCAGTCAGCGTAATCAAGGCAATCACAGACAGCATGAGCATTCGCATGAGCAGTCTTTCCCAAAATAAAGGTGTCAGGACCCTTTTTTCGATGGCTTTGTCGCTTTTTGAGGAGAAAATGCGTTGCGAGCGATTCTTCTCAGGTTATAATCTCATCTTGCAATGTCGAGACTGAGAATCCGCCGGCTTGCATGGAGTCGATCCCTCAGGCCGCGGTAGTCAGAATTTCCCACCCCAAGGCGACGGGAAGCATTTTCACATCCATCGTCCCTCTCAATCACGGAAGGCTTCAGACCATGCAAATCGCGAGAATAGAGATCGCGGCCGTAGTGCTGGCGTTGCTCGTACTTTCCTCCCCACGATTGGCTGGGCAGGACAAGCCGCCGCAGCGGAAGTTGCGCGTCGATCCGCCACTGATCGCGGCTGACAAAGCGGTCAAGTATGATTACGACATCGTCTACGTACGGGCACCGCGTTTCGTCAAAGGCAAGGATGGCAAGGACGTCCAGGCACAGGTTTGGCCCGACGCAGGCTTCCCTCACGCGTTGCGAGCTTCAACCGACTTGATGCTCCTTCATCCCGATGGCGGCGAAGAATTGCTGGTCGCCGGTGGCAATGGCGCCATTGCTGATCCCTACGTCTCCTTTGACGCGCGATGGATTTATTACTCTTACTTTCACGACCTCAGCGGCCACGGCGGCGCTGACGTCTACAAGGTTGAAGTCAAGACGCGCAAAACAGTGCGTCTGACCCAACAGCTGTGGACGCCGAACACGGGAGTCGTGGATGGAAAGTCCCCGGCCGCCAAAGGGGTCTACAACATCCACCCCTGCCCGCTGCCCGGGGGGCGGGTCGCGTTTGTCAGTAACCGCGATGGCTTGAAGGCGCCCCGCCTCGCGCAGAGCGCGCTGCAACTCTTCGTCATGGACGAAGACGGCGCCAACGTCGAAAAAATCGGCTTCCTCAACGTCGGTCAGGCCTTGCACCCCGTCGTGCTCAAGGATGGCCGCATCATCTTCAGCTCGCTCGAAGTCCAGGGCAAGCACAACACAGGCTGGGGTATCCTTGGCATTCATCCCGACGGCACCAATTGGGACCCGGTCGTAAGTGGTTTGTCGCTAGGCGGCGCGCCTATTCCGTTCCACTTTCAGACGCAGCTTTCCGACGGCAGCATTATCGTCGAGAATTACTACATCCCGGCCATGGGGGGCTTCGGCGTCTATTTCAAGCAGCCCGCGGCGTCCCCGGTGGGCACGCCCCCGTTCGGCCCCGCCAAGGTGCGGCACGATCCGAAGATGGCCATGATGAACTCTTACTTTCGCATGCCATTCCAGCCCTACGGCATGGAAGTCTTGACGCGTTTCACCCACAACCACGATTCGCCCGGGTTGCGTGAGGATCCCAAGGACTCGAAGTCGCGCCACACCGGTTGGGTCACCCACCCCTGTGGCGCCCCGGATAATCACCTGCTCACTGTTTGGACAGGCATGATGCCTGCCGATCAGGGCCGCATCACCGATAACTATGGACACTTTCCCATCGACTCCGGCATCTATCTGATCAAGGAAGGCAGGTCGTTCTGGGAGCCGGGCGAGATGCTGCTCGTCAAGAACGATCCGAGGTACAACGAACAATGGCCGCGCCCGCTCGTTCCCTACAAGCGGATCTACGGGATCGATGAACCGGCGCGCCTGTCAAGCCTGCGCAACGACGGCAAATTGTCGAAGCACTTGCCGGCGGGAACTCCCTTCGGGCTGGTCGGCACCTCCAGTCTGTATAAACGCGAAAGCTTCCCGCTCGGAGAAGTGCCCAAGGGGAGCGTCACCGCGGTCGGCTCCCCGTATTCTGTCTTCCCGACCCGAGAGCATCGCACCAACTGGGACGGCCAGGGCGCCGACGCAGGTCTTTATACCAACAGCGACATCCACGCGATCCGTATTCTGGCGATGGAACCGGCCTCGCTTTCCGTCGCCGGTAAGTTCTCGAACCTCGCTGGAGAGCGCCTGCGCATCCTAGGTGAGATTCCAGTCCGTCACTTCCGCGCGAGCCTCGACCGTAAGGGAGGTGTCGAACAGCCTCTCGACCCCGACGGCAATCCCGATACCAGCTTTCTCGCCAAGATTCCGGCCGACATGGCCTGGACCTTCCAAACGCTAGACAAGGACGGCATGGTCCTCAATATGGCCCAGACCTGGCATCAACTGCGGCCCGGCGAAGTCCGCAACAACTGTGGCGGCTGCCACGCCCATAGCCAGAAGCCGACGCTCTTCAAGGACACTGCCGCAGCCGGGCCGGATTACTTGCCGTTCGACTTGACCACGCAGACGCCTCTCTTGACGACCAAGAAGAACGACCAGTCCGGCAAGCGCTGGGACGTCAAGGATGAGACCGGGCTGCGTTACGTCAAGGGCGTCTTGAACGTCGAGTATCACCGCGACATTCGACCGATCTTCGAGCGAAGCTGTGTCGCCTGCCATACGGCAAAAGGCGATGGGGCGCCGTCAGTCCCCGGAGGATTGCTTCTCGACGACGACCAACGCGTTAAGGACCTCTCGGTTCCCGGCACTTTTCGCACCCTCGTCCATCCGAAGGACTCGAAGGCCACGCGATACGTTTGGCCATCGCAATCGCGCAATAGTCTCTTGACCTGGAAGATATTCGGTCGGCGTACAGATGGCTTTCCTGAGCAACTGGTGGTGAGCGCGAAGGGGGATTTTCAGGGCCATCTGGACCGTGGGGGCATCCCGTACGCGCCGTTCAAAGGAAGCATCATGCCCCCACCCGAAGCTGTGAAAGCTGGCAAAGTTGCCCCCCTCACTGACGAGGACAGGCGGACCATCGTACGCTGGATCGACCTCGGTTGCCCGATCGACCACGATTTCGACCCCAAGCAACCCAGCCGGCAAGGCAAGGGCTGGATGCTCGACGACCAGCGCCCCACGCTCACGGTAGCCTACCCACAACCTGGCGCCAACGAGCCCTTAACTCGTATTTTGGTCGGCATGCACGACTACGGCACCGGAATCGACATGGAGACGTTCAAGGTCACTGCCGACTTCCCGATCGACGGAATGAAGCCAGGCGAAAACCTGGCGGCTCGCTTCAAGTCGTCAGCCCCCGGCGTCTGGGAACTGCCTCTCGTTGCGCCGATATGCACCCTTACACGCGGCACCCTGGCAGTGTCCGTTCGGGACCGTCAGGGGAACGTCACGCGGATCGAACGCACGCTCTCCGTTATCGCCGCGAAGAACTGAGATTTCAAGTTCACTCGCGTGGATTCATTCAGCCAACGCGAGTGGATCGAGTAATAACGGTTTGCAAAAATGGTAAAACAATCCGGAAAATATCCGACTGCGCGCGTGCGGCAATGCTGATGGCGCCGCCTGCCCTCAATGCGCCCTTTCACCATTCACGAGGAATTCATCATGCTCCGTTGCCGTCCGATCTTACTGTTGGTCCTTGCAACCATTGTGGCCTCAATGTCGGCTCTTTCGGCGTCCGCACAAGAGAAGGATCCGCTATTGGCCGGCGTTGCCAAGGTTGACATCACGAATTTGAAGAGCTTCCCGATCAACGATCGGCTCTATGCGAAAGCGCTGGTGATCAAGCGCGGCGCCGCAACTGCCGTTATCGTGACGATCGACGCGGTGGCCATCGCTCACATTGGTTCGATCCCCAACGATTACCTTGCCAAGGTGCGCGCGAAGGTCGAGAAGGAGTTGAAAATCGACCCCGCCAGCGTCATGATCAATGCCAGCCATTGCCATGGGAGTGTCTGCTCCGAAGTCGATGTGCGAACCTTCCAGGCCATCAAGGAAGCGGCAGCGAATTTGGTTCCTGTGACGGCCGGCGCCGGCGTCGGGTTTGAAAACCGTGTCATGGAGAATCGCCGGCTCAAGCTCAAGAATGGCAAGGAAGTCGACATCCGCCACGCTTATTCCCTGCCCCCCGATGAAGAGATCGCAGAGGTTGGTCCCGTCGATCCGCACATTGGCATCCTGCGGCTCGATACGAAAGACGGCAAGACACTTGCTGTTGTCTACAACTTCGCTTGCCATCCCATCCAGGGCGTTCCGAACGGCGGCAACACCGCGGACATGACCGGGTTCGCCTCCAAGGTGATCGAAGACAATTTGAGCGAAGGCGCCTTGGCCCTGTTTGTCCAGGGTTGCGCCGGCGACATCAACCCTGTCCGCTACAAGGACGTCAACAACCCCCGTGATGCCGAACCGCTCGGGAACATGCTCGGCCTCAGCGTGCTCAAAGCGCTCAAGACAATAAAGACCGGCGGCAGCGGAACGCTGAAGCTGATGAACGAGACGCTTAAACTGCCGCGTGCGGAGCTTGCCGAGAGAATTGAACGGATGCAGGGTGAACAGTTGAAACTGCTCCGTTCCTTGCAGGGGACCAGCCTTAATCTGAAGACGTTCATCCCGCTGGTCGTGAAGTACAACGTGTCGAGCGAGTTCCCGTCGTATTCCTCGCATCGGTACCTGCACGAAAAAATGATCGGCCGCGAGGACCTTGCCAAGATGGACGCCGACAACCGTCGCAACATGAAGGCGTACATGGACAACATCTACACCATGGAGCAATTGACGCGGTTGCAGACTAACCTGGCGCTGCTCAAAAAACATCACGAGACCAATCTGGCCGCCGGGCGCAAGCCGCTCGAAGTGGAGGTCGTCGGCTTGCGGGGCGGAGAGTTCGTGCTGGTGACGTTTCCCGGTGAGCTGACCGTACAGATCGGCCTGAACATCAAGAAGGCGTCGCCGCACAAGCACACCTTTGTCGCCGGGTATACGAATGGCTACATCTTCTACGCCCCGACGGCCAAGCAACTCCTCAACGTTGGCGGCGCCCAGGAGGACAGTGACTGCCTGTTAGCCCCCGAATGGCAGGCGATCTTCGAAAACCATGTGGCCCGGATGCTGAAGAAGCTATGAAACTCCCGCTGGAACTTATTTGCCGTGCGCAACATCGATTGCGCGGCCTGGTGCATCGCACGCCGTTGATTCACTCCGCCGCACTTTCAGATCACCTGGGAGCGCCGACGTACCTGAAGCTCGAATGCCTGCAGAAGACCGGCTCGTTCAAGCCGCGCGGGGCGTTCAATCGCCTTCTGGAGATGTCGGAAGCCGAGCGTCAGCGTGGCGTCGTCGCAGTCAGCGGCGGCAATCACGCTCAAGGCGTTGCCTATGCGGCGAAGCAGCTCGGGCTTGCCGCGACGATCTGCATGCCGGCGAACACGCCGCGGAATTACCTCGACGCCACGCGCGGCTACGGCGCGGAGATCGTACTATGCCCCGATATCAAGGCCGCTTTCGCGGAAGCCATCCGGCTGCAACAAGATGGCCGAGTGCTCGTGCATCCCTTCGACGATGTGCTGGTCGCAGCCGGTCAGGGAACGGTCGGTTTGGAGATCCTCGAAGACTTGCCGGGCGTTAGCCGCGTCTACGTCAGCATCGGCGGCGGCGGGTTCATCGGCGGGATCGCCACCGCAATCCGCACCATCAAGCCGGAGGCGAAGATCATTGGCGTTGAAACCGACGGCGCCGACGCCATGGCCCAGAGCCTGGCCGCCGGGCAGCTCGTCGAATTGCCCGCGATCACGTCGATCGCCCGCACACTCGGTGCGCCCAAAGTATCCGATTTCACTTACCGAATGGTCCGCGAACTGGTCGAGGAAGTCATCGTCGTGGACGACACGGCTGCCGTACGTGCCCTCTTCCTGCTGCTGGAACGCACCAAGTACCTGACCGAGCCGGCCGCATCGTGTTGTCTCGCCGCCGCCGAGACGCAGCGTGCAACGTTCACCCCAATGGACAAAATCGTTCTCGTCCTGTGCGGGGGCAACGTATCGAGCGCCGATCTCGCTGGTTTTTATTCGCGATTTACGCAGTCGCCCTGAGCTTTCATCCATCAGTTTGGCATACTTTTTCAACCGGAGGAAATCGCATGCGTTTGTGTCGTTACCAGGAAAAGGGTAAACCTCGGATCGCCATCTACACGGACGGTCGCATCATCGATATTAACCGCGCTGCCGCGAAGTTGAAGGTCGTCATCCCAACCGGCGATTCAACGAACATCCTTGATTACCTTGCCCCCCACGGTCGCTCCGCGAAGGCGACAGTGAAAGTGCAGGAAGGCTTCGACAAGCTGCCCCCGGGCGATCAGCGGCGTTTGAGCCGACCGGTCAAGGAAGCGCAGTTACTTGTTCCCGTGGCCGAGCCAAGGAAGGTGATCTGCCTTGCGGGTAACTACGGGGCCCACATCATCGAAGGGGGCGGCGTCGCCCATGAGCGTGCTGAAACGTTTCCGTACTTCTTCTGCAAGCCGCCCACCACCACGTTGACGAATCCCGGCTCGCCCATCAAAATCCCGCGTGTATCTCCCGATCACGTCGATTGGGAAATCGAACTGGGCGTCATCATTGGCCGAACTGCACGGCACGTAAGAGAGAAGGATGCCCTCACCCACGTCGCCGGCTATACGGTGTGCAACGACATCTCGGACCGCCGTTTTCGCATCAACCCCGAACGCAAACAACGAGAGAAAGATACCTTCTTCGATTGGCAGCACGGCAAATGGCACGACACTTTCCTGCCCATGGGCCCGTGCGTTCGCACTGCCGCCAGCCTACCCGACCCGCAGAACCTGCGGCTCATGCTGACGGTGAACGGCAATGTGATGCAAGACGCGAACACCGGGCAGATGATCTTCCCCGTCGCCGCACTCATCAGCATTCTTTCTAGCATTATGACGTTGGAGCCTGGCGATATTATCGTCAGCGGCACTCCCTCCGGCGTCGGCCACGCGCGCAAGCCGCCAATCTACCTGAGGCCCAAGGACGAGGTGGAAGCTGAGATCGAGACCATCGGCGTCTTGCGCAATCCCGTTGTGGCGGAGAAATAGACGGCGTTGGCGCAGGCAGAAAGTTTTTAGCCCGAAGCGCTAGCGAGAGATTACGCAGTCCCTTACTAGCGATTCGGGCTACTGACAGCTGCGCTGAAAATTAAAGTTCGGCACTCGTAATATAGGAGCATGGCGCGACGACATTTCCACGATTGGCGAGAATGGCGTCGTTTTCAGGCTCTGCGTTTGGCTCGGCGCGGATGGAAACATCGGGACATCG